>ERZ772882.4-NODE-4-length-311433-cov-14.520422_pt1 | contig 311433 bp, 285 predicted proteins | sample MGYA00580576_ERZ772882 | MGnify/ENA primary metagenome ERZ772882 (study PRJEB29015, sample SAMEA2737658) | human gut metagenome | biome: human gut; feature: human-associated habitat; material: faeces | place: China | collected 2012 ... | reverse complement strand
GAATATGGCCAGTGCCAACTGACGCTGTAAACAGAACTATTGAAATTTGGCAAAGTAATGGTGTCGGCTGGATAGCTGAATTGGTTGGAGAGTGTCATAACATTAAAGGCTATAGCAATGTAAGAGTATATTATGGCAGCAGCGCTTATGACACGAAAGAGATGAGCCGATTTATAGATTGTTTAGTATCTATGGCAAAAGAGATTGGTGTAGAGACCAGGCCGCAGGAAGAATTAGATGACCTAATCAGGGAGTGGGGCGTTAAAGATGATTCCAAAAATAAAGAGGATAAGACTTAAAGGTAAAGCTCTCAGCAAGCTTTGTGAGGAGGTATATAACCGTGACAACGGGTTATGTGTATATTGCTCTCACTATGTTGAGCCTGGAGTTAAGCCACACCATGAGCCTTTAAAATCACAGGGCGGACAGGACAGGCTTGAAGATATGGCAATGCTTTGTAATGACTGCCATTCCCTGCGGCATAATTCCGTTAAGGGCATCGTTATTGGTCAAAAGGTAAGGTCGTATTTATCTGCAAAATATGACCGCCAGGAGTAGGAAATTATGAATACAGGGTTTATTGCTTTACATCGAAAATTGTTAGATAGTCCGATTTGGCAGGTTACGACAGTTGAGCAAAAAGTAATTTTAATTACACTGCTTTTAATGGCAAATCATAGTGAGAAAAAGTGGTACTGGCAGGGTGAAGAATTCATTTGCCAACCGGGACAATTTATAACCAGCTTGCCTAATATCGTAAAAGCTTGTGGAAATGGGCTAACAGTCCAAAATGTAAGGACTGCGTTAAAAAAGTTTGAAAACATGAATTTTTTAACAGACCAATCAACAAAGACTGGAAGGCTGATAACCATAGTAAATTGGCAGGTTTATCAAGGGAAAAGAGATGTCGATAACAGACAACCTAACAGTCAGCTAACAGAGAGCCAACAGACACCTAACAGACAACCTAACAGTCAGCTAACATCTAACAATAATGATAATAATATAACAATGATAAACAATGATAATAATAACGCGTGCGAGCAAACCCAAAAACCAATCGAGGTTAACGAAAAAGAAAAAGGCTTTGAGTTATTTTGGGAATTGTATCCGTCGAAACGGAAAAAGCCTGTTGCAAGAATAGCATGGATGAATATGCGTGTACACTCGGAAGAACAGTATGCGTTGATTAATACTGCTGTTGAGCGATACAAAAAAACTAATCAGTGGCAGGAAGAAAACGGCAGGTACATACCTGATCCTGATACTTTCCTGCAGGATGAACGCTGGACGGATGAAATCAAATTGCCGGAAGCAGTGCAAGCTGCTGACAAGGAAGCCCAAGAGAAAGCCGAATGGATAGCAAAGAACAAGGAGCGCTGGGCAGCGATACCTCCGGAGAAAAGAAAGTACAGGCTGGCTTGTTTTATGGGGCTGGACTGGGAAGAAGTGAGGGATATGCCGTATGTTGGAACTTAGAGAGATAACGGCAGCTTATGAAGTGTGGCAGGCGGCGGGACTAAAGCCGAACTGGGTAAGCGAAGATGCAAAAAAAGCTATCGAAAGGCAAACCCTGGAGCGGTATAAATACACAGACATTGAGATGTGGGGCGATACTGTTGATTATATCGCTGATAATAATAAATATTGGCCAACATGGGCAGATATTAATAACACCTTATCAATCCTACGGCAAAATAAAATTCGCGAAGAAAAGAAAGCTATTGAGCGTAATTCTAAAGCGGCGAATGAGTTTGTGAAGAAGCTATTTGCTGACCTTGATGCTGGTAAAACATTTGGCGAACTACGGCAGCCAATAAGCGATAAGGTTAGAGCTGCAGCAAAGAGGATTTTTCCTGATGCCGACGATAGCTTTATAAAGCGTAATTGCAGCGATATCAGCTTTATCGCAGACGTCGAACGAAAATGCGCTGAATGTATTAACACTGTTGATTGCCCATACAGCGGACATCAACCGTTTTTGAGAGTAGACAAAGAAAGCGGATTTACTTATGTGGTTGCTGATCGTGAACGGTGTTATAAATATCACCCGTTAGTGCCAGATGTAACACCTAAACAGTCAACACGTCGTCAAGGTGATTTAACTAAAGTTTGATTATAAGGCGCAAGGTAACGATGAAAAAGAAACTTTCGGAAAAAGATGCACCTAAGTTTATTGTTGTCAAAGAATGTGGGAAGAAAGTAATTTATGAACAGTTAGAAATAAAATACCCCCCAAATTCTAAAGAACAGGAAGAAGCAGATATACACCGATAGATTCATTTTAGTTAAAACGGCTGCCCAGCTACTGCCTCGGCACTATATACAAGCAATGTGGCGCAAAAGGGAAGTATACCTGTGGAATGGCCTTACCACAGGGGGCAGCCTTTTAAATATAAGGAGTTGAAAATATTGACTGAGTTACTGATAACGATACCGGGAGAACCGTGCGCACAAGGTAGACCGAGGTTTAGTACAGCAGGAGGCTTTGTTAAAGCATATGATCCGGCAAAAAGCAGGAACTACAAAGCATATGTAAAGCTTATTGCGCAGGAAGAAATAAAAAACCAAGGCTGGAAATACACAGAATTGCCCTTAGCGGTCACGATAACAGCTTACATGAGTATTCCGACAAGCAAGTCTAAAAAGTTTAAACAGGAGGCTATTTTAGGCGGAGAGCGTCCCGCAAAGAAGCCTGACACCGATAATATATTCAAGTGTATTACAGACGCCCTTAGTGGTATAGCGTACAAAGACGATAAGCAGATAGTAGCTGCTACAGTTAATAAGTGGTATGCAGAAGTACCGAGAGTTGAAGCATTAATAAGAATTATTTAGGACGGTGCTGTTAATGGTTAATGTAAAAGTAATGCTAAATTTAATAAAAGATGAGCCGGAAAATGCTTATATACCAATAGTTAAGCCGGAGCTAGTTGCTCTGCTTAAAGAAGTGAAAATGCTGCGGTAGTGAGATAGGGCAATATATAGTATGGACTATGATAATGCGGTAAAAGGAGCTGAAAACGTGATAGATTGTGAAAAATGTTATAGGCTAAAAAGTTGCGGCGACAGATATTATTGTGCGTTTATAGGCTTAAATCCTTGTATTAGAGGAGAACATACACCAGTACAAGAGTATAAAGGTGCAGCAAATCCGTTAACATCGACAGATTTACGTTTAGCTCATTTACAAGAGCAACAACGTAGGCGTGAGGAAGCTAGGGCGAGGAAAGAAACAGAAGCGGGAAAAGAACAATACAAGCCGCACAAAACTATGAAAGTAGTATTTAGGGATATTATGCATAAACACAGTGGCATTCCGATGTTTCGACCGCCCGGAAATTCGGCATCATCTAAGGCGTTTGTTTGGAGTAATATGCATACAGTAATTTTCGAAATGGGGTTTGCTGGGTGGGATGTTCCGGCAATTGCTCAAAAGCTGGGCGTGGCGAAAAACACGTTATATTCGTACATTGGTAGATACAGGGGGTAGCAGATGACTATAGAGGAGATAAAGGCAAAGCTAAAAAGATATCGTTTCATTGCGGGAGAAATTAGTGACTTGCTAGATGAGCGGGAGCGTCTGCGGTCGCTTGCCGAAAAGATTACACCTTCGCTGTCCTTTGCTCCTGTACATGGTGCCAATACGGATAAAATGGCACCTGTGGTTGCCAATCTCATTGAGGTAGAGCGATATATTGAAAAACGCAGTAAAGAGCTTCTGCGGGCAAGAATGGAGGCAGAAAAACTGATTGATAGCTTATCGGACGAAAGGCATAGAGCAGTATTAAAAAGCTATTATTTTTCAAGGCGCAGCTGGGAAGAGTGCTGCGTAGCAGTGGGTTATGAGTGGGCGCAAATACATAGGATCCATTCGGGGGCATTATACGAGCTAAGAAAGATGATATAGAATGATACCATGGACCCTTGATATAATATAAAGTGTAAAAATGTGAAATTGATATAACGCATACGCAGTAACCCGCTCACTATCCGAGCAAGTGGCAAACCGTATGTTATATATTTGCTATGGCGTTCGCCGTATGATGGCATATGATAGCTGCAATTTATCGTATGAATGATGCGGATAACTACCCATAGCCCCTACCGTGCGACTAGCAGCAGTCGCATTGGTAGTGTCAAAACAACGGCATGAGAGACGGTAACTGTACGCGGCCCGTGAAGAAGCCCATAGAACGCAGAGCACCATATCTGTAGACTTTGGGGTAGCCTTACCGGTGGGGCGAAACCCTGCCGTTGGGGTGATACAGCGGCATATTTATTGGAGAGTGATTAAATGTTAGTAAAAGAACTAATAGAAAAGCTCAAGGAAATGCCTCAAGATGCACTAGCGATGTATGATTATGATTGTGAACTTGTTCCTATAGATAAAGCGGAAACGTATACATTTGAAGGAACTATTGTTGTAGAACTTTCTACAGACTGGAACAAGAATATACGTTAATCTACATAAATAATTTAGTCTTAAAAAGCCGTTAAAACACGGTAATATATATCAGAATTTAGCATATAACTTAATACAAAGCACTTACTTATGTAGGTGCTTTTTTATTGACATGGTGGTGATTGAATGAAGATGAACCTAACCGGCAAGATCAGAAAGATAATAAAAGCTTTGGAAATGCGAGGGCTTATATACCTGTATTCAAGGGAGCAAGTATATAGTCAGAAGCTATCTAAGGTATGCACTATGTACAGAATAGATTACCTCATGCCATGGGAAGAATATAAAAAGAAATTTCCGGATAAGGCAGAGCGGAAAAAGAATAAGGGTGTAAGTGTTAGGGTCGAAATGGCAAGATCATTTAGGGAGATAGATATTTTGCTATATATTGTTGATGTATTGAAGGCAGGTGATGAAGGTGGAGAAGTTAACCATTAAGCAAAAAGCTTTTGCTGATTATTATATACAGACTGGTAATGGGACAGAGGCAGCAAAACTAGCTGGATATAGTGAAAAGACTGCAAAAGTGATTGCGGCAGAAAACTTAACGAAACCAAACATAAGGTCATATATAGAAGAACGGCTTGCACCAATAGAAGGACGGCGAATAGCAACCGGTGATGATGTGCTTGAGTACCTAACCAGGGTAATGAATGGAGAGGAAAAAGATTCGTTTGGACTTGATACAAGCATAAGCGACAGAAACAAAGCAGCAGAGCTATTGGGCAAGCGTCTTTTGTTGTGGAAGGAACAAATTGATGTGTCAGGCACAGTAAACGTAGCACAGGTGTTAAAAGAAGCGCAGGAGCGTGCGAAGAAATGATCACCAAAGAAATGATTGAATTTGTTGCGCGGTTTGAACATGATCCTGTTGGATTCGTTAAAGCTATGTATCCTTGGGGAGAAGGAGAGCTTGAAGGACAATACCCTCAAACGTGGCAACTTGAATTGTTAAGCAGTGTAGCAGAGAAAATGCAATATGATCCGATGAAGGTACAACGATATGCAACTGGCTCAGGGCATGGCATTGGTAAGTCTGCTGTAAATGCTTGGCTCATTGAGTGGGCGCTATATACTAAAGTCGATGCTAAAGCTGTAATCACTGCCAACACAGACACACAGCTAAGAACTAAAACATGGGTGGAGTTGTCGAAGTGGCACAGGCTTAATATTGCTAGCGAAATGTTTGTTTATACAGCTACTTCACTATACAGCGCAGACCCAGCACATGAGAAAACATGGCGAGCCGATGCTATACCCTGGAGCAAAAGTAATCCGGCGGCATTCGCGGGCCTTCACAACAAAGGCAGCCGAATATTATTGGTGTTTGATGAAGCCTCAGAGATTGATGATGTCATTTGGGATGTTGCTGAAGGTGCAATGACGGATGATGATACAGAGATACTTTGGTTTGCGTTTGGGAATAGAACACGAAACACAGGAAAGTTTAATGACTGCTTTGGGAAAGATAAAAGCCGATGGGATACACGAAAGATTGACAGCCGTACAGTAGAGGTAACCAACAAGCGACTATTACAAGAATGGGTAGATTATTACGGCATTGATAGTGACTTCGTGAAGGTTCGTATACTCGGAGAGCCGCCATCATCCGGTGAATATCAATTTATCGGGCGTGACATTGTCGAAGCTGCTAGAGCAAGGACATTGGATTACCACAGTTATCAATTCGCTCCTGCTGTTATTGGTGTTGACCCTGCATGGTTAGGCAAAGACGAAGCATCTATATACGTTCGCAAGGGTAACTGGAGTAAGTTGCTTTACACAGAAGCTAAGAGCGATGACCATAAAGCCTTTGCACACAGGATAGCTCTTTATGAGGACGAATACAGGGCTGCAGCTGTTTGCATTGATATGGGATATGGCACAGGCGTATACAGCGAAGGTAAAGCTCTTGGCCGCAGGTGGCACTTGATACCATTCGCCAGTACAAAATGCGATATGGGATATTTCAATAAACGTGCTGAAATGTGGGGGAGTATTAAGCAATGGCTTATAGAAGGCGGCGCACTTGACCCGCTGGATAAAGATATAGCCGATGAACTAATGCTGCCGGAACTCGTTGCTAGCAATAATGGCACGATCAAACTGCAGCGTAAAGAAGATATGGCTTACAGTCCTAATAGGGCTGATGCTCTAGCGCTGACCTTTGCAGTTAGGCTCAAGGCAAGTTCATATGGACTGCCGGCGCAAAAAGCAAAAGCAGGCAAACAGGCATTGAGATATGACCCGTTAAAAGCTATGTATTAACTTTTAAATAAATCTAGCATAAAAGAAAGGGATGGTAACATGAGCAAAATTTTTAAAAGCCCATCATACTCTGCTCCTGCACCAGAAGCAACAGTAGTTGAGCCAGCAGCTCAAAGGGTAGAAGCGCCAACAGCTGACAACAACATCGCAGAAACAGCAGAGAAAAAGAAAAAACGCTATGGCTTTGCTAAGACTGTTGGTAGCGTAACTGGCGGCGACACATTGGGGGCGTAGCTATGGAGATTACTTATAGCGATGCAAAGAAGCTGCACAGCGCATTGTTTGCCGCAGAGGAATTCTCACGCCACAGGGAAATGTGGCTGCGTATCCAGGCTAAGCAAATACCGTTTTTGGGCGAACTTGGACAGACAGACCAGCTTATTAAAAAGGACCGCGGCATTGTCGATATGACAGCATGGCGGTCTAATTTAATTTTTGCAGGCGGTATGGCAAATGGCAGCGTTCCGCAGACTGTACAATGGTTTGACTTTGATGTAGAAACAGAAGATCAAGTCGCCAAAGAGATTGCGCAGGGCCGCAGGGATACAGTTAGCCTTGCACTTAATCATTCAAACTTTTATTCAGCTGTGCATTACGCATACCAAGAATTGACCTTTGGCCAGTCGCCGGTGGGAACATTCTTTGACCCATCAAGAGGTATTGTGTTTGAAAATTACAGTGTAGGCAGTTATGCTTATGCGCTTAACCAGTTCCGTGATGTAACTGCCTTTGCTGTCAAAAAGAAATTCACCTATAGACAACTTGCACAGAAGTTTGGTATTGAGAAGTGCCCAGATAAAGTTAAAAATGCTCTCAAAGAGAATAAAGGCACAGAAAGCACATTGAATTGTTACTGGCTATTAACACAGAATCCTTCTATCAAGCATGATTCCTTTGGACCAGAAGGCAAAAGATACTTGTCATTGTATTGGGTAGAAGGAGAAAACGATTATATCAGCACTGGTGGCTTTGATGTTATGCCTATTGCTATTGCTCCTTATATCGTAATACCTAATAGTAATTACAGTATCGGGCCTGGTTGGTTTGCAGATAGTGATTGCGCAATGCTGTATGAACAGCTAAAGAATGGTTTTGCAAACATGACAATGCACAGTGAACCGCCGTTGCAAGCTCCAAGTGGTGTAGAAGTTGACTATAGGCCAGGCATGGTCACTGAGCTTGATGGATCTAATTATGGCAAAGTTGAATCACTCTTTAATGTTGCTCCTGCATTCCAAGCTATATTTGAGGTGGCACAGCGTACTGAGAGCAATATCGAAGCTGCTTATAATGTCAACCTGTTTGCTATGCTCGAACAATCTAAGTTTGACGGTCAAGGCAGAACGGCCTTTGAACTTGAGCTTAGGCAACAAGAAAAAATGCAGCTGCTGACTCCAATTGTTACCAGAATCAATCATGAGTTTTTGGGCAAGATTATCGAAGTTGTTTATTCGTACTATGAGCGCAACAATGGTTTTGCTTCTGTACCGCCTGAATATGATGGGATTGACCTGGAAGTAAAATATGTATCGCCGCTGGCTCAGGTACAGAAAATGAGTGGCATGGAAGCGTATGAATATCTGCTGAATATGATCATGCAAGTGTCGCAGCTTAAACCTGAGATTGCAGGAATCTTAGATGCAGAAACATTCATTAGGGAGTTTGGCGACAAGTCAGGCGCACCGCTAAAATTGCTCTTTGATCAGAAAGAGTATGCAGATATTCTGCAGCAGCAAGCACAGGCTGCAGAAGAAGAAAAACAGCTTGCGCAAATTACAACAGCAGCCCCAGCGGTCAATGACTTTGCCGATGCTGCAAGGAATGTTCAAGAAATGGCAACAGATGGTAGTAACCCAGCAGTAGAACAGCTTATGGCAAGCTTGCAGCAGTGAGGTGAGTAAATGTTTGCAGATGATAAGCGCAAGGTAAAAGAATACGAAACATATAAAGCAAAGGCTTTGGCAGAAAAAGATGCCGAGGCCTTTCGTTGGTTATTGAACGATCACAGAGGGCGTTGGTTTCTCTCTAAGCTTGCAGATGAAGGGTTTGTGCATCAACCAACATCAACAACTGATACAAACGCTATCTGTATGCGTGAGGGGCGAAGATCATTGGTTTTAGACCTACATAAGCAAATACGCACTCTAGGTATATCAGAAGAATTGTTGCTTGTCAGAGCTGATGGTGAGCGCAGAACATGGCGCAGCGATATTAAAGAAAGCTTTAGTCGAAAGGAGAAAAGTTAATATGTCAGATGATATTAAGACGAATCACAAGCTAATCTTGCAACTTCATGCAGGAGAGGGGGAAGCTGATCTTGGCAATACGGAAGAACAGCAAGAAGCGCCACCGCCAGAACCGCAGGGTGATAACCCGCCAGCAGAACCGGCAGTAGAACAGAAAGAAGCGGCTGCACCAAAAGAGGAAGAAGCTAAAAAGCCAGATGAGAAGTCAGAAGAAAAGCAGGATGATGAAGTCCCTGTTATTGACGATGAATTTGTAAAAAACAAACTGACAGAGCTTCTGGGTGATGTAAATGACGAGAACATCACAAAAGAATCTATTGAAAAGCTGCAGGCGATTGGCATTACAGATCCTGATATGGCCAGTAGAGCATTGGAATATGCTTGCTCTGCAAGGGCAGAAAGAATAATCACTGATTGCGCAGAGTGCTTGAAACACTTTGGGGCGACAGAAGATAACTTGACGCCAGAGTATACCAAGGCTATGGATGATGCGAGAATTGCTCTAAATGCTATTGACGCAAAAGTCCCTGGGTTTAAAAAAGAAATTGATCAGGCAGCGCTTGGTAGCAATTTAAGAATGGTTTTGGCGTTGCAGAAGCTGCTACCTTTTGTCGGTGATGAAAAAGGCGGTATAAATAGCAACACTGGTGTTGGTGCGCAAAAATCAGAACAAGGTTTTATGGATACTGTATTCGCTGGATATCCTAGCGAAGCAGACCTGAAATAAAAACAAAGAAAAGGAAGGTAAAAAGAATGGCAACTATTGCAGTAAAAAATCCTACAATCAAAGACGTCATTGACGGACAATCCCCTGATGGGAAAACAGTACTTGACTTGGTTAATTTGCTTAGCCAAGAAAACCCTATCTTAGAAGATATGGTAGTTAAGGAGTGTAACCAGAATGACCAGAACAAAGAAATCGTTACAACTTCTTTGCCGCTTATTAAAAAGCGTAAGTACAACGAAGGTGTAAAAAGTTCTAAAGGAACTCGTGCACCGATTACTGATGCAACATCTATCTACACCGCACGATGCGAAGTCGATGTTGACTTGGCAGAACTGAATGGTGGTACTCGTGAATTCTTGATGCGTGAGAATGAAGTGTTCTTGGACGCAATGAGCAAAAGCGTTGCAACTGATTTATTCTATGGAGCTCAGGACCCGGGCAACAATGGACTTGTTGGTCTTGCAGAGCGTTATAGCACTCTGACCCGCAAGAACTCTGATGGTAAGCTGCCGGAAACAGCAGACTATATCATTGATGCTGGCGGTACTGGTAACGACTTGACTTCCGTATGGTTTGTCGTATGGGGTTTAAAAACCTGCTTCACTATTTATCCTAAAGGCAGCAAAGCTGGTTTGGACGTTGAGCCAACAATCATGGGGGATGCTTATGATGAAAACGGTGATCCGTATCCGGCTCATATCACCAAGTACAAACATAAAATTGGTTTGTGTGTAAAAGACTTGCGCAGCGTAGTCCGCATTGCAAACATTGATACTGTTGCACTTGCTGCAGACCCTGACAAAGCTAAATTGATTAAATACTTCATTGATGCTTTTGTTAAGATCAAAAACAAAAATTCTGGTAAGTTAGTTATTTACTGCAATGATGCAGTTTATGCTCACTTGTGGAAAATGGCTATTGATCGTAACAATGTAGAGTTTGAAGTATCCAACGTTGAAGGTAAGCCTGTGGCAACGTTCCAAGGCTATCCGCTCAAGCGTTGTGATGCAATCTTGTCTACAGAAGCACAAGTGGTTTAAGAAGGGAGATAAAAGAATATGTTTGATGTACAAGCAATGAATGCGAATAATGTGGCTTATGCTGCAGGTGCGCTGCCTGATGTAATCGACCTTGGCGCAGACTTCTCTAATGCCATTGACCCGAATTTGAATTATGTGGTGTCTTTGTCTGAACCTGCGGGCGCTGCAGTGACTATCACTGTGAACGCTTCTGCAAAAGAGAATATGAGCAATCCAGTAGTAGTTGCAACTGTTAAGGTGGCAGAAGGCATGAAGTATGGCTTTGCACCGCTTGGAACAATCCCTGCACGTTACCTTGGCGCTACTGCGTCCGGCACGACTACTGGTAATATCGAAGCAGGCTTAGCCTATGGTGTGCGTAGTCCCCTTGGCGTAGGCATGGCGCAGGGGTGATAGTATGCTGACTAAAGTATTTGCCATCTCCACGACACAGGTTAGAAAGAATGGCAAGCCAATAACATTAACAGAAGGTAGTGTTATTGAGCTGGATTCTTCTATTGGGGACACTTATTCTAAGCGAGCCTGTAGAGTTATTGAGCAAAATAAGACTTATTCAGTTCCTGTAGAGGAATATGAAGAAGGTGAGGAAGTAGTCGAACCGAATGTTATTGACCTGGCTACTGCAAATAGAAGTGAGTTATTTGCTTTTGCAGAGGAAAATGGCATTGCGCTTCCGGCAGAGCTTCAAAAGAAGAATGTAGCAACTGAAAAACTCCGTGAAGGTATTTTGAATGCGCTGCGAGGTTAATTATTAGGCGGGTAAAACTACCCGCCTTCTTCTAAATATACAAATCAAATTTGCCTAGTTAGAAGAAGGAGTGATGAAAATGTATTCGATAACGGACCTTGTAAATATGGCTCTTAAACAAATCAAGGTGAGGGAGATAATTTCACTTGATGATGAAACGGTGGAAGCTAAAGGAGCAAAGCAAACTCTGCCTATAGTTTTAGAAACCTTGCTTAATAAGACTGATTGGCGGTTTGCTAAAGTTCGTAGGGTTTTGCCGAAACTGGACAAGGATAGCATCAACAAGGAGTATGCGACCAGAAAGCTTATGCATGAGAATGTCTATTTATATCCTGATGATGTTGTAAGGATCCGTAGCGTAACCAGTGGCAGAAAAGAAAACGTTGAATATGAGCTGCTGTCTGTGAAGCTTCATAACAGAGAAGCTTTTGTACCGGTGCTGGTGTCCAGAGAAGAAAGAATAGAACTTTCTTATACCAGATACTGCGATGAAGTTAATTTATGGCCAGCGATATTTCAACGTGCCTTTGTGCATTACTTTGCTTATAGCATGACGATGCATTCTGCTTTAGGAGATGCGCAGGCTACACAGTTGCAGCTTTATAACATGGCTGTTAAAGAAGCAATGGCATCCAATACCAATGAAGATAAACATAGGCTCAGGCGTGACACTGGACCTCTGAAAGCGAGGGATTGGTAATGGCGTATAGATACTTAACTCCTAACCTGACAGGGGGCGTAGCATCAAAAGATATTCTTGCTCGGGTTGATCTTGAAAAATATGCTACATTTTTAAAGCAATGTAAGAATGGCATTGTTAAACCTTATGGCGGCGTATATAAGCGTAATGGCACTATTTATATTGATGAACTGACCGACCAAGGTAACATTAGACTGTTTGCATTCAAACAGGCTGACGTAGATTATCTGCTGGAGTTTACCGACAAACATTTAACGGTGCGTCAGCAAGGGGGCGTGGTTAGCGAAGTAGACAGTCCGTTTACATCAGATGATTTGCCGAACTTGAAGGTTACTCAGTCTGCAAATACGATGTTTGTTTGTTCCGGCAGACTGCCTATTATGGAAATTCGAAATAATAACGGTACCTTTACAATCGGCAAATTGAAAATCCCTATCCCCCCTTTTGATGAATTACAGGATGGCGTGAATTTTAGTATATCTAATTCGACAGGGGATGCTACCTTATCATCTGACGTTGATTTTTTCGATGCATCTACAGAAGCTTGGGGGGTCAAAATATTACAGCGTGTAGCGACTAAGATAGAAGACGTCACTCTTAGCGGACAGCAAACTCTTGGACCAGTAACATTATATAAGGACGCTCGAATTATTATTAGTGGGGAGTGGTCTGGAAATGTTATTTGGCAATATTCTAGTTGGAGCAGTCAGTTTCAGACTATTGGAACATATACTAGCAATGGTACTATATATTCTCCTGCATCAATCAGTGCTAACTATAGAGCATTAATTACCGTCGCAACCGGACAGGTTGCAGTGAAAATGATAAGTGAAAATTATAGCGGCGGCAGCGGAGGAGAGGGTGACTAATGGTAGAAATACAAGGCACATATTCAGGTCAGAATACGAAAGAATTTTTCGTCGGCGATAGCCTAAATCTCCTCACCAAAGGAACTTGGACAGGAACTATAATACTCCAGCGAAGGGCTAAACTTTCAGAGGAGTTTGTAGATTACAGAAAATATTATTCTACCGATGATTTTAACGTCAATGAAAGCTTTACAGAAGATGGTGATGGGCATTATTACCGTTTGGCTTTAGATATCAGCAGCGGTTCGGCAACGGTTAGGATCACAAATTATGGCTATACAAATGAAGGGATTGCCTACATTAAAGAAGTAGTTGATTCAAAAAACGCCATAGTGGAAATACAGAAAAGCTTTGCGACAGATGCAATAGCAGAAGGGTATTATATTAGTTTGTTCTCAGCCGTAAATGGCTATCCAAAATGCGCAGATTTCTTTCAGGATAGATTGGTATTGGCAAATATAAACAGTAAGCCTAATGGTATTTGGTTTAGCAAGAGCGGTGATTACACCAATTTTGATGAAGTAATAAAAGACGGGACATTGACTGATGACAGTGCTATAAATACAAGTGTTGTCGCCCGGAATGATTATAATATCAAGAATATTATTGCAGCAAAAGACTTGTGCGTATTTACCGGCGACGATGAAAGAATCGTTAGCGATGGTGCGACGGTAACACCTACAAGTATTAATATACGCAGACAGTCTTCGTGGGGTAGCACTGATAAGCATGTTCCGTTTGTAGCAGATAATCGGGTTCTTTATATACAGAGCAATAATAAATTCTTGCGTGACTTTGGTTATACATATGAAACAGACGGCTATACCGGCAACGAATTAACGCTGTTCGTCCATGACATTATTGATTCTGAGGTCAAAGATTATTCATATGCAAAGTATCCTGAGAACCTTATTTACTTTGTGCTGGATAGTGGAAAGATGATTTGCCTGACTTACCTGGTCAATGAGAAGGTTTTTGCATGGAGCGAGTTTGTAACGGATGGTAAGATAAAACAAGTTGAAACTATCTCTGAAAATGGTGATGATGTTATTTATATTGTCGTAAGCCGTGATGGTAAAAGGTACCTTGAAAAACTTGCTTTTGATATGCTGTCAAGCAGACCTATTGATTATGTAATGTTAGACTGCAGTACAATATTTACAGATAGTGATGGACAAGGAATTAAAATACCAAGGCTGGCGAACAAGTTGGTTTGGGTGGTTACAAGCGGCGATATGTTGAACGTAAAACCGCAGACGGCAGACGCAGAAGGGAATATCGCTATTGAGCCGACTGAAAGCGGGGTATATGGAAAGATTATTGTCGGACTTCCTTATGAATTTGTTTTGGAGTTGCCGGCAGTACATGTCACGACCAAAGGGCGGGGTAGTTCTATCGGGACTATTAAATCAGTTACCTCTGTGACAATGGAACTTCGAGAGAGCTATTATGGTGATGTTTATGCAAGGGAAGGTCTGCGTCCGAATCCTATTTTCAGTACAGTTAGGAGGCAGCTAAGCGCATTGACACCTGAACTTCAAGTGGAACTTTATACTGGACTGGTTGAAGTACCTATATCTTCTGATTCCAATACAGAAGGCGGCATAGTGATAAAACATGACGAGCCGTATCCGTTTAAGCTACTTTCCATTGCAAGGGATGTTGATATGTCGTGATCGAGTTAAAAGACTATAGCGAAGAAATGCTTGAAGATGTGCGGTATATTTTTAATAATCTTAGGTTAGACGATCAGAGGATGTTTGCTGATTCTCCTGACGTGGAAGAAAACATAAGGCTGCACATAGAAAAAAGCTGTGAAATGAAAATAGTATATATAAATGATAAGCCAGTATGCCTTTTCGGGGTAACAGAAAGATACCCTGTTTTAAAATGGCGATACATGGCTTTTCATTTTGGTACAGATGAAGTTGACCGGCACAAAAAGAGTTTTGTAAAAATAGGCCGAGAGGTTATCGAAGGATGGCTGAATAAATACGGGAATTTATATATGGCGGCCTACAGTTATTACAAAAAGTCTTTTGTTATGGCAAAAGCGTTCGGATTTAAGTTTAAATTCAATGTTCATGAGATTTATATATTTACAAAGGAAAAACCACAGGCATAAATAACCTGTGGCAAGCGAAATGATTATTGAGAATATAAGCTGTCGAACAAAGAAGTAAAACACGCCATAGGCGAAATATGAAGATAATAAAAGGGGTGATGATATGTCAGCAGTAATGGCTGTAATGCAAGGGGTAATGACGTTTGCCCAGGGGAACCAGCAGGCATCGCAGATGAAAGCACAGGCTCAGCAAGCCGAGTATCAGGCACAGGCAGAGAGGGACAATGCCCAGATCGCAGAACGAAACAGAGAAGTAGCGGGAGCTAATGCTGCCGAGGAGTTGCGGGGCGCACGCAACAGGAAAGATTTAGTTGCCGGGCAAAATACAGCGGCTCTAGCCAGTGCTGGGCTTGAAAGTGACAGCGGTCTGGGGGCGGCTCTTGACAGAGCGAACATAGGTAGCTTTGAACAACAGACAGAGAAAATCCGGCAGAATTTATTTACAAGTGACCTTGACCTGCGGCAGGAAGTTGCTAACCGCAATCAGGCTGCAGCTGCTGCCGACGCTACGGCGAAGAACTTGCGAAGGGCTGCGAAAAATGCAAAACGTATGGCAATGCTCGGAGGAGTACTTACTACTGCGAGCGGATTACTGGGTGGCGGTGGCAAGGCAAGTAAGGGAGCTTCAAGCGGCGGGGCACAATCTTATGGCTTAGGCTCCAATGGTTATGGCTGGGGTAACAGCAATCATATTGGATTCCAGACAGTCAGCAAGAATTATAAAACTGTTTATGGAAATAGTTTTTAGTATGAGGTGTTTATATGGCTAATTTAACAATAAAAAACAATTCATATGAGCCAATAGCTCTGCGGCAACAGCAGTCAAAAGTAGGGTACAACGGTGCACAAATTGTTGACCAAAGCGGATTTTACGGGCAGATGAGCAAAACCGCGGGAGCGGCGCTAAAGGTAATACAGGACAGAGAAGAATCGGACGAAATAGAAAGGGTTTTAAGGGCTCACAATGAATTTACCAAACGTGTTGCTGACATAAAACTTGGCATAGAAACAAATATGCAGGGAAGTAACGCCAAAAACGCAGCAGCTTTATACGAGGAGCAGGTAGAGGCGGCAAGAAAAGATGTTTACGCCAACTCGGGATTAAAGTATAAAGCTGGCGAAAATATGTTTAACCGCAATGCTTTTGCGACAATTACTAGGGGAGCTGCATGGGCTCGAGAATGGGAAAATAACCAGGTCACAGAAGCCAGAAAGGTTACATACGGACTTGCGTTAGACGAGAACATAAATAATGTTATTGCTGGTACGATGAGCCCTGAAGAAGCTTACGAATTTTCAAAAATACAAGGTAAGCACCTTTTTGCCAATCTTCCGGCAGAACAAAGAGCGGTGATAGACAAAGCTCGAGCGGATAAATTTGCGAATACTCTGGTTACAGCAGCCATAGAAAGAAATGACTATGAATCTGCCTACGCAGTATTTGATTACCTTAAAAACGATATGACTTCGGAAACTAGAGCTAAGCTTGATGCTGCTATCTACACTAATCAGGAATATAGCGAAAATAAATCATTGGCCACAGCTTTAGCAGATAGTGGCATTACTGACCCCGAAGAACAAAAGGCGTTCCTTGTCAACTACTTCAAGGGCAATGGACATGCTACTGGCGCGGGCGACTTTGAATCTTTTGTTTCAGCCATATCCGGGCAAGAGAGCGGTGGAAACTATGATGCCGTAAACGGTCGGACTGGCGCAAGTGGGAAGTATCAAATAATGCCAGGCAACTGGCCAAACTGGTCAGCAGAAGCTGGTCTACCATCTGATGCACCAATGACCCCAGAGAATCAAGAGAAAGTAGCGAGGTTTAAACTCAAGCAGTATTATGACAAATACGGAGCGAGAGGGGCGGCCATAGCTTGGTACGCTGGAGAGGGCGGACTTAGTTATAGTGAAGCTGCATTGAACAGGAAGCAAGGCAATGGAGATGAACCGTCAATAAATGAATATGCAGATAGCATATTAGGCAGGATGGGGACTGGCGAAAGTGGTGGAGCACAAAAGCATGGCGCAAGTGGGCTAAGCGCCATTAGAGCGGATAAGATTATATCTATGGCATCTTCAATAAGGGCCGATAGAGAACACCAGCAAAAAGCTCAGGCAGATGCCGCATTTAGTTCTACAGTTGATACGCTTTACAATATGTACAAAAGTGGCGTTTCTTATGAAGATGCACTTGGCCAAATTAAAACAATGGTCGGTGCAGATTATAAGCTGGGCAAGAACTTTGAAACGGCTGCTAAATTCTTCTGGGGTGACGAAGCAAAGAGCGGTGGTGCTGGCGGAAAAGCGTCAGCGACAACGGTTTTGAGAATAAATGATATGTTGGGCAGGGGTGATTTTGAAACAAGAGAAGAATACCTTACTTTTGCAAAAGAAGAAGGTGGCTTTGACCAAGATCAAATTTATAAAGCACAGAAAACATATGATGAATATTTAACTAAGGGTGGGATGTTTGCGTTTGATTGGGATAAAGGAATAAAGCCACAAGTTGTGGGTGGAATAAAAGAAAGCCGCGCGCAAGAGAATGCTTGGCTTGGCGCGAAACCAAAGCTTCAAGAATGGGTGATTGAAACTGCTAATAAAACAGGGACTGTTCCGCCTATGTATGAAGTTGTTGAAAAAGGCATGGAAATAATAACTAAAAAACCAGTTGGGTTTATGGAAACAAGAGGGACATGGTTCAACAGTACGGAACTCGTTGAACTAAGCGAAGCCGACTATAGACGTAGTGGTATTGTAAGCGTCCAGAAAGTAACGGATATTTATGGGAACGAAGCTGATGATTTATTTGAAGTAAAGCTTGCTAATAACAAAACACAAATAGTAAATGCCGCGAAATTATATACAATGACGAGGTGAAACAATGGACGAGACACGTAGGAGAGAGCTAAAAACAAAATTCGAAGCTGCATATATACCAGAAGCTTATTCGTCTGTAGCCCATAAAAATACTTACACGGACAAAGCATTTCAGTTTATGGATGAGCAAGCAGTAAAAGACAGGGAATGGAAAGATGCAAAAGCATTTTATAATGGCTCTGTTAATCTTTTAGAACGGGCAATTGTAGGATCTTTGACAATAGCTAGGGATTATAACATCGCCACAAGACAAAAACAAGATCCTAATTACCAGCCCATGCAAGAGGGTGTGGCAATATTAGATGACATATTACAGTCAGATCATCTGCAACCATATGCTGTTAAAGGTGATAGCACAGCTGAACAATATCGTTTAGACTTAATGCAGGGGGCGGGACAATTAGCCGTGCAAGCAGGTGCCGCTGTTTTGACTGGTCCTGTTGGTAGCAGAGCATTAATTGGTGCCCAGATTGCAGGTAATCAGTATCTGGATTTGAGAGCAGAAGGTGTAGATGTTGAAAGGGCAACTGGAGCAAGTATTGCTAATGCTATTATGCAAGCTCCGTTTGAGCGCTGGTCGCTAAATAAGATTTTAAAAGGTGTTCCAGCAAATAGTGGGCTTAAAAAGAAACTTTTGCAAATCGGCGAGAGTGCATTAACAGAAGGGTTAACCGAATTTGCCCAACAATATCCAGAAGAAATTACCAATTTAATTGCAAGGAATGAAGGCAAAACAGCACGAGAAATCGCAGCTGAATTCGATACCAACGCAGGCGAGTACACAAAGAATGCACTCTATGCAGCTTCGATAGGCGCTATTTTAGGTGGTGGTGCTTCGTCAATTCGAGTTGCCTTGGATAGAAACATTCATAAAACGCAGTTAGAAACACTTGATGATAGAATTGATGCTGTTTCCCAAAGTGGTGTAGAATCAGATTTTGCGGCAAGCATAATCAATGCAAATACAGGCAATGCAACTGTTTCAATTGATGGTGAGGTTCTTTATCAGTATGCGCAAACACAGAACATAAATGAGCTTGCAGCTGAACTGGGCATAGAGGCAGGAGATATTCAAAAGGCGGCAGCGGATGGACTTGATGTAGAAATACTACAAGGTAACTTTGAGGTTACAGCTGGTAAACGTCATGACTTTTACGAAGCTGTGCGAGATACAGTTGCCTTTGAGAGTGGTGGCACTACAGTAAATAGCGCAAAGATGCAAAGCGAGATTCGAAAACAAAGCCAAAAACTTGAAGCGTCAAACCAGGAATTTGAAGTACGGAAAGATGAAATGTTAGGGCAACTGCTGGGCGCTGGATTAAATAAGTCAGAGGCAATAAGCACAATGGCGTTTCTTGAAAGCACTGCCAGAACATATAACCCTGTTGATCCAACTCAGTATTTCAGAGATCATCCGCTGGAAGTAAAGAGAGTTGTTAGTACACCGAAAGGCAGATACTTACAGAACAAAAGTGCTAGTGAGAAGCTGATTGAGGATGAAAACAGCTTTTCTAGTATTGTTGATGAATATGTTTCTGGAGAAATAAGCGACACAAAAACTTACAACGTAATGACTACACCGCTTGCACTAGAACTTGCAGGCGGTAAAATTTTGCCTGTAACTATTGATGGCAGCAAAATAAAACATATATTTGATGGACATTCTGACGGTATGACACCAGAACTGTTGAAACAAATTCCTCGTGCAATGGCCGATCCAATGATGATATTGGATTCTTATGCCGGTCGTAAGATTGTAGTGCTTGATTTAAAGGATAAGCAGGGGTCTACTATTATTGTTCCTTTAGAACTTGACGTAGAACGTAGTTGGTATAAAGTTAATGCGATTGCGAGTGCTTATGGTAAAGGTGGAGAAAGTGGTACAGATTATAACTGGTTTATAGAACATAATCTAAAAAAAGGTAGAGTATCATATGTAAATAAAGAAAAGACTGCCAAGTGGCTACCTTCTCCTAGCAGCGATTCCGCTAGCAGAATAACCGACCTTGACAGTCTTCTTAATAATAGTATACCAGATGAAAATGCGCTACGCAAGAGACGTGAAGAAATGCAGGGATACTACCAGACCGCTTTTCACGGAAGCCCACATAAATTTGAAAAGTTTGATTTGGGTGCTGTTGGTGCGGGAACCGGCATACAAGCCCATGGATGGGGATTGTATTTTGCTTTCAGCAAAAATACCGCTAAGCGGTACAGGGATAGATTGAAGGGAAGTACCGACGAAGGTTCTCTGTTTGAAGTTGATATCCCTGAAAATGATGTATTACTTGATGAAGGAAAAGCTATTGAAAAACAACCGCCTAAAGTGCGTGCGATTATCGAAACTGAATTAGAAAGAATTGGCGGTAGCGCGTCTAATGGAAAAAGTTTTTATAAAGAAATAATATTTGAAATGCAAAGGATGGGAGCAGAAAACCCTGCCAGAGCAGCATCTGAACATTTAAATAAATTAGGCATAAAAGGCATTAAATATGTTGGAATGGTAGACGGAGAATCATATGTTATTTTTGACGATCAGGCAATAAAGATAATCAACAGTTACAATCAGAAAGTCAACAACGATAAAAAAGGCTCTATAGATTGGGATGCAGAAGGCAAAGCAATTATAACCCTACTTGAAGGATCTGACCCAAGCACAGTAATTCATGAAGCAATCGGTCATTACTTTGCAGAAAATCTCATGAAATACAGTGAGCTTCCTACAGCTACAGAACAGATGCGCAAAGATCGGCAGATCATGCTTGAGTATGCAGAGATAACCGAGAGCGAGTGGAACGAACTTAACAAGCCACATTTTCAACTTACCGAAGCCCAGATGGAAAGGAAAACAGCAGTGCATGAGCGCTGGGCAACGGCGGCAGAGCAATATATGATGCTGGGCAAAGCACCAAGTCCAGAATTGCGCGGGGCAATGAAGCGCTTTAAAGATTGGCTTTTAAACATCTATAAGACGGTTGATGAATTTGTTAAAAACCATAAATACGCAGTGGCGATTACTCCAGAGGTAAAGGCAGTATTTGACAGAATGCTTGCAAGCAGAGATGCTATAGAATCAATGGAACGAGTTGATGCTTATTTTGCAAAGCTTCCTGATGTTATTACTGACAATATGAGCGAAGCGTCTAAGAAACGACTGCAAGACGTGATACTAAAAGCGCATGATAAGGCTGTTTCTTTGCTAACAAAAGAAAGTCTTGCTAACTTTACTGGTGAAAGAAAGCAGAAAATCGAAGAATACCGGGCAGAGGTTTTACCTGGAGTTAGGGAAGATTTAAGCCGGCAGCCGCTATACATGGCAGAACAAATGCTAGTCGAAGATTTTTCAAAACATAAGACTGGTAAAGCAGTTGGCAGGTATTACAATTCTTTGATTGCTAGAACACTGGACATTGAGGCAAAGCCGCTTACAGAAGCAGAAACACTTGAGGTAATGCAATTTGATACTATTGCAGAATTCAATGGATTCAAGAGCGGCGATGAGCTGGCGCAGGCATTATTAAGTGAACCATCTCTGAATCAGGCTGTAACAGAAAAAGCAAATGTGCTTGTTAATGAGCGATTCCCAGATATAATGGCTGAAAGAAAATCTGCAGAAGAAGCAGCAAGGGAAGCTTTATACAACGATGACAGTGGCCTTGTAATTGGCGTAGAGTACCAAATAATTGAAGATGCAGCTGCTGGTATTATGGAACATCAAAGAAGCACAGAAGCGATGTTGTCACTCGCAAGAGCGAGAAGACAGCAGGCAAAAGCTGCGGCTAAAGCAGAGCTTGCCGGCATGAAGATGCAAGATGCAATTAATGTTCGCCGGTATATGGCCGCTGAACGGAAGGCGTTTGCTAAGTCTATTGAATATGCTGCGAAAAAAGATTTTCCAAAAGCTGCAGAGTACAAAAGGCAGCAGGCATTAAATAATGCATTGGTGCAAGAAAGCGCAGCTTTGAAAGCAAAACATGATAGCTGGAAACGTTATATCATGAGGCAGTTGAAAGCAAAAAAAGAAACATGGGGAACAGATCAGCACTTTAACCAAGCCGGAGCGTTGTTTGCCCGGATGGGCTTGCCGAAGCGAGGTTATAACGCAGAAACACGAATGCAAACTCTGGCAGAGTATGTAGCTGAAATTAATACAGAAAGGGACGGCAATGCGGGAATTGCTTCTTGGCTTCTTGATGAATCTGTTGATCTCACCAATCCCTTAAAAGCGCTGAATCCTGCCCAGTTTGAAGATGTTATTGATGCACTGAAAAATATTAAAGCTATTGGAAGATATGAAAATCAGGCCAGGATAGCGGATAGAGAAGAAACGCTTGCAGATTTAAAATCTAAAGTTTTAGATGCTACAAGTAAAATGAAAACCCGCTGGGAAGGTGGCCCTAATTCAAGCAACAAGACTTCTGCCATTACAGATTACTTTATTGAAATGACCAGTGCAGACAACTTCTTTGAAGAAGCTGACGGTTGGACACAAGGGACATTTAGCGAAGTGTTTGCCGACGGCGTTCAAGCAGCGGCGAACAAAGAAAGCAGATACATTTTTGAATATGAAAAAGCAATGTCTGATGCCATTTTGGAATTGGCGCCGACAAGGCAGGAGCGCAACGCCTTAGCAAGAGAATCATGGAATGAAGAATTGCAGGCCAATGTAACAAGATATAACTTGATTAAGATGCTTGCATACATGGGTACAGAAAGCAGTAGGAATAAGCTTTGTTCTACTGATGATACAAGTACATACAAGGAATTTTTCAGTAATTCTTCTTTGTGGGTGGAAGGTGATGCCCAGCAGACTAGGGATAACTTAATTGAATTTTTAGGCCGGACGCTTACAGAAGCAGAGATCAAATACACTCAAAAACTTGTCGATGCAAGCGGTAAAGCGTGGGATGAACTTGTTGAGGTTGAGCGAAGAACGAAAGGTTTTGCCCCACAAAAAGAAGAAGCCACACCAATACTATTAACGCTTGTAAGCGGCAAGAAGGTAGCTTTTGCTGGTGGGTACTTACCATTAGTAAGATATTCTGATTCAGGTAGCAAGCCAATGTCTACGAACATTGTTACGCCTACAGATGGCTTTGTTCCGACAAATAATATTCGGACAATGAGCACAGTAGCAGGTTCAACAAAATCTCGTGACAATAGTGTTTATCCGCTCGATTTGCGCCCTGGTGCTGAAAGTTGGAATATCCGTGAAACTATCCACGATGTAGCTTTCAGGGAAACCATTGACACATACAGGAAGTTGCTGTCTGACAGCGAGGTTTATTCACAGCTCAAGCGCAAATTCGGCGTCAAGAGATTCAAAGTTTTATTGCAGTATGTAGAGAATGCAGCAAGGACAAATGACGGAGCAACAGAGGATATTACATCAACATTAAAGATTGTTAATTTGATGCGCCGCAAGTTGACCAGCACTGTTATTCTAGGTAACCTAAAAATCTTGTCGCAGAATTATGGCAATCCAATGTTATATGGCAACAATGTAGAGGGCTTCGGGCACTCTGATGTTATTGGTGCATATGCGAAATTCTATAAAAATATCAATAGACAAGGTTGGTGGAGAGAGCAAACAGAATTTGCTTATCAAAAGTCAGCATGGATGCGCGAAAGGTCACAAAGCCCTGACTATACTCTTACGGTGCTTCGAGAGGAACAAGGGCAGAAGGAAGGTTTTGCAAAGTTTGTAAATGACGTAAGTGTAGAGGCTATGGTTTTCACTGATAATATGACGGCTTTGCCGGTTTGGATTGAGGCCTATCATAAGAAAATTAATTCAGGAGCCAGCGAAGATGTTGCAGTAAGATATGCTGATACTGTAGTTCGCAGAGGATTAGGAGCAACACGCCGTTATGATGTTGCGCCGGTTATGCGTGGCGGTCCGTGGGCAAAACTCTTTACAATGTTCCAAAGCTTTGCGAATGCACGTTATAACGAGGCTAGGCGAGAAGTTGGTATTGCACAGAGCCTATGGAGTAAGGGAGATAAGGAGAAAGCATTCAAGCGAGCACTCTCATACCTTATTGCAAAATACTTTGCGTTCACATTGATAAGCACAGCATTAGCCTTTGAAGATCCATTTGAAGAAGATGATAGAGATGGATACTTGAATTGGTTTAAAGAACTTCTTACTTATCCGACTACAATGCTTGGCCCTGTAGGTGGAGCTGCAAGTGCAATGATTTCGACAATGACAGGTATGTCAATGTATGGATACAGGCTCACACCAATTCAAAGCGTTCCGGAACAGGTACTTAGAATGGGTAGCAAGGTAAGATCAGTTGCAGAGGGCAAAGCTGATTCGGAAGAACTTATTGAACCAGCTGCAGGGCTTCTTGGACTTTATTTTGAAGTACCAAACCAGGTTAATAAGATAGTCTTTAATGCCTATGATATTTTACATAACGACATGACCCCGCGCCTGAGTGATGTTATAAGGCGTCGTCCAAAGAAAGAGCGTGGCGAATAAAAATAACCCCCTCGAAATTGAGGGGGTTAAAAACTATCAACAACTAATCCGCAAGGGACGAAGATTCATTTGGAATGAATACCCCATGTTGGATAAATCATTGAGGGTTTATTCTTCTTGTAGGGGATCTTCTCCATATTCGTTTGGACCAATAATGCCCTGTTTGAATAATAGATACAACAAAAATAAAATGTAAACCAATGAAATTTTTGCTGAAATAAACATCGCTACTGTCCATTTACCACTTCGCCCAATATCGTGGAAGCGTCTATTTATGTTAGCATATAAAAACCAAACTCCGCCCCACAGAACAGCTATTAATGGTATATAGAAAAAGAAATTTATTTTATCATATGTATGAGTGCTGATAGGTTCATAAAAAAACCAAATAACAGCTAAAACAACAATGTACGCGGCGGCAGCTCTCAGGGCAAACTGCTTTCTGTTTATACGACCTGAAAAAGAAAAATATTTCTGGTAGATGTTTCTCACAACAAACCTTCCTTCTTAGCAATATTATAAAGCAGGCAATAAGACTAATTAATGTTTGTGGTATGTTCCTTTACTTCTGTCCCAGTGACCGCCATTAGAATCAGTCCTACCGGGATGTGCGAAAACTGTAGCTGTTAAAGATAAAACAAATGTAAAAATTAAAAGTAAAGCGGTTACTTTTTTCATAGACAACACTTCTTTCATATGAACATTATGCCTGCTTTTCACAATTATATCACAAATAAACACAATGCAAAATACTTTTTAAAGCAAAGGAGTGACAAAATGAGCGTAACCACAAGAGCAACAAAGGTAAGCTATGAGTACAAACAAGGGACAGCATATTCATTGCCGTTTGAGTATCAATCCCCCAGCGATGTAAAGGCTAGTTACATCGACAGCGTTGGCAGCGAGGTGAGCCTTGATTACAATGCCGATTATACTGTTAGTGGCAGTACTGTAAAAGTAACAGCAGTGTTACCGGATGGCGTAACAATTACGTTTGCAAGACGAACAGAAATAACCCAGCAAATGGAATTGCCACCACAGACAATTACTAAGGCTATTGAAACTGCTATCGATCGGAATACATTGTGCATTCAAGAGCTGGATACAATTACTACAGATCTCGGCGAAAAACTCGAATCAGACATTACACAGATGGCGGGGAAGGTTGATACAGCATTAAGCGAGGTTGAAGGTATAACTTCTGCTGCAGTTGATGAAATGAATGGCATTAAAGATGAAACACTGGAGATAGCACAAAACGTCAATGTGTTTGTACCGAGTGTGACGGAAAATATTCTTTCTTGGACAAATAAAGCTGGGCTTCCTAATCCTGACCCAGTGAATATTAAAGGCGAACAAGGGAAACACGGTACAGATGGTGCCAACGGCAAAGATGGTGCAGCTGCTACAGTCGCAATAGGAACCGTAACAACAGGAGAGCCGGGAACTACAGCAAGCGTGACCAACGTCGGAACAGATACCGCAGCCGTGCTTGATATAACAATACCCAGAGGTGACAAAGGCACAGACGGCACAGGAGCAGGTGATGTAGTCGCTGCTGCCGATAACACTTTTACAGCCACAAATACCTTTAATGGAGTTTTAAAAACAAAATCTGATATGCAGGCAGTCGGCGCATTGCCAACAGTCTTACAACGAGGGGACTCAAATATTCAGACCTATACCCTTAATAACGGTTTGAACCGAAGTGTAGTATTTAGAGACACTGGTGATATGACTGGATATGCCAAAACGTTTATTATTTCTGTTTCTCGGTCAGGCGGAACTGGCACGTTCAGTATTGGTTCTAACAATGGCATTGGAGATAATACTCCCACAGTTTACATGATGGATGGTGCATTGCCTGATATTGATGATGGCGAAGTATTGAAAATCGCTATGGAAGTGAATGAGCCTGCGAATGCTATCTTTATCTATATCCTTGGAAAGGTGGCGTTGTAATGTTGTCTAATAAGCTTCTGTTGGCTGCTGCCCGCTACAGAACACCTAAATCATGGCAAGGTCAAGTTACCGTTGATATGTATAGTTATACCGGAGATCAATTTCAATCTATTGAATATCTTTATTCTTCCGAGAAGCAGCAGTTTGTTCTGCCGGGTTATGGGTCGTTAGACCCGCTTCTAGAAACAGTCAAGGCAGGCATGCAAATAGCAATGATAAAGATAACCGTAGATACCCATACAATGCTTCTGGAAAACTGTCGGCTGTGGTTTGATAACGTGCCATCAAATCTACGAGATGGTATAAGGTTTGAGAAGTTAAGTAAGATCATAATTCACAGCACTACAGGGGGCGAACCGTTTACGATATCTGATGTTCAGTCCTGCTGGGATAATATAAATATGTGCTATGACCTTTTTAGCGAAGACTTGGCTAATTGGGGTTATACAAACCTTACGGCAGAAACATATTTAGAATTCACTTTAGAATTGGAGTGGTACGAATGATACAGAAGGTTATCAAATATAAATACGAAGGAAATACATATGACAGCTTTGCGCAGCTAAAACAGGCGTATCCTTATATCAGCTTTCCGGTCGGAGCAGATGCTGATGTTCTTTCGACTTTAGGGATTGAAAAGGTCGAAAAATACCCACCGCTGGAACGCTGTAAGGAAGTGCTTATTAATGCCGCTAAACTGCGTAGGGATACCGCAGAGGTCGCCCCGGTTGAGTACAAGGGCAATACCTATGACTTTGACGCAAAAAGCCGTGACAGGCTGGATATTGCGTTAAAAGCATTGACAGTGCAGGGCGAAGGCGCAACAATCGGTTGGGCAATGGCAGACAACTCAACAGCTGTAATTACTGCTGCTGATATTATGGGGGTTTTTGTAACCAGCGCAGTCAGAAGTAATGCGTTGCACGAGCGGTATCGAAAACAAAAAGCAGCAATCGAAAAAGCTGAAAGCGCAGAAGAATTAAATACAATTGAGTTGGAGGATTAGAATGTCTTATTTAAAAGAATTTGGAGAGTTTGTTTCAGGGCTTTATGCGGCCTATGAAATCAAGATTATCATTGTATGCGGGGTTGTCGGTGGTTTAGTAACTAAGGCCGTAGGTGGGTTTGACAAGCAGCTTGTAGGGCTGCTTATTTTTATGTTCATTGACTATGCTACCGGTATGTATGCGGCATGGCACGAGCATGACCTTTGGAGCAAAAAGGCTTTCCGTGGCTTGTTCAAAAAAGCTAGCATTTTAGGTGTAGTGGCCTTTTGCGCTGGTGTAGATGTGATGCTTAAAACAGATATCGCAAGGTACGGAGCTATTGCAGGGTTCGGGATCATGGAAGCTATGAGCATTATCGAAAACGCAGATCGTGGCGGCTGGGGTCACATCTTCCCAGCGTGGATTCGTGAAAAACTTGCGGCGATTAAAGACACTAAAAAATTAGTATGAAAATTACAAACGAAGAAGCCATAAAAGAACTAAAGGCCATGCTTAACGCATTAGACCCTCGCTTTCTCACATGGGATAGAGAGCGTAGGAAGTTTGCAGCGTTGAGCATGGCTATTGCTTTATTGGAACAGGAGGATAAGAATGATAAAAGAAATTCAATTTCAGCGGAGCAAACAGATGATGTTTGCAATGAACGAACAATACCAGGTGATTGGACAATGGCCGTGCAAAGACGATTTTGTACCCGGCTATAATGCCACAGGTGACCCTAGGGGAAGCTTACCGAATGGAGTATATACTGGTGTGACCGCAGAAGTAACAAACGGCGTATATGGACCGGCCTACGGTAATTTCTACATTACCACACATGATCCCCGCGCACGTGACATTCACGGCGGCGGTAGTGGCTTACCCGACCCTTATGCGGACTATCAGGGCTGGATACCGACATATGGCTGTTTGCGAATGCAGAACGCTGACGGTGTAGAGCTAAGTAAAATGATTATTGAGGGCGGTAACAATGTTGTTTTAACCGTTATAAAATAAAAAAAATAACATGTTTTAAATATTAAATAAATTATAGTAATCATCTTAAAGGTTTATTTAATTAAAAAACTTGAAAATTTATAATTGCCATGATTTAATAATTAAAAGCAAGAAAAAATTATTATCAAGGAGGTTTTATTATAATGAAAAAAATATTAGCTTTAGGTGTGCTTTTCTCAGTTGGAACTGTATTTTCAGTAGGCTATGCAGCTGTTCCTGAAGGAAGTGCTACAGGAACACAGGCAGTTGCAATAGGGGATAACTCGGTAGCAAGCGGCATGTTTTCGGTCGCAGCAGGTACAGGAGCGATTGCAAGTGGCGATATGGCAATTGCAATTGGTGTAGGCGCTGAGGCTAGCGGATTTTCTTCACAAGCTATAGGTGAAGAGGCGAAAGCAAGCGGGTCGATGTCAAATGCTTTTGGCTATGGGGCCGAAGCATCAGGTAATTATTCTTTGGCAATGGGAATGAATTCGGAGGCACGAGAGAACCATTCTGTGGCCATAGGCACTAATTCCATTGCCGACAGAGAGAATACGGTTTCGTTTGGCTATGCTGGTGGCGAACGCCAGCTTACTAATATTGCAGCAGGTACAGAAGCAACTGATGCAGTTAATGTTTCACAACTGCGTTTGACTGAAGCAAATTTCAGCGCTGGATTAAGTGAAACAAATCGCAGGATAGATTCGGTGAAAACTGATTCTGACAGAGGCGACGCATTGGGAGCAGCTCTTGCCGCTTTGAACCCAATTGCGTATGATCCATATGAACCAACTCAGATAATGGCAGGTTTGGGCAACTATAAAGGTCATAGCGCGATGGCAATTGGTGTAGCGCATTATACTAATGAAAGAACGATCCTCCACATGGGGGCATCGTCTAACGGTAATGATTTTATGGTAAATGCTGGCGTAACATGGAAGTTTGGCGGGGCTAAGAAAGCGTTGCCGCAACAATATCAAAAGGGGCCTATTAGCAGTGTGTATACAATGCAGGAAGAAATGACAAGTATTAAATCAGAAAATCAGAAATTACGGCAAGAATTAGAATTAATAAAAACGCAATTAGGTATACAAAATAACGTTTAAAATATTTAATGGCGAAAATATTTAGTTCGAAAAAATAAGGCGCGTATCTCAAAAAAATGACAAAAAGCACTTTGCGGAAGCAGAGTGCTTTTTTCTATGGAGGAATAACATGTATGAAAAAATCAAAAGTTGGATATCTAATAATCGCTTTCTTATTGGTATGGGTGTTGGTACAGTTCTTTTTCTTGCCTGCTATCTGTTCAGCCGAGCCGGTATACATGCTAACGGAAACGGAACTGGTGACGTTGGAACAAAACTCCAACAGGCAATTGGAAATCAGCAGTCAATTAGCGCAGGAATTACAGACAGCAAAAAAACAGTTGAAAGCATCGGAGAAGGAATCGACCGAAGCCAAACTGCAGAAAGAGCAGCTGCAGAAGCAGTTGATCGAGCTGGAAGCCTCGTCGAAGAATCAAGAAACCTTTCAGAAAGAAATCTTGAAATCATTGCCGCCATCCGTGCCCGTGGTGCTTCGGGAGATTGGGGTCAAGATTGATATTGACCGCTATGTTACTGGCATCAGCTACGGTGTAAGTCGGTTAATCGGCAGCAAGTACATAGGACTTCGTGGTGAGTATGATTTGGGAGACAAAAAGGCAGGGGTCTGGCTTACATACACATATTAAAAGAAGGTTTTTTCCAGTTGCAAGACTTACGAACTTGTGAATTTATTCAAAACAAAAATGTCTTGCGGGGGGGGGACAAATGTGATATTATAATATAAAGTAAACAATAAACATAATATAGCTATAAATTGCAATAAATAAAACTCAAAGAATAAAAGTTTAAATATATTGAAAATAAAAGATGGTTGAAATAAAAAATGTGTTTAAAACATTGAGGCATAAACTTATCCGGTTAAATTTATATAACAAATTCATCAAGGGGGAGATATTTAATGAAGAAGAGAACCAAGTTAAGCGCAGTAGTAACCCTAGCTATAATAAGTATGCCGATATTGGCCGCAGCTGGGCCTGTCGGGCCTATATCAATAACAGATGGCAGTTCTACAAATTTACCTAGCGATACTGCAATTATTGCTAGTACAGGAGCTGGTATTTATGTCGGGGGTTCGGGTGGCGGAACATTAACGGGTAATAATACCACCATTAATGTAAGTGGTAACGGTAGAAATGATGCCGGTATCTATGTTGAAAGTGCTCGTGCTGGGACTGGAACAACTAATGCGTGTGTGGTAGAACTTGGTGAAACAGTTGTTCATTCTAAGAGGCAAGCAGTAGTGGTAGCTTCTGGGAGTCGCGGAGAAGGAAATACAGCAAAAGTTGTTTTGGGAGCAGGAAGCAGTCTCAATTCAACTGACAGCTCTACCGTTAATTCCAGCGGTAATAAAGCACTAGTACAGATAGGTGACGATAGCATTATTATTGGGAGCAGTCACGATCCTACGCTGGCAACTCTCAGGGCCGCAAATGCCGGAAGGATAACTGTTGATGATGGTGTGACTGTAGGTAATACTAATACGTCGTTTGATAACAGTGTTGCCGTGATGGCTAGTAATGGCCAGATGGGAAAAGGCCTGATTACTATTGGTAACAACAGTGAGATATATTCCCTAAGTACAGGAGACGGATCTAACGCTGTACAGGCTGGTTATTTATCGGTGGGTGGGAGTAGCAGTAGTCCGCAAAAACTAGAAGCATCGGGAGATGTAACTGTTGGTGACAGTGCAACTATCAGGACAATAGGGGATACTTCTTTTGCTGTTCATGGTATCCATGCCGATTCGACGATTTATATCGGAAAAAACTCCAATATCAGAACTGATGGCAACAACTCCTCCGCAGTACGCGGCGGCAATATTATTGACAGGTATGGTTTTATTTCCAGCGGCGGCGAGATCATTGTTGACGAAGCGGCTGTTATCAATACTATTGGTGCGAGCGCGCATGGGGTGGACGCTCGTTATGACGGATCGGTTATCGAAATCAAAAAAAATGCGTCTATCACTACTATCGGCAGTGCCGCGCATGGCGTAACAGCACTGAATGGAGGTAAAGTAACACTGCACGATGCTGTGATTAATGTTGATTCCAGCAAAAACTCCCGCGCTTTCAGCGCAGACGGAGCAGATAGCACTACCGGGGCAGTCAGTACGATTACCGGCAGTGGTGTCTACAATATTATTGGCGATCTGCAGGCCAGTAATGGCGGTATTTTAAATTTAAATCTGGCGGAAGGTTCGTATTTAGAAGGTAAGTCCGCCGTAGACAGCGGTAAAAATTCTAGAACTACATTGGTGCTAGATAAAAATTCACTTTGGAAAGTAACAGGAGATTCTAATCTAAACAGCCTGCATAACAATCAGTCTGTCATCGATATGACAGGCGACGGCAATACTTTCAGTACTCTGACACTGGAAACGCTGAGCGGCACCGGCGGCACTATCATTATGGATATCGACGGTACACAGGCTGATGTCAGTGATAAGCTTTATGTAACAAATGATTTCAGTGGCGCACAGACGATAAGCTTGCACGAGATTAACGGACTGGACGCAGATCCTGCTCTTGGGCAGGGGGCCGCTAATACAGTTCTGGCCAGTGTTAACGGTAATGGTGTTTTGACCGCCGATGACCGAGAGGGAACCTTGTATTGGGAACGGTATGAGCTGGGACAGCAGGCTAGTGCTACGGCAGGATATGCCACTGACTGGTATTTGAAGGCAATCGAAAAACTGAATCTGCCAACGACCAGTATTGAAACTATAGCATCTTCGGTAGCGTTAGCTTACCATACATGGCGGGACAATGATCTGCTGATGCAGAGAATGGGTGATCTGCGTCATAGCGGTGATGGAGATGAAGGGATATGGGTACGGTTGAAAGGTGGAAAGTTGAGCCGTGATGACCAGTTTAAATTTGAAAATAAATATACCCAATATGAGTTGGGCTATGATAAACAATTAAAAACGACAGCTGATTATGACCGTTACGTTGGTATATCCTTCAGTTATTTGGACGGTGACAGCAGCTATAGTAGCGGCAGCGGTGAAAATAAAGTGAAATCTTTAAACTTGTATGGCACGCAGCTTGGAGCAAAGGGTCATTATCTTGACCTAGTTGTAAAATACAGTCAGTTGGATAATGATTTTAAAGTGTTTGATACTGCCGGTAATAAAATTACCGGTGATTACGATCAAAAAGGTTTATCACTGAGTGCGGAATACGGACGAAAAAATCGGCTGCAAAATGATTGGTATATTGAGCCGCAGGCACAGCTGACTTTAGGCAGGCTGCGCAGTGTTGAATATATTACCAGTAACGGCATCAAAGTAGCGCAAGACAGTATGAATAGTTTTGTCGGTCGTCTTGGTTTTAATATTGGCCGAGACATCAATGCCAAAACCAATATTTATCTCAAAGCAAACCTGATGCATGAATTCGGTGGCGGTTATGATGTACAGATGACTGACAGTCAGGGTAACACTGCCCGCCTAGATAAGGATTTTAATGATACTTGGTTTGAATATGGTTTAGGCGCTTCGATACAGACCGGTAAAAATAATCATATCTATTTAGATGTAGAACGTAGCGCCGGCAGTGATTATAAAAAAGACTGGCAATGGAATGTCGGTGCTCAATGGACATTCTAAAAAAGTTTCATAGTTTTTTATCAAGGCTCGGCAACCCTCGGTCTTGTTAAAAATATCCCCATAAAACCGTTCTGATTTTTTCAGGACGGTTTTATTTTTGTGGGCATAATATTTATATAATTGTGTTATATTTTCTTTATAAATAAAAAATAAAAAAATAAATGAATGTTGCTTTGCGTTAGTTAAGATGCTAAAATCAAGAAAATAATAATTGTTAGATAGTTATTGTTAATAGAAAAGGAGCGTTACAATTAAAAATGAAAAAATACTATAACAAAATAATTGGGAAAAATATAGCGTTATTTTTGGGGATTGGTGTAATTGCTTTATCTCCTCTGAACATTTTAGAAGCAGCTCCTGTCTTTAATTCTGGAGCGGGTACTAGTTCTACTATAGCTGGTGAAAATAATGTTGCTACTGGTGCAGCATCTAACGCCATTGGATATGAGAACGAAGCAAGCGAGAAATATTCTAGTGCTGTTGGTTCTCTAAATAAAGCTAGTGGGGAATACTCCAATGCTTTAGGTTATAATAATGAAGCGAGTGGAGATAGCTCCAGTGCCTTTGGTAGAGGGAATGAAGCTAGTGGAAACAGGTCCAGTGCATTTGGTTATGGGAATAGAGTGAGTGCGGCAAATAGTACAGCCGTTGGCAACAATAATGTTATTAGTGTTGAAAACTCTGTTGCTTTAGGCAATAATACTAATATTAGCGTAGGAAATAGCGTCGCATTAGGTAATGGATCTACTGCAACAGGTTTGCATGATGTCAGTGGTCACGCTAGTGCGGGCAGTTGGGCTGGCGTTGGTGATGCAGCAGGCGTTATAAGTGTGGGGAAGTCGGGTGAAACTCGACAGATACAAAACGTAGCTGCTGGCGAAGTAAGTGCAACGTCAACGGATGCGGTTAACGGAAGTCAGCTATATCAGGTAGAGCGAAGTCTGAGTAATGTAGATCGCCAAATAAACCGTTTAGGTGATGAAATTGACGGAGTAGGTGCATTATCTGCGGCTATGGCAGGGCTACATCCGCGCTTCCAAAATGGGAATAAAGGCGAACTTGCGATGGCTTATGGTAGTTATGGAGGGCAGAGCGCTTATGCGGTAGGTGGTTTTTATGCTCCTAATGAAAAAGTAATGTTCTCGGTAGGTATGGGTATAGCATAAGGTGGTCGCAAGATGGGTAATGTTGGTATTAATTTTGCGCTAGATCGTACTGCTAAGCGTGAATCTGCCCCGATAGATATTCTTTATACACGCAAAGAAGTGGACAAGACTTTGGCATCGTATGAACAGAAAATGGAGGTATTGATATCTATGGTAGAAAGCCAAAATCGCAAATTAGAAACACAAAGTGCTGAAATAGAAAGTTTAAAAGCTAAAATGGTTGAATGAGTAAAAAGATATTGCTCATCAATAAAGAAGCAAAAGGATATTAGTAGACGAATGGAACGGCAGAAAGCCTTTTGGGGTGTCTGTAAAATAGTAAGAGCCTACCGTAATTGGTAGGCTTATTTTTTATGCGTAAAATGGTCGCACTTTAACGCAAAAATATTGTGTTTTTGACGTTGGTACCACGTTGGTACCAAATCGATATTAGCGACACACGGTTTTACTGCACCCGGAAAAATAGAAAAGGCGCAGCTTTTGCTGCGCCTGTCTTTTTTATGGAGCGGGAGACGAGATTCGAACTCGCGACACGCGGCTTGGGAAGCCGCTGCTCTACCACTGAGCTACACCCGCATGATTACTAGATTATTATAGCACAAACGATGTTTGTTGCAAAGTCACTTAAAGAAAAAAAATGATATTTATGGATTTTGCTGTTCAAAGTCAATGTTTTTCTGCTGCAGACGCTTTTTCACACTGTCAGATAATATGTAGGCTATAACCGAAGCAACAGGCACGCTGACGATGATGCCTAAAACACCGTAAAGACTGCCGCCGACAGTAATTGCTGCCAGAACCCAGATCTCGGATAAACCAACAGATTTGCCGACGATTTTAGGATAAAGGATATCGCCTTCGATACGCTGCAGTACGAAGAAGAAAAGAATAAACAGCCAGATTTTGCCGGGGGCGGCGAGCCCAATAAGAATAAGACCTAAAAGGGCGCTGATGATAGTGCCGATGATCGGGATAATAGCCAGAAAGCCAACGATGACCGAAATTGACAGAGCATAGGGCAGCCCTAAAAGCAGCATCCCGGCGAGGCATAATAATCCCAGGCAGAAAGCTTCGAGCAGCTGACCGCCGATGTAACCGGAGAAAATAGTATGAGCGGCACTGCCTAGATCAAGCAGGTAAGCCGCGCGTTTACCGCTGCAGAATGCTAAAATCATATTACGGGTTTGCCGGGAGATTGTTTCTTTATTCAGCAACAGGTAAACCGCAAAAACGACGCCGATAACAATATTGCTGACCAGTGAGATCAGGGATGTCGTGATATTTAATGTATTATAGAATAAAGTTGTTTTATTATTTTCCCAGTAGCTGTCTACAGCACGCAGCAGTTCTGACCATTGCGATTGCAGGTAATCCAGTGTGTCAGGCGAAAGGGCAAGTTCGGACCATCTTTCTTTAAGGGAGACGGTCAGTTCGGCAGATGCTTTAGGCAGTGTTTTTACGATCATATTAAAGCTTTGGTGCAGATCGGGGCCAATTTTGAGCCCGCCGATCAGAACGATGCCAATAATAAGAGTCAGGGTGAAGATCAGACAGACCGGACGTTTGATTTTTTGGGGCCAGTCTGAAGAAAAGCGTGCAAACAGTTTTTGCCAGAGGCGTTCGACATGCACCAAAGGAACATTGACGATAAATGCCAGGCAGCCGCCGATGATAAAAGGCATGATTAAATTGCAGAAGAAGCCGAGCAGGGCCAGCGCCGCTTCATAACGCCAGAGGACCCAGATAAAGATAATGACTGCCAGCAACGGCAGGAATCGTTGACGTTCCATTGTTTTTGCTCCCGTATAATATTTATAAACTGCTTTTATTTTATCACATAACCGGCAGGCTATAAAGGGCATTTGTCTTAGTATTGTGAACATTTGGCAAAGTTTCGAGCCTGGTGAGAATACATACCCTTGTGGTATCGTTTGAACACTTGGCGAGGTGTTTTCGAGCCTAGTGAGAATACATACCCTTGTGGTATAATAGCACTACGAGTTTAAAAAAGTTGGTGAAAAAAATGATAGTTATCAGCAAAGCGATTTTGCATATTATGGATTTTAATTCAGGGGCTACCATCTATTCCGGTGCAGAGCTGGATATGGGCGCGCCTGGTACTTATGATTTTCTGGCGGGGCATATCGATAAATTATTCAAGGACGCGTCGGCTAAAACGGGTCAGTTCCTGCCTGAGAGCATTTTCAGTCAAACGTCATCAAATTATTTGGATGAGCATATCACTTTCTCTGATTTCAGCGCCGGCATCTGCAAGGATCTGGATACCTGCCTTACAGATGCTGGTGAGACAGATATAGTCGATGTAGTAGTTTGCGATTTTACGATCGAAACGGAGCGTTATTTGGGAGTGATGCTTTATGGCAGCCGGCCCGCGTATACCCATCAGGTAGTCAACGATGGCACTGCCGTACGCAATGAGATCATTCGCCACTATGCAATCCTGCCTAATCCGGTGCAGAAGGTCAATACCTTTGCTTTAGTTAATGTTGCCAGCGGCGAGCTGCGTTTTGCTGATAAAAAACGCAGTATAGGCGGAGAAGATGTCTATATTTTGCCGCAGCGTATTTTGCAGTGCAGCACTAACACCTCAACGAGGGAAACAGTGAAGCTAGTAACGGAAATGGCAGGACAGATCGCTGAAAACTACGGGTACAGCAGCACAGAAGCCGTTGCTAAGGTCAAAAGCTATCTGGCGGAAACAGCTGAAACTGACAGTAAACTGGAAACAGCAGCGTTGGTAAAAGAGGTGTTTTCTGATTCAGAGGTTCTGCAGCAGGAGCTGCAAAAAGGCCTGGAAGAAGCGAAGCTTCCTGAGCAGGTACCGGTTGATAAAAATTATGCTCTGCGCATGAGTAAGTCAATGAAGATCAAAACCGATACTGGGATCGAGATCATCGTGCCGGCTGAATGCCTGGAAAATAACGATTATATCGAATTTGTCAGCAACCCTGATGGAAAGATTTCTATTTCTATAAAAAATATAGGTAAAATCTTGAATAGATAAAAAAACCAGTCCATATGGACTGGTTTTTCTTATAACAGTTCTGCTTTGGTTTCTGTTTTTTCAGTTTCAGCAGGAGTATCCACAACTTCAGCAGTTTCTGCTTTGGTTTCGTCGACTGTCTCTGTCAGAGGCGCAGCTTCTTCTTCAACGGGTTCCGGTTCATGGACCGGCATTTTACCGCCGCATTCGCCGCAGAATTTTGAGTTGAGCGTCACCTGAGCGCCACAGGACGGGCAGGATGTTTTCGGTTCTTCTCCGGCAAAGGCAGTTGCTTTGATTTTGGCAATAGCGACTTTGTGTTCATCGATTTTGGTCAAAGCTTCACTGATAGCAGTACAGTGTTCCTTGAATTCTTCAGGTATTTCTTCGCCTGCTTCAAATTTAGCCCACAGGATCTCACCGATTTTTTTGTGGGTATCGCTGATTTTACTGCGTTCTTTATTGACTTGAGAGTTCAGGCGCTGGATTTCGAGGGCAGCTTCTGCTTTCTCACCAAGAGTTTTAGTGAGTTCTTCAGTTTTTTCAGCGGCGGATTTAACTATTTCGCCAAGTTTGTTTAAAAGTGCCATGATATTTGCCTCCTGATACATAAATTTTTGTTGTTCATATTTATTATAGCATAGAAAGCGTGCAGATAATATATTTACGATAATATTGAAGCCCGGTTTTTAAATAAAAAAATTCTTAGGATACTTTCTTAAATACCTGTAATCGTGATACAATGCAAAGAGAGTCAGCAAGAAAAGAGATGAGCAGAATGAAAATAAAAATCGATGTTTTTGGTTTGAAAAAATGGTACAAGCAGCTGCTTGACGAAAATTTTTATAAATTTTTGATCTCACTGGGTCTTTTGGCCAGCGCGCCCGTGATCGCCAGTGTATTATTTGATTATATAGTTATTTACGGCAATGGCCGCTTCAAGGCAGGTCTGCTGTTGGGCATCGTTCTGCTGCTGCTGTTCTTGTTATTGAGTTTTATCAGTATTGCTATCTGGGCGGCAATCAACAGTAATACTACGGGTCAGCGGCGTATGATGCTTATTATCAGCGCCTATCTGATGATTTGGCTGGCCTTCGGCAATTTATATTATTTTTTCAGCGACACCGAAAATTTTGTGGCTACTAATACGACCAGTGTCGAAGGATTGGTGAAGGAGTGGGACGGCGATATGCATGTTACTGAACTGCAGGAAAGTACAGTTTTGCGTAATGTTCCGCATTTTTGGGAGTTGGTGCCGCATAAGGACAGTGGCGGCAACGAACAATTGCTGCCGCGTACTGTTAATCGTCTGAATGGATATCTTGATTGCCTGTATTTCAGCGGCGTCAGTATCTTGACTATCGGTTACGGTGATATTGTGCCGGAGTCGCGGTTTTTAAAAATGCTGGTTTTGCTGGAGGGTTTTTTAGGGCAGTTTATTAATGTTGTAGCGATTGGCTTGTGGCTGTCAGGCGTTAAGGGCAGCGACGATCTGAAAAAACAATAATTACAGCTGGTGAAAGAAGGCAAAAAAAGTGCATAAATTTTTGTGTTGTTTACTGTCCGGGTTGCTGGCTGTTGCCGCGGTCTGCCTGCCGATCGGAAGTTCGGTGGCCGCAGAGCAGCAGATATCGAGAACCGGCATTACTATTCCAGAGGATACTGTGCTGCAGTTAGAGCTGATGAATTTTCTGGAAAGTAAGAGAAATAAAGTCGGCGATACTGTTTCTGTAAAATTATTGGAAGCTGTCAGTGTTGCTGATGAGGTCATCATTCCTAAAGGAACTGTTTTGGAAGGGTACCTGAAAAAAGTGCAGAAAGGCAAGCTGCTGTCACAAAAGGGCGTGATCAGGATGCGGCTTAAAGATTATTATCTGCCCAATGGTTATCTGCTCAGATTGAATAATGAGGAAATAAAATTTTCAGGAGATATGAATTATACTTCGCTGGCGGCAGGTGTGGCTGTTCCTTTTGCAGGTCTGGCTTTTAAAGGCAAAAATGTCAGCTGTAAACCGGGGATGCAGTTTAAGTACAAACTGGCGCATGATGTGGCGGTAGAGCGTTATTGATATCAGAATCGATGAAAAAGTAAAACCTTCAGTACAGAGCGTTAAGTTTCTGTGCTGAAGGTTTTATTATTATGTTTTATTTGGAAGTTTTATTTTTTCAGGCTGATGCTGACTTCCATTGCTGCCTTTAGTTCTTCCAGTTTGTTTTCCAGCATGATGGTGACAGTACCGTTATTAATGGCTGTGATAGTACCGGGGAAAGTTTTTTTGAGTACAGCGGCCTCGGCAATTACTTCCTGACCTGTTTTTAAAGCTGCTGCCTGCTGCGGCTGCATTTTCAGATTTACCTGGCATTGTTCGGTTGCGCGGATAGTCAGGATATGTTGTCCCTGAGCAGCTGTATCTCCGCTGCTTAGCAGTTTTTCCGTCACTATGCCGGTACAGGGGCTCTGGGCTTCGTTGGCCTGCTGTTTTTGCAGCAGCTGTTGATAATGCTGTTGTGCCTGTAGTGCTGCTTGCTTTTGCTGTTCGATAGCTTCGGGTGAAGCTTTGGCTGTCAAACGTGTCTGATGCGCTTTGGCGGCTTCCAGGTTGGCTTCTGCTGCCGCCAGTGCTGCCTGTGCCTGTTCCACTTTGATCCTGGCGATAGCGTTTTGAGCGTAAAGAGAGGCCATTTTTTGATAGTTCTGCTCCGCCGCCTGATAAGAGCTCTCGGCACTCTGCAGTGAATAATCAGCAGCGGCTATGGCCTGTTCACCGCTTCCGCTTTCCAGGTTAGTAAGCTCAGCATCTGCGCGGGCCGCTTCGGTAGCAGCGTCTTCAACAGCGGCGTCAAGCTCCGGCTGTTCAATTGCAAATAAAGGTTGCCCTTTACCGATACGTTCGCCAGATTCAAGGATCAGTCCTAAGATTTTTCCGGCAGCAGGCGCTGTTATTTTATAAGCTGGGATATCGACATTGCCGCTGCCGATAACAGTGGGCAGGGTAGCAGCCGGTTTACCGCAGCCGGCCACAAGCAGCAGGCTGCAGAATAAAAGCAGTAATTTTTTCATGTAAAAACTTCCTTCGTTATCTGATATCATCTTTTACTATATCATAAGCTGGAACTTAGTAAAAGTGAAGGATCGGTGAATTCAATGCAGATATTGTTTCAGGAACGGTAATGTTTTTGCGGCAACAGCACCGGTCAGCAATCCGAAAGGCAATGATAAAAGCAGTAATAACGGCAGCAGGGCGAATAAAGCGGAACTTTGCATTATCAGGGAAGCAGTCAGGATCTGACCTGTATTGTGTGCGGCAGCCCCCAGGATGCCGATACCATAGGGTGAAAAAAGCTGACTGCGCCGTCCTGCTTCCATTAGCAGCAGGCTTAAAAGCGTTCCTCCAAGGCCGATAAGAAAACCAGGTGTAAAAAGGCCTGTGCTCAAAAGTCCGACCAGAAGAACGCGGACAGTCAAAAAAAGCCCGGTCAGGCGCAGACCGAACAAATATAAGCATAAAATAGTAATAGTATTGGCCAGCCCCGGACGAATTACGCCCAATTGGACAGGCAGGGGCAGCAGGTTTTCGCCCAGACGCAGCAAAACTGCCAGCGCTGCCAGCAGTGCCAGGACAAGCATGGTTTTAGTTGTCGAATCAGTGGAGGAGCGCATCAGGAGAGTCTCCTTCTTTGGAAGTTATTATTTCAATAATAACGCCTTCGGGAATGCAGACGATAGAACCGCTGCCGGTAATTGCGCCCTGCTTTTCGCAGAGCTGATCAGGGCAGGGTGCCTCGCTGACGCGAAGACAGCTGTTTGCTTTGGTGATCGTCAGGCTGCCGTGTTCAGTTGGCAAAAGATACTGCTCGGGAAAATCACGCAGTGTTTGCTGCAGGATAAGCTCGCGGTGCCGGGTGATGCGGACAACGGCATTGCTGTCCGCATCAGTGCTGCCTGAATACCAGAACCAGCACAGTGTTGCTGTGATGATGACTAAACAAAGCAGATAATCATTACGGCGCATAATCATATTCCTTTGGCAGGCTGCCAGGTTTGCTGCAGATTTTCGGAGACGAAAATACTGCCGTCATTTTCGACAATGACTACGGACAAATCTTTGGCAGCAGTAAGCCTGTTTTTGATTTCCGTTGTTGGCAGTAAAAAGAACAGTGTAGAATGATAATCAGCGTCCAGCGCCGATGGCGCGATCACTGTTACAGATTGATGCAGACGGGACGGCTGCCCTGTTTGCGGATCTAAAATATGATGGTAGCGAATGCCGTTCAGTTCGTAGTACCGCTGATAATCTCCGGAAGTTGCGGCGGACTGGCCGTCATGGAGCATCACCGTACCTAAAAAGGCTTCAGGATCACGGGGGTGCTGGATGGCAACGCGCCAGGGCATGTTGCCGGGTTTATTACCAATTGCTTTAATATTACCGCCGGCGTTGATCAGGGCGCAGGTAATACCAGAATGTTTTTTCAGCGTTGCCGCCGCCGCGTCAACGGCATAACCTTTAGCGACAGAACCCAGGTCAAGTTTGACGTCAGGATCATTGTAGCTTAGTGTTTGTGCGGCAGCGTCAAAATGATATTTGTCTTTACCTGTATGGCGTAAGGATTCCTGTAGTTTTTCCGGAGCGGGCAGTCTGTTCTGGCTGCGGGCCAGCTGCCAGAGGTCAACGACAGGAGCGATGGCAATATCGAGCTGCGCATCCGGTTGATGGTCCAGATAGTTCAGCAGTCCGGCAAGCTGTGGAGCCAGCGTAACCGGGGCCGCTGCAGCTTTGCTGTTGGCTTCGTATAAGGAACCGGGGCCGCCGTCGTTAAAACGGTCCGTGACCTGGGCTGTTTTTTGGAAGGTCTGCATCGCGTCGTCTATAGCCAAGCGGGCTTCTCCGGGTTTATCGCTGTAGGCGTCTATTTTGACGAAGGTATCCATAGAAAAGCGGGTGTCGGTGACTTTGGTCTGTTCTTCTTCGCCGCAGCCGCTGATGCTGAATGTTAAAAGCAGTATCAGAAAGAGCAGATATTTTTTGCAGTAACTTTTCATTGTTTCTGGCCGCAGCTTTCTCCGAGCGGGCAGGATGTGCAGTTGCTTTTTTTATTCGTAGCAACGGTGCCGTGCTCGTGTTCGGTAGTAATGGGATCTAATTTATGCAGGCAATGACGCGGACATTTCTGAACACAAAGGCCGCATTCTATACATTTACTGTGGTCGATAACCGGCAGACTGCCGTTGGCATCTTCGCGCATGGTAATGGCCTGCACGGGGCAGATTTTTGCGCACATGCCGCAGCTGATGCAGGAAACGCTGCAGTCTACCATAGCGGCTTTCCCTTTGTCGCGGTTATTGCATTTTAGATGGATCTTAGTGCTGGCGCTGGTAATATACAATACCATCTGCGGGCATTGCCGCGCGCAGATACCGCAGCCGCTGCATTTACCATAGTCGATAACAGGCAGACCGTTTTCGCTCATGGAAATGGCATGAAAGGGACACATTTTTACGCAGGAACCAAAACCAAGACAGCCAAAGTTACACTTGCCCGGTCCGCCGTAGTATTTGGCTACCAGGTGGCAGTCTTTGATGCCGGTATAATTGTACAGCTTGGGCGCATTTTCTTTGCAGCCGTTGCAGGCGACGCGGGCGACCTTACGCAGGTCGGGCGATAAAGGTATATCGCCGGTAAAGCCCATGATGCGCGCTATTTTCTTTTTAGAATCAGGCGAGCAGGCCAAACAGGGTGAAACACCGTCGCGTCCGGCAACGATGGCTTCAGCCAGTCCGCCGCAGCCGGGATAACCGCAGGAGCCGCAGTTGGCGCCTGGCAGCAGATTGGTGATCTCTTCGATACGGGGATCGGTATGTACGGCCAGCTTGCGGCCTGCCACAGCGAGAATAGCGCCGAACATGCCGCCCAGGCCTGCTACTAAAGCAACAGATTTCCACATGGTGTTCTCCTTTTAGTGTATGCCGGCAAAGCCCATGATAGCGATCGACATACAGCTGGCCGTGATCAGGGCAAGGGGCAGGTTTTTCATACATTCCGGAGCGTCGCTGTCTTCCAGCCGTTCGCGGATGCAGGAAAACAGTACCAAAGCCAGAGTATAACCGACAGCGGTGCTGACAGCGTTAAGCAGACTTTGCCAGAGTGTATAGTTTTTTTGGATATTGATAAGGGCAACGCCTAAAATAGCACAGTTAGTAGTTATGAGCGGCAGAAATACGCCCATGCTTTTATGCAGTGCCGGCAGCATTTTCTTGATGAACATTTCTACCAGCTGCACTAAAGACGCGATCGCCAGAATAAAGACGATGGTCTTTAAATAGGTCAGGTCATAGGGAGCCAGGAACAGATAATAAACCAGCCAGGAGATCAGTGAAGCCAGTACCATAACGAAGGCAACGGCAGCGCTCATCCCCAGCGCGTTACGCAGGCTTTTGGAAACACCCAGAAAGGAACAGATGCCCAGGAATTGTGATAAAACGATATTGGAAATAAAAACTGCAGAAAAGATAATGGCGAAATTACTGTCCATGGTTTACCTCCCGCCTGGCTTTGATATAGTTGAGTGCCCCAAACAGCAGCCCCATGGTCAGAAAGGCGCCGGCAGGCAGGATCAGCAGCAGTACGGGCTGCGTTCCAGGCAGTGCTACGGCATGTCCGAGCAGGGTACCGGCTCCGAAAAATTCACGGCAGGCACCGATAGCGCTGAGAGCAAGCGTAAAGCCGATACCCATACCGACAGCGTCCTGAAAGGAAAGCCACAGGCCGTTTTTAGAAGCGAAAGCTTCGGCCCGTCCTAGAATGATACAGTTAACGACGATCAGCGGAATAAAAATACCTAAAGATTCATAGATCGCCGGCACATAAGCATTCATCAGCATTTCGGTCACGGTAACCAGAGAGGCGATGACGACGATATAGGCTGGTATCCTGATGTTGGCGGGGATAAATTTTTTCAGTGCGGAAATAATCAGGTTAGAACCGATCAGAACCGCAGTAAAAGCCGCGCCCATGCCAAGAGCATTAGTTAAAGAAGAAGTGGTCGCCAGGGCCGGGCAGACGCCTAAAAGCTGAACAAAAAGCGGATTTTCCCTGATAATACCTTTTGTAAATTCTGGCAGCATGGTTACACTCCTTTCCCTGCGGCGGCTTTGCTCACGCCGAAATTTTCCTGATAATGTTTGCGGGCAGAATTGATGCCTTTGACAACTGCTTTGGAGGTGATGGTTGAAGCAGTAATAGCCTGGATCTCCTGCGGTTGGGAAGCATTTTTGCTGACAGTCAGATCATGGCTGAGCTCCTTACCCAAAAATTGGTCTATAAAAGCCGGTTCTGTACATTTTGCTCCCAGACCGGGAGTTTCATTTTGCTGCAGGATTTTTACACCGCTGATGCGGGCGCTGGGATATTCGATACCCAGCATGATAACTACTTTACCGCTGTAGCCGTCCGGATTGACTGTGTAGATATAGCCGTTGGTCTGGCCGTCTGTTTCAGAACGTTTGACAGCGACGATATGCTTTCCTGCTGCCGGTTCATCAGTGAGCTGACCGGCGTCTGGCAGTACTTGCTTATAACCTTCGCGGACAGCGTCTGCTTTGCGGGCTTCGATCAAAGGTGCTGTCTGGTCGTGGGCAGTACCGACGCAGGCTGCGGCAATACCGCAGATAACGAGCAGGATAGCCGCCAGCCGCAGAATATCTTTACTCATGGCGGGCACCTCCTCCGAAGGGGACGTTAGTTACATAACGGTCAATCAAAGGAGTGACCATATTCATGATCAGGATCGAATAGCAGACGCCTTCTACATAACCGCCGCGCAGGCGGATCAATGCTGTAAGGATGCCAAGACCGAGTGCGTAGATCAGCCGGCCTTTTTTTGTGATCGGGCTGGTGACCCAGTCAGTAGCCATAAAAAAGGCGCCGATGATCAGCCCGCCGGAAAGCAGATGATAAATGGCAAACCAGGTCGGATATTCGCGCAGCCAGCCGTAAATAGCAGTAATAACGACAACCGTGCCGATATAGCCAGCAGGGATACGCCAGTCGATGTGTCCTCGCCAGAGCAGATAAATTCCGCCTAAAAGCAGCGCCGGGACACATGTTTCGCCTAAGGAACCGCCGACATTACCCCAAAACAGTGCGCTCAGTGAGGGCAGGTCGACATTAAGCCCGCGCTGCCAGGCGCTTTCGGCCAGGCGCAGAGCTGCCAGCGGTGTAGCGCTGCTGACAGCGTCGGTATAAGGTGTGGCTTTAGTAACTGCTTCTGCGGCGGCAGTGTTCCAGGGCATGGTCCAGGTCGTCATCTGTGCCGGGAAGGAAGCGAGCAGGATGGCGCGGCCTAAGTGGGCAGGGTTAAAGATATTGCTGCCCAAGCCGCCAAAGACCTGCTTACCGATAACGACAGCACAGAAGCTGCCGAAGGCTGCCAGACCCAGTGATAATTCGGGCGGCAGGCAAAATGCCAGCAGCAGGCCGGTTAAAAGGGCACTGCCGTCACCGACGGTAATCGGCCTCTGCATGAGCTTTTGACATAACGCTTCACAGATGACAGCCGAGAGGCAGCAGGTAAGGATAACGCTGAGCGCCGGCCAGCCGAAAAAGTAAACAGCGGCGGCCAGAGCCGGCAGAAGTGACAGTAAAACATCGCGCATAGCGGCGCTGATAGTACTGCCGCAATGGATATATGGCGATGACGATATAATGACTAAAGGCGCAGGAGCTTTGACCGGTTCCATAAGAGTCTTCCTTTCTATACGTGCACAAGATACTTATTTTTTATAGTAAGGGTTATGACCGCCGAAGCCGTCAGTAAGGATAAACTGTTTGCCCATGCGGATATACTGGACAAGGGGGATATGGGCTGGACAGTTATAGGCGCAGGAGCCGCATTCGATACAGGTACCAACGTGGCCGGCCAAAGCTGCCGGCCAATCACGACGTTTGACTGCTTTGAAAAGCTGGGTCGGTTCTAAAAACATCGGACAGGTATCGACACATTTTCCGCAGCGAACACAGGGATTTTCAGGCGGCAGCTTGGCCAGTTCAGACTGGTGATCAAAAAGCAGCAGCCCGCCAGTGCCCTTGAGAACAGGAAAATCAAGCGAATGCAGGGAAAAGCCCATCATCGGACCGCCGGAAATGATGCGGGCCGGATCGTTTTTCAGACCCTGGGCACCATGCTCGACAAGGTGGCTGTAAAGTGTCCCGATGCGGACACGATAATTACCCGGTTTGTGAACGGCGTTGCCGCTGACAGTGACGATACGCTCATAACAGGGCAGGTCGTCTTTAACTGCCAGAGCCGCCTGCATTGCAGTGGCTACATTATCGACGATCACGCCAACAGCCGAGGGAAGGGCTCTCTCAGGGACAACGCGGCCGGTAACGGCATAGATCAGATGGCGTTCGCTGCCCTGAGGATATTTTTCGGGACAGACAACGACGCTGATATTAGGATCGTCAGCAGTAAGCTGATTAAAAAGCTCGATAGCCCGTGGTTTATTATCTTCGATGGCAATGATGCCTTTGTTGGCTAAAGATGCTTTCAGGAAATATTTCAGGCCGCGAATTACTTCATCGGCATGTTCGATAAGAATACGGTAGTCGGCGGTAATAAAGGGTTCACATTCGATACCGTTTAGGATAACTGTGTCAATGATGCGGCCGCTGCTCTGCGGCGCGTATTTGACATGTGTCGGGAAGGTTGCGCCGCCCATACCGACGATCCCTTTTTCTGCCAGAAGCTGTCTGATCTCATCAGGCGGAAGTACCAGGCCGCTTTCACGCGGTGTGATCGTGGGGTCGAGCGTGTCCTGGCCGTCATTTTTGATGACCATACAGGCCGCGACGGTGCCGTTGGGAAGAAAGCGTCTTTCGCTGCCAACGACCATGCCGCTGACACTGGCATGGATATTGCTGCTGACTGCTCCCTGGGCTTCGGCGATCTTTTGTCCAAGATATACCTTTTCGCCAGGCTGTACCAATGGTTTGGCAGGAGCTCCGATATGCATCGAGAGCGGCAGCACGACTTTCTCGGGTGCGGGGATAGCCTCGATCGGCAGTTCCGCAGTTAAATTTTTAGCAGCATCGATATGAGTGCCGCCTATAAAGGTATGTAGACGGGAAAACATGTTGTCACCTCGTTAAAAACAAATAGTGTATACTAATAAAGATTTAACATATATTATAAGGCGTAACTGCAGAAATAGCAATTGTTTCAGCAACATTTTCAAGTAATATTGCCAGGTATCAGAAAAATAGTAAAGAATGTAATAAAATGCAAGTCAACTATATTTGTTGTAAATACAATGCAGAGAAAAACGATTGTCTACAAAAAATGTGAAGTACCTGAAAAAAGTGCATTTTTCCTGATAATACACTGAATATTTGCTATAAATTTAACAAAAAAAGCAGATTTATTTTACACTTTAGCCATATTTTCTCAAAAAATTCACGAAAAACTACTGCGGAATACTGTAAAATAAGTTATAATAGGTATCGTAAAGTGTATTATAAGTTGCTTATTACGAACTTAAAATCGCTTTACTGTAATCCTGGCAGTTATCAAGTTGAGTATTTTTGATACTGCCGGTACAATTTAGGATACCGGGAGGTATACATGTTTTTTGACTCTTATGACACTCCTGTCTTCCGTCCGCCCAGTGAAGCCCGCAGTTTTATCCTGCGTGTGACCCGCGGCTGCGCCCATAACAAATGTACTTACTGTAATATGTACAGAGGCGTGCCGTTTCAGGTACTGACTGAGGACGAGGTCGCCAGACAGATCGAGGCTGCTGCCGTTCACGGCAGAAATTCGGTTCGTAGAGTGTTTTTAGCCGACGGTGACGCTTTGGTACTGTCGACGCCGCGTCTTTTAAAAATTTTAGACGCGTTATATAAAACTTTTCCGAAGCTCCAGAGGGTAGCGGCTTATTCCGCTCCAAAGGATATCCTGCGTAAATCGCATGAAGAGCTGGTCGAGCTGCGCGAAGCAGGTTTGAAGCTGCTTTATTACGGCATGGAGACAGGTGATGATATTACCTTGCAGGCCGTGAAGAAAGGCGTCAGCGGCGAAGAGGCTGTTGAAGCAGGCCGGAAGGTTATTGCGGCAGGCATGAAGCTGTCGATGATGATTATTCTGGGCCTGGCGGGCAAACCAGGCAGCAAGCGCCATGCGGCGGAAACTGCCAAAGCGATCAATGCTATCAAGCCGACGATGCTGAGCGCGTTGTGTTTGATGCTGTACCGCGGCAGCGAGCTGCTGGATCAGTTTGAACGCGGAGAATTTGAACCGCTGCCACCACAGGGTTTAATGGAAGAATTGTATAGTATTTTAGCTGCTGTCGAACTGCCGGAAGATCATCCGTGCATTTTCCGCAGTAACCATGTTTCTAATTATGTTCAGCTGGCAGGGACCCTGCCGAAAGACAAGGAGAGGCTGCTGGGCGAGATTGCCTGGAGCGCTTCCGAATTGGGTAAGATCAAGGACTGGGACGTTTATAACAATACGAGATATTGAGTGTGCAAGGAAGGGGATCGATGGTAATGAGGAAAATGACCGCATTGCTGACCTTTGTGCTGATAATCTGTCTGCTGCCTGCCGCAGCTTTTGCCAAAACCTTTAAAGAGGGTGACAAGGACTGGAAAATCATGGTCACTCAGCAGAAGCTGAAAACTTTGGGATATGCTACTGACCGTACCGACGGTAAGTTCAGTAAAGCAACTGCCGACAGTTTGAAAAACTTTCAGAAAAAGCATAAACTGAAAGCGAATGGACGCCTGGACGATAAAACCTATAAAAAGGTCACATGGGAAGCCTTTAAAAAGGAAGGGATTACCAATGTCAAGGGCAGGGATGTCGTGAAAACGGCTTCTAAATATAAAGGTACTCCTTATAAATTTGGAGGGACAACGCCTAAAGGCTTTGACTGCTCGGCCTATGTGCAGTATGTTTTTGGCAAGCACAGGGCGCAGCTGCCGCGTACTGCGGATGTGCAGGTCTTAGAGGGTGTTTTTGTCCTTAAAAACCAGCTGAAGGAAGGCGATCTGGTCTTTTTCTCGACTTATGAGCCGGGCGCATCTCATGTTGGAATTTATGCCGGAAAAGGCATGTTCTGGAATGCATCGACGTCTCGCGGCGTAGTACTCGATTCACTGGACAATACTTATTGGAAATCCCATTATTATGGGGCGCGCCGTATTCTTGTCGATAACGGTGAAGTGTAATATTCAACAGGTGCTTTTATGATATTTGATGAAATCGAGGAGGGGTCTGAATAATGATCCGTGAAAAACGTAACAAGGAAAAACTGGCTTCCTATTATCGTAAGTTTATGGAAGACGGTGTCATCGATCCGAACGTCCATCCCTGGGTGGCTGAGTCCTGGCAGCGCTGCCGGGCGATGAAACTGCCCCATGAAACGATGCCTAAGCTCAATAAACTGAGCCGTGAGGAGATCGTTGAACATCAGAAGACCCATGAGTTTATCGTAAAGTATGTCGACGGTTTGTATGAACAAAGCAAACAGCATTTCAATATTCATAATCTGAGCATGCTGCTGATTGATGAAGACGGTTATGTGATCAAAAATTATGCACTGCCCTTTTTTCAGAGAGTGATCGAAGATATACAGGGGATGCGCGTACTGGAAGAGGACGTAGGTACCTCGAGCATCAGTATTGCGCGTGAGCATAATGTACCGTTTTTAATGTTTGGTCCGGAAATGTGGATCAAAGACAGTCATTCCGGCGATGCCTGCAGTGCGCCGATCTGTGTCAACGGCAAGATCCGCTACATTATTTCCTTCTTTTCGCTGGATCAGAACGATCTGCCTTATGACCTGCTGCTGTCGCTGCTTTTGACAATGAAATATTCTATCGAGCAGCATCTTTCCATGCTGGAATACTGGAGCATTTATCAGCTGATGATGAATGAACTGCCGGTGGCCGTGTACTGGATCGGTCAGGACGAGCAGCTGAAATACTGTAATAACAATGCGCAAAAGCGTCTGGATGGCAAAAAGAACCTGGAAGACGTATTTTTGAATTATGAGCATATTCCCATCAAAAAAGCCCTGCAGGGTGTACCAACGCATCGTCGTGAGATCACCTGGATCACGCAGGACCGTACCTATGAAGATATTACTACAGTCATGCCGATCAAAGTTGGCAGTGAGGTCGAAAGCGCTTTGGTGATGTCGATGTCGATCGAGGATCTGAAAACTACGATTGCCCATGCTACCGGCTACAGCTCCCGCTACAGTCTGTACAGCATGGTGGGCGAGACCAGCGAATTTTTGGCTTTGCAGCATAAGGCTTCGCGTATCGCCCGCAGCGATAATAATATTCTGCTTCAGGGCGAGCCTGGTACAGGCAAGCAGCGTTTGGCCCATGGTATCCACCAGGCCAGTCCGCGTGCGGCTGCGCCGTTGATCGTTGTGAAGTGTTCGAATGCGCCGATCGAGGCGCTGGAAGAAGAATTTTTCGGCAGTGTAGACGGTGACCGTCAGCCAATGGCCGGTAAACTGGAGCTGGCACTGGGCGGCACACTCTTCCTGGACGAGGTCGAAAAGCTGCCTGTGGAAATGGGTGATAAGCTGGCTGATGCCCTGAAAAATGGTTTGGTAAACCGTGAAACCGGTGTTCGCAAGAAGTTAAACGTGCGTGTGATCGCTGCCTGCGATTCTAATTTGAAACGTTTGTCTGATAAGGGGCTTTTCTCAAAATCCTTATATGAGCTGGTATTGGATACGACAATGCGCGTTCCGCCTCTGCGCGAGCGTGTGAAAGATATTGAGGTCATCGCTTCCCATATTCTGGCTGAAATGTCGGCGCAGCATAATCTGCCGCCGAAACGTTTGTCGCCGGAAGCGCTGAATCTTTTGACAGGCTGCAGCTGGCCCGGTAATATCAAACAGCTGCAGGGAGTTATTGAGCAGGCATTCTTCCATACTCCCGGAGCGATCATCGAATCCGATAATATCAAGCTTCCTGGTGACCGGACGCTTGAGAAATCCTGGAAATATGATAAAGACGCTTTTATTGCGGCCTGGAAATCTGCCGGCGGTAATATCAGTAAACTGGCAGGAATGCTTGATGTCAGCCGTGTTACCCTGTACCGTTATTTGAAAAAATATGGACTGGGACCTAAAGTCGGCAAAGAGGATTAATAAAAATTCGAAAAATAAATAAAAAACAGAGTGCATTTGCACTCTGTTTTTTTATTTATTGAAAGCAATTTTAGAATTTCATTTCTGCGCCGACACGCCACAGACGTCCGTAATATCCCATATCGGATAAATCTTTGTTAAAGACATTATCGATACCGGCGAAAACACGGTATTTATCACCCCAGCGTTTAGTAACTGTAAAATTGAAGGTGTTAACGCTGTAAACGGTATCAGAGTCGTATTGGAAGTCAGTGTACCATTTATTCCAGGCCGTGATGTTCCATTCTTTTTTGATTGGTTCTGTCCACATCAGCTTCGCCATATATGTGTTGCGGGCGTTATAATTTAGACGTTCGCCGGTGGTATCGTCAACAGAATCAAGCCAGTTGTAGTTGCCGACCAAAGTAAAGCCCTTGCCGAAGTCGTGTTTGATTTCAAATTCAACGCCTTTAGAAGATGTGCTGTCAATATTATAAAATTTACCCATTTGGCTTGGGGGAGCCATTTCGATTTTGTAAGAAATAGCGTCTTCTTTTTTATTGTCAAAATAGGTTAATTTGGCAGAAGTAGTATCCCCGAATTCCTGCTCGTAAGAAATTTCCCAGCCTTTGCTTTTCTCAGGTTTCAGATCAGGATTACCGACTATGGCCATACCGCCCCAAATTCCGCCGTGCGTGAAAGCTCCGTAAAGTTCATCAACAGAAGGCGCCCGATAGGAGGTACCATAATTTGCTTTAAAACGCGACTTATCGCTGATGAAGTAGGTTGCTCCTAGATTTGGTGAAGTATGACTGCCGAAGGATTTATGATAATCGTAACGTATGGCTGGTGTAAGCAATAATTTATTATCTACTCGGTATTCATCATATAAATACAGGGAATATTGGTCAGTATTTTTGACAGTGTTGTCATCACTGTAGATGCTTGCTTTGTTGCCTCGGTATTCGCCGCCGAAAATAAGCTTGTTATTGTCGGAGGTACGAATTGTATCGCGTGCCTCTATGTTCCAGCTTTTGTATTTTTTTTCATTTGTGCCAGGCGTATCTGCAGCATAGGGGTCTCTGTTTAGTTGGCTGTATGATGCCGATAAGCTGTAGTCGCTGTTACTGTTTTTACCATCATAGGTCAGGGCTATGGTTTTTCGTTCGGAAGTAAAAGAAGTGATGGGATATTTTAAATCATCAGGAGCTGATGAACTGACTGAAAAATCGCGCATCCTGGTTTCCAGATTATCCTTGGCATAATCAAGCATTAAATTCAGGTTGTTATTTTCATCCATCTCGTAATCAAGATTTAAATTATAAGCTTGCTTAGGGCCATGCAGGAGATTTTTCCCGGCTTTGCTGTCAATATTACGAAGCTTACTGAAATTAACATCGAAATTGACACTGACTTTACCATTTTTACCAGTATCGTAATGGTAGTAATTGCTCATTTCGTTTGTTCCTGTTGCGACACCAACGGAAAATTCAGGCTTTTCGGATTTTTTGGTGATGATATTGATAACACCGGACATAGCACCGGAACCATAAATAGCACTGGCCGGACCACGCAGGATCTCAATGTGATCGACGTTACTGAGGTTCAACCTGTCTAAGGCATAAGCGTTGCTGCCCTGTGACATAAAGTAGTTTTCTCCTGCAACTCTGCGGCCGTTTACTAAAATTAATACACCATCGGTATCGCCGCCGCGAATACTGATATTTTCGCCGCCACCGTGGTTTACACTGACAATATCAATGTTAGTGGCAGTACGTAAAGCATCCCTCACACTGATCGCGCCGGTGTTTTGTATATCCTCTTTAGTGATGACTTCAACACTGCGGGGATTTTCTTTCTGCGTCAGTTCTGTTTTGGTAGCAGTAACTACAACTTCGTCCAGACTATAAGTGATCATATCACTTTTTTCTGCAGCATAACCGCTGCTGCTTATGGCGCTTAAAATACAAAGAGTCAGTGCCAGACTGCTCTTTTTAGAAAATTTCTGCATGGTTTCACTCCCTCATCATTCGTTAGTTAGGTTTAGCTAATATAATATTTAAGTTAGCATAGACTAACTGCAATTTATATTTATATCACATTTCACAAATTTGTCAATATGTCTTAGAAAATTAAATTGTAAATCTTGGGTAAAAGCAGGGTTTAAAATAGTTATAAAGGGTGCAGAGAAGGTCTGTCCTATTGCACTTTTAAAATAATCTGGTTAAGTCTAAGAAAAAAAGAAAGTTTATGAAGTACAGTTTTATTGCCAAGTAAAATTTGAGCGATTATAATAAAGCCAACTTAAGTATGAAAGCAGGTGTTGACAATGTTCAAGAACAAATTAGCGGCCGTTATTATGGCTGTTTTCACAGCCATAACATTTTCTGTTGCGGCTCAAACGGCCGAAGCCAAACCGGTACGGCCAGCTCCGGGACAAGTACTGGTGCCGCCGCAGGTACGTGAAACTGCAGAACTGCAGAAGATCAGTAAACGTTTTGATATTGATGCGTCTGTTCTGCAGACGGAGTTTGACCGGGGCTGGGGTTTTAAAGAGCTGCGCCACGCTGCTCTGCTGTCACTGGCTTCCGGGAAAAATATCAATGAGATCCTGCGTCTGAAAGAGAACAACAGCTGGCCGAGGGTAGAATATTTAACGGGTATAACGCCCAACGATATTAAAGCGGCACGTGATAGAAATGATGCCCGTTATTTTGCCGCTGCACTTGGCTTGAAAGAAAAGGACATCCTTCCTTACCTGCGTCAGAATTACGCGCTGAATGATGTGCTGCATGCCGCACTGCTGGCACAAGCTTCTGGCAGCACGGCAGAGAGCATTTTGGCTGCTCATCGTCCGCCGACGCATGACTGGAGTTATGTGGCTTATGAATTGGATGTCAGTCGTGAAAAGTTAGATGCGATCAGGGAAAAAATAGCCAGCGTAAAATGAATTTATTGTTGAAATAGGAAAAGTCTGCTGCTGCCGCGGCAGGCTTTTTTTATTTGTACAGGGTATTGGCAGCAGGTGTGAAAGGTTTTTCTGGTTACAATACAATGGTAATTTTTTATAAAAATGATGATTAGAACTCTATTATGTTATATAATATAAATTGGATTTGTATTTAGATTTTACAAAGGCGGGTCAGTATGAGACTAAGAAAAAAACCATGGATCGAAGAAGCAATGCAGGATTTAAAAGGTGAATATGTTTTGATGCATGATTTGGAAAATTATAAAGGACGCTGGCAGGAACTGTTTCCCGGTAAGCGTTTATGTCTGGAGATTGGCTGCGGCAAAGGCCGCTTTATTATCGGGATGGCGGAGCTGCATCCGGAAAAGGCTTTTATTGGTGTGGAAACGCAACACGATATTGCTTATTATCCCGGTAAAACTGCCAAAGAAAATAAGATGGATAATATCAAGGTCATCTGCGCTAATGCAGAGCATATGGAGGACTGGTTCGAGCCGGGCGAGATCAAAGAATTATATTTGAATTTCAGCGATCCGTGGCCGAAAGCGCGTCACGCCAAACGCCGGCTGACGCATCGTAATTTCTTGGCGAAATATCAAAGGCTTTTAGGAAAAGGCGGACACCTGCGCTTTAAAACGGATAACAGAGCGCTGTTCGATTTTTCAGTTGAGGAATTTAAGGAATTTGGCCTGGAGATCATTGCGTTGAGCTATGATCTGCATAACTCAGATTATGATAATGAAGTGCAGACGGAATATGAGCATAAATTCAGCTCTTTGGGGACACCGATAAATTTTTGTGAAGTGGTATTTTAAGAGAGGCTGTTATGAAGAAACGATTTTTGATCTGGGATAATCCCAAGGATGCGATCATCAGCCTGACTTTACTGCTGATGCTCGTGGGCTGTATCAATGTGTTCAGCGCCAGCTTTGTCGAAGCGCGGGATATGTTTGAGGATGGTTATTATTATCTGAAGCGGTACTTGATTTTTGGCGCAGCCGGACTGATGCTGATGCTGTGGCTGGGATTTCGTGCGCCTTCGTATAAAACGTGGCTCAACGATTTTTGGCTGAAAGCCATCTATTTTGGTGTCGGCAGCCTGCTGCTTTTAGTAGATCTGATCGGTACGACTAATAAGGGTGCTCAGCGCTGGTTGTATGTGGGCGGAATTTCTATTCAGCCTTCAGAGCTGGCGAAGATTGCCGTGATCCTTCTGGGGGCAGCTCTGCTTGGTGAAATGCTGCGTAAGCGTCAGTCGATCAGTCTGCTGAATAAGGATACCGTCTGGCCTTTTGTGGGGACGGTGATCTACGGCATTCTGGTTTTGAAACAGCCGGATATGGGTACGGCGGCTATTATCGTAGCGCTGATGGTGGGTCTGTATATTTTGGCAGGTCTGCGTCTGCGTGAGGTAGTAGGCCTGTTGGGGATTTTAGGCGCAGTGGCGGTGGCAGGGGCGATCATGGCCCCTTATCGGCTGCAGCGTGTTAAAGTATGGCTGGACCCGTGGAGCGATGAGGCTAATACGGGCTATCAGATGGTACAGTCGCTGATGTCGATCGGCAGCGGCGGTCTGACAGGTTTGCCGTGGGGGCAGGGCAGCGGCAAGTTCTTTTATCTGCCTGAGGCGCATACAGATTTTGCATTTGCTATCTTTTGTCAGGAATGGGGACTGCTGGGTGCGGCGATCCTGATTTCGGTGTTTCTGTTACTGGCGGCGGCATTTTTTCGTATTGCTATGAATACTAAAGATGAACGGGGCTTTATTCTTGTTTCCGGCGTCAGCCTGCTTATCGTGGGACAGGCGGTTGCCAATATGGCAATGGTGTGCGGACTGCTGCCTGTAATCGGCGTGCCTTTGTCCTTTATCAGTTATGGCGGTACTTCGATGCTGATAACTCTGGCTTCGATCGGACTGGTGCTTTCAGTTTATCGCGACGAGTGTAAACGTGAAAAGCTGGAGCGGCTGTCGCCCGATACACGCAGGACGCAGATGCGTGTCGTTTCACCTGCTGAGGGGAGGTGGCAGCGCTGATGAAGAAGTTTTCGCTGCAAAACGGTAAAAAACGTTTTGCCATTATCGGCCTGCTGATCTTTTTTGGTTTTGGAACGGTGTTTCTGCGGCTGATCTGGCTGCAGGTCATTCAAAACGAAGAGCTGGCCAGACGTGCTGCCAATCAGGTTACCGGCAAGGTAACTAAATATTCGCCGCGCGGAGCCATTTTGGACTGCAACGGCGAGGAGCTGGCAGTCAGCATTATGTCTAAATCTCTGTATGTCGACCCGGTCGAGATGCAGGATAACCCGACGAAAAAGGGCGAGAAGCCGGAACGTGACGTCAAGCGGCTGGCCGCTGATTTGCTGGCCGGAGTGCTGCAGATGAAAGCAGACGAATTATATGCTGATTTTACAACAGAAGCCCGCTTTATCTGGCTCAAACGAACGATGGAGCCTAAGGAAGCGGCGGAAGTAGAACGGATCATTCGTGAGAATAAGCTGCCGGGGCTGCATTTTTTAGAAGAAAGTAAACGCTATTATACAAAAAAATCAATGGCGGCTCAGGTGCTGGGTTTTGTCGGTACGGATGATAACGGTCTCAGCGGTATCGAGCTGGCTTTGGACTCGGTAGTCAAGGGTGCGGAAACACAGCAGCAGGAGGTCGTCGATGCGCTGGGGCGCCCCATGGGTGACAGCGGTTTCAATAAAGCCAGACCGCAGAAGATGGCTTCAGTCTATCTGACCCTGGACAGCAAGATCCAGTTTGTGCTGGAGGATGCGCTGGATAAGGCGATGAAGGATACGAAAGCCGCCAGTGCGGCGGTCATCTTGATGGACCCGAATACGGGCGCGATTCTGGGCATGGCCAATCGGCCCAGTTTTGACCCTAATACTTTTTATAAATATCCGGCTACCAGCTGGACTAATCGCGCGGTTTCGACTATTTACGAACCGGGATCGGTTTTCAAGCCGATTGTGGGCGTGATGGGACTGACGGAAAAAATTATTACGCCGACCACGATGATCAATGATACGGGCAGTATTCAGATAGCCGACCGTACGATACGCAATTGGGACGGGGAAGGCATGGGACTGGTACCGTTTCAGGATGTTATAAAATTTTCTATCAATACGGGTATGGTACAGCTGGGGATGCAGCTGGGAGCACAGCGGATGATCGATTACAGCAAGAAGTTCGGTTTCGGCAGTGTGACCGGTATAGAGCTGCCGGGTGAAGAAGAGGGTATCCTTTATAATCCGGATCATATGTATCAGCCGGATATTGCAACCATGTCTATCGGTCAGGGCATTGCCGTAACGCCGCTGCAGATGCTGCGTGCGATCTGCGCTATTGCTAACGGCGGCGAGCTTTTGCAGCCGTATATCATCGATAAGATCGTGATGCCGGATGGACGCGTTCTGCGCCAGGGGCAGAAAAAAGTGGTGCGCCGGGTGATGAGTGAGGAAGTTGCCGCACAGATGCGCGGAATGATGGAGCAGGTTGTCGCCGCCGGTGGTGGTAAAGCAGCAGGGATCAAAGGCTACCGTATTGCCGGTAAGACCGGTACCGCCGAAAAACTTGCGGAAACAGGCGGTTATGCAGCCGGTAAATATATTGCTTCTTTCGTGGGCTTTGTACCTGCTGATAAGCCGCAGTATGCGATGCTGATCATGCTGGATACGCCGCAGGGAGCTTTTTACGGTTCGCAGGTTTCGGCGCCGGTATTCCGCGATACATTGCAGCAGATCCTTGTAGCTAAGGGCATTCAGCCCAGCAGCAGTGAAGGACTGCCGTCATTTGAGCAGCATGTACGGAATAATCCCGCTGTTAATTCGACAGTGCCGCCTCCGGCTAAGATGCCGCAGATGGAGATACTGGCAGACGGTAAGATCAAACTGCCTGATTTCAGCGGGCTGGATATGCGGCAGACGGCTGAACTGATCCAGCAGGGACGTCTGGTACTGGTGCCGCATGGTAGCGGCCGGGCGCGGAAGCAGTCGCAGCCTTCGGGAACAGTAGTTGCCGAAGGTACGAAGCTGGAAATCTGGTTTGAATAAAAACATTTAAATGTATACATTAGGTTGCTGTCAGAGCAGCAGGAAAAAATCTGTCGGCACAGAAGATATACAAGATGGTTCACAGGTATAAGTGAAGAGGAGGGCGTTTATTTATGTTATCAGATATTGAAATTGCTCAGCAGGCCAAGATGCTGCCGATCACTGAGGTTGCCGCTAAGCTCGGCATCGGTGAAGAAGACATTGAAATGTATGGCCGTTACAAGGCTAAATTATCTATGGATCTGATCCGCCGCATGGAAGATAAACCGGCAGGCAAGCTGGTTTTAGTAACGGCTATTACGCCTACGCCGGCAGGCGAAGGCAAGTCGACTACTACCGTAGGACTGGCCCAGGGCCTGGCCAAAATTGATAAAAGCGTTATCGTAGCTTTGCGCGAACCTTCTCTGGGACCCTGCATGGGCGTTAAGGGCGGCGCAGCCGGCGGCGGTTATTCTCAGGTGGTGCCGATGGAAGATATCAACCTGCATTTTACAGGTGATTTCCATGCGATCACATCTGCACACATGCTGCTTTCGGCAATGGTCGATAACCATGTGCAGCAGGGCAATGCTTTGAATATCGACCCGCGCCGGATCGTTTGGAAACGTGTTGTTGATATGAATGACCGCGAGCTGCGTAATATTGTTGTCGGACTGGGCGGCAAAGCGCATGGCGTACCGCGTCAGGACGGTTTTGATATTACCGTTGCTTCTGAGGTCATGGCTATTTTGTGCCTGGCCAGCAGTCTGCACGATCTAAAAGAACGCTTAAGCAAGATCATTGTTGCTTATGATTATAACGGCAAACCGGTTACCGCAGGGCAGATCAAAGCCCACGGCGCTATGGCTGCCCTTTTGAAGGATGCTGTGAAGCCTAATCTTGTGCAGACACTGGAAAATGTGCCGGCGATTATTCACGGCGGCCCGTTTGCCAATATCGCCCACGGCTGCAACAGCGTGATGGCAACTAAGACGGCTATGAAGCTGGCTGATTATACGATTACAGAAGCAGGCTTCGGCGCTGATCTGGGCGCTGAAAAATTCTTTGACATCAAATGCCGTTATGCCGGGTTGAAGCCGGATGCTGTTGTGCTGGTTGCTACAGTGCGCGCATTGAAGATGCATGGCGGGGTGCCGAAGACGGACTTGACTGCGCCGAATGTGGACGCTGTGAAAAAAGGTATCGTCAATCTGGAAAAACACATTGAAAATATTAAAAAATTCGGTCTGCCTCTGGTAGTAGCCATCAATATTTTTGCTCAGGATACACCGGAAGAGCTGGAAGCTGTACGTGCCCATTGTGCTGTACATGGCGTCAATGTTGCATTGTCCGATGTTTTTGCCAAAGGCGGCGCCGGGGGCGTGGAGCTGGCTAAGGAGGTTGTTGCGCTGGCAGAAAGCGGCAAGGCTGATTTTGCTCCTATCTATGCTTCCGAGCTGACCTTAAAGGAAAAAATCGCAACTGTGGCGCGTGAGATTTACGGTGCCGGCGATGTAGTTTATGCTAAAGAAGCAGAAACTGCTTTGAAGGATTTTGAAAGTCTGGGTTATGGCAATCTGCCGATCTGTATGGCTAAGACCCAGTATTCGTTTTCGGATGATCCGACGTTGCTTGGTCGTCCCAGCGGTTTTACCATGACGATCAAAAACTGCAGGATCTCTGCCGGCGCAGGCTTTGTAGTCGTGCTGACAGGTGATATCATGACGATGCCCGGCCTGCCGAAGGTGCCGGCAGCAGAGAAAATCGATGTCAGTGATGACGGCGTCATCAGCGGCTTGTTTTAAGGGGAGTTGTAGCAATGGAAACTTTGTTGATGAAGGGCAAGCCCGTTGCCGATGCATATAGAGAAACTGTTTCAGCCAAGATCGCAGCCGCAAAGGAAAAAGGGATCAAAGTTACTCTGGCGATCATTGTGGTGGGAGATGACCCTGCTTCGCATGTTTATAAAGACCGTCTGGTAAAACTGGTAGAAAGTCTTGGCGGTGAAGCCAAGGTGCTGGCAATGCCGGAAACAGCAACACAGGAAGAAGTTATTGCCGCTATCAAAAAACTTAATCATAACCGCTATGTTACCGGTATCCTGCCGATGATGCCGATGCCGAAGCATATCGACGGCGATGCTGTCGGTGCCGCTATCACTATGAGCAAAGACGTGGATTGTTTAAACCCTAAAAGCGTCGGAGAAGTCTTTTTAGGGCGCAGCCGCTGGGCACCGTGCACTCCGCGGGCCTGTATGGCGACTCTGTCTCATTACGGTATTGAGTTAAAGGGGAAAAACGTCGTTGTTGTCGGGCGCAGTAATGTAGTTGGCAAGCCTGTGGCGCTGCTGCTCCTGCAGGAGCATGCTACGGTCACTGTCTGCCATTCCCGGACCAGGGATATTGCGGATGTGCTGCGCGGTGCTGATGTCATCGTTGCCGCTGTGGGTGTACCGGCTTTCATTAAACCTGAAATGGTCAAAGAAGGCGTCGTGATTGTCGATGTTGGTATCAATGCTGTCGAAGGCGGTCTGGTAGGTGACGTTGACCCTGCCGTCAGCGCTAAAGCCAGCGCTTTTACGCCTGTTCCAGGCGGTATTGGCATCGTCAGCAATATGATGGTCATGGATATGTTAAGCAGAAATTTATAAGGCGAGGTAAGTAAGACCGTGAGAAGATTTGTATGGCTGCTTTTACTGATCGTTTTTGTAGCTTTTATTTTTTATAATTCTTCTATGCCGGCGGCAGAATCACACCGGGCCAGTGAACTGGTCGGCTCGATTCTGACCGGTATGGGGAAATGGTTCGGCATTGATGTACCGCAGCAGAACCTGGATTATAATATCCGCAAGCTGGCACACTTTTTGGAGTTTGCTATCCTGGGCGTGATCCTGTGCAATGTTTACGCGGCGTTCGGTGTCAGTCATCGTACAGCGACAGGGTATATTTTGTTTTTAGGTTTGGCAGTAGCCGTTAGCGATGAATATATCCAGCTGCATGCTCCGGGGCGCAGTGCCTTGGTTACGGACGTGATCCTGGATTTTTCAGGGGTCTTTTTTATCTGGCTGACACGTGAGGTCTGGAGCTGGGCCAAGCGGTAGTTAAAATGCAAAAACACTGTTACGTATATACGTAACAGTGTTTTTTGTTATTTGATATAAGCTGCCAGAGTTTCATAGAGCTTCTGCGGGTCGATAGGTTTGGCAATATGGGCGTTCATACCAGCTGACAGCGCATTTTTAATATCTTCTGCAAAAGCGTTGGCAGTCATGGCAATAATAGGGATCGTTGCTGACTGTGGATGTGTACTGCTGCGGATAGCCTGGGCGGCTTCATAGCCGTTCATGACGGGCATCTGGATATCCATCAGGATAGCATCGAAGCTGCCCTTTGCAGATCCAGTGAAAAGCTCTGTGCACTGCAGACCGTTTTCAACGATCGTGACTGCCGCACCCGTTTTTTCCAAAATCAGTTCGGCGACCTTTTGATTGATCGGATGATCTTCTGCCAGCAGAAGCGATTTCCCTGAAAAATCAAAATCAGCACTGCCAAAAGTGTGCGTTGGTTTTTCTACAGGATGTTCAGCTGCAGTATCGAAGTGCAGCGGCAGTGTAACAGTAAAAGTCGTACCTTCACCCTGCCTGCTGGTTACGGAAATCGTACCGCCTTTATAATCGACGATATTTTTGACGATGGCAAGTCCCAGTCCGGAACCTTCGATATGCTTGCTGATGACGTCGCTGCTGCGGAAAAAAGGATCGAATAGATGCTGCAGGCTTTCGCTGTCGATACCGATACCGGTATCGCTGATCGTAAATTTATACCAGCCGAGCCGCTCATTGTCTGAAGGGAGCTCGCAGGCGCTGAAGGTAACAGTGCCACCCGGAGGTGTGAATTTACAGGCGTTGCTGACAAGGTTATCCCAGATCCGCTGCAGCTGTGCGGTATCACCGATACAATTGCAGTGAAGAAGTTCTGCGTTATGCAGGAAGTTAAGGCTGTTTTTATCCATCAACAGCTGGTAACGGCTGCAGAATCTGTCTATTTCTACGGACAAGTTGAACGAGGTACGCGCCAGTTTCAGTTTGCCTTTTTCGATGCGGCTCATATCCAGAATGTCATTGATCAGCGTCAGCAGATGTGACGAAGAGCTTTTGATAATATCGAGATATTCGCTGAGATGCTGACGGTTATCCAGATCGTCCAGGGCCAGATCCGTCATACCGATGATCGCGTTCATGGGCGTGCGGATGTCGTGGCTCATAGCGGAGAGAAAATCTGTTTTGGCGCGGTTGGCTTCCTGAGCCAGATCCAAGGCATTTTGCAGTACGGATCGGGAATTTTTTTCGGCGCTGATGATATCAGTAACATCACATCGGACAAGACAAATCGTATGATGACCTTCGTCGCCCCAAAGGACGTTGATCTGTTTGTTCTTTTCGCTGCCGTCATTAGCAAGATACGGCAGCGTAAATTCGTAACCCTGCGGTTTCTCTGCCAGCCTGCTGAGGATGACCGGCAAAGAAAATTTTTCTGCCGCAGTTTCATCCGCTGCCAGTTTAGTATAAGGAAGGCTGAGCTTGTGCAGTGCTCTGTTAAAGTCCGCGCATTTATAGGGTGACAGATTTTGCAGTACAGATTTGCGGGTATACATTGTAAATTCTTTTGTCACCAGATTGATGATACTGAGCTGCTCAAAGGTATAGGCCAGCGTATTCAGCAGCGCTCGCTGTTCCCGTACGTAGTCTGTGATATCGGCTCGGGCCATACCGACTTTATTCAGCCGCTGATCGATCAGGAATACGATCATATTTTTAGTATAGATATGTCCTTGTTCATCCTTCAGTGAATAATGGAAGGAGTAGGAATTTTCGTGATACAGCCGCCGCTGCATATTGGCGGGATCAAACATTTCCATACAAAATTCCCGATCTTTGGGGACAGTGAAGGTCTGCAGGAAGGCGACGATATTTTCGCTGTAGCTTCCCTGTTCAGGCGGCATTAGATTCGCTTTGCTGTTTGTGAAAAAAAGCTGATAGCTATCGCTGTTGAAATCACAGGTAGCGATAAAATCATAATGGGCGTGCGCCAGATGCATCGATATCTGGTCGTTGATCTTAAATTGTGTCAGATCGAGCACGGAAAGTACGCCGATCGTGTGGCCGTTATCCGGTGATTCTATCATATTGATGACACATTTAAGGTAATGACCGCTGTTATCATGAGGCATACGGATAAAGCATTCTAGTTCCTGACTGTTGATGCCCTGAGCAAATTTTTCCAGCAGCGGGGCATTGAGGAAGGTATTAAGGAAGTGCTCTCGTTCTTCCGGGCTTTCGATAAGAGTGGCCAGCCCCTTGAAAAAGTTCTGGCGCTCGAAACCAAATTTTTGCAGGGGATCGATACCTGTTTTGTCGTAAATACGCAGGATCCTGTTGGCGGTTATATCGCAGTAACCGCTGAGAATCTCGTTAGAAAGCGGATAGTTCTGCTGACGAAGTAAAAGGTCATTGTATTTTTGGCGCAGCTTGTTCTGCGCTTCTATTTCTTTTGTGATATCACTGTAAACTGCATAAATAAGCGGTATTTCGTTTGGGCTTAAAATGAGTGAAGAATTGTTTTTGATCCAGATATAACTGCCGTCTTTTTTGCGCAGCCGGTAGATACTTTCGCAGGTATCAAGGTGCTTCTTGAGATGCTGATTCAATCGGCCAATGATATAGTCAAGGTCGTCCGGATGGACGCCAGCTGTGGCATCGTTTTTGTAAAGCGCGTAAGCTTCGTCAGTGGACATACCTGTCATGGCGGCGAAACCCTCGGAAATATATTCGGGGAGCATTTGTTTTTTTGCCATATCAAAACGGATGACTGCAATGCCGCCAGGAAGATTCTGGACAAGGGTCTGATAAAACTGTTCCAGTTGCTCGGTTTTGCGCGAACTGGTTATTTTATCGGTAATGTCGTTAATAAAAAGCGTGTAAGCAGGCAGACCGTTCCATTCAAGTTCTTTGGCACGGATCTCGTAGCTTTTGCCGTTTGAGAAGGTAAGCTCCTGTGGTTTTTCGATATTTTTGATCATTGATAAAGGGCAGAAGGTGCAGGGAGTCTGTTTGTCGTGCAGGGCGGTGTAGCATTTTTTACCCCAGGCATTGTTTTTACCTGTTAAAAAAAGTTCTACGTTTTCATTGTAATACAGCAGGTCATGGTTCTTTTTATCAATGACATAGATACCCTGGGCCGCTTCGTTGCTGATCTGCTGGAATAATTTGGCTTCATCGGACATACCGGTAAAAACGGCATAAAAGATGCCGTTGATAGCTTTGCCATTCAGATGGACCCATTCCAGTACCTGATCTTTTCGGGTGATACGATAAGAAAGATCAAGAGTGTCACTGCTGATGAACATATGCTGGAAAGCATCGTAGACCCGCTGATAGTCTTCTTTAAAAACCATGCTCCAGGGATTGGCCGCATAATGCTGCAGATCAGCTGCGTCACTGCAGCCGAAAAGTTTAGCAACACCATCGGAACAAAACAGACGCCGGGGATTTTGCATATCATTAAAATCATAGGCAGCAATGCCGCCGGGAATAGAATTGATGACGTGTGCCAGCTCTTCTCGGGCCTGTTTGAAGGCGGAAATATTGTGGAATACACATTGCAGAAGGGGATGTCCTCCGTCTTCGCCTATTTTCCGGGCGTGAACATTGACCCAGACGATGTGTCCGTCGCGATGCTGTTTGCGGAATTCAAAGCTTGCCGATTTTCCGGCTTCCAGTACCTGGCGTATCTTCCGAATGACCATAGCGGCATCTTCCTGATAGATAAGATCAGCAGCATCCTGTTTTATGAGCAGGTCATATTCATCGCGGCTATAGCCGGAAAGAGCGGGTACGCCGTCAGAATAGTAAACCGTTTCAAAGATGTCGGAAACTTTATAGATTGCGACGCCGCCGGGAATAGCGTTAATGATATCCTGGGCATTTAGTTTTTTGTCAAAGCGTTTCATTGCAGATCCTCCCCCTGATAAACAGGACGATAATAAATAATTTTTTATATTAAAATTATAACATTTTTTAAATGAATATAAAAATAAAAAGTTAAATATATTAATCAAGAAAAATATAAAACCTGGATTATTGTTATTTTTGATAACAGCAATCCAGGTTTTATATGTTGTGTGTGAAAATTAAAATAAAGCCAGCCGGGATTTTAAACTATTTTGATGCCCAGCAGTCTGGCAATGTCAGCGGATTGCAGTAAATTGATCTGCATGCCCCGCAGTTCTTTAAAAGTTTCTGAAACAGTAATGCCATCGATTTTGCAGTCTGAAAAATCAAGGTCTTTAAGAGGTGTTTTAAAGAAGTCGGCACCGCTGAAAACTGAAGCTGCTAAAGTAAGTTTCTTCAGGCGTACTTCAGCCCAGAAGGACTCTTTGAAAGAGCAGTTGCTGACGGCAGAGTTTTCCCATTGTGATTTGGAGAAATTGGCGTATGCAAAGGAACTGTCACACAAGGTCAATTCCTTGCAGCAGCTTTGTGAGAAATCGGCACCGTTGCCGCGGCTGTCGGTGATAGTTACTTGTTTCCAAAAGCTTTCGCTGAAATTACAGTTGGAAAAATCACAGTTTTTTACAGCGACTGACAAAAAGCGTGATTGTGAGAAATCACAGCGTGTAAAGCGGCATTTGCTGAACTGGACATTGTGAAAAATGATTTTGCTGAGGTCTTCATTATTCAGAGTTTCATCATGGAAAGACATATCGGAGATACGTCCGTCGTCTTCGCTGCGGGACGCAGCAAGCTGTTGGGTTAACATGTTTTTACCTCGTAATGTTGATGTGTATATTACTACTATAACACATAAGGGGTCGGAATGCGCAAAAATCCCCGGCATTATTAATAATGCCGGGGATTACAGCAGCTTATTTGATCAGATCCATACCAACCTGCAATGCCTGTTTATTTTTCTCTTCAGTGCCTTTCGGTACGCGGTTCAAAACAGCTTTGACCAGCGATTCTTCACTGACGATGCCGGTCAGCTTCACCAAAGCTCCCAGCGCGATGATGTTGGCAAAAAGCGCTTTGCCAAGCACTTCTTTGGCGCTGTGGGTGATCGGCAGCTCGTAGACCTTGCCGCCGAAGTCAGGCACGTCGCTGACGAAAAGACTGTCGGTGATCATAACGCTGCCTGCCGTCAGGTCGTGTGAATATTTGGTAGCTGCTTCCTGGCTCATTGCCAGCAGCAGGTTCGGGTCGGTCACTTTCGGGAAGTGGATCGCTTCATCAGAGATAATGACCTCTGCTTTGGAGGCGCCGCCTCTGGCTTCCGGGCCATAAGACTGGGACTGGATCGCCAGCTTGCCGTCTAAAAGCGCCGCCTCTGCCAGAATGATGCCGGCTGTGATCAGGCCCTGGCCGCCGGTACCGGATAAACGTAATTCCTGTTTCATGATTATTTACCTCCCTGCGCTCTGGCGATCAGCTCGTCGTAGGCTGCTGTATATTCCTGTCTGCCTTCAACCTGATACAGTACGCCGATCGGGAATTTGCCCGCTTTTTGTTCTTCGGTCATTTTATCCCAGGCTGCCAGCGGTACTGCGTGGTCGCGCTGCCATTTCATCATGTCGGCAGGACCGCCCATTTTATTCTGGCGTCCGTAGGAGATGGGGCAGGCAGTAACAGCTTCGATCAGGCTGAAGCCTTTGTGTTCGATACCCTTGGCGATCAGGTCGGCCAGGATCTGGGCATGGAAAGTGGTGCCGCGGGCGACAAAGGTAGCGCCGGCCGCTTTGACCAGCTCGGCTACGTTGAAGTCCTGTTCGATCGTCGCATAAGGAGCCGTAGTCGCTTTGGAGCCTGTCGGTGTCAAAGGCGAATACTGGCCGCCGGTCATACCGTAAATACTGTTGTTGTAAAGTACGACGGTCATATCGATGTTGCGGCGGGCAGCGTGGATCAGGTGGTTGCCGCCGATCGCTGTAGCGTCGCCGTCGCCGGTAACGACGATGACAGTCAGGCCGGGGTCAGCCAGTTTAACGCCGGTCGCTACCGGCAAAGCGCGTCCATGTGCGGAATGGACTGTATTGAAATCTAAATAGCCGGAGGCACGGCTGCTGCAGCCGATGCCGGAAATAATTGCGACTTTGTCTTTATCAAGGTCAAGCTTGGCAACTGCCTTGACGATGGTGCCGGTAACGACACCGTTGCCGCAGCCGGGGCACCAGATATGAGGCAGGCGGCCCGGACGGAAATATTTATCGATCATTGCTTCCATGTTCATAATCAAATCTCCTCTCCTTCTTAGGCCATGGCCTTTTTGATCTCAGCCAGCAGCTGAGCGGGGGTAGCCGGTTCGTTGTCGTATTTTGCGTACAGCGCAACCGGTACCTGTCCTGCGACGACGCGCTCTACTTCCAGTACATACTGTCCGTAGTTGAGCTCGTGCACCAAAATACCTTTGACCTTGGAGGCCAGTTCTTTGATCTGCCTGTCAGCCAGCGGCCAGATCGTGATCGGGCGCATCAGGCCGACCTTGAGACCTTCCCTGCGTGCCATATCGACAGCTTCGTAAGCGGTGCGGGCACCGCCGCCGAAGGCGATAACTGCATATTCGGCATCTTCCATCTGGTAGTTTTCTACCTGGACGATGTCGTCAAGATTGTTGTAAAGTTTGTCATGCTGACGGTTGGTAGCGGCTAAAGTAGCAGCCGGTGTACCTTTCGGGAAACCGGTCTCGTCGTGTACCAGACCGGTGACGTGCCAGCGGTAGCCGCTGCCGAAAGCGGGCATGGCGGGTACAAGGCTGTCGTCGGTAGCGTAGGCTTTAAATTCTTCGGGGCTGCATTCAGGCTGTTTACGTTCTGCCTGCGGGATCTCGCTGTAATCGTCCGGCAGTTCGATCTTCTCGCGCATATGGCCGATAACTTCGTCCATCAGCAGTACAACGGGAACACGGTATTTTTCGCTGAGAGCGTAAGCGCGCAGCGTCAGTTCAAAGCATTCAGGCACGCTGGCCGGGGTCAGGGCAATGAGCCAGTGATCGCCGTGCGTGCCCCAGCGGGCCTGCATCAGGTCGCCCTGGGAAGGAGAGGTAGGCTGGCCGGTAGACGGGCCTACGCGCTGCACGTTGACGATGACCAAAGGGATCTCGGCCATGCAGGCATAACCGATCAGCTCCTGTTTTAAAGAAAAGCCGGGTCCGCTGGTCGCAGTCATAACTTTTTTGCCGGTCAGCGCTGCGCCGATAATAGCGCCCATGGAAGCGATCTCGTCTTCCATCTGGATGAATTTACCGCCGACGAGAGGCAGGCGTTCAGCCAAAGATTCAGCAACTTCGGTAGAGGGTGTGATAGGGTAGCCGCCGAAAAATTTTACACCGGCAGCGATGGCGCCTTCGACCACTGCCTGGTTGCCTTGTAACAAAAGGATTTTGGACATGATTTCAACTCCTCCGTTTTACTTTTCTACAAAAATCGCAAAGTCAGGGCAGCGTGTTTCGCACTGGCCGCATTGGATACATTTATCCTCGGCGACCACCTCTACTTTTTCGATCTCGCTGATTGCCAAAACCTGTTTGGGACAAAATGCTACGCAGATCCCGCAGCCTTTGCAGCGATTTGTATGGACCTTCAGACTCATAATCGCGACCTCCTTCTTTCTCAAAAACTATCCGCCTTAAGCGGAACAAAAATAATTAGAAAAAATAAATAATAGTTTTCTGTGATTTCAACTCTATTATATAGGAAAGCATCGGCGATATAAAGCCCTAAAATTGTGAAAAAATAAAATAGCAAAATTTTTTGATGAAACAAAGTGAAGTTTGGAAAGATAAATTTGTAAAGTTTGTCTAAAAAACTTATAATAATATATAATAATGGAGAAATAGAAATATTTATTGAAAGGAAGTTTGATTTATGCGCGAAATAGACAAAACCTTACCTAAAGATCAGAGAATATTGCTGGCAGCAGAGGAAGTTTTCAGCCGCCGCGGCTATGTGCAGGCGACTTTAGACGAGATCATTGCGCTTGCGGATACAGGTAAGGGCACGGTCTATAAATATTTCGGCAATAAGGATAACTTATTTTATACGCTTGTCGCCAGTAAGATAGAGCCTTTCCTGCAATGCCTGCAGGAGGTGGTTGCTTCAGGTAAAAGCACCAGCGAAAAAATCAGAAGCTATATGCTGGCGCTGCTGCCGTTTCTGCGGGATAATAAGGATCTGTATCGGATTTTATGGTATGAGGTGAGCGGCAATCAGCGCGGCTTTCATCCGGTATTTTTAAACGATGGTTCCTGGGAAATGAGTTCTTTGTACGGTGATACTCTGTCTGAAGATGAATATAACCGTATCCTGCGGTACCGCAATCTGATCAGGGAGCAGGTCTTATGTCTGGTTACGATCATCAGCGAAGGTATGGAGACTGGCTTTATGAAGCAGGGGCAGCCTACGATCACGGCTCACCATTTATTCGGCGGGGTAACGATGTCGGTGCTGCACTATGTGGGTCAGCCTGAATTTACCGATGCTGAACTGGCGGATCTGATTGTCGACAGGTTTTTGTACGGGCATGCTGTAAGATAACCTTGGCTTTGGCCGCGGAAGGGTGAGAAAGCTTGGAAAAGAAGCTTTTATTAGAACAATTCAACAAAGATTTTGCCGCGATGCAGCGTGGCATGATGATGCAGTTTGATAAGCTGCCGCTGCCAGTATATGTATTGAGGGTAGAGGCCGATGCAAGCGGACTGCCTCAGGATTTTATCTTTGTTTATGCCAACAGTGCCTGTGCCTCTTTTTTGGGTATCGACGGTAAAAATTATCTTTTGGGAATGTCTTTTAGTGATATTTGGGGCGATAACGGCGCCAAATGGCTGAATATCTATACGAAAACAGCGTTGGAAGGTCTGACCCAAAATATCGAGGATTATAACGAAAATTTAAAAAAATATCTGTCGGTCGACTGCTATCAGCCGATGTACGGCTACTGCGGCTGTTTTATGCGAGACGTTACCCAGCGCCGGGATATGGAACGGCAGCTGTACGAGGAAAAAGAACGTTACCGGGTCGCGATGGAATCCAGTACGGATAGATCTGCTGTTTGAATATGATATCAGATTACAGGTGATGCATTCCTGGAGCAATATAGCTTCTGAAAATTCTCAGGAAAAAACACGGCGCAGTTATATCCCGGATTATCTTTCCGTGGTCATAAAAGAAAATCTTGTCGATCCATCGGATCGGGAGGCTTGGCTGGGACTGTTGCGCGGTGAACGCAGCGAAGAAGCCCTGGAAATCAGGATGCGCCGTTATATTGACGAACAGGTAGATAACAAGTGGTATTTAGTGCAGGCAACGACTGTTTATGAACAGGGACTGCCGGTACGCGTTGTGGGGACGATGCGCGATATCGACGCCTGGAAACGGATGCAGCAGGAAAAGCAGCTGGTCGAAAGCCTTAATTATGAGATCAATCACGTGCTGGGCGATATTTATTATGCCGTAGTGCATTTTGATCTGGACGCAGGTACTTATCATTTTGTTGAGCTGACCGGGCAAAAATGCGTGGACTATCCGTATAACGGCACTTGTGAGGAATTTCTGGCCTATACCAGAGATGTAGTGCCGCGCGAGGACTGGCATAAATTCAGGCAGCGTTTTAATTTACGGGAGATGCGCCGGGTTTTGACTAAAACCGGTGATAAGCTGGAAATGGAGCTGCGTCGCAAAAACGGCGGGGTCTATAAATGGATCAGTCTGATGGTTTCATATCTGCCGGATTACAGCGGTTCGAAAAAACAACAGGCGGTCCTGGTGGCGCGTTTTATTGATGATGAGCGCCGCCGTGAGATGGAACAGCAGCAGGAATTGAAGGAAGCTTTGGTGGCGGCGCATACTGCTAATGAGGCGAAAAGCGCTTTTTTGTCGCAGATGAGCCATGATATCCGTACGCCCATGAATGCGATCATCGGAATGACGACTATCGCCAGGCAGAATATTGAGAATAAAGTCAAAACGCTGGACTGTCTTAATAAAATTGGCAGCAGCTCCGCCCATTTGCTGGAGCTGATCAACAGTATTTTAAGTATGTCGAAGATCGAAAGCGGTAAAGTTATTTTAACAGATGATGAGCTGAGCCTGCCGCAGCTGCTGGAGGATGTACTAAATATCATCCGCCCGATAGCCGGTAAAAAAATGCAAAATCTGCGGCTGGAGCTTGAAGAGCTGAAACATGCGGAGGTTCTGACTGACAGTACGCATCTCAAGCAGATTTTGCTGAATGTTTTAGGTAATGCGGTCAAATATACTCCGGAAGGTGGAGAAATCGTTTTGGGGCTGCAGGAGCTTTCCGCAGTGATCCCGCAGCGTTCGCAGTATGTTTTTACTGTCAGCGATAACGGTCCGGGGCTGTCGGAAGAACTGCTGCCGAAAATTTTTGATATGTTTGAACGCGGTGAAGACAGCCGTACAAGTAAAATCGAGGGGACGGGACTGGGGCTGGCAATCTGTAAGAACCTTACAAATTTGATGGCCGGCACTATCGAAGCCGCCAACAGGCCGGAAGGCGGCGCAAAGTTTACCTTAACGCTGCCGCTGCGCTGGCTGGGCGATGATGCAGTAAAACCGCTGCCGGCAGTAAAGCCTGCGGGCAGGAGCGATTTTTCGGGACATCGGGTACTGATAGTTGAAGATAATGACCTGAATATGGAGATCGCTCTGGAGTTTCTGCAAAGCCTGGGGGTAGTCTGCGAGGGTGCTGAAAATGGCCGGCGGGCAGTGGAAATGTTTAATGCATCTGCGCCCGGTCATTATGAAATGATATTGATGGATGTGCGGATGCCTGTTATGAACGGTTATGAAGCAACCAGGGAGATTCGCAGGCTGGCGCGTGAAGATGCGCGGCAGATACCAATTGTGGCAATGACGGCTGACGCATTTTCTTCAGATATCAAGATGGCGCTCAATGCCGGGATGAACGAGCATCTGAGCAAGCCGGTCAGTATCGAACGGCTGCAGGAAGTACTGGGACAATGGCTGTAACGGCAGGAGAAGCGGTACTGATGTTCTTATTAAAGTAAAACACCCAACGCATAGAGTTGGGTGTTTTTTTGTCAGGTGATCCTGCCTTCCTGCATATATAGCTGGCGGTCGCACATATAATTGATTACGGCTTTGTCATGGGAGATAAAGAGGAACGCCATCTGTTCCTGCCGGCGAATATTTTTTAAAAGCTGTAGGATCTGTGCCTGGACGGAGATATCCAGCATTGATGTCGGCTCGTCCAGGATAAGCAGTTTCGGTTTAAGCAAAAGCGCACGGGCGATACTCAGGCGCTGTACTTCGCCGCCGCTGACCTGATGCGGATAACGGTCCAGCAGGGCAGGTGACAGTTTGACTGTGGCCAGTGCGGCTTCGATAATCTCGCTGCTGTCAGGCAGATCAAAGATATGCAGCGGTTCACGCAGGCTGGCGCCTAATTTCAGCAGCGGATCAAAAAAGCTTTCAGGACGCTGCGATATGAACTGTACTTGCTGGCGAAAGGGTTTCAGCTGTTTCTGAGACATCTGAGTCACGTCCTGCGTCTGAAAGATGATACGGCCGCTGTCTGTCGGCAGAAGCCGCAGCAATACACGTGCCAGAGTACTTTTGCCGCAGCCGCTGGGTCCCATCAGACCGACTGCTTCTCCGGCAGCGATCTGCAGACTGCAGCTTTGTAAAACATCGTATTGCCTGCCGCTGCTGCGGTCCCAATATTTTTTAGAAACTTCGACAGCTTCAAGCATAGAGGAAGCACCTCACTTTCGCGGTGCCGCTGTCATAGACAGGAGGGACTTCCTGCAGACAGCGTTTTTGACAGCTGGGGCAGCGCGGCGCAAACCGACAGCCGGGCAAATGATCCTGCGGTAATGGCGGCAGGCCAGGCAGCGGCTGAAAGCCGTTTTCCGGCAGTGCTGCCAAGAAAGCCTGGGTATATGGATGGCGTGGGCCGGTAAGGACTTGGGGACCGTATTCGACGATCTGGCCGGCATACATAACGGCGATGTCGGCGCAGATAGAACGTGCCAGCTGTAAGTCGTGGGTGATGATGAGCATACCCAGTGACTGGCTGGTTTTTATTTTCTGCAGATTTTCATAAACAACGCCGCAGGCTGTTTCGTCCAGTCCTTTGGTAGGTTCGTCGGCCAGAAGCCACAGGGGCGAGCAGCAAATACTCATCGCGCATAATACGCGCTGCAGCATGCCGCCCGAAAGCTCATGCGGATAAGCGGCGAGTACGCGCTCTGCATCCGGTAATCCGAAAAAGGTCAGCAGCTGTTGCTTGCGCTGGTTGGTTTTATCATTGAGTCCGGCAGTCTGCAGGATATCGCCGAATTGCCTGCCTATTGTGCGCAGCGGGTTGAGCGAGTCGCCGGGATTTTGGGGTATCAGGGCGATTTGCTGTCCGTAAAAACCGGGCAGAGAAGTGTTGTCTGCCAGAATATCTGTACTGCGGTAGAAAATATTGCCGCTGCGAGCGACATAATCGGGAAGAATGCCTAAAATAGCCTGCCCCAAAACGGATTTACCGCAGCCGCTTTCTCCGATGATACCAGTGATTTGTTGGTGACGGAAGCAGATGTCAACACCGTCAACGGCCCGAACCAGTCCACCGGGGACAGGAAAGTGCACGTAAAGCTGATGCAGCACCAGATCAAGTGCTGCAGAGTTTAAAGTTACCATTTACGCACCTCATTAAAGCGTACATCCAGTTTGTCACGCATAAATTCGCCCAGATTATTGATAGCGTAGATCAGAAAAAAGATGCAGGCTCCGGGTATCAAAATCAGATGCGGTGAACTGCGGTAATACAAAACAGCATCGCTGACCATCACGCTCCAGTCGGGAGTTGGCGGCTGAACGCCCAGGCCGAGGAAGCTGAGTCCGGCAATGGACAGAATACCGCGTCCCACACGGATAGTGAACAGAATAAGCAGCTTGTTGACAATATTGGGAATGATGTGATGCAGCAGCAGCCGACTGTCACTGCATCCCAGACAGCGCAGACCTTCGATGAAAGGTTCTTCTTTAAGCTGCATGACTTCAGCGCGCACGATACGGGAAAACCCGGCCCAGGAGGTAATGACCAGCGCCAGCACCAGACTTTTGATGCTGGGACCGAAAATGCCGGCAATGGCGATCATAAAGCAGCTGCCCGGAATGCCTTGGAAAATGTTGCTGGCGACAGTGCACAGCATATCCAATTTGCCGCCGTAAAAGCCGCAGAAGAGACCGATTACCAGGCCGACACCAAGCGACAGAATTGCCGAAGCCAGTGAAAGCAGGATCGAAGCACGGCCACCGTAAAGAATGCGGCTGAACATATCGCGTCCCAGAGCGTCAGTACCAAAAAAATGCTGCCAGGAGGGCGGCTGCAGACGGTTTGCCATATCAGGTTCAAAGGGATTGTGTGTAACCAGGAGCGGTGCCAGGATACTGGCGCCGATAATGAGCAGCAGCACACTGGCCGCACAGTAAAATTGCAGGTTTGATTTTTTCATGACCGCTCACCCAGCTTTACCTTGGGATTGAGATAAGCGATCAGCAGATCGACCGTTACCATCACCAGGATCAGCGTACAGCCGCTGACCAGAACATAAGCCTGCAGCACCGGATAGTCACGGTAGCGGATGGCTTCCAGTGCCATGCTGCTGATACCGGGGATAGCAAAAATGCTTTCGGCTATTACAGAACCGCCCAGAACGCTGGCAAAATAATTGCCCAGCAGAGCGATGACGGGGATAATGGCATTAGGCAGGGCATAGCGTGTGAGCAGGTTGAATTTATTGATGCCACGTACTTTGGCGACCAGAAAATACTGACGGCCAAATTCTGTCAGCAGTGCGCCGCGCATAAAGCGGCAGACAGTAGACATGGTGGCAAAAGCCAGAACGAAAGCCGGCAGCAGAAAATATTTCAGGCTGCCCGTACCGCTGGTGGGAAGCCAGCGCAGCTGTTCGCTGAAAATAAGGATCAGGATCAAAGCCAGCCAGAAACCGGGAATCGAGAGCATGATATTAGTAAGGTTTTTGACGAAGTTATCAAAAAAGCTGCCGCGGTAAACTGCGCAGATGCTGCCTAAAAAGATACCGCCCACACCTGCCATCAGCAGCGCGAGTACAGCCAGCTCCAGCGTCACAGGCAGGCGCTGCGCGATCTCGGCGGCAATGTCGCGGCCGGTGATATAGCTGCTGCCAAGGTCGCCCTGCAGAACTCCCACCAGCCACAGACCGTAGCGCAGCCACAGTGGTTTATTCAAACCAAGTTCTTCGCGCATCGCTTCGAGCTGTTCTTCGCTGGGGGCATATAATCCGTCCTGATTCAGGACAAATTCAGCCGGATCGCCGGGCGATAAGACGCCCAGTATAAAAGCCAGCAGGCTGATGCCCAGCAATACGGGCACAGCAGTCAGGATTCTTTTACAGCAATAACTAATCATCAGTCTATCAACTCAATTTCTGCTAAATTAACGCCGTAAACCAGAGCGTCATAATTTTTTAAACGTTTGCTGTAAGCAACGATGCTGCGGTCGTTGAATAACGGTACTACAGGCTGGTCTTCGATGGAAATAAGCTGCAACCGGTCATAAATGGCACGGCGTTTATTTTCATCTGTGCAATGCTTGGCCTCCTGCAGTAAAGCTGCGACCTCATGATTTTGGTAAGCCAGGCAGCTGATCTTATTGCGGCTGCCGTCCGGCATCATAAAAGTATAAAAAATACTGTAGGGGTCGCCGTTAGGCAAACCCTGCTGTACGCGGGCAATGTCATAGTCGCCTCGGCGCATCTGCCGGGCCATGGTGGCATATTCCAGCGATTGGATCGTCACATCAAGGCCAATGCTTTGCAGCCAGTAGGCGATCAGCTCTGCTTCGCCTTTCTGCAGCGGTTCGCCGCCATTGATGCAGTAGACCACTTCGCAGCGCTGTCCGCCTAACACTTCACGGGCCAGCTTTCGCGCCTTTTCGGGGTCGTATTCTACCGGATAGTCTTTATAATAAGGACTGGTGTAGTTCAAAAGATTGGCAGTTGGTTCGGCATAGTTTAAATATAATGCTTGGACCAGATCTTTTCTGTCGATCGCCAGGCTGACGGCCTGACGCATACGTACATCGTTAAAAGGAAATCTGCTTCCGTTCAGGGCCAAAAAGCGGATCATCGTCGATTTATTGGTCGATATTGCAAAACGGTCATCCTGTTTGATCTCCTCAGCCAAAAAGGGCGGAATGGCGTTGATGTCCAGAACTCCTAAAATTTCGCCGGCCTTTAAGGCCGCATAACGGACGTCGGGATTGGGAATATTCCTGACTACGATTTCGGGCACCTTTGCTTTAGTGCCGTAATAAGTATCGCTGCGGGTAAGGCGGACATATTTGTTCAGTACGTTTTCAGTGATCTTATAAGGCCCTGTACCTATAGCGAAGCCCTGAAAATTGCCGTCGGGAGCAAAGCATTCCGGGGCATAGACAGGGCTGCCGAAGTCGATCATTTTATACAGCTGGTTGACGTTGGGCTCGGCAAAAAGGAATTTTAAGGTGTAATCGTCGATTTTTTCGTAACGAATCAGCGACGGATAAAAGGTTTTGATATCCAGACCATAAAAAGAGGAACGTTTGACGCCTAATTTCATCCGCTCAAAGTTTTTGATAACGGCATCGGCATTAAAAGGGCTGCCGTTGTGGAACTGTACGCCCCGGCGCAGATGGAAGATCCATTCTTTGCCGCCGTCCTTCATCTCCCAGCCTGTGGCCAGGCAGGGTTTGGGCAGGCCGTTTTCATCTTTGGTGATCAGTGGTTCCCAAACGCCTAAAATCTTGCTGCAATAGTAACCGTCTTTTTCGCCTGGGGCCAAATTTCTGCCGGCAGCTAAAAAAACGGCGTTGTTTTCAGCTGTGATATTTTTTTCCTGTTCTGAGGCAGTTTGCTGCACGCCGCAGCCGCCAAGCAAAAGCACGGCTGTCGTAAGCAGCAGTAACAGGGGCTTATAAAAATGTTTCATATTTTCATCCCAGATTTATTTTTTACAGAAATAATAACAGTAGTGCGCGGCTGGCTGATCGTATATCGTCCGTCTGTAAAAGCTGCCTGTCCGGTAAAAGCCTGCAAAAGCTTTGCCTGCTGCTCATGAAAGATTTGCGCAGTCAAATCAGCCTGCATTTCCTGACTTACATCAGCCAGGTCGAGGAAATACTTCTTTTTGGGGTAAGTTAGAAATTCTACGTTGGCCTGCAGACCAAGCCGCCATAAAAGCAGCGGCAGCAGCTGATAATCAAGACATTCAGGACAGGACACGCCGTTTTTCTGATAAAGGCTGTAAAAGAACGGCCGCTGGATAGTTCTGACGATGATAAAGCCCTGGGTACTGTAAGCGTGCATTTTCAATAAAGCGCTTTTTATGTCGCGGATACGGTAGAGTGAATTGACACTGACGATGTAGTCGAATACAGCGTCAGTTGTAAAATCTTCCCATTTGCCTGCCTGCGTGCGAATATTGCCGATACCTTCGGCAAGCCGCCTCTCTTCAAGCACAGCCAGCATGGCAGGTGAAAAATCAAGACCGAGGATCTGCTGAGAATATTGTGCCATCAGCAAAGTGAAATTACCGCTGCCGCAGCCTATTTCCAAGATGGTTTTATTCCTGCCCAGAAGGCCGGCCAGTTTATCGGCAATCAGGCCGGTATCGTGATTGAGATTATATTCCTGTGTATATCGCGGCGCCAGCCGGACCCAAAAATCATTTTCTGCCTGGTCATTGAATTTGCGGTTGTCGGTATCGCCGGCAGCGTTCCAGCCAAAGGTTTCCTGCCAGACTGCGTTGAAGTCGATATCGGTGAATTTAAGCATAGCGGTAACTGCCTCCTGCTATTACAAAATCAAAGAGGGCATACATACCCTCTTTGATAATGGAAGTGAAAATTAAATGTCGAAGGTTGCGGACAGCATCAGGGTACGCGGGCTGGATAAGATCAGATTATTACCATAGGCAGTCCAGTAGTTTTTATCAGTAAGGTTGTAGCACATTGCAGTCAAGGTAACAGGAGTTTTGTTGAAAGCAGTTTTATAATTGACACCCAAGTCGTAAGTCATATAAGAAGGGGTCTGCAGCTGTTCATTATAAATATCGGCTTTACCGGTGTACATTGCCCGTCCGACAATACTGAATTTTTCATCCGGATTATATTCCAGTACGGCCACAGCATTCCATTTGGCCGCACCATTGACAGTTTTACCGTCGTTAGTGCCGTTTTGGGTTTTGTTTTGAGTGGCATCCAAATACATCAGACCGCCCATGAAATTCCACTTATCGGCGAGTTTACCATTCACAGACAATTCTATCCCCTGGTATTCCTGTTCGCCGTCCTGCTGCAAATACGTGCTGCCTTTGTAGACTTCGATGTTGTTGGCTTGCTTGATGTTAAAAATACCTAAGCTGGTAAGGAAGCCGGCATTGGCATATTTAAAGCCGATTTCATTTTGTTTGGTTTTGGCAGGATTTAAGACTTCACCGGCATTAGCATATTTGCTGGCAACAATAGTGCCCTTATCAAAATTTTCAGAATGACTGGCATACAAAGAAGTATGCTCATCGGGCTGATAAACAAAACCATAAGTGGGGCATAAAGCATCGCTGCCAACGGTTTGAGTTACTCGTCCGGTAATTTTATTATAGCTGTCGACCGAAGCATTATGCTTGTGCACACCAAGTAAAAGCTGGGCTTTTTTATATTTTACAGTGTCAGCTAAAGAGATACCCCAATACTGATCTTTACTGCTCAAACCGGTTTCTATTGAGGGATACCAGACATTGTTGCCTTGCAGGCCGCTGTAAATATTGCCGCTGACACTGCCCATACTGCCATTGTTATACATGTTTTTGGCGCCTTCGATACTGTGCCAGGCTTTGTCAAAGGCCAAAGTCAGATCGTGATTTACTGCGCCGGTTTTAATATTGCCGTTGATACCGAGCTGGGCATAATAATTTTTGGTAACAGTTTGTGTGGACATTAAATTATTACTGACATCGCCTTTGTCATTGATGATAACGAAATTACTGCTGGCGCCGATGATGTTTCTTTGCAGTTTGTTACTGTTCATACCGGCGTTCAGAAACCATTTCCAGTCGGCATTCATTTTTTGTTCATGATTTAAAGCAATGATGTATCCTTCTGATTCTTTGGCCAATCCATCAAAACCGTAATTTTTGCTTGCTTCAGGAGCGCTTGGCACTTTGGTGATCTCTTTGCCGATCGCGGCTGCTTTTAATGAGAACCAGCGTGCGCCGCCTTCGATATTTAAATGCCGGTAGCCAACAAGTAAATTGGTGTTGCTTTTTTTATCACGGTGGTCGATGTTGGCAAAAATACCTTGGGCTTCCATATCATTGCTGTTGATTGCCGTGTTGCCATTCAGTAATTCCGTATTGATACGTACGCCCCATTCTTTGTCTTTGCCGAAACGACGGCTGACATCCATGTATTCACCAAAAGACCCTTTGCCTGAAAAAGTTTGGCGGTAACGTGTAAGCGGTGCCTCTGTTGCTTTTTTGGAGACAAAATTAACTATACCGCCGGCTGCCGTGGTTTCATAGGTGCTGGGAATACCGGTAATGCCGCTGTTAGGGCCGGAAATAAATTGAATGTCGCCGATCATAAAGGTAGGGGCGGCAAATTGAGTCATTAGACCGGGGATACCGTTTAGGTAGGAACTGGTACCGTTGCCTTTGATGCCGCGGATAGAAAAATCATTGTGTAAAGTCGTGCCTTGAATCCGCACAGCCGGGTTATTTGCTAAAATGCTTTGTAAAGGCTGATTGGGGCCGCCGAAAGTCTCAATGGTTTTTTGAGTGATGTTCATATTGCTGAAAGGCACGTCCAGGACGCTTTTTTCGCCTAAAATGCCGATACTGCCTTTGGTTTTTACATAACTGCCAGGCAGGGCGTCTTTATCGGCTTCGACAACGACTTCGTCCAGGTCGTGCGTCATGGTTTCCTCAGCACTGGCCGTCAGAACAAAACCAGTGCTGGCAATAGCGCAGAAAACAGCCGTTGTTAAAAATTTCTTGTGCTTATTTATCATTGGTAAACACCTCATAATTTTATTAATAAATTTTCCAGGTATGCACGCTGATGGTATACCTGGACTTAATTCCTAAAAGCAGTGTGGCTGTCTGCTAAATATCGAACTGCGCTGACAGCATCATTGTACGCGGCGCGCCGAGAGCTACGGAGGTACCGCGGGAGATCCAGTAATCTTTGCCTAAAACGTTATAACACATAGCAGTCAAAGTAACAGGTGTGGAATTGATTTTGGTTTTATGTTTATAACCTAAATCAAAGGTCATATAATCGGGGGCCATAACACCATTATCGTTAACGTGGGACTTGCCGACGTAGTTCATACGGAAAATAGCGGAATTATTCTGGTCCGCTTCATATTCCGTTGCCAAAACGGCGTTCCATTTAGGCGTACCGGTAGCATACCATCCATTTTTGGAAATAGTTGGTTTTAATTTTTTTGCTGTACTGTCCCAGCTAACGCTTGGAGTATCAGTACGTTCGCCATGCAAGTACATCAAACCGCCCATGACATTCCATTTAGGTGCAACTTTACCGGTGATGGAATATTCAATTCCTTTAAACTCATTTTTACCGTTTTGAGTATAATAAGCATCTGCAGGATTAGCAGTATCTCCTTCTACCATGTAACTCGCCTGATCTAATTGGAACAGTGCAAAGCTATGTAACATACCTGCGTTTTCATATTTAACGCCAATTTCTGTTTGTCTGTTTTTAATTGGGTCAAAAATTTCACCTTTGTTTACATAATCTTTAGCTACTTCTACCGGTTTGGTATAGGATTGGGCGTAGCTGGCGTATACTGATAAATTTTCGACAGGCTTATAAGCGATAGCAAAGGTAGGATTAAGGGAATCTTTGCTGACTTTGGCGCCGGAAGCACTTTCAGTTTCTGTATCGCGGTATTGCAGTGCCGCATATAATGAGGCTTTGCCAAATTCAAAGCGGTCGGCCAGGGTTGCTGCATAAGCGTGTTCCTTGCTATAACCCAGGTCGTCAAAGCCAACACCAAAAATAGGTGTTCCGACAATGTGAACGCCGTTCCAGAGGTCGCCGGCGATCTCGGCCTGACCTGTTTTACTGCCGGTATTCAGAGCTTTGCTTTTATACATGAAATAATCCACGGCAAAAGACAAATCATTTTTTACATTACCGATGGCTGCCTTGTTAGAAACGCCGACCTGCCAGTAGGTACTGGTACTGTCGGAGATATAATCGCGGAATTTACCGGAAAGCTTGCCGTTGTCACCGAGAGTCAGTGAACCACTGTTGGGATCGTTTTTATGCTCGGAATAATGCCCGTAGCCACCGTTGATGAAGCCGCTCCATTTATCGCTGAATTTTTGGATATGGTTTAAGGTAAACAGCATGCCGTGATTATATTTGGTCTGACCGTCAAAACTGAGGTCTGTTTTACCGTTCGGGGCTTCTGCCAGATTGCCTTTGGTAACACCGCTGGCGCTGAGCCAGCGCTGGCCTCCATTTACCTTCCAGTCATAATAACCGCCGAAAATATTAGTCATACTTTTAGCGTCCTGATGATCTAAGTTGATATAAATGCTTTTATCACGTACATCGGCACCTTTTATGGAAAGGCCGCCGTCTTCATTGTGTGCGTTGACTCTGATGCCCCATTCATTGTTTTTACCAAAGCGGCGGCCTAGATCAAGGTCTTCGGTCCAGGTACTGCGTCCGGAAAAACGCTGTGTATAGCGTGTGACAGGGTCTGCAGCAGCGCGTTTGGTTGTACCGTTCAGCAGTCCTGCCGGCGCATCGGTGCCATTAGTACCGTTGTTGGAAAAGGTAGCGCCGTTAAGCACGGTGTTAGGGCCGGAGACTATATCGACGCTGCTGAGGATATATGCCGGTATGCTGCGGGTCTGGTTGAACATATTGGGAATACCGTTGATGTAGTAATGAGAAGCATTCATATTGACGCCGCGCATACTGAAATCTGTATACATGGGAGAAGTACTGCCGATACGAATAGAAGGGGTATTAGCCAAAGTACCGTTTAAAGGCTGATTGGGGTCATAAAAGGTCATAATAGTTTTTTCAGTATATTTTTTTTGTGTAAAAGGAACATCGATTGCTTTGATATTGCCCAAAATGCCAACTCTGTCGTTGTTGGCTACAAATCCCCCCGGCAGAGTATTTCTGTCGGCTTCGACGATGACTTCGTCCAAATCATGCGTCATGGTTTCTTCGGCGCCAGCGGGTACTACAAAGCCAACGCTGGCAACAGCGCATAAGACGGCCGTTGCCCAGATTTTTTTCTTCCCATCCATCTTTTAAACACCTCGTCAAATAATTTTTATATCTTTAGTTTTTCTGACCGAGCTGACCGGGTTTCGCGTGTCAGAAAAATAAAAGCAAAATAAAAAACGCTTTTCTGCGCATAAAGACAGAAAAGCGTAAAAAGCTCTTGTAACGCTCCATTCCTGTCTTTCGCAGGATCGTAATGGGCTATAATCAGGCAGTTCTTCTGGCTCTGCTTCATCGCGTACCTCGTCTTCCCAGTTTCCCAGTGACGTTTTGAGGTTTGCTCAGCATTACAGCGGCGGGACCGCATCGGCATTGCACCGATTTCTCTGTTAGGCAATAATGCACCTGATTATCATAAAGTATTCAATTTTGAAATCAGATAGAATTATAACATTTAACTTTTTATATTACAAGTAATAATTTATGCTAAAATTAATTTGTTAAAAAACATAGCTGTTCTCAATAAGTTGTTGATATATAATAGCCTGAAAAATCAATTTTATCTATGCAGTGTGAAGCGTTATATGTCAATGGTTCTGCGAAAAGTTCAAGGCGTAGAGGAAAATAAAAAAGCAGCCACATCATGATCGATGTAACTGCTTTAAAAATAAATCATAATAAAAAGTCTGCAAAATCCTGCGGAGCAGAAACGATTTGTCTGACACCGGCGGCACTCAGTTCGCCCGGGGAACTGTAGCCGTAGCCTGCGCCGATGATGGCGATTTTATTTTGCTGTGCGCCGATAGCGTCGTGCTCGCGGTCGCCCAGCATAACGGCGGCGTTCTTATCAGCAGCGGTAAGGTGCAGCCGCTGCAGCACTTCGCTGATCACGTCGGCTTTGGTTGGCAGCTCGCCGTTGAACCCGGGGCCTGCTATTGTTGAGAAGTGAGCGGCGAGGCCAAAGTGTTCCAGGATTTTTTCTGCGTAAAGCTGCGGCTTGCTGGTGGCTACGGCAAGGGTCTTGCCTGCCTGCCGCAGGTTTTGCAGTAATTCGGGAATACCGTCGTAGACGGAGTTTTCGTACATACCGACGCGTGCGAAGCGCTCGCGGTAATATTCAAGGGCCGTATTTGCTTCTGCGGCAGTCATGCCGCAGACTTTCTGGAAGGATTCTGTCAGCGGCGGGCCGATAAATGGCAGCAGCTCGCGGTCGGGGCAGGTGCCTTTGCCGCATTTTTCCAGGGCATACTGCACACAGCGGATGATGCCGGGTGCCGAGTCGGTAAGGGTGCCGTCAAGGTCGAAAAGGATATATTTATACATTGCCTGCTCCTTTGAGTGTATTATGATAGTTTGATTTTGTGTTCACATTATACCGCAAGGGCATGTATGATTGCTAAATTCGAAAAAACCTCATTAAGCAATCAAACGATACCGCAAGGGCATATGTTCTCACTAGGCTCGAAAATATATTTGCCGACTTCGTCGGAAAAGGAAACCCACGACGCTCATTATACAATCGCGTCTTTTGGCTAAGTTCGCAATTTCGTTTATTCGCTTCGTGACTAAACGGTGCTCACTTAACTGTTCACATTATAACATAAATTAAATGCTGAAGAAAACTGCGGCTGATATTGCTTAACCGTTGCCGGCGGCAGTGTTATAATAAAAATATAAATTTTATTGACGAGGGGTTTTTAAGATGACAGAAAAATTATATGAACAGGATTCGATGCTGAAAAGTTGCCTGGCAACGGTGCTGAGCTGTGCAGAAGATAAACGCGGGTATGCCGTGGTTCTGGACAGGACGGTGTTTTTTCCGGAGGGCGGCGGTCAGCTGAGTGACTGCGGAACGCTGGGCGGCGTGAAGATGACTTATGCTGCGCAGCGCGGCAGCGAAGTAGTGCATTATTGTGAGCGGTCTTTGCCGGTTGGGGAGCAGGTCGAAGCGGTGCTGGACTGGCAGGCCCGGCTGGACCATATGCAGCAGCATGCCGGCGAGCATATTCTTTCGCATGCGGTCTGGAAGCTGTTCGGAGCTAATAATATTGGTTTTCATATGGGCGAACGTTTGGTGACTATTGACCTGGATAAAGAATTGACAGCGGCTGAGCTGGTGCAGGCCGAGGATTATGCCAACAGCCAGATCTGGGAGGATAAGCCGATCACGGTCAGTTATTTGCCGCATACGGAGCTGTCAGCGCTAGTGATGCGTAAGAAAAATGAAAATCTGACAGGCACGCTGAGGATCGTGACGGTGGCAGACGGGGATATTTGTACCTGCTGCGGTACGCATCCGTTACGTACAGGTATGATCGGTCTGATCCGGATCAATCGTTTTGATAAACATAAGGATGGGATCAGAGTAGAGTTTTTATGCGGGCGCTGGGCACTGGAAGACGCACGCCGCAAAAATGAATACGTCTGGCAGGCCGGGCGCCTGCTTTCCATGAAGCCGGAGGGCGTGCCGCAAGGACTGAGGAAGCTGCAGGAAGAAGTAACGGAACTGAATGAGCGGTTAAAAGCACAGACCGCTAAATTATATGAATTTTTAGCGCCGCAGCTTTTAGCGCAGGCTGCTGTCGATGAGGGCGGCATTAAATATGTCGCGGCGGCACAGGAGGATTGCAGCGCCGCCGATGCCAGACTGCTGCTGAATAAACTGCTGGCAGACGGGCGTACTGTGGCTGCGGTCGTGTACAGGTCCGGTGAGCGGATCAATTTCGTTTTGGGAAGCGGGGAACAGACGCAGGCTGATTGCCGCAGTCTTTGCAGAAAGGCAGGCGAGCTGTTTGGCGGCAGGGGCGGCGGAGCGTACAGCGATGACTGGCGGCAGAAGGTACTGCAGCTGCAGCAATTATTGAAGGAATAGTGATCTTTTATTTATAAAAAGAAGTTTTTATTGTGTAAAATGCAAAAAAATAATATAATAAAACATATAGAATTGTGATGATTATGAATTTTACAGTTGCTTGCAATCTGTGATATAAGTAACCGCAAAAGGAGGCAGACAGGCTTGGAGAGGCAGAAAGATAAAATCCTGATAGTCGATGACGTTGAGCTTAACCGGGCGATCCTGTGTGAGCTTTTTGCCGGTGACTATGAAATACTGGAAGCAGATAACGGTAAAACGGCTGTAGATCTGATGGAGCAGTATCACGAGGAAATAGCGATCGTGCTGATGGATATCGTGATGCCGATCATGGACGGGTTGGAAGCTCTGGAAATTATGAACGGCAAAGGCCTGACTGAGAAAACGCCTATTTTTCTGATCACGGCCGAATCGTCCAACGATGCTATTTCCAAAGGCTTTCGTCTGGGTGTGGTTGATGTCGTTTTAAAACCGTTCAACCCAGATAATATTTGCCAGCGCGTTAATAATATCATCGAATTGTACCGTTATCGTTATAAACTGGAAAAGCTGGTCCAGGAACAGATGACGAAAATCGAAAAGCAGAATGAACAGCTGCGTAATTTCAACGTGGCTATGATCGATACCCTGAGTACGATCGTTGAATTCCGCGACTGCGAATCAGGACAGCATGTCCAGCGTATCCGTCAGCTGACCAAGATCATGCTGAAGGAGCTGGGACGGCAGAATGCCGAATATAAAATGAGCGATAAGACCATCGAGGATATTTCGATGGCGGCGGCACTGCATGACATAGGCAAGATCGCGATCCCGGACTATATCCTGAATAAACCCGGCCGGCTGACGGCAGAAGAATTTGCAATTATGAAGGAGCATACGCTGTACGGCTGTGAGATTCTGGAAAGTATCGACAGTCTGAAGCAGAATAAAGAGCAGTACCGCTATCATTACAATATTTGCCGCTGGCACCATGAGAAATGGGACGGCAGCGGTTATCCTGACGGACTGATCGGCAAAGAGATACCTATTTATGCGCAGATCGTGTCGCTGGCCGACTGTTATGACGCTTTGACCAGTGTCCGCTGTTATAAAGGTGCTTTTACCCATGAAGAATCGGTGCAAATGATTGAAAAAGGCGAATGCGGCGCATTCAGCCCCGATCTTCTGCAGTGCTTTCTGAAAATCGCTCCGGGGCTACCGGAAATTTTACAGTCAGACGACGGGCTGCCGGCGGTAGTGTATCACTATCAGCATCCCAATACCGAGAAATTCAGCGGTAAAAAATGCTATAGCTGTGATATGGATAAAAACAGCCGCGTTGCGCGTTTGCTGGAAATAGAACGCGAAAAACAGAAGGCGCTGTTTGCCATGAGCGGCGATATAATTTTTGACTATGATCTTGAAAAAGACCTGATCATTTTCTCGGATGAATATAAAAATATTTTTGGCGGTGAATGTGTTGTCACAAACGCAAAAGAGGCCATTTACAGCAGTATGCCTATTTTACAGGAGGATCTGCAGCAGCTGGCGGAGCTGACCAAGGCATTGACAGAAGAGAACAGCGGTTATGTTAAAGATGTCCGGCTGATCAATAAGTTCGGCGAAGAAAAATGGTACAGGATCCATATAAATTCGATCTGGGATAAAGAAAATTATGGCGTCATGCTCAGTATCGTGGGCAGGATGGTCAGTATCGATAAAATGAAACGTGAGATCGGACTTTGGAAAAGGCAGGCTGAGAGTGATGCTTTGACCAAGCTTGGCAACAGGGCTTATGGCGAGCGCCTGCTGCAGCAGATGCTCTGCGAACCGCAGAAGGAAAAGGCTGCGGTCATGTTCCTGGATGTTGATAATTTTAAGATGGTCAACGACAGGCATGGACATTTGTTCGGTGACGAGGTTCTCTGCCGGATCGCCAATGAGATCAGCAAGCAGTTCCGGATCGACGACATCGTCTGCCGCATCGGCGGCGATGAGTTTCTGATCATTATGCGTAACATTAAGGATAGCCGTCTGCCGCTGATGAAAGCGGATGAGCTGAGAGCAGGCATCGAAAAACTGGGACTTGAAGCTGATGTCCGGGTGCCGCTGTCGATATCCGTAGGCGTATCGTTTTATCCCGTAGATGGTACAGATGATGCAGTGCTTTTATATAAAGCAGATAAGGCTTTGTATGAGGCGAAAAAGCGTGGCAAAAATAATTGTGTCATTTACAGTAAAGAACTGGAAAATGAACCGTTCATGTCGCAGATAACCGCTGCGGAAAGCGAATAAAAAATGACCCGTACGATAAAATCCGTACGGGTCATTTTGTTTATAAGCTTGTCTTAAAGTGCTTTGATCATGCTGCAGAGTCTGTCGACCTGAGTTGGGTCTGTGGCCCAGCTGGTGCAGATACGGGCGGCGATCCTGCCGTCGTCCATGTATTCCCAGGGTGCAAGGGCAAACTGTTTACTCAGTTTGTCGTACATTGCCTGCGGGAAAATGATGAACTGCTGGTTTGTTGTGGAATCGGTCACAAAGCCCAGGCCGCGTTCCTGGACAGCTGCTTTGATCTGCAGAGCCAGTTCAACGCCGTGCCGGCAGATCTTATAATAAAGTCCGTCTGTAAAAAGCGTTTCAAATTGCAGGCCCAGCAGGCGTCCTTTGGCCAGTACGGCGCCGCCCTGCTTCATGATCGTGCGGAAATCGTCTTTTAGAGCCGGATTGATGATAACTGCCGCTTCGCCGAAAAGCGCGCCGCATTTGGTGCCGCCGATGCAGAAGACATCGCAGTTGTTTGTGATATCCGCCAGTGTCAGGTTATTGTCAGGAGCTGTCAGGCCGTAGCCCAGACGGGCTCCGTCGATAAAAAGATAAAGTCCGTAATGCCGGCAGACGGCATACAGCGCTTCCAGCTCTTCTTTGTGGTACAGGGAACCGATCTCTGTCGGCTGTGAGATATAGACCATTTTGGGCTGGACCAGATGTTCGCGGCTGGGGTCGCCTAAATACAGCTCGTGCTGCTGTCTGATCATGGCAGCTGTGATTTTGCCGTCAGATGTCGGCAGGTCGATTACCTTATGGCCGGTTCGTTCGATCGCGCCGGCTTCGTGCGTGTTGATATGGCTCTGTACAGTACCGTAAACGCCGTGGAAGGGGCGCAGTGCTGCGCAGATGATCGTCAGGTTGGTTTGCGTGCCGCCTGTCATAAAATGTACGTCGATATCGCTGCGGCCGCATTCTTTTTTGATCAGCAGGGCTGCTGTTTCACAGTATGGGTCGATACCGTAACCGCCGGTCTGTTCAAAATTAGTTGCTGCCAGTGCTTCCAGTATTTCAGGAGTGCAGCCTTCTGTGTAGTCGCTGGTAAAATAATACATATCGCGCCACTTCCTTTACTTGTTTTTCCGTTTGGCCAGCCAGCCTTTAAGGTGTGTTTCGTAAAAAATCGGCAGCAGGGAGAAAATAATGATGCCCAGCGTAACATGGGAAAAATTGTTTTTGACCCAGGGCATATTGCCGAACAGATAACCGCCGCCGACGAATAAAAAGACCCAGGTCATAGCACCGGTTACATTATAGATAGCAAAAGTACGGTAATGCATACTGCCGATGCCGGCTACGAAAGGCGCCAGCGTACGGACGATAGGGGCAAAGCGGGCCAGGAAGATCGCTTTATGGCCATGTTTGGCATAAAAGGCTTCAGCCTTCTGGATATGCTGTGGTTTGATGAGTTTCGGATAATTCCGCAGGATACGGTGCCCGAATTCTTCGCCGATCATGTAATTGCAGGCGTCACCTAAAATTGCGGAAACCAGAAAGATGATCACGAGCGTCGTCAGGTCAAGGCCGCCTGCTGTAGCTGCCAGGGCGCCGCAGGCAAAAAGCAGTGAATCGCCGGGCAGAAAGGGAGTCACAACAAGTCCGGTCTCGCAGAAAACGATCGTAAAGAGGATCGCGTAGATCCAGTGACCGTATTGCTCCATGACGAGAGGCAGGTAGCGGTCAAAGTGCAGGATGTAATCGAAAAAATTAGAATAAAGTGCTTCCATTGTCAGAGGTTACTTCCTTTCGCAAAAAACTAAGTTTATTTTATCATAAAATACCTGAATTTGATATGAGAAAATTAGATGGATATGGTATAATGACAATATCGTAAAGCGACGGGAATTTAAGCTGCAGGTGCGGCAATGATCTCGCCTGATGCTGACCTGCAGTCACAAACAGCCTGCTCTTACAGTTTACAGCAGGCAGGAAGCAGGGCACGTCTGTGATAATGGTGATAGTTCTTTATGGAAGAGGAGTGAAGTTATGACAACTGATTTATGCTGGTGCGGCAGCGGCAAAGCTTATGCCGACTGTCACAGCGAAATAGACGCTAAAATCGAATTGTACCGCAAGGCCGGTCACGAAGTGCCTGACCGGGAGATGATCAAAACGCCGGAACAGATCGCAGGTATTCGAGAGGCCTGTAAGATCAATACGGCAGTTTTGGACGAAGTAGAAAAAAATATCAAAACAGGCATGACAACGGAAGAGATCAATACCATCGTGCACGAATATACCGTTAGTCACGGTGCGATCCCGGCACCGCTTAATTTCTGCGGATTTCCTAAAAGTGTCTGTACCTCAATCAACGATCAGGTTTGCCACGGAATACCGTCGGCACAGGACGTTTTGAAAAGCGGCGATATCGTTAATGTCGATGTTTCAACTATTTATAACGGCTACTATGCCGATGCTTCCAGAATGTTTATGATCGGCAAAGTCGATAAAAAGAAACAGGATCTGGTAGCGATTACTAAAGAGTGCCTGCGCCGCGGGCTTGAGGCAGCACAGCCGTGGAGCTTTGTCGGCGATATCGGCGCAGCCGTGTCCGGTTTTGCTCATAAGCATGGTTATTCTGTCGTCACCGAATTCGGCGGTCATGGTGTGGGTATCGATTTCCATGAGGAACCTTTCATCTGCCATGTGGGCAAACGTAAGACAGGAATGCTGCTGGTACCGGGCATGATCTTTACGATCGAGCCGATGATCAATACCGGGAAGCGCGAGGTTTATGTTGATGCCGGCAATGACTGGACTGTTTATACTCAGGACGGCGGCATGAGTGCTCAGTGGGAATATACGGTGCTGATTACGGAAACCGGCAACGAAGTGCTGACTTATTGAGGTAGTGCTGTTTAAAAATAAAAACGCTCAGGGCTTAGGCTCTGAGCGTTTTCTTTTTAGTTAAGTGTTTTAAGGACGCGGGTGATCGCAGCAAATAACTCTTCAGGAACGATGGGTTTACTGACATGGTCGTTCATGCCGCTGGCGTAAGCGCGTCTGATATCTTCTGTAAAAGCATCTGCCGAAAGCGAGATGATCGGGATCGTCTGTGCCTGCGGGTGCGTACTGCTGCGGATCGCCTGCGTCGTCTGATAACCGTCCAGGACCGGCATCTGAATATCCATCAGGATCAGAGCATAGGTGCCGGGGGCGCTGTTTGTAAACAGTTCCAGTGCTTCTTTGCCGTTGACGGCGCAGTCGCTGCTGATGCCGCGGCTTTTTAAAAGCTCCAGACACAGCTCCTGATTGAGAGGATTATCTTCAGCCAGCAGCAGATGCAGACCATGCAGGTTTTGTTCAGCCGTTGTGCTTTCTTTTTCAGCAAGTTCTTCGGCGTAAGGCAGTGTCAGCTGTACGGTGAACGTACTGCCTTTCCCTTTGGCACTGTTGACGCTGATGCTGCCGCCCATCAATTCAACTAAATATTTGACGATAGAAAGTCCAAGGCCGCTGCCTCCGTACTTTCTGGCGGTGCTGCCGTCTTCCTGCTCAAAGGGCTGGAAGACCTGAGCGAGCATTTGTTCCGACATACCGCAGCCGGTATCTGTAACGACCATTGTCAGGACAGTCTGATCAGCGCTGTCGGCCTGATGCTGAGTGATGTCAAGCGTGATCTGTCCGCCTGCGGCAGTGAATTTGACGGCATTTGACAGCAGATTGCTTAAAATCTGCTGCAGACGCAGGCTGTCGCCGAGCAGGATATCGTGTTTGAAGGCTTCGCTGTTCAGGCTGAAACTGATATTTTTTTCGCGGCATTGGATGCTGTAAAGACCCTGGAGTTCACACAGTACTTGAGAAAGTTTAAAGGGAGAATTGTCCAGCTTGAGTTTTTGGTTTTCGATCGCGGACATATCGAGAACATCGTTGACGATACCTAAAAGCAGCTCGGACGAATAGCTGATTTTCTGCAGATATTCAGTGCTGCGGCTTTGTTTTTCCGGCTGCAGGGCCAGTCTGGTAAAGCCCAGGATAGCGTTGAGCGGCGTGCGGATTTCGTGACTCATTCGCGACAGAAAGCTGCTTTTAGCTTCACTGGCGGCCAGCGCCTGTTTGGCAGCAGTTTCCAGCTCCAGATTTTTGGCTTCCAGCAGTTCCAGATATTTTTGCCGCTGCAAAGTGAAATAAAGCCAAATGACCAGCATGACCAGTAAAGCGGCGATCAGATAGTCGTATTTATAGGCCAGATCAGACAGCGAAGGCCGGTAAGGCGATTGTACGGTTTCATACATCACTATGTTATCCAGCGTTTTTGGATTCAGCGTGTCGATACATTTGTTGAAAATAGTCAGCAGCTGGTTGCCATCGGCATTATTAGCTGCTGCCAGACAGAGATTATCGGGGAAATTAAATAAAGATAAAATCTTTAAATCGGTAAAGCGGGGATTTTGCAGATGATAGCTGATGATATGGCTGTTCTGCAGAGTAATGTCGGCCTCTCCGTCCGCAACTGCCATCAGGCAGTCTCTGGTATTGGCTTTATTGATAATGGAAAAATGGGGATAGGTATTTAAAATAAGATTTTTATAGGCAATATAATTAAAGGGCAAAGCTACCTTCTGCGGTTTGGTGATGTCGATAAAATTATTTTTATTGGCGACAGCCATAACGCGCCCCTGAAAGAAGGGCTTGGAAAGCCGGATCGAGATATTGTTTCGGTAAGGCTCATAATCCGTGATCCCGGCGATCAGGTCAAAACCTTCTTTCTGCAGGCTCTGGTCCAGGCGGGCACCGGCCGGCAGCAGCTTTAAAATGACATGGGCACCGGATAAGCGTTCCAACTCTTTGGCTATTCCGGGCAGGATACCTGCCGGCAGATTAGTTTCGGAACTGAATGCTGAAAGCGGTTCGTCGTTAGGGAGAAAACCGATGGTGATCGGCCCGCGGTGCGCCAGGAAGTCTCGTTCTTTTTTGGTAAGCAGCGGCTGCGTCAGCAGAGAACTTTGTTCGTAATAGGTGGCATAAGTCGTATTTTCAAATTCAGGCGTATTGGCGTGAATGTTCATCAAAGCATCGTTTAGGCGCTGCAGGACGGCTTTATTGCCTTTAGTCGTAATAAAATAAATTGGGTCGGCCTGAAAGCGGGCCACTAACCGCAGATCTTTATATAAGGGCATGCTGCCGGTAACTACGGCATCGATCTGTTTATTTTGCAGAGCTTCGACCATAGCTTTGCTGGAATCAAAAAGTACAGGCTGATAGGTAAATGTATTTTTACGGGCAACATCGCTTAAGATTTCGGTCTGGAAGTTACCCTTGAGAACGCCGATCCGCAGACCGTTGAAGCTCTGGTAATCGTTATAGTAAACTTCGTTATCGTCATTGCGCACGTACATGACCATGTATTCGACGCCGCTGGGCAGCGAGGCAAATTCGTAGCTGGCGGCACGCTCAGGCGTGTACTGGGCCATGCCTAAAAGATCAAGCTCGCCTTTGGCTAAAAGCTCCAGACATTCCTGCCAGGTGGCATAAACATATTCATAACGCCAGCCGGTATAGTGCGAGATTTCGTTGAGATATGCAACGCCGTATCCGTCGACGGTTCCGGCTGCGGTTTTTTCGATAAAACCGGGGCTGTCGGTGTAGCCGACCCTGATGGGATGAGGGCGCATGCCAGTGGCAGCGGCGCTGAAAGGGCACAGCAGCAAGAACAGGCAGCAGCAGAAAACGAGCAGATTTTTGTTCTTTTGGAAAATTGAGCGCAGGTGATCCATTAAGAAACCAGCTTTCCCAGGTTATGGTTTGTTGATACCTGTTGTTTTAAAGAGTAAAACATTATATATATTTATTATATAATATTAATTTTAATAAAACAAATACCAACAAAGTCAAATGATAAAAGCGGTATAAATAAGGTGTTGTATAAAAGGATAAAACCCAAATCAAAGGAGGTTTTTAAGAGCGCCAGAAAAGAAGGAGAGAGAAAAACAAGAAAAAGAGAGAGCAAGAAAAGAATCGTCACACCTTTAGTCAGCGACGGCACTTGAAAGCGGAACTGAGGCCGGGATCTTTGGCACGGTTCCGTTTTTTTGCAGCGGCTGCGACTACAGGGCTGAAAGGTCGTGAAAAAATGATCGTTGTCAATCCGCAAACTGTTACAAACCGTGAGCTGGCTGCTTTGGCCATGCAGGCTAAGGGCAGGATCAGCAGGCTTTATCTGCACTGGACGGCAGGTCACTACGAAGATGTTTATGATGATTATCACCTGAACATCGGCCCCGGCGGTGAGATGTATCTGACTTGCAAAACATTTACAGAAGTGAAGGAGCATACCTGGCACCGTAATACGGGCAGTATCGGCATCGCGCTGTGCTGCGCTTCCGAGGCGCAGGCCTGCAGCGGCCGGGATACTGATTTTGGCGGCGAGCCGCCGACAGTAGTGCAGATAGAAACACTGGCTAAAGCCGTTGCGGTATTGACGGCCTGTCTGGAGTTGGAGATCAATGTCCTGACAGTGACGACTCATTGCGAAGCGGCCTTGTTTGACGGTTACGGACCGCACAGCGGCGATCCGCAGCTGCGCTGGGATCTGTGGTATCTGCCTGACCTGCCGCTGGACAGCGCTCTGAAACCGGGCGGGTATGTTATCCGTGGTAAAGCCCTGTGGTATCTCAGCGAAATTTTAAGACAAAGGAGGTGAAAGAAATGGCGATCACTAAAACTGTTACCAAACAGACACTGACACTGAATGTTGAAGACGGCGTCAACAGTCAGGGGGCTGCAAAAACTAAAGGTCATAATTATGCCGGCGTACGTCCGGAAGCAGAACCTGCGGCTATCATGCAGGCTGCTGCTGCTCTTGGCACTCTTATCAGTCATGAACTGATGGGCGTTGTTGTGACTGAAAAAGCCGAGCTTGCTCAATAAAAGCGGGCACAGGTACAGAACGTATATTTATTAGAAAGGAGCTGGAATGAATGGAAAAAGTTTTACAATTAGTATTTAAAAAAGCCGATGGCAGCAAAAAAGTCTTCAGCGTGACCGATCCCCGCGATGATGTTACTGCTGACGAAGCAAAAACAGCGATGGAGACAGTCATTGCTGCCGATATTTTTGCAGCGGACGGTATCGGTCTGACTGAAGCTGTTGAAGCCCGTGTGCGCACTACGGAAGTCAATGTTTTAGCATAAGATGGATATGGAAACGCTGCTGCCACAGGTCGCTAATTATGGTTTCCCAATGGTCCTGTCGTGGTATCTGCTTGTGCGCATGGAAGGCAGACTGGACAGACTGACGGACAGTATCAACAGCCTGGCCCGCAGTATTGCGGCCGGAAAAACAGCATAAAAAAAGACGCAGCTCAGGCTGCGTCTTTTTATTTTATATCATTGTTTACCAAGCGTCGATACCGCGCCCGTCAGCCAGCGGATCGGGCCCGTAGCTGTTAGGACCGATCGTGCCGCGAAAGAACATCAGGTAGACAGCAAAGAAAAAGCTGATCAGCGGAATGAAGGCCAGCAATACCATGAGCGAGCCGTGGTCAAGGTCATGCAGACGTCTGACGTACAGCGACAGGCAGCTGAGCGCGGCGATAAAGGTCAAAGCAAAGGCCAGTATCTGGAACATCGTTCCGTCTGGCGCAAACAGACTGCCGATCAGATAGCCCAGACACCAGATGATGGCATTACGCAGTAAAAAGCGCAGGATATAGGGCTTGCGGTTCAGGCGGCCGTCAAAACTGAAAAACATTTCCTGGAAATCCATAAAGATTCCTCCTTTTATATAACGTCAGATAAATACAAATATCACTGTTGCTGTCTTAATGATAACACAGACAGCAGCTTAAGTCGGATTATTTTAATTACTTTTCTGACGCCAAAAGTTATGGAATTTATCGGCCAGCTGTTTTTGACTCAGCTGTTCCGGCCACAGCTCCTGATTGGGAGCATTGCGCATAGCGGCGGCCAGATGGTCGTAGACTTCAGGGCTGAGTTTTTCCAGTTCGCGGATATGCTCTTTGATATCCTGGCGTTTGGTATGACCGTCGTAAGGGCAGGGATTACGCAGAGGCTGCAGGTCAAGCTGCCTGACCATGTCGATGATTTCTGCTTCGCGGTAATACAGCAGCGGCCTCAGTACGGTCAGACCTGTTCTGGACAGTGGTGTGACCGGTAAAAAGGTACGCAGCTGACCGGAGGTGAGCACGTTCATCAAAAAGGTCTCTACGGCATCATCGTGGTGGTGGGCCAGGGCCACTTTGTTAAAACCAAGTTCCAGTGCCGTACGGTTGGTAGCGGCACGGCGGAAATAAGCACAGGTGAAGCAGGGCGTATTGCCTTTATTCTGCCAGGCAGAGTTGACATCGACCTTTTCGCTGTAATGTTTCAGACCATAGTATCCGCAGAAAGCTTCCAGCTCTGCTTTGGGAAAAGCAGGTGAGAACATTGCGTCAACAGTATAACAGGCCAAGTCAAACGGCACAGGGGCATATTTTTGGATCTCGGCCAGTGCGGCAGTCAAAAACATACTGTCCTTCCCGCCGGAAAGTCCGATCAGGATCCTGTCACCTGCCTGCAGCATATCAAATTCGATTACAGCCCGCCAGAGCTTGCTTAAAAGCTCAGCAGGAACGAAGGGTGTACGGCTCATGGAGATTCTCCTTCAGTGCTGGTATATGATGTTGTTATTATACCACAAGGGTATGTATGAGTGCTAAATTCGTAAAAACTTCATTAAGCATTCAAACGATACCACAAGGGTATGTGCCCTCACCAGGTTCGATAAGGGTGTTTAGTAGTGCAAATAAAAAAAGCCTGCTCAAAAAGAGCAGGCTTTTATGGTTTAGATTAAGCTACGCGAACGTTAGCAGCGCGCATTCTGCGGCTGTTTTTCGGATCAGCTTCTGTATCAAATGTTACAGGTTGACCTTCTTCAAGAGTTTTGAAGCCGTCGCTTACGATAGCGGAAAAATGTACAAATACATCTTCGCTGCCGTCAGCAGGAGTAATGAAACCAAAGCCTTTATCAGAGTTAAACCATTTTACAGTACCGTTCATCATAACGAGTACCTCCTAAATTTTATTATATTCACAGACCACACGCAAAAAACTCACATATTTTTGTAACTCATTCAATAGCAAATGACTTACAAAAATATGTGAGCACAATTTGTATATTCGGAATACTTCTATATATTATCATGGCAGAAACAGGAAGTCAAGCTTTTGTTAAAATATATTTTTGAAAATTTACAGTGCTGTTTTCAGGCAGCGCTGATGTGTCTGAATGTCTGAAACATAAGGAAGCAGAAACTCTGCCCTGATTTTGTAAAAAAAGAAAAAATTAATGTAATTATTCAAAAAAGAGGATAAATTATTTAAAAATATGTTTTTGAATATTGAAAACCCTGTATTTAAATTGGCATTTACGGTACAATATAACTATAATAAATAATTGTGCTGACGAATAATCGTAATCTTTAAAGGGGTAGAAGCGATGCAGAAAAAATCAGAAGCTTTTCCTAAAAAAATATATTTGAAGCCGGCTTTGGAAGAACGTCTGGCTCAGATTTTGGCAGTGCCGCTGACAGTTGCGGCTGCCCCTTTCGGTTATGGTAAAACGACTGCTGTGAAAAAAGTGCTGCTTTCTCTTTCTGTAGATATGCTGTGGGATACCTGTTATACAGGAGCGGAAGCGGCTTTTTGGCGTTGCTTTGTCAAATCGCTGCAGACTGCTGGTGTGGATACTGCTTCGCTGACCTGGCAGGAACTGCCGCGTAATGCGGCGACCCGTCAGCGGGTTATCGAAGTGCTGCAGGCATCGAATTTGAAAAAAACGGTTGTTTTCGTCTGGAACAATTATCATCTGCTGGGCAGCGAGGACTGTGATAAGCTGCTGCTGGCGCTGGCGAAAGCTGATCTGCCCAACTGGCATTTTGTGCTGCTGACACAGCGGCCGCCGGATTTCACTTTGGATGAGCTGGTCCTGAAAGGTGAGTGTCTGTATCTGCAGCCGAAGGATTTTGCTTTTGAAGTGAGTGATATTATTGTTTATTATCGTAAAAACGGGATAGTTTTAGAACGTCGTGCCGCCGAAAATCTGCTGGCTGCTACAGAAGGCTGGGTCAGCGCCCTATATCTGTATCTGCGGCAGTACCACAACGGGCAGAGCCCGCAAACAGGCGAAGAACTGCTGCGGCTGGTACAGGCCGTGGCTTATAATTCCTGCAGCGAAGCGGAAAAAACACTTTTAACAGAGCTGTCTATTTTAAATGAGGATTTTAGTGGCCGCCAGGCTGCTTATATAACGGAAAATGATGCGGCGCCAGCTCTGCTGGAAAATCTGGCGCTCAGACATGGCTTTATCAGTTATGAGCTGCTGAGAGGACAATACCATATCCATAATGCATTCAAAGTCTATCTGCAGCGTCTGGGAGCAGAACTGCCGGATACAGAACGGCGTCGTTTGTGCCGGCGCAGTGGTCAGTGGTATGAGCTGCAGAACGATTTTCTGACAGCCTTTTGCTACTATCATACAGCCGGCGATTATGACAAGATGCTGACCGTTTTTGAAAAAGACCGCGGCTGCAGCTTTGAGAACAATTATAAAAATAAAATTATGGCTTATTTTGGCGAAGCGCCTGAAACGATCAGGCAAAAGCATATCAAAGCGGGATTGATTTATGCGCTGTGGCTGTTTTTGAGCGGGGAAAACGAACGGCTGCAGCAGGAAATCAGGAAGCTGCGGAAATATATTGGGCAGCTGGAGGACAGACAGGAACGGGAGCAGTGTCTGGGCGAGCTGGAGTTTTTGCTGGGTGAGACCCAGTATAATGATGTGGAAGCCATGGCGGCTTATTTTAAAAAGTCGCTGCAGCTGCTGCGGCAGCCGGTACGCTTTTTCTCGCCGCAGACTATCTGGGGCGGCGGTGCCAATTCTATTTTGTTTATGTTTTACCGTCAGGCCGGTACGCTGCAGAAAACCCTGGATGTTTTTCCGCAGGCTATGGCATATTATTACCGTCTGGTGCAGAATCACGGCGCCGGTTCTGAATATGTACTGGCATCGGAAGCGTATTTTCAGCGCGGTTATTGGGAAAAAGCGTTTATTTTGGCAACGGAAGCACTGAATGTTTCACGGCGCAACGAACAGGTCAGCGTAGAGCTGTGTGCTGAATTTATTGCTCTGCGTATCAGTATAGCTTTGGGTAATAAAAAACGTGTCCGTGAGATCAGCAGACGGCTGGATGCTCTGCAGACGGCAGTGCAGGAGCATTTATACCGCAAAACTATCGAAGCCAGCCGCGCCTGGATCGATCTGCAGCTGGGGGACAAGGGCAAACTGCTCGTTAGCTGGCTGCAGAAGGGTGATTTTCAGAAATCGGGTCTGCTTTATTCAGCCTGGGGCTGTTTATATATCGTTTATGGACGCTATTTACTGCTGCAGAAGGACTATCTGCCGCTTTTGGGGCAGCTGCGTGAATTTGAAGCGGCGTCGCGGAGTTTTAATAATTTTTTACTGAGTATTTATGCTGCGGTCTACAGTGCTGCGGCACAGGACGGTCTGCAGCATGAAAACGAAGCTTTGAGCGAATTGAACCGGGCACTGGTGCTGGCGGCTGCAGACGGGATCGTGATGCCTTTTGTGGAAAATTTTGACGTGCTGGAACCGCTGCTCAAAAAAGCAGCACAGCAAAACAGCGGTGAACCGGAGCTGCTGGCAAAGATATTGGAGCTGGGTGCAGTATATCAGGAAAATTTAAAAAATATCAAGCACAAAGCTTCGTATATTATGGGCGGCAAAACTTTGACTGCCAGGGAGGCCGAGATCGCAAACTTTGTTGTGCAGGGCAGGACTAATGCGGAAATTGCCGCGGAAATGTTTATTGCCGAGATAACAGTGAAAAAGGCTTTGCAGGGGATCTACCGCAAATTAGGCGTCGATACGCGTCTGGAGCTGGTAATGGCCCTGAATGCCGATATGTAAAAATTTAGCTGATGTATTTTGAAAAATTAAAAACAGTTATTGCTAAAGTAAAACACCACCCAATTTATTGGGTGGTGTTTTACTTTTTAGGGGTAAATATATAGCTGACAAAGCAGTTGTTTAAAATGCTGCAAATATTGACGTGACAAAAAATATCGATTATCTTTTAATCACAAAAAGATAATAAATATAAATACAAATAAATATTAAGAATTGAAAAAGTGGTAGACTGAAATATTCCTGATACTTTATAAAAGGACGTTTTAGTCAGGATAAATTTTAAGTGAACAGAGGCAAAATCTGTAGTATAGAGATCCCTGCCATTACAAAATGTGTCGTAGGCAGCCATCACTTGCAGATTTTCCCAGTTATTGAGGGTTGGTTTTATAAGCAAGGAGGAAACAAAATGAAAAGAATGAAGGTGACAGGCAAAGAACTGGTTCTTTTATGCGGGATGGCGGCGTTGGGGACGCTGACCTTCCCGCTGGGGGCCGCAGCAAGAACAGTAGACAGTGTTACTGCCACTGCCGGCAGTACGGCAGAAATCGTTTACAGTGGTGAGACACTGACGGTGACAAACGGCGTAGAGTCCATTGGTAATAACGCCACCGGTATCCGCGCTGTCGATGATACTGAGGTTGCTATCGGCAAGGATATCTATGTGCATGGTGCCAACAGCCAGTATAACAATTCTTATGGCGTTTACGGTGACAGCGGCGTCCAGGTCAAGGTTGGGACAGATATCGTTGTCGAATCAGATGCCGGTGCCGAACGGGTACGCGGAATTTACATCGATGGCGGTTATGGCAGCAGCATTTCGTCAACGCCCGATATCCAGGTAGGCGGCAATATTTCTGCCAGCGGTATCAATACGATCGGGATCTATGTCAGCGGCAAAAATGCCAACATCAAAGTAGACGGCAATGTGACCGCTTCTAACCGCAATGCTACCGGCATCACCACCGGAGGGACCAGTAAAATCTATGTAGGCGGTGATGTGATTTCGTCCTATGATAATAATGGCACACTGTCTTATGGTATTTCCGTTGGAGCCGGTAACGATTCCTATGTAGAGGTGGCAGGCAATATCGTCGCTTCCGGCAAACTTACCTCCGGAGTCAGGATGGGTGGCAGCGGTACAAATAAACAGATCAAAGTGGGCAAGTCGGTCGTTGCCGGTGGTGAATCGTCCAAGGGCATCGACACGAACGGTGACGGTGTGAGCGCTTATGTGGCAGGCGATGTTACAGCGAACGGTAAAAGCTCGCTGGGCATTATCGTGCAAAACGATGCGCAGGTAACAGTAGATGGTAATCTGAAGGCCAGCGGCGAAGGTGCTAAAGGCGTAGAACTGCGTGACGGCAGTTCGGTAACTGTTGGTAAAAATATCGAAGTCAGCGGCACTGAAGCTATTGGCATCAATGTTGACCGTTGGAACGTGAGCGGCAACGGCATTGAAATAAATGTGGGCGGCAGCTTTATCGTCAGCGGTGACGACAGCTATGGAATTTATACGGGTACTACGAAGAATACTGCCTTAAAGGTGAATATTACTGACGATCTGGTAGTTTCAAGTACTAACAGCAGTACCCAGTCCGTGGGTATCTTTTCGGCTTATATGCCACTGGAAGCCGTTATCGGCGGCAAGGTGGCTGTTTCGGGGACGGGCGTTTATGGTATTTATGGTGATGCCGGCTCGGATATCGGCGTTGCAGGTAACGTAGAAGTTACAGGTGCGGGGTCGCTGGGTATCCAGGTGCTTGGCGGTTCGAAAGTGCAGGCAGGCGGCATTGTGACCGGCAGTGCTGCAGCTGACAGCATTGGCGTGGATGCAAGTAACAGCAGTGTGACCATCGTTGGTGCTTCTTCTATTGAAGGTACCGGCAGCACAGGGGTCCTGCTGCGTAAAAACGATGCTGCTTTGGCCATGAGCGGGCTGATGACAGTGAATGGCGCCAACGCTATCGGTATCGATATCAAAACCAGCGATACAAAAGCCGCTTTAGATGGTCCCGGAAGCGTACAGGTCAGCGGCACTGATGCTGTAGGCATCAAGCTGGGAAGCGGTACGGAAACTACTATTGACAGTTGGAACCTGAACGTGGCGGACAGCAGTGCCGGAGCAGGCATTGAACTGGGTAATAACAGCAAGCTGGAACTGAAAAATGTTGCTTCGCAGGCAGCGGCTGATGGAGTGCTGCTGCGAGCTGCAGGTACGGCTACTGTGAATGTCGATGGCAGCAGTCATCTGGTCGGCGACGTACTGCATGACGGGACAGTAAGCGGTACTTTGGCACTGGCATTTGCTGAAGGCAGCAGTCTGACCGGCAAAGTCAATGAGCAGGGCGCAGGCGTTATAAATCTGGAGATGGATAACGCAGTTTGGAAGCTGAGTGGCGACAGTAGCCTGCACCAGCTGACATTAAATAACGGAGCGGCAGTGCATTTGACACACAGCGGCGGTTACCATACCCTGACGGCACAGGAACTTCACGGAAGCGGCGGTTTGTTTAAGCTGGATGTGGATGTACGCAGTCTGGAAAGCGATAAACTGGCCATTACTGATGCCAGCAGCGGCAGCCATGTATTGGATATTTACCAGAAGGATGCTTATGAACCGTCTGCTGGCAGTACAGAAGGGCATGGACTGGTATTGGGCAGTGTTACCGGCACGGCTGATTTTACGGCTAAAGACCGCGAGGGCAGCCTGTTTTACAAGCATTATGAGTTGAGCAGCAAAGCCAGCGAAACAGCAGGCTACGACACTGACTGGTATTTAGATAAGATCATCAGCGTTGATCCCGGCGATAAAACAACGACGACTGTAAAAACTATTATGGGTGCTGCAGCGCTTAACTACCATACATGGCGCACTGACAACGATCAGCTGCTGCAGCGGCTGGGCGACCTGCGCCAGAGCAGTGATGGTGAGAACGGAGTCTGGCTGCGCCTCAAAGGCACTAAGATCAGCCGGGACGGCAGATTCAGCTTCGAGAATAAATATACTACCTATGAGCTGGGCTACGACAAGGTGCTGCGGCAAACTGATGATTATACCCGCTATGGCGGCGTGGCCTTCAGCTATGGCGACGGCAGCAGCAGTTATGCTGGTGGCAGTGGCTCTAACCATAATAAAGCCATTGGATTATATGGTACGCAAATCAACAAAAAGGGACATTATTTGGACTTGGTGCTCAAATACTCCGATATGGATAATGATTTTAGCGTTCTGGATACAGAAGGGAAAAAAATCAGCGGCGATTACGATAACAAGGGACTTGCTTTCAGCGCCGAATATGGGCGGAAAAACGCTTTGCAGCGCGGCTGGTATATCGAGCCGCAGGCGCAGCTGACGCTGGGCTATCTGGATGGCGGCAGTTATTTTACCAGTAACAGGGTCAAGGTAGAGCAAAGCCATATCAAAAGCGTGCTGGGGCGGGTAGGCTTCCAGCTGGGCAGGGATATCGATGCCAAAACCAATATCTATATCAAAGCCGATCTGCTGCACGAATTCGGCGGCGGTTACGATGTGAAGATGACGGCGGCCAATGGCGACAGCCTGTACCAGTCAGCCGATTTTGACGATACATGGGTTGAATACGGTATCGGCGCTGCGATCAGGACTGGTCACAACAACCATCTCTATTTTGATGTGGAACGTACCGCCGGCAGCGACTTTAAAAAAGACTGGCAGTGGAATATCGGCGCCCGTTGGGAATTCTAACTAAATATTCGCAGTCAAAAAATACTCCGCTGCAGCGGAGTATTTTTTATGAAAGAAGAACCTGTTTTGTGATAAAATGCTGTTATAACAATAAGGATCGGGGTAAAGGTTATGATTTTGGTATCGGCGGCGATTATTCGTAATACAGCAGGAGAAATACTGATTTGCCAGCGCGGTGCAGGCGGCAGCTGCGCCTTTTTATGGGAGTTTCCGGGCGGCAAGCAGGAAGCGGGTGAAACAGCTGCAGACTGCTTAGTACGTGAATGCCGGGAAGAGCTGGGGATAGAGATAGATATTGTGGCTCTGCTTGAGCAAACCAGTTACACTTATCCGGATAATAAAATAGGGCTTTCCTTTTTTGCCGCCAAAATAACCGGCGGTGTGCCGCAAAAAAGCGTACATCAGAAAATTTTATGGGTACGGCCGGCAGAACTGCTGCAGTATCAGTTTTGTCCTGCCGATACAGAAATAGTCAGCAGGCTGGCACAAGGAGAATAAAGTAAAAGCATTGGATTTATTTTCAGTGCTTATTTATTTTCTTGGCTGCGGCGGATAAAATAGCAGGAAAAAGTGAATCAGAAGCGAATAATATTAAAGTTACGATAAAATAAAAAGATGCGGCACAGGCAGTGCCGAATAGACGGAGGAACCAATGACAGAGACCTTAGCAGGCCTTAATCCAGAACAGGCCGAAGCAGTACAGACAACCAACGGACCCATGCTGATCATGGCAGGTGCCGGCAGCGGCAAGACCAAGGTGCTTACTTGCCGGATCGCACATTTGCTGCAGCAGGGCGTACGTCCTTACCGTATTTTAGCAATTACGTTTACCAATAAAGCGGCCGCCGAAATGCGCGAGCGCGTCGATAAAATGGCGGGAGCTGCGGCTAAAGATGTCTGGCTGTTTACCTTCCATGCTTTCTGTGCCCGTTTTTTGCGGATGGAAATAACTAAATTAGGCGGTTATGGCAGTAATTTTGCTATCTATGACAGCAGCGACAGCCAGAACCTGATTAAACAGATTTTAAAAGAACTGAATCTGGATGAAAAGCGTTTTCAGCCGGCCGGTATCGCGTCGCGCATTTCCAATGCCAAAAACCAGCTGCAGAGCGTTAGTGATTTCAGTAAAGCTGCTTCGGATTTTTACAATCAGAAAGTGGCGGAGATCTATGAACGTTATCAGAATAAACTGCTGGTCAATAACGCGGTGGATTTTGACGATCTGCTGGTACTGTCGATACGGCTGCTGCAGGAAAGCGAAGAAGTGCGCGCCAAGTATCAGGAGCGTTTTGATTATCTGCTGGTAGACGAATATCAGGATACCAACCATGCCCAATATCTTTTAACCAAGCTTCTGGCGGCCAGACATCGTAATATCTGTGTCGTGGGCGATGCCGACCAGAGCATTTACGGCTGGCGCGGTGCTGATATCCAGAACATTCTGGATTTTGAAAAGGATTATCCCGAAGCCAAAATCATCAAGCTGGAACAGAATTACCGCAGTACGCAGGTTATTTTGGATGCCGCTAATGCTGTTATTGAAAATAATACAGGCCGCAAACCTAAAAATTTGTGGACGGATAATGATAATGGTGTGGCGATCACTTATTTTCAGGCTATCGACGAACGCGACGAGGCCCGTTTTGTGATCGAAAAACTGCAGGAGCTGCAGGGCCAGCAGAATATGAAGCTGGGCGAGATGGCAGTCTTGTACCGCACGAATACGCAGTCGCGTATTTTTGAGGAAATGCTTATCAAAAGCGGGATCACCTATAATATGGTCGGGGGACTTAAATTCTACGACCGTAAGGAGATCAAGGATATCATCGCTTATCTGCGAGTTATTTTTAACCCGGCAGATTCGCTGAGTCTGCTGCGGATCATCAATGTGCCGCGCCGCGGTATCGGCGATGCAACGCTGGCCAAGCTGCAGGCCCATGCCGCTGAAAATGGGATGTCGTTGTTTGACGTGGTATCGAATGCCGCGCAGGTCGAAGGACTGAGCATCCGTTTCGTCAGCAAGCTGGATGAACTGGCGGCTATCATTTTTGATTTGATGAATCAGGCTGATAACCTGCCGGTAGAGGAACTGATCGAACAGGTGCTGAATAAGACCGGCTATATGGAAGAACTGCGGAATGAGCATACAGCGCAGGCGCAGAGCCGCATTGACAACCTGATGGAATTGATGTCCGTCGGGCAGGAATTTGCCAAGACGGAAGAAGAGAATAATCTGGAAAATTTCCTGGGGCATGTGGCGCTGGTGTCGGATATTGACGATGCCGAGCTGGGTGAGGACGCTATTACGCTGATGACACTGCATTCTTCGAAGGGTCTGGAATTCCCAATCGTCTTTTTGGCCGGCATGGAGGAAGGTATTTTCCCACATGCGCGGACGCTGATGAATGAGGAAGAAGTGGAAGAAGAACGCCGCTTGTGTTATGTTGGCATTACCCGTGCAGAGAAACAGCTCTTTTTGAGCAATGCAAAGATGCGGACTATTTATGGGCATACGGTGTCCTACCCGCCGTCACGGTTTTTACAGGAAGTGCCGCGTAATCTGGTTACGGTCTTCAAACGTCCGGCTTTAGAACGCAGGACGATCAATATGGTGGAAGCAAAACCGCAGAAACGTAGCCGTGATACGAACTGGTTCCTGGGCGGGCAGGAAAGCTTTATTCCCAAGCAGGCAATGAGCACTGCGGGAGCTGCTGCCGGCGGCAGTTTTAAGGCCGGCGATAAGGTGAGCCATGCTAAATGGGGCGTGGGGACAGTCGTCAGTGTGACATCGTCGCAAGATGGGCAGGAAGTGAAAATCGCGTTTGCCGGTGCCGGTATCCGCAGCCTGCTGACCAAGTATGCAGTATTGAAGAAGCTGTAATTAAATAGTGTTTTGGTGGCAAAGTGCCGTACCATATATAGAATAGTAAAATTAAATTTGACACTCTGATTTTTGAAACAATGAGACTAAAGCCTGAAAAACAGAAGCCGCCGAAGGGCAGCATAATAAAGGAGGCAGTCATGGAACTGGAACGCGCACAGGCTAAAAACGAGGCCGAACATTTGCGGGCAGAGATCCGCCATCACGAATTTTTATATTATGTGCTGGATGCACCTGAGATCACCGACGCAGAATATGACCGGATGCTGGTGCGCCTGCGTGAGCTGGAAGCGGCCTGGCCTGACGATGTGCCTGCCGATTCGCCAACGCGCCGTGTAGGCGGGAAGGTGAATCCCGAATTTACTGAGGTCAGACATCTGACGCCGCTTTTGAGTCTGGGCAATGCTTTTTCGGATGCAGAGCTGGTAGCTTTTGATCAGCGTGTGCGCAGCGGTCTGCCGGAAGGCAGCGCTGTAGAATATGTTATGGAGCCGAAAATCGACGGACTGGCCTGCAGCCTGATTTATGAAAATGGACGGTTGGTAAGGGCGGCAACGCGCGGGGACGGTGTGACCGGCGAAAATGTAACAGCCAATGTACGCACGATCCGGTCGATCCCTTTGGTGCTGAATATGAAAAACGGCACCGCGCCGCCGGAGCTTTTAGATGTGCGCGGTGAAATCTATATGCCAAGGCATGCTTTTATGCAGCTGAACGAACAACGCCTGGAGGCCGGCGAGAGCGAATTTGCCAATCCGCGTAATGCGGCTGCCGGCAGTCTGCGTCAGCTGGACCCTAACGTAACGGCGCAGCGGTCGTTAAGCTTTTTTGCTTATGCCGTAGGAGAAGGAGCCAGGGACAAGCATGCCGATTCTTTGGCGATGCTGGCTGATTATGGCTTTAAGGTCAGTGAAAATTACCGTATCGTAAAAAGTATCGATGCGGCAATAGAATATATCAGGGACTTTGACTCCCGGCGTAAAAGTCTGGCTTATGATACTGACGGCGCAGTACTTAAAGTCAACGCTGTTTATCAGCAGGATATTTTAGGTGCGACAGGCAAGGACCCACGCTGGGCGATCGCTTTTAAATTTCCGCCTGAGCAGGCTGAAACCAGGCTGGAGGATATCGTGATCCAGGTTGGGCGCACAGGCGTGCTGACGCCGACGGCGGTACTGACGCCGGTAAGGCTGTCGGGCAGTACGGTAAGCAGGGCTACGCTGCACAATGAAGATTTTATTAAAGCGAAGGATATCAGGATCGGCGATACGGTGGTCATCAATAAAGCCGGTGAGATCATCCCGGAGGTTCTGCATGTCGTGCTGGGCAAACGGCCGGAAGATACGAAGCCTTATGCGATGCCGCAGGAATGTCCGGAGTGCGGCTGGGCTGTTGAACGTAAAGACGGTGAGGCAGCTTTGCGCTGCACTAATCCGCATTGCCCGGCTTTGGGACGCGAAGGGCTGATCCATTTTGCTTCTAAAGGAGCAATGGATATCGAAGGCTGTGGACCGGCGGTGATCAATCAGCTGCTGGAGGCGGAACTGATCCGCGACGTCAGCGACCTGTATCTGCTGACTAAAGAACAGCTGGTAGTGCTGGATAGAATGGGTGAAAAATCGGCGGAAAATTTAGTGAAAGCTATTGCCGCCAGCAAGGAGCAGAGCTTCGACCGGCTGCTTTTCGGCCTGGGCATCCGTCACGTCGGGGCCAAGGTGGCTAGGCTGCTGGCAGTGCATTTTGGTACGGTCGAGAATTTGCTGGCTGCCGATGCAGAGCAGATCGCCGCTATCGACGATATCGGACCGAAGATAGCTGAAAGTGTCGTTACTTATTTGGCGTCGCCGTCGAACCGCGACTTGCTCGCCCGTCTGAAAGAGCTGGGTCTGAATATGGAAATGCAGGTTCAGGCTGTCAGCGAAGAGCATCCCTTTTATGGCAAAACTATGGTCTTTACAGGTACGATGCCGACTTTGGGACGTGCTGAAGCGCAGACTATGGCGCAGGACGTGGGCGCTAAGGTCAGCGGCAGCGTCAGTAAAAAAACGGACTATGTCGTCGCCGGTGCCGAAGCAGGCAGTAAGCTGACGAAGGCGGAACAGCTGGGTGTGACTGTTATCGACGAAGCCGAATTTTTGCGCTTGCTAAGCGGTGCAGCTGAAGTATCGGGGACAGCGACAAAGGAACAGAAGCTTTTTTAAAAATATAATAGAAAAACAAACGACTGCATAATTTTATTATGCAGTCGTTTGGCGTTTATGAAGCTAAAATTTTTATTTGTCCAGATAAGCGGCTGTGATCTCGCCGGTGTAGTAGGTGTGCCAATCCTTATCGGCATACCATCTGTCGGCCAGGGCCTTATCAAAATTTTCCGGTGCCATTTCGCGTTTTTCCACGATGCGGCATTCCAGATGCAGCCCGGCGCCTTTGATGACGGGCACTTTAACGGTCTGCCCTTCAGCAGGGGTGATTTCTGCCGCGGCGAATTTATCCATGTCACGTCCTGATTTGCTGCCGCATAGTCCCAGTGCTTTACTGAAAGCGGCTGTCAGCGGAAAACTGACGGTAAATTCGTTATGGGCTTCGATCAGCTCGTGCGTATAGCGTGAGTGACGTACCATTACGGTAAAAACAGGTTTTCCCCAAATATTGCCCAGCGCTCCCCAGCCAATCGTCATCGTATTGTGTCTGCCGCCTGCGGCAGTAGTAAGAAAAGCACCCTTCGCCAAAACCTTTAAAATAGTTTCCGCATGGTCGAAAGCGTTGATATTTTGCATAGCTGTCACACTCCTTCTACTATTATTATAATCGCTTTTGTGTGACAATGCTGTAAATTTGGCGAAAACAGGCATTGAAGCCAGGTGAAAATATTCAAATAGAGATCGATTGACAGTGCAAAAGAAATAAATTAAACTAAGTGCAAGTAAAAATATATCTTTAGGAGGCATTTTATGTTGAAGAAAAGTATGGCGGCAGTAGTTATGGTCATGGTGTTTGCCCTGGCACTGGCAGGCTGCGGCGGTAGTGACGGTGTCATGAGCAAGGGGTATGGGGATCTTTTCCGCGACAAAGCAGCTATTAATAAGGCGGTTACTGAAATAAAAGCCAAAGGCGGCGGTACGCCGCTGATGATTTTTCAAAGTATGCATTTCGGACCGGAATTTATTAATTTTTCCCGACAGGACCCTAAGAATAAAGAAAACGTCGATAATTTTGTCTGGACGCCTAATACAGGCTGGCAGGGACCTAAAATCGTAAAATTGAGCGGCGGCGGTAAACTCGAAGATAATTTATTCAATATTAACGACGTCAACTGGGATGCGATACCTGTTTTTATTGCTGAAACAGAGAAACTGGCAAAAGAAAACGGTATCGAAAAGGCTTCACTGGGCAGCAGCATTATGATCAATTTCAATGTCAGGAAGCAGACTCTCAGTTTTTCGGCTACGGTAAAAGGTGAACGTAAAGATGCTTATTCTACCGGCGATGTCCAGACAGGTAAAGTTACTAATTTCAGAGTGAAATAATAAAAAATAAACCTGCCGTTAAAGGCGGGTTTATTTTTTTGCCGCGGCAGTTGCTGAAGCAAAGCGGTATATGATGGATATTATAGAAGTATAGGACAATTTGTGATATAATATATCCGATTTATTGCATATAATGAAGAACATTTATCATAGGAAGGTGAAAAAATGAAGGTCACGACCAAAGATGTAGAATACATCGCCCAGCTTTCCCGTTTGACTATTCCTGAGGGTGAAATGGAAAAATTCACGGAACAGTTCAATCAGATCCTCAATTATGCCGATATTTTGCAGAAGCTTGATACCGCAGGCATCGAGCCGACTCCGTACGTGCTGCCGATCAGCAACGCGTTCCGTGAGGACGTAGCTCTGCCCGGCGTTACTCAGGAAGAAGCGCTGAAAAATGCTCCGGCAGTCCATAACGGCGGCTTTAAAGTGCCCCGCGTTATCGAATAAGAGAGGGAGGAACTACTGTGGATCTTTACAAGAGCACTGCTCATGAATTGCATGATAAACTCGTTAATAAAGAAATCAGCTCCGTGGAACTGACTAAAGCTCTGTATGAGCGCATCGACGCTGTCGAGGATCAGGTCAAAGCCTATGTGACGCTGGATAAAGAAAATGCTTTGGCACAGGCGGCCAAGGTTGACGCCATGATCGCCGCCGGTGAAAAAATCGCTCCGCTGGCCGGCATCCCCGGCGCGATCAAAGATAATATCTGCACTAAAGGTCTTTTGACGACCTGTTCGTCCAAAATGCTGGCTAATGTTGTGCCGATTTATGATGCGCATGTTATTAAAAAACTTCGCGCCGAAGAAACTATTTTCCTCGGCAAAACAAATATGGACGAATTTGCGATGGGTTCTACTACTGAATCGTCTTATTTCCAGGCTACTCATAATCCCTGGAACCTGGACCGCGTACCCGGCGGCTCCTCCGGCGGCAGTGCCGCTGCTATCGCGGCCGGCGAAGCTATCTGGACTCTGGGTTCAGATACCGGCGGTTCCATTCGTCAGCCTGCTTCTTTTAACGGCTGTGTCGGTATCAAACCGACCTATGGCCGTGTTTCCCGTTACGGCTGCGTGGCTTTTGCGTCTTCGCTCGACCAGATCGGGCCGATCACCCGCGACGTTACCGATGCCGCTACAGTGCTCAATACTATCTGCGGCAAGGACGAGCATGATTCTACTTCGCTGCCGGTGGAAGTGCCTGACTTTACCAAAGCTCTGCGTCAGGACGTTAAAGGCCTGCGTATCGGTCTGCCGAAAGAATATTACGGCGAAGGTCTGGACCCCAAAGTCCATGCCGAACTGAAAAAAGCAATCGCTCAATACGAAGCCATGGGCGCTGAGATCGTTGAGATTTCCCTGCCTCATACCGAATATGCGGTCATTACCTATTACATCATTGCTCCGGCGGAGGCTTCCGCCAATCTGGCCCGTTATGACGGCGTCCGGTACGGTTTCCGTGCGGCTAATGCCACCAGCGCGCCCGAAATGACTACGCTCAGCCGTACAGAAGGCTTCGGCGCGGAAGTAAAACGCCGTATCATGCTGGGAACTTATGTTTTGAGCAGCGGCTATTACGATGCTTACTATAAAAAAGCCATGCAGGTGCGCACGCTTATCCGCCGCGACTTTGACAGCGCTTTTGAAAAATGTGACGTTATCCTGGCGCCGACCTCACCGGTCGTTGCTTATCCTATCGACGGCAAAATGGACCCTTTGTCCATCTATATGCTCGACGTTTACACCATTCCGGTCAATATGGCGGGCCTGCCGGGTATTTCCGTACCCTGCGGCTTCGCGGACGGTATGCCTGTGGGCATGCAGCTGATCGGCAAACCGCTGGACGAAGAAACCGTGCTGCGTGCAGCCTATACCTTTGAACAAGCCAACGAATACCACAAGGTACTGGCACCGTTAGGAGGTAACAAATAATGAAAAAATATACTACTGTTATCGGTCTGGAAGTCCATGCCGAGCTCAAAACAAATTCTAAAGCGTTCTGCTCCTGCTCGACTGAGTTCGGCGGCGAGCCTAACACCCATGTCTGTCCGGTCTGCCTGGGTATGCCCGGCGCTTTGCCTGTGCTCAACAAACAGGTGGTGGAATTTGCGATCCGTGCGGGACTGGCTCTGAACTGCGATATCCAGAAATTCAATAAATTCGACCGTAAAAACTATTTTTATCCCGATCTGTCAAAAAACTATCAGATCTCTCAATTCGATCAGCCTATTTGCCTGGGCGGCCATATCGACATTGAAGTGGAAGGCGGGAAAAAACGTATCGGCGTGACCCGTATCCATATGGAAGAAGATGCCGGGAAGCTGAACCACAGCGGCGCTACGATCAGTACCTCCGACTCGTCGGCAGTAGACTACAACCGTGCCGGCGTACCTCTGATCGAGATTGTCTCCGAGCCTGATATGCGCAGCTCCGAAGAAGCCCGCGCCTACCTGGAACAATTAAAAGCTATTTTGGAATATACTGATGTCTGCGACTGCAAAATGCAGGAAGGCAGTCTGCGCTGTGATGCCAATATCTCTGTCATGCCGGAAGGCGCTGCCGAGTTCGGTACCCGCGCCGAGATCAAAAACCTTAACTCCTTCCGCGCTCTGGTGCGCGCGATCGAGTACGAAGTCGAGCGGCAGATCGACCTTGTTGAAAGCGGCGGCCATGTTGTGCAGGAGACCCGTACCTGGGATGACGCACAGGGTATGACCTTATCCATGCGCAGCAAAGAAGAAGCGCATGACTACCGTTATTTCCCGGAACCTGATCTGGTGCCGGTAGAATTAGACGACGCCTGGATCGAACGCGTTAAAAATGAACTGCCAGAGCTTCCTGCTCAGCGTCAGCAGCGGTTGATGACAGAAAATGGCCTGCCTGCTTATGATGCAGGATTGATCGTTGCCACCAAAGCTATGGCCGACTACTTTGATGCTGCCTGCAAAAATGCCGGTGATGACAAAGCTGTAGCCAACTGGCTTTTGGGCGACGTTTCCGCCTATCTCAACAACGAAGGCATCGAAATCGACGCTTTCCCGATCAAACCGGAAAACCTGGGCGAAATGGTTGCCCTGATCAAAGGCGGCGTGTTGTCCAGCAAGCTTGCTAAAAAAGTATTTGCCGAAATGCTAAAAGCCGACAAATCTCCGAAAGTCCTCGTTAAAGAACTGGGCTTGGAGCAGGTCAGCGACGAAGGCGCTATTGCCGCTATCGTTGATGAAGTGCTGGCCGAAAATCCGCAGTCTATTGCCGACTTTAAAGCCGGTAAAGACCGTGCAATCGGCTTCCTGGTCGGTCAGGTCATGAAAAAATCCCGCGGCAAAGCTAACCCGGGTATGGTCAATAAATTATTAGTAGAAAAAATGCAGTAAACGACTGCTGATTTTAAATCCTGTAAATGGGGGTGTCGCAATGAATAAACCGTTTGTTTTTGTTGGTTCAGGTTTGGGCTATTTGTGGTTGCTCATTTGGACGACTGTCGTTTCTATTATTACTGTGGGCTTGTTTTTCCCATGGGCTTATTCAGCGCAGCAGCGCTGGATCTGTGCTAATACCTACGTTGAAGGCAGGCGGCTGCGTTTCGACGGCACCGGGCTGGGGTTCTTTTTTCAATGGCTGGTCATTATGCTTCTGACTGCTGTTACTTTTGGGATTTATGCTCCCTGGGGCTATTGCCAGTTTAAACGCTGGGAGACCCGTAATACAGTTTTTGATGATTGAAAGCAACTGCCTGCTGTAATAAAACAATAAACAAAAGCTCCGTCTTTTTGACGGAGCTTTTTTGTCGTTCTGATTTATTTATATTTACTAGAAAAATATTTAAGAATACAAATAAATATGCTTGTAGATATATAGAAAGTATGATATTCTTTTAATAAGTAAAATAATATTAAATAATATAAAACGGCAAAACTGTCGAAAGGCAGTGACGCAAAGCTATAGGGTCTACTTCGTATAACGAAATGACAGCCAGTTGCTCACAAGCAGAGATATTCTCGACTTGGACAATTTTGATGCCTGCCCGTTATACGGTCGGGTATTTTTTATTTGTCAGACAGATTTCAGGGAGAGGCTAAAGAAAGAGGAAGGTGCGGGTTCATGTTGAGGAATGGTGCAAGGGAAAAAGCTTTAAGCAGAAAAGTAATGCTTTCATTGCTTATGGCAGGTACAATGTCTGTTTGTATATCTGGGGGGGACGTATGGGCTGAGAATACGGTAAAGCTGACTAGTGATACTGTTTATAATGTTATTGGTGAAATACCAGCGTCGATAGAGATGAACGGGCATAATATTATAAGCAATGTTATGTTAAATGCTGATAATGCCGGGCTGAGTATTATTGGTACAGACATGGAAAATTTAACTATAAATGGCGAAGGACTTCAATTTGCTGTCGCTGCACAAAGTAGTAGCAATGCCAAGGTATTGATTTCAAATGTGAAAAAAGTTGATATTACAGGCAATGTAATAAATGACAGTTTACTTCATAGTAATATTAATGGTGCCATTATATTTGATAAAGTGGGGCTTTTTAATATTACAACAGAAAAAAGTATTGGTTTACATGCTCAAGGAGGACTTATTTATATTGATGCTGATGCAGTTTCAATAAAGTCAAAAGATGAAAATGCTATTTGGGCACAGTTAAGTAATTGTAGTGGAGATTATCCCAGTGATGTCAAAATTAAATCTTCTGGTGATATAACATTGCAGTCGACATCTTCTACGGCAGTAGGTGCTGCTAATATGGATAGTAATGTTACTGATAACAAAGTGACAGTGGATTTGCAGGGGAAAAATATTTATGTGATTTCTGAAAAATCTACAGGATTACTGTCTAACGATTTTCAAACAGGAAAAACAAGCATTATTCTCAACGCTGACGATGTAGTTAATATTAAAGCTGGAAAAAATGGAATTTATGCTGCTAATGGCAGAGATAAAGGCGATGCTTTTGTCAGCGTTGATGCAGGCAAAGAAATTAATATTACAGGGGTCCAAAATGCTATCTATGCTGGTTCTAACGCTTTGGTGAAAATCAGTGACAGGGGTATGGCGAAAGTCAGCCTTACTGGTAATGTCGTTGCTGAAAATGGCGGACAGATAATTGTCAAAAATGCTGATCAGATTGGTGCTTTAAAAGTTGACGGCGGTATATATAATGGCAACAATATTAGTATAAAGTATTCTGCGCCTACTCTTGACGACCGTACGGCCGTTTATGTTGCCAATAACGGTTCGGCAGTATTCGATGGTGATAAAACGGAAATAATTATCAATTCACAGTCTGAAAATGATCCACGTGGTGTTTGGGTTACCAGTGGTGGTAAAGTAGAATTCAACGCTAAAGAAACTGTAATAGATGTTACTGGTGTAGGCGGTTCTTCAAAATGGGGATTTGGGTTATTGCTTAATGGTACTGTAGGAGGATCAGCTGTTTTCAATGGGCAAAATGTCGCGATTAAAAACTATCAGGATCACTATACATCTCAAACGGTAACGGCTAAAGCTGGTTCGGAGATTACTTTTAATAATACTGGCAATGTGCTTATTAGTGCTAAAAGTCCTTTCGGCGTAACTGCTGTTGATAATCAGGGTAATATTACTTTTAATAATAGCGGTAATATTGATATTGTTGGCACAATAGTTCCTGGTAATAAGTCTGCTCAGACTAATGTAGTGGGTATTCAGTCGGGGAGCAGCGGGGCAGAGACAGTAGTTACTGATAAAGTAAAGGATTTTAATATTACTTTGTCGGGAGCTGGTGTGGATAATGATGGTACAAGTTATTCTACCGGAACTTATGGCATCATTCTTGATAAAGATGTTAAGGCTCTTATCAATTCTGCAACCCTTAATATAAAAATGAATATTGCTGATAATGTTGAAGATATATCGCCTGGAGATCATACGACTGAGGAAGCCTATGGTATAGATCCGGATGGTGGGTATATTACAGTAGGTACAGGTACTGTTACTAACATTACTATACAGGAAGGGTTAGGCACTGCGTATGCAGTAAATGCGGCTTCAGCTACTTCTGTTGTAGAGTTATTAGGTGATACGACTATCGTTGCTGCTGGTAAAACTGCTTCTTACGCACTGAATGCCGAAGCTGATGGACAAATCACCGTTGGCAGTACCGGTAAAACCGTTCACTTGACGGGGGACATTGTTGCTAAAAATGATGGTGTGATTAATATTGCTGGTAAAACTAATACAATTAACGGTATAGTCAAAGCGGTTGACGGTGGCACTGTTAATCTGAGTGGCGCTAGTGACGCTGTTTATAATAATATCAACATCAACAGCTTCGTTACCCAAGGGACTGGCAGTAATGGTAGCGTCAAATTGAATGGTGGTACGATGGATTTCGGTACGCTAAATAATCAAAATTTAGCCAGTAATTCTTTTGTGGTGAATGGTGGCTCCTTAAAAGCGGCATCCAAAGACATTTTTACCAGTGGCTTAACAGCGGCAGGTACTGCTATTGATAGTGGTGATGTATTGTCTGTAGTGAATAATGCCGTTAAATTTGAAAGTGGTAAACTGATCCTGAGCGATGAGAAATATAATTTGGCTTGGTTAAAGACAGCTAAAGCGGCACTCAATAACGCTGATAGCGGCACAATGGGACTAGTTGTTACCGGGACTTTAGTCACTACTGACGGAAAAATTCAAACAGAAGCAAGTGCCAGTGATTTGGCTGATACCGGTGCGGTACATGCAGGTGTGACAGGTAAAGTAGATACTAATGATGTAACAATCGGCAGTAGCGGTCTTGAAAATCTGGGCGTTAAAGATTTGGCTCTTGGCGGTTCAGCTGCAGATGCAAGCAAAGTAACTGTAGGTGATGGTAAAGAATTGACTTTGGTTGGCAGCGGCAGCGAAAATGATGCCTTGGTAAAAACATCTGGTGGTACGGCGAAAACTAATGTTGCCGTTGCAGTTGGCGACGGCACTAATGCAGGCACTTTAAATCTTGGAGTCGCGGGAACGGCCAGCGGCGGCAATCTTAATGCGGCAGTTGCCATTGCCAATGATGACAGTAAAGTAAATGTCGATGCCGGAACTTTTAAGGTTAATGAAATCAGCGCTGATAAAGGCACGATCAATGTAAACGAAGGTGCTGCACTCAAAACCGATAGTTTGACTGTTGGCTCATCAGGAAGTACGGTTAAGCTAAGCGGTACAGGCGCTTTAGAAGCCCAGAGTATGACTGTTAGTACAGGAACGATAGAAGTTACAGGTACGGCTAGAGCAGGGAATCTTACGGTAAATGACAGCAATGCAATAATTAGTGTCGGTACTGGTAACAGCGCGGGCAGTTTAGTTGCCGGTAATGCTGATCTCAACGGCGCGGCTGTAGTTTTAGACCCTGTATGGCAGGGTAATGATACGATTGGGAATGCTTCTAAGGCGGCATTAGCTTTTACAAATAATAATGTCAATGGATTGATGACAGTAGGGCGCAATTCGGTTTTGAGCCTGGGAACGGACGATACAGGTAAAGCCGAGCAGGCTTTTGCAGAATCTGAATTGACCTGGGGGAAAACTGGTGTGAGTGCGGCGTTATACATTGACCAGGCCCAGAAACTGCAAGTTCAGGGCGGCATATTGCTTGACGGCACTAAGACCGCCGCATCAGCGGAAGCTAATAAAGCAAGTTTTGCCGACGGCTCGCTGCTGATCGTTAACGGTTCTGGTATAGGAACAAGTGGAACTGCAGCGTTGACAGGTGGATCAGGTTCCACGCTTACAGTCAATCAGGGAGCCAAGCTGTACCTGACCAGTACTAATGCCGGAACTTATACGATCGCCAAAGGTTTTGCCAATACTACGATTGATGGCTGGTCCTGGTCAGCAGATGCTGCAGCTGTTGATGTCAGTGTAAATAAGCTTTCTGAAATCGAGAAAATCGAGAAAAATACTGCTGACGGTGATTTTACAGTAACTGTCAGACAGACGGACGTCCAAAAGAAATATGATGGCATCGCATTGCCGAACATTTTGCAGGCTATGGATCAAAGCAGGACAGAATATGCCGGGATCAAATATCTAACTGATTTGGCTAATGACAATAAGCTTGATAAAGAGGGTTTTATCGCTGCAGTCAACTCCTTCGCCCAGGGAGCGGAAAACAGCGGCGCTACCCGCACGGGTGCTTTAGCAGCCCTGGATCTGGGGACGGCGGTGCAGGAACATCTGTCCCTGGCCAAGGCGGCTGCAGAACAGAGCGGCGGTTTCGGCAAAGCTGCTGTTGATACTGCTGACAACGGCGGCATCTGGGCACAATATATCCACAACAAGGATAAAGTCGATAACATGGGCGGCGTCAGCTATGACGGACAATACAACGGTGTTATCATAGGCGGCGACTTTACAGACCGTGGCAAATACAGCAGCGGCATAGCTTTCAGTTACGGCAGCGGTGACAGCACCGGCAGCGCCTCTAAAAATGAATTTGACTTCTGGGGCCTCAGTTACTATGGCGGTATCCAAAACGGCGATACCAATCTGATTTTCGATGTCGCTTACAGCAAAACCAGCAGTGACGTCAAAGGCGTAATCAAGGCCGAACCTGACACGCAGGTCATCAGTATGGGAGTCAAAGGTGAAAAACTTATCAGCAATGGGCATGGAACGAGCTATGTACCGTATGCGGGCCTGCGTTATATGAATATTGATACGGACAGCTATAACGGCAGTATCGACGGGAAGAGGGCCGCTCATTACAGTACCGATAAAGCTGATTTGTGGTTGTTGCCGGTAGGCATCAGCATCAGCCATGAAAGCGTTACTGCCGGAGGCTGGAAAGTGCGTCCGACAGCCGATATCGCTTATGTTTGGACTTTAGGTGATAAAAATACTGCGATGGATATTACCGTTCCGGGTGTAAATGCGACCGACAGACTTGGCTATGATATCATGGACAGCGGTTTCTTTGTCGGCAAACTGGGCCTGGAGGCTGAAAAAGGTGATTGGACTTATGGCTTAGGCTATGCCTGCCAGAAAGGCAGTCATGCTCAAAACAGCAAATTTATGCTCAATGTAACTTACAGCTTCTAAAAAACAACTTTTTCAAAATCTCTTTTTCCTGTTCACCCTTTTGTGTCCCTGTGTGGAAAGCCTGCCTTTTATCGGCAGGCTTTCTGCTTTTGCTGCGGACGTTTATTTGTAGATGCCTGGTCATATTTTATATTCGCATGATTTATGGTAAAATAAAGATACAATCAAATGGCTTGAGCGTACGGTTTCTTGCATGCTGAGAACCGTTTTTTTTATTTGGAGCTTGCCTGTTATGTTTTGAAAGAAGGAAAAGTAAATTGGGATCAGTCCATAATCAGCATTTTAAGCCGCGGCTGGCGATGTTTGCCGTGGGGATATTTTTAATGACTTTTGGTATCGCTCTGTCCTGTAAGGCCGACTTGGGCACATCGCCTATTTCCAGTGTACCGTGGGTTATGAGTATGTTTTTACCTTTTAGTTTGGGTGATATTACGATCATGATGAACATTGTTATGATCCTGGCGCAGCCGCTCATTTTGAGGGCGCTTTATGTAAGGGAGCTGGTGGGCCAGCTGCTGACGACGCTGGCTTTTGGCTGCAGCATTGATTTTTCGATGGGTCTGTTGGACTGGTTTATACCGAGCAGTGCACTGGAACAATGGCTTGCTTGCCTTTTAAGTATTGTTGTCTTGGCTTTGGGTGTTTTTCTGGAGGTGCGCGCTAAAATCTTTTTAGTTGCGGGCGAAGGTGTGGTCAGTGTACTGGCGTTTGTTACTCAAAAAAAGTTCAGCCTGATCAAAAATTGTTTCGATATATCGCTGGTCACTTTAGCGATTATTATTTCCTGGGTGGAATTCGGTACATTACAAGGAGTTGGAGCCGGTACAGTAGTGGCCGCAGTTTTAGTAGGGCGGTTTGTACATTTGTATGAAAGCAGGCTGAGCTTTTTCGATCGCTGGAAAGTAGAAGCTTAAGTGGCTGCAGCTTGATTTTCCTGTAAAATATTTTAAATTTTTTGGTTTCAAAATATTTGTCTTATCTGTAAAAAATATTTTAAGTGCTTGCCAAAAAAGCAGGAACGTAGTACAATGTGGTTAGCGAAAGCTAACCTGAGCAAATTTAAATTTATGGTGCAATAAAGCGTCTGCGGCAGAAGCCGTAATGGCGCAGCGTGAACGAAAGCAGGTGTAAAAATGGCTGATTATATTATTGGCGGTATTTTAGTGGCTCTGGCAATTTTGGCACTGCGCAGCGTCTTCAAAAAAACATCTTCCGGCGGTTGTGCCGGCTGCAGCGGCTGTAATGGCTGCGGATCCAGCTGTCACGGACAGGATCAGGAAACTGCCTCCAAATAAGCGGTGGAATGGCAGACACCTGCGGCGTCGAAGCCTTGCAGATTATTGACAAATCATTTTAAAAAGCATATAATTTGACCATAAGGTCATTGGATTTTGTATCAGCCGCAGGCGCACGCAGACGTACGTGTCCTGCGTTTTTTTGTGAAGGTGGGTTTAGTTTTATGTATCATATCGACCGGGGCGCGTGGGCCGAGATCAATCTTGATGCCGTGGCGCATAACGTGCAGATCGCCAAAAGCAATCTTGATCCCCATACTAAGCTGTGTGCCGTTGTCAAGGCTGATGCTTACGGACATGGCGCGGTAGCGGTAGCCCGCGAAGCCGAAAAGAACGGCGCTGATTTTCTGGCCGTAGCGCTGCTGCAGGAAGGTCTTGAGCTGCGTGAAGCAGGTATCAGGCTGCCTATTTTAGTGCTGGGTTCGCTGCAGCCGGGAGCTGCCAATGTTGTAGTGCAGTTTGATATCAGTCACGCCGTTTTTGACGAAGAACGTTTATATGCCCTTAACGAAGCGGCTGTTAAATTGAATAAAAAAGCCAGGATCCATATCGCTATTGATACCGGTATGCATCGGATCGGCGTACATGTTCGCGATGCGGGTGAATTTGCGGCTAAGGCCGCGGCGCTGCCTGGCATTGAGATCGAAGGAGTGTTCTCGCATTTTGCAACGGCAGATGCTGATGACAAAGCCTATGCTGCGCATCAGTTTGAACGCTTCCAGGAAGCGCTGAAGCTGATCAGGGAGAAGGGTATCAGGGTACCGCTGGCACATATCGCCAACAGTGCCGCTTTGACAGAACTGCGTGAATATCAGATGGATATGGTGCGTCAGGGTATTACTTTGTATGGTTTGCATCCTGCGCATATGAGCGATTGTTATAAAGATTTTGAGCCTGTCATGACGGTCAAATCGACGGTAAGCTTTGTCAAAAGCCTGCCTGCCGGTGCGACTATCGGTTATGGGCGTACTTATACATTGAGCCGTCCCAGTGTTATTGCCACGGTGCCGGTCGGTTATGCCGACGGCGTCAACAGGCGTCTTTCCAACGTGGGCTATATGCTGGTTGGCGGCGGCAGGGCTCCTATCGTGGGCCGCGTGTGTATGGATCAGGTGATGCTTGATGTTACTGACCTGCCTCCAGTCAAAGTGGGCGACGAAGTCACCGTTTTCGGCGGCAAAGATTTGCCGATGGAACTGGTTGCACAGTGGGCAGGTACTATCTGCTACGAGCTGGTCTGCAGCGTCAGTCCGCGGATGCCGCGCCGTTATGTGCGCAACGAAAAGTGAGTCTGCTTTAAAAACGCTTTCCCTTATTTATGGCTGCTTTTGGCTTCGGCCGGGCAGCCGCTTTTTTATTTGCAAAGGCTGTAAAAGCAGGAGGGCGTTATTTTTATTTAGGCCGCTGCGGCGGCAATATGCTACAATAATAATATAAGAATCAGTAAGGAGTGTGACTTGACTATGAACGAACAGGAATGGCAGGCGTGTGTGAACCATGTGGCCGGCGGTGAATATCCGGTCCCCCGCGGTATGATCAGCAACTATAACGACTGGCGCTGCCGCTCGACGGTGGGGCGCGCTTTATATTGGATGGATGAGGTAGAAGCCGCGATGCATGTCCTGGCAACGATACTTGATGTGGAGCCTGATATGGAGGATGCACCGGAAATGGGCCTCAGCGAAGCTGAACATAAAGTGCTGTGCCTGCGGGATATAGCTGAAATCGTTTGGAAGTTGGCCCGTAATGAGGATGCCGCTTTGAATTATCTGGATCAGGCCTATGCATTGAGCCGGGCCTATAAACATCCTTTCCGCAGCGCTTCCCGCGGCGATATGTTTTATCGCCGGCTGGCGATCCTGCGTGAGGTAGGCAAAGAAGAGCAGGCTGTACAGGAAGCGGAAAAGATGCTGGAGCTGGAAGCTGGAAACGACGGTATCAATCCTTACCGTTATTTTGCCTATAAATTTTTAGCTGAGCATGAACATAATAATGGTGATGACGAAAAAGCGGCACAGCTGTTTGCGGAGGCTTTCAGGTATTATCCGGTCAGTGAAGCCGGTGAGCGTGATCTGGCCAAAGCGGCAGCGGCTGAAACAGCTGCCGACCGTTATAAGGCTTATGTATTTTGCAGCACGATTCAATACAAGCCCTGGGAAGAATTACCGCCTGCCATCATCAGGCGCGATCTGTGACGGAGGTTGCAGTATGAAAAAAGTAGTGTTATTAAGCGGCGGTATCGACAGCACCACCTGTCTGGCGCAGGCTGTGCAGGTCTGCGGTGCGGAAAATGTCACGGCGCTGTGTGTTTTTTACGGGCAGAAGCACAGCAGGGAAATGGCAGCAGCCCGTAAGGTTGCGGCTTATTATGGTGTACGTTTACTGGAGCAGGATATTGCCGGCATCATGTCCTATAGTAATTGCTCACTGCTGGCTGCCAGCAGTGAAGCCATCGAACATAAAAGCTACGCGCAGCAGCTGGCTGAGCATGGCGAAGGTACGGTAGCGACTTATGTACCGTTTCGCAATGGCCTTTTGATCAGCGCTGCTGCCGCTATTGCCATTTCATTGGGAGCTGATGCGATCTGTTATGGCGCTCATGCTGACGATGCGGCTGGACGGGCTTATCCGGATTGTACGCCGGAGTTTTATGCGGCTATGGATACTGCCATTTATGAAGGCAGCGGTAAATTGTGTCATCTGGAAGCACCGCTGCTGAATAAAAATAAAGCGCAGATAGTGGAGCTGGGACTGAATTTGGGTGCTCCTTATCAATATACCTGGTCGTGCTATGAAGGCGGCGACAGGCCGTGCGGCGAATGCGGCACCTGCATCGACAGGGCCAATGCCTTTAAGGCCAACGGCGTGGACGACCCTGCTTTATAAGTAAAAACACACCCTTTTTAAAGGGTGTGTTTTTATTTTACAGTACTTTTTCATAACAGTAAAACTGGTGCTCTATTTTACGGAACTGGATTTCACCGCAGAAATGATAGCCGTGCTTTAGAAACAGCTGCTGAGCTTTTTCGTTCAGGGCGTAGGTATCTGTTTTTAAATAACGCAGTCCCAGACTGAGAGCGAGCGTTTCAGCCTGCTGCAGCAATTCAGAGCCGGTACCGCGGCCGCGCAGGGCCGGGTCAACTGCCATGCGATGCAGGACCAGGGCTTTTTCCGCCAAAGTCCAGCCGGCATTAGCATAAACAGCTGGTTCGGTCTGATTGATGCAGATCAGGCCGCAGATCTGTCCTTCAGCTTCTGATACAAAAAGATCGCCTTGGGTGATGTCTGAGGCAAAATCCTGTTCAGTTGGATAAACCTCGTCCCACTGGTAGTTGCCGTAAGCGTGCATTTCCATGACCGTAGCCTGCACGATAGCCATGATCCGTGTTAAATCCTGCATAGTTGCCAAACGCAGCATCATTGCACCTCGATTCTTTGTTTTTGACCCTTTGTTTTTTGCCAGTGTGTTTCCAGATTGGCACACATTTTTTTGAACAGCCTGTTCAGTTCTTTGCGTTCTGACGCTGTAAAATTTTGCAGACACAACTGCAGGCTGGTGTTTTCTTCAGTGATGATTTGATCGTAGAGCAGGAGAGCTTTTTCTGTTGGGAAAAGCTGCCAGTGCCGCTGGTCTTCGCTGCTGCGCTGCCTGTTTATATAACCGGCAGCGGTCAATTTTTGGACAGCTTTGGCAGTCGTAGATTTATCGACTTTTAATAAGAGCGATAAATCGTTTTGATTGATACCCGTATTTTCGCAGATCCGGGTCAGAAAAATAAACTGTCCCCGCTGCAGCGCCAGTTCCTTAAAATGCAGATCGTGAAGATAGTGGATCGTGCGCGCCAGCGTGCCGATGTCACGCAGCAGGTCATTATGCAGTTTTGTCATAATATTCACCGCCATATTAGTTGAACTTTCAACTAATATTATGACGTAAAAGGTTGAAAAATGCAAGCTAAATATATTATAAAAAATAATTTAATTGTTGGATTAAAACTTTCTCCACAATAAAAAGCAAAAGCTGTTAAAATATTGTTATTAATATTGGAAAATTTTGTTAATTGTGAGGTGTCTGTTTTGTCTTTAAAGAAACATTTTACGATAATAGGGTTGGCCTGTGTTTTGTCTGTGCCGGCTGTCGATGCTGGGGCCGAAGGCTTTGCGATCAACGAGTGGTCAGCTGAAGGCGTGGCTATGGGCGGAGCGCGAATGTTTGCTGAGAATGACGCCGCCAATATTGCCTACAATCCGGCGTCGATCACCAAAGTGCGGGGCGAAGCTTTTAAACAGAGTGCGGTTTATATCAGCCCGCATGGCAAATATACGGCTTATGACGCTACAGGAAAGTCTATTGACGAAGGTAAAAACGTCGTACATGCCGGTTGGGCTCCCGGCAATTACTATGTCAAACAGCTCAACGACAAAGACTGGATTGGTATAGGGTTGTTCAGCCGTTTCGGTATGATCTCAGAATTTGAACGGGATTCTAAAGTTGCATCTAATGCCTTTTTCTCTCGCTTGAACGGCGCCAGCCTGACGCCGACCTATGCCCGCAAGTTTGATAACAAGTGGAGTGCGGCCGTGGGGGCGGAAGTCAATTATGTGGGTCTGGAACTGCAGAAAAACGCGTTGGGCATTATTCCTACACAAACAAAAGGAGAAAGCTGGGCCCTGGGCTGGAATGCGGCTGCCAATTATGCTTTTGATTCTAAAAATGAGATCGGACTGGTTTACCGCAGCAAAGTGACCCATACTATGGATGCAGATTTTAGAGGTTACAGCAGCGGCATTACAGGAAGTGATCATTTTACCAAAGCGCATGGAAAAGTTACTTTGCCGGACAGCTGGGCTATTGGTTACAACCATAAATTCGATGATCGGACCCGGGTAGAACTGAACGGTACTTATACCAAATGGAGTACCTATGATGCTTTGAATATCAGTTTTGATGATCCTATGGGTATACCTGGTGGGACTATTCCAGGCAGTTATAGTCAGAAAAACTGGAGCAACGGCTGGCGTTATGCTTTGGGCGTAGAACATAAACTGAGTGACAAATATACCATCATGGGCGGTTATGCTTATGATGAATCGGTAATACCTTTTGACGGCGCCGATTTTATCGTGCCGACCGGTGCCCGCCGCACCTACAGTCTGGGCTTCCAGTACCACGATAAAAAACAGACGCTTGCCATGACCTTGGGCTTTATCGATATCGATGGGTTGAGCATCAAAGGACATGTAGCAGCTGGTGATACTTATGATACCGCCCGCAGCCATGATAACTATGCTAAAGTTGTCGGTATCAGCTATCAGCGTAATTTCTGATATAAACAGCTAAGCAAAAACCTCTGCGTTGACAGAGCTTTTTGTAACAGCAGTTCAGAAAATAAAAGAAGTTGCATTGTAAATTTGATTTAATGTAAAATTTCAGCATTTTATAATCAAGCTGAAAGGGTGAGAGAAATGACAAAACGTTTGCTGATTTTAATTATGGCATTGCTTTTGGTCTGCGCTTCTTGTTTAGCTGATGAGCAGGTTGTAGTGGATTCTTTTAAAGTGCATGTGCAGGATATTATGCAGCCTGTTCTCGCTACCTATAAAAAAGATGCTGTCCACATACGTTATTTTGATCCCTCTAAACATGGACTGCAGGGTTCAGGACATTGGTTCAAGGTGCGGAATCTGGAACCTGTTTATTCTTTGGATGTTAAAAAAAATGATTCTGTCATGTACCCTTATATAGGCATACTTGATGTTGAGCGATACACTGAAATATTTACAGGCAGTTATCCTACCAAAGAAGAAGCCTCCAAAGCAGAGAAATCATATCTTTCTAATGCTATGCAGCACTGGCGCTTTTACTATGGCTATCAGAAGGGTAAATGGGAGAAAACAAAAGTTGAATTTTACAGAGATACTGAAAAAAGATTTATGAGTGATAAAATAACGATAACAGAATATGATGTTTTTGCAAATCGTTAGAATAAAGGTGTGTATTTGCTCTTTATAGCTAATGGAGCTGGTACGGATAGTTGATGATAATAGCAGGAATGAAAAGACGCTCTTACGGGTGTCTTTTTTTATTAGCAGATAAAAACACAATAATTTTGCTTATAAATACGAACAAAAACGAACAAAAGAAAATGGACGAAAAATAAAAAAACCGGGCTGAAAAAAATCAGCGCTATACTGAGGAATGACAAAGAAAACTGCTTGTCAAGCAAAATTGGCGCCTGTATCAGACTTTAAAAGTATGAGAAACAGCTTTTTGATATTAAAATGATAGTTGACAATGTTCGAGTTGAAAGAGTATAATTGCATCATAAAACGAACAAAAGTTTGCATATAAAACGCCTGCGGTCATCGTATCAAGGTAAGAAAAAAGATGTCAACGGGCGGTCGTAAAGGAAGGGAAGCAAAGATGTATATTGTAGAATTTATTTTTTTTGGCGGTTCCAGGCTTTTTCGAGAAACACTTACAAGTGTTGACGAGGTCGAGCAGTTTTTAAGAGGCTTTGACGAGCTGGAACAAAAACTTATTTATATCAATATCATCAGGAAAATTACATCATGAAAGAAGCAGAGTTTACAAAAGATGAGTTTTTACAAATGAACAGTGCTGCTGACAGAAGGGTTTATTTTTTATGCCCTTTTGATTCTAAAAATTCTATTTTATTCTAAAAACAGAGGTGGGAAGATGGATGAACAGGAACAACGCATCGAAGTGCATGCGTATTTTGTCAGGTTTAAGAGTGAATGCTATTATGCCTTGATAGTTGGGAAAAAGAGTGAAGCGCAGCAGTGGTTTGCAAAATATGCCGATGCGTCGACCTTTTTGAATACGCAGAAAATGCGGGAACAAAATGTACGCAATGCCAGAGGCAACCGGTTGATTGGCAGTGAGACAGTGATTATAGATCTGCAGTTTTGCTGTTATTACGGCATAACTGCAAAACGAAAGGAGTTTTGATATGGCCAGATATACGATAGAAGATATTATCAGTGCCGTGCAGGCAGGCGAAGTGACAGAACAGCAGGCGGCAGGAGATCTGAGCAGGTTAGGCAAGTATCAGGAAAGCTCGCAGAGCAGTAAGGAAACAAAACTGAAAATGAAACTGACATTCGTCGATTTGAGTATCGCTTCCAATAAAAATAATCCTGAAGCTGTTTTGCTGGAACGGGAAAGGCTGACGGAGCTGCTTGAACTGTGGCAGAGAATGGAAACTGCGCTGACAGCAAGACAGCTGGAAATATTGAAGGCCTATCTGCAATGCGGCAAAAACACTATGGCCGCTGCCCGCAGTCTTGGCATCAGCCAGCCAGTGATTTTTAAAACCATCAAAAGCGTGCGTCAGAAACTGCAAAATAGATTTGGTATCAGGCTGAAAGCTTTTAAAGAGATTTTGCTGCTGCCGCAAATCGCCCAGGAAGCTCAGAAAGCGCTGGGAGTGGGGCAGCCTTTCGAACAGGAAATGAAGCTGGCTGTCGGCAGTTCATGGCAGACCAGATTCGGGCGAAAGGTTTTTAAGACACAAACTGCCTGTCATATGCCCGAATATCTGCATAATACCAATTCGGATTCAGTTTGTACACTTTGCGGCAAAAAATGCAGCCGCCGCGAGATGCGTACCGAAAGACCGTTACTGCAGCCCTGGAAAAAAGACCGGCTCGAACAGATTATTGCTGCCAACAGAGTAAGCTGAGAAGTATAAGTTGAAAAATATTTTTGATAACAGGGTATAAAAAACAGCTAAAGTTCATATATAGGTGAAGGATGAAATAATAACTGGACCTGTTTGCGCAAACACAGGCTTTGGATGAGCTTTTGATAACAGCAAAATATAAAATTGCTGTCGAAGGTCTTTGCGGTCAGCGTGCCTGGATTGGGTGGGACGGCATGCCGCTTATAACTGACCGCAGTCAGCCGGAACCGGTGCGGGAATCTGCTGCCCGGGCCGGCATTGATATCTATCAATCAACATGAGTAAAAAATAGAAATATCGATATCGATGCAGTTTACCATAATCTAAAAATTACAGCCGGCGCGCTGTAAAAGCTTAAAGGAGGTGCTTGATGCGCAATAGTTTTGATTTACTGAACGATATTTTTGACTGGTGCGTCGCCGATGAAGAAATAATGAGAATGCTGGGTGTTACGGATAACACAAATACAGACGTATTAAAGAATAAGTTAAGGCTTGAATGTCAGGCGGACGAAGCGGTAACTGCCACAGAAGTCCCCTTTATCGCTTACTATTTTACACGCGCTGAAAAGCTGGAGCATAACTGGCTGGTCAATAAAGGCGAGCTTTATGTAGATATCTATGCCGATGCGCTGTCGGAGGCGGGCCGCTTATCCAAACGTTTTCGGCAGCTTCTGTCAGGGCATGACGAGATCCTGCTCAGTTCAGAAGGTCAGCAGAGCATTAGTGCTGACGGTGTTTGCAAATATAGATTGATTTATAACCCGTTGATTGACGGAAAATAAAAATTAAGGATGGTGTTTATTAATGGCAAAAATTGATACAAAAAATTTAGTTCTGCACGGTGTTGGGGAAGCATTCCTGCTTTCCGGCGACGGCAAGGTTTCTGCAAAGCTGGGTTCTCTGCAGGATATGACTATCGAAGTGACTGCGACTATGGAAGATGTATTTGGCGGCGACGGTTTGTTCCCGATTTATAACTACATTAAAGAAAAGTCTGCCAGCTTCAAATTTAAAAATGCCTGTTTCGATCTGAACGTTGTTGCGGCCTCTCAGGGTGAAGCTGTTGCTGAAGGCGCTTTTGCTTTTGGCAGTGAAGACATTGTTGTCAAAGCCAGCGATAATAAATTACTGGTAGACTCCGGTGTGGAAGTTGAATCTGTGATCGCTGTCGTAGACGGCGTTGGTCTTACCCGCGTTGAAGGTTCTCCCACTGGTACGAAAACCTTTGCTGTGACCAGTGCTGGCGTGTTGGATTTCAGCTCTGACCTTACTGCCGGTACTCAGGTGCATATCGATTATGTCTATACTGTGACTGACGGTTCTACTGTTGACATCAAAACCACTTCCGTACCCGGTTATGTGGAATTGCGCCACACCAGCCAGCCGACCGAGCTGCCGAACGGCCGCAAAGCAGTGCTGACGACCCGCGTTTACAAAGCCCGCTGCGAAGGCGGTCTTACTCTCAGCTATGCACGCGGTGAAGCGACTGCTCCTGAGCTGAACTTCAAATCTGTTGATCCGCTGCGCGGTGACAAAAAATTCGTATCTTACTCTGTAAGCTACGTCGACTAAAAACTTTACCAAAGGGAGTGCTTAAACAGCACTTCCTTTATTTTTTTAGATGAAAGAGGATGACAATGACAATGACAGAAATCAAAGACCCTTTTACAGCCTATGAAGATGTGGAATGCCGTGATGGCATTACTCGCAGGATCTATCCTGCCAAATTAAAACATAAAGATCAAATCAGAAAACTTACGCCGCTGTTTAACGACTTTGCCATTATCGACAATATTTTCAGCTTTGATACCACTGCTGAAAACGGCGGCGTTGACTATACAGATACTGCCTGGAATGCCATGCTTGATATTTTGGTGCTGGCGTTTGACGAGAAATACAAGAGGGAACAAATCGAAGAATTTTTAGATCTGGCGCTGGCCCGGCAGGTCTTTACAGTGTTCTATGATATTTCCAGCTTAAAAAAAAAAAATCTGACGCCGACGACGGCGTAACAGAATGGAATCAGCTGTACGCCTCCATCATTCAAAACACGTCCATGACGATGCGCGATGTGATGGAGCTGTCGATACCGCAGCTTGAATATGTTTTAGCTGGCTGCAAAAAGAATAACGAAGAGATGCAGGCACAGGATTCATCGACCTATTCCGGTGCCGATGCAATCCAGTATTTGATCGATTCCGGTCAGATCGAGTAAAAGGAGGTGCATGAATGAACATAGATAAATTAGAAACTGACGGCAAGATCAGCAAAGTGAAACTCCTGCACGATTGCGCAGGTACGCTGCGTACTGCCGCAGCATTAAAAAACAGTCTTGATAAAAGCGCTGCAAGCGTGACAAAAAAGCATCAGGCACTGCAAAATGCACAGCAGCAGGATTTGCAGGGCACAAATGTAACGGCGACATTGTTTAATTATCAAAAGGCGTTGGCTGCCGCTGAGCGGCAGGCAGGTGTTTTATATAAAGAAGTGCAAAAAAACAACAATAATGATAACGGAGCATTGCTCGACAGCCTGCGTAAGACAGTGCAGGGTTACCAGCAGCTGCACAGAGAAGCAGAGCTTTTACAGGAAGCCTTTGGTTTAAATAACAGTGCTGCCAATATTGATTTTAACGACGTAGATTATTTTATTGCCAAATTACGCTGCGGAGCTGAGGAGGCAGGACAGCAGGAGCTGTTTACGTTGCTTTTTGGCGATCTGCCAGCAAAGCTGCAGGCGTTGTCAGAAATTGACTTAGGCGGCAATAAAATTACGCCGCAGATAGCTGATAAAGATACTGACGCCATGTATCTTCTAGCAGCAGATTTTCTTAATATTATGTCTGCATATGAAAAAGCTGTGCAGGAAACATTTGCTGTTGCTGGTCTGTGGCGGCAGTATTATCAGGACGAAGAAACAGTCAAAGCGCTGGTGCGTGCATCGCTCAGGCTTGCTCATGTTGGCGAAATGAAACTTAAAGCCGCCGCTACGGCGTTGGCATCTGTTCTACGCCAGTATGCAGCAAAATTGCTTTCGGCTTATGATGCCGAACAAACTGCTAATGAAATAATCGACATTTGGGGCAAAATGAGTGCCGAACATGGTATGACAGCGCAGCAGCTTGCTGAAGCAAATGAACAGGCAGGCGGCATTGCTTACCGCTCTGGGATAGACTTTTCGTATTTGCAGGCGCTGTTGGTGGCCTTCATGGAATGTTCTCAGAAGCAAGGTGAAGAAGCCGGCCGTTATTTGCGGGTGCTGCTGTTGTGGATGGGAACGGCTGATGCAGCAATGCAGCTGAATAAACTAGGCGTTGACTGTTATTGCCTGGATGCACAGGGACAAAAACAATTACGCCGCTTGCAGGAGGTGATTTTAGAAGCAGCGCAGAAGCAAGCTGCTGACAAAGAGGGCGAAAAACTTTTGCCTGATATTGCTGCCGGCTGTTTTGATGCTGCCAATTTGGGAGCGTTGTTTGGCGGGTATGACTCTTTGCAGAGAAAAATGCAGACGGCATTTAGCACGCAGGACTTTTCGGCAGTGCAGTATAAAAAATCTGCAGCTAAGATAGAACAAAAATTACTGGCCTTGAAGCAGAAAGGTGACAAGCTGCTGGAAAAGCTGCAGCAAAGCAACACCACCGCAGCACAAAACCTGATGCTTGTACTGACAGAGCTGTTAAAGGGATTGAAAAACTTACAGCCGGAATTTGTAGCGGCCTTTCAAGGCGGTACGGAACTGCTGTTGTTATTCAAAACTATCCTGACTCTTGCCGAAGCAGAGCTGGCAGCAGACAGGCAAGGCATTGGTGCAGTCGTAGCATTGCAGGCCGGGAAAGTGAGGGGATCAGTATGGCAGTACCATTGCTGATAGCGTTAAAAACTATTGCAGAAATTGGAGCCGCAGTTCAAGCAGTGAACGGTGCTTATAATTTTTTTGAAGACAAAGTAAAGGATGTAGATAAATCACAAATTATACTGGAAACAGTACGTCGCCAAATGGCTCAATATCAGGCTGAGATGGAAGAACAGGCCCGAATTATGAAAGAGCGTAAAGCTTTTTTAGAAGCCGAGGGGCGGGATACGAGTTCAGTGGCCTATGTAAATGCCAAAACTGATTATGATAATGCCAGAAACAAATATTTTGCTACAGAAGCGCAGCTGGCCAAACTCAGAAATCAGGAAGCTACTCTGCTAGCACAGCTTAGTCATAGAGAACAGATTAATAATTATATGCCGCAGCCGTCAGCAGATTTTGGGCAAGGCTATGGCGGCGGTTATGGCATGCTGGCAGGCGCGCAAGCGGTTGATTACAATAAAATGGTTTCCGAAAACAAAAACTTTGCCGAGAGAAACCGATTGATGTATGAGGCTAAGCCAATTGATGAGCAATATATTGCCGATATGCAAAAAATAATCGACGAAGAAAATGAGTTTGGTACAACTATCGAAAAGCAGGCTGAGAAAATAGATCTTTACAATAGACGGTTGAGTGAACTGGCAGGAGAAAAAACAAAGCTGCAGGATTTCATGAAAAACTTACAGGATGATTTTGACAGTGAAATAGTAAAAAATTCTGAATTGATGTCAGCGATCGGCTATGATACCAGTGCTGCTGATGATGTCAAAGCCGCGCGCATTGCTGCTAATAAAGAGACCATCAGTTCTGTTAAGGAACTGAGCAGTCTTTTAAGTTTAATGGCCGAAATTGAAAACAAGATAAAAAATCTGGATGAGGAACAGCGTAGTGTACAGCAAAATCTAAAGTCCATGTATGTTTCTAAAAAACCGGAAGATATTTATGCGCAAAAGATGCTTACCATGCAGAACGAATACGCAATCAAAGCAAAGGCGCTGGGAACTCCTTTGAATTCGGATGAACAGCGACGGGCCACTGTGGCTCAGATTGAATATCTGAAGCAGGTCATGATCGAGCAGGAACAGCAAATTTATAACTGGGAAAAAGAACTTCAAAGTGACAAAGCTAAAAATGATATGGCAGAATATCATCGGATCAAAAATTTGTTAGACGCTGAAAAAGTTTTACGTGCTGAACATGCAGGACAAATGCGAGACCTTGAATATCAAAAGAATGCGCAGATCCGCGAGGGGTTGGCAGGCATTGCTGTGGACTTCTTTATTCAGGGTAATACACTGCGATCCATTTGGTCTAATTTATGGAAAGATCTGGCGCGTGAAGCCATCCAACGTTTATTTAAAGTCAAAGCGGAGGCATCCTTGCTGGGCTTGATTTTAGGAATGTCTGGTGGAGGAAGTGGTGGTGCTGCGGCGAGTTTAGGTGATAGTTTTTCATATGGTGGTAAAACGTATGAAACTGTATTGAGTTTAGGTACTCTTACTAAAGCTCATAGCGGCGAGGATATTGGTGTATCCGCCCCCAAAATGCACAGTGGCGGCAACGTTATGGCAGGGCGCATTGGCTTAGTGCCGGCGCTCAAAGACGACGAAGTACTGCGCACCCTGCAGGTGGGTGAGGAAGTCAACAGTATTCGTGACCGCCGCAGCAACGAAATTTTGGCAACTGTTGCCATGCGGGCGATGGATAATACAGCCAAAGCGCCGACACAGGTCATTATTACGGCGCTCGATTCCCGCAGCTTTGCCGAATACCTGAACGAAAACTCAGATATTTTGCAGGCCGTACTGTCTAAAAACAACGCTATGGGACGCAGGGCCTGACGGCAGGTGCAAAATGGAAAAACAGGATCTCAAAAAGTTTGTCGGTCTGCCCTATAAATTTCTGGGCGTCGATTATCATGGTGTCGATTGTATCGGCCTGTGCCAGCTGTTCTATCAGGAACACGGCATTGATCTGGAATGGCGCGACGGCCGACCGATCGCCAAAGACTGGTATGTGCACGAACCATATCGACTGGCGCGGTTTATGCATAAGCACTTTACACGCGTCAAAAATGTCGATGCCATGCAGTACGGCGATATAGTTTTATATGAAATCAACGGCGAAGGCCATACCGGCGTCTATGTCGGTGAACATAAGGTGCTGACGATCTTACAGCAATTCCAAAGATCTATGATCGTCAGGCTCAGGCAAAACAACCTCTTTTTTAAAAGTGGTTACAGAAAGAAGGTGACAGCTTGAAAACATTTACTTTTACACCCAAAAGCGAAGTAAAACGCAGTGTCCAGTATCTGGACAGGACTATCGAATTTGAATCAGGAGCCTTTCAGGTACAGGAAATTGGCATAAATCCGATCATTACCTTTCAAATGACCTTTGAAAGCATGGCTGCCGAAATGGCGTCATTAGAAGCATTTTACATGGAACACCGCAAGTCGAAGCGGTTTTATTTTAATTATAATGGGGAGCAGTTTGTCTGCCAGTTTACCAGCGACTATGCACCCACTGATACCTGGGGATTTGATGAGCGCGGACGTATTATCGGCAAGATTTCTGTAGAGCTGACATTGAGGGTGGTCAATTTATGAAAATTCTACCTATCAGCATGGCAGCAGCCAAAGAGCAGTCCAGCTCTTTTTTTATTGAACTCTATGTGCTGCATCTAAAAACAGGCATCATCCGTATCTGCAACTGTGATGAGGTCATAACCTTTGGCGGTTGTGATTATTATCCTGTTCCGGTGCAGCGTGGCACGATCAAATCTTCAGTTGACGCTAAGATCGACAACGTGGAATTGAAAATAGCCGATACTGATAACAGCAAAATAACAGCGCTGCTGGAAGGTTTTGATTTTCGCGGCCGTTATGTCGAAATCTTCCGTATTCAGTACCCGGAAAGTCTGGAAGACGAAGAAATAGCTATGACAGTTTTTTATGGCTATCTTGATACACCAACCTATAGCAATGGCGAATTTACGGTTACAGTAAAAGCTGCCTTTCCCAATAACAAGGTTCCCAGCAGGATCACGCAGTATTTTTGTAATGCAGCGTTTGGTGACGAACAGTGCGGTATGGACAAAGACTTACGGAAGGTTGATGTCGAACCGCTGCTCTCACTGCCCAATAAAATCAAACTCGATGCTGCAGATATTGCCGAAGGCTACTATAAAAACGGACTTATTACGATCGGTTACGAAACCAAACTGATCAAAGATAATTTTATTGATAATAATGACGGTAATCACTATGTCGTGACGCAGTATCCGTTTTTAGGAGCTATTTTAGATACGGCGACCCTACAACGCAACTGCGATAAAACTCCGGAGATGTGCGAAAAGTATGGCAATCGTCAGCATTACAGCGGCTTTCTGGCAGTGCCGAAAGAATTCAGGTTAAGTTAATATTATTGCGCGGGCAATAAAAAAGAGAGCCATTAGGCTCTCTTTCGTTATTCCATGGCGATGACTTGCTTCCATTCGGCAAGAACTGGTTGAGGTAACTCAATATGATAGTAAGATTCAATTATAGATGAGCGTTCCATGAATACAGGAATTTGGAAAGTAATTTTTTGTGTATTAGCAAAACTATTTATTATTTTATCATCTAACAAAATTGTTGCTTGAGTAGTAAGGTCTGATAGTGTGGAGATAGTTGTGGGGCAAGAATAAAGGCTGCCATCATCAATTTTTATTTTTATATCTTCAAAATTGCTCAACATTTTACTAACATCATTATTATTTTTTATAGATATATAGTATGTAGTATTTTCTGGTCTGATTAATTTTCTAAATATAAAAAATTTAGGAAACTGAACTTTTGTTTTTTCACTGAGGCTATAAATACATTTCATGTTATCAAATGAATTAGTAAATTCTTTGATTTCTGCATTTGCGGTACTAGTGAAAAAAATACAAAAGCAAAAAAATAACACTTTTTTTAACACAAAATCAACTCCTAAAAGAAAGTAGGTGAAAATTTGGGTAAAGGTAAAAAAACAGGTAAGATATTGTTTACTGTTGCAGGTTTTGCCTTAGGTGCAACTGTAGGTATTAATAGTAACTGGTGGGGAAAGTGATTAAAATGGTTTGTTGGTGGCATTTATGGTGCCAGTATCGCTTCCACCTTATGGTCGGTAACACAAAAACCAAATGCCTTCGGCAACCTTGACGGTGACTGCAATCAGGATGATTACAGTAGGTTCAGCACTACAATCAACGACATCTCGCAGGAAGCAGTTATTCCTGTAATCTATGGTACTAGAAAATGGGGCGGTTTGCAAGTATGGCATAACCCCTATAACGGCGAAAGATATCTGCAGAAGGATGTCATTATCTGTGAGGGCGGTATCAAGGGCGTGTATAACGTCTGTGCCAACGAAGAACTTATAAAAAATGATACTAATATCAGTATCTATAATATCCAGCATCAGGATGCGGCAGTCTATCGCAGTGGCAATACTTTATATCTCAAGGCTGGCGGTAAGACAAATACATATGCGCTGAAGGATGTGGAGAGCCAGGATCAGCAGGCGGCGCTTTTGTCGACAGTTATCGAAAAGATCAGGAAGATGAAGTGCGAATTAAAAAACCTGAGCCCGACTCAAAGTCGAACTCAGGTTTTGTTAGCAGCATAAAGATATATAGTTTTATTCCATAGCGATGACTTGTTTCCATTCGGCAAGAACAGCTGGTAAGATATCGTATTCTTTGTATTTGATTCTATTTTTGTTATTAGAATACATTGGTGTTTGAACTTGGACAGAAGTTGCAGTTGATATAGCTTTAATAAAGTCATCATTTAGTTCAAAAAATAATGAATAAGAATCTGGGTCTACAGAGGTTTTTAATGACATGACTTTTGTGTTATTAAACTTAAAGTGGGTTTTATCCAAAATAGCAGGTATGGATGACTTAGTAGTTAAAATAATTAGTGTAAAGTTAGTATTATTGTTAAGAAGTTCTTTTCTTAGAGTTATATTGTTTGGTGCTTTTGAGTAGCTTGTTTTTTTATCACGGTCAATAGAACTAACAATAACTTTTGAATCTGTAAATTCGTTTTGAAAGTAAGCTATTTCTGCATATACAGGTAGAGTAAAAGTAAACAAGAACATCATAGTCAGTACAATTTTTTTCATAAAATCAACTCCTTGAAGAAAGTAGGTGAAAATTTGGGCAAAGGTAAAAAAGTTGGTAAAATAGCATTCATGGCAGCAGGTTTTTTTATTGGAGCAGGTAGTCCTACCTGGTTTGGGTTAAAGGCTTCTCAGACTTTCGCAGCTGGTATGTACGGTATGTCAATCGCTTCCACCTTATGGTCAGTAACACAAAAACCAAATGCCTTCGGCAACCTTGACGGTGACTGCAATCAGGATGATTACAGTAGGTTCAGCACTACAATCAACGACATCTCGCAGGAAGCAGTTATTCCTGTAATCTATGGTACTAGAAAATGGGGCGGTTTGCAAGTATGGCATAACCCCTATAACGGCGAAAGATATCTGCAGAAGGATGTCATTATCTGTGAGGGCGGTATCAAGGGCGTGTATAACGTCTGTGCCAACGAAGAACTTATAAAAAATGATACTAATATCAGTATCTATAATATCCAGCATCAGGATGCGGCAGTCTATCGCAGTGGCAATACTTTATATCTCAAGGCTGGCGGTAAGACAAATACATATGCGCTGAAGGATGTGGAGAGCCAGGATCAGCAGGCGGCGCTTTTGTCGACAGTTATCGAAAAGATCAGAAACGAGTGCGGCAATGGCTGGAAGATAGACGGTGCAGTTGATGACAGAACCAGCAAAGGCATCAATGCCAAAAATATGCAGTTTAGTTCGTCTAAGCCTGTGGGCTGTTATTGTAATCCGGCCGATCCGACACGCAGCAATATGGTAGTGCTGGATAATCGCGGCTATGCGATCGGCAGCTTTGCTTTTAACGATTGTGTTGCTCCCGATAATTTTAATGACGTAGGCGGTTACACTAACACTGCCTGGATCAGGACTGATCTGGTGGCAAGCGGCAGGCTGAGCGGCGGCAACCCGACAGTCAACTGCATCGTGCAGGGGCAGCTGGTCAAGGTTTGGAACGGTTCTGGCTGGGTCAGGGAATACAGCGAAAACCCGGCCTGGATCATCAGAGATTTTTTGACAAATAAAAGATATGGCACAGGGCACTGGATTTCAGAAACTATGATCGACGACGACAGTTTTAAGGACGTAGCGGCCTATTGTGATGAAAAAGTGGAATATCTGGATGCCGAGGGCGTGAAACAGAAAGCTCCGCGTTATAAACTGAATATTATTTTAGATTCGCAGAAAACACCGATCGAACAGCTGAGTTCCATGCTGGCGGTTGGTGGTTTATTTTTGACGCTGAACAGGCAGATCGCACTGCGGGTGGAGAAGGAAGAAACTCCCTGCTATGCTTTTGACGATACAACGATTATCAAAGACAGTCTGTCGATCACGCAGACTTCGCTGGAAGAAACGCCGAACCGTTATAAGATCGGTTATTTTGATCCGTCGCAGAACTGGACGGAGATCAAGGTCGTAGTCGAAGATCTGGAAGCGCAGCTGGAGCAGGATGGCCGTATTATTGAAAAAACGATCACGCTGGCGGGATGTACTTCGCAGAATCAGGCGCTGCGTGTAGCCAGGTTGTATCGTGATTTGAACAAGACCTGTTCGATATCGGTTTCGTTCAGTGTGGCGACGCAGGGCATGAGTTTGGAATGCGGCGACGTTATTACGGTTTCTTACGGCGGTATTTTCAGTAAAATGCCGTTTCGTATCACGGAGATCGATGAAACTAATGCCGGTACTTATCAGCTGACCTGCAGGCAGTATAATCCGTCGATTTATAATGACGAGCTGGGTGCGCCGATCGTGATGCCGGATTATACTAATTCCAAGCCGCCTTATACTACTACGCCGCCTTCAGTAACGGGGCTGACCGTGGAAGAAAACAGCTGGACCAGTGCAGAAGGCATTTTGCAGATGGGTATGGATATTACGTGGGACGATATGTATTATGCATATCTGGATCACTATTCAGTCAGTTTATCGCGGGACGGCAAGAGTTATAAAACGTACTCGTCGACCTTTGATACCAGTGCGACGCTGACAGGTTTGCAGCAGGGGTCTTATTGGGTGTCGGTGCAGGCGGTCAGTCGTGACGGTGTGAAGGGTGCGCCGGCGATCAAGCTGGCAGAGATAACAGGTAAAGACAGGCCGCCGCCGGATGTTGCTTTGCTGGATGCGGAATTGCTGCCGGATGGTACGCGTCGCTTTTGGTGGAATTTTGATTATCCGAAGGTCAATGATATTGCAGGCTTTAAAATCAAGTATACGCAGGGCAGCAATCCGCAGTGGCAGACGGCTTTTGAGCTGCATAGCGGCGTCATTACGTCGCAGCCTTTTGAAACGCAGGCACTGCGCCAGGGCGTGCACACTGTTATGATCAAGGCAGTGGATAACGGCGGTAACGAAAGCGTCAATGCGGCATATGCTGTTTTGAATCTGGGCGACCCGCTGGAAGAAAATGTGCTTTGGAAGGTCGACTTGGCCGAAAATAACTGGGAAAAAGTTGAGCATGACGGTGTTGTGGAAAACGGTGTACTGAAAGGTAAATCGATCAATGACGAGCTGTTGGTGCTGTCGCATCTGCAGCCGCTGGCTGGTGGGCAGCTGTGGCTTGAGTATGGTTTGAATTCGCCATCTACAGTCAAATATTGTCTTGGAAGCGGCAGTTTAGCCTGGTCAAAACCACAGGAAATGGCCTGGGGAGAGGCTTTGAATAGTTACTGGCGTTTCAGCGGTATTTTTAAACCGTATACCGGTAAAATAGTTATCAACGCGACAGATTCACTCCATTTGGAGGTTCATTCATTGCCTGAAGCTGATGCCAGAGCGGAGATCGCAAAGCTGAACGCAATTATCGACGTTCCGGACAGGGTGGAGAATTTCAGTAATCTGCTGATTCCGGTGGAAGGTCTGACGCTGCCGATCAAAACACCGTATTATTACACGACTTCAGTGCGGATCAATGCTATTCAGAGTGTGGTATCGGTGGCAAATGTAAAAATTATCACACGCAACCCGTGCAAGATTCAGATCATCGATGCGGAAGGAAAGCCGATAGAAGCAGTTTGTGATTTGACCTGGCAGGGATTTAGAAGGGAGCTGGTATAAAATGCAAATACCTAAATTTATAAAAGACATAAAAAAATACTTTATGTATGAAGGTTCTGCGACACCGACAACACAGGACGATCTGCAGGCCTGTATGAAGAATGAACACGAAACATTGGAATGCCTTGTGGATGGTTTATGGCAGCCGGAAACAGAATATCAGGAAGGTCATATAGTAAGAAGCCCGAATATGGCTGCTGGATTTATCGCGGTTGCGAAAAATGCTGGATATTCTGCTACAAATGAGCCTGATTGGAATACAACCGCAAGAGAAGTTATTGATGGTTCTATTACATGGATCAAGAAGAAACAGGACAGTGGTGTTGGTTCTTGGGAAGCTTCAAAAGAATATAAAGTGAATGATACCGTACAGTTAGCAAATAACAGTGCGGTTTTTTTGTTATGTACAACTTCTGGCATAAGTGCGGTAAGTGAACCTGTTGTAACTTCACAAAGTTCTGTGACCGATGGCAGCGTTACATGGAAAGTGGTGGCTTATAATAAAGTCGCTGTTTTAAATTCTGCTGACCTAATAGAAGGTAAAAATATTCCTGATTGCTGGAAAGCAAATGAATCTGTTGCTGTAGGTACGATAAGATTTCTTTCTGACCCTGCATATGCTGGTTATTACCTGAAATGTGTGCAGGCTGGAACTACTGGTTCAAATGAACCGACAAATGTAGATTCGGGGGGGACTTCTGTATAGATGGAACAGCTAAGTGGCTGGTTTATTCTATATTAAAGTCACCTGATGCGTTCTTGTTAGGTGGTCAAACAGCAGCACAGATAATTGCGAATACTTTAGGTCAAGTTCCGAAAGGGATTAGTGTGAGTGTAACAGCAGGAACAATAGGTAATGGGGGAACTATTCCTCTGCCAAGTGGATATACGAGAGCGCAATGTAAGTATGCTGTGTGGGGTAGTAATTTTCCTTCTGCAAGGTATGGAGACTATGAAGGTGACAGAAGTGTAATCGTAAATCAAGCTACAGGTGGGGTTACTTGTCTCTTTTATTCTTATGATTCTGAAGGTGAAAGCTATACTACATATGGAACTGCTGGATACCTCTGCATAGCAGTAAAATAGAGAACGAAAGATAGCAAACAAAAAGTAAGGAGTGAAGCGAATGACGAGTGAGTATAGTAGGGGGGGACAATCCTCTCTGATGGTAGTGCAAAGTGGGAACTTTGCAAGATAGACGAAAGCGTATTAAGTAAGGATAGTGAGTTGTTGCAGGGAAAGACTGTTGAGCAGATAAAAAGCGAGACGTTAGCAAATGTACCTGCTAAGACCAATGTAACTGTGGTTGTAGGCGTTGTTAATTTTCCCGTACACTCAAGAACTGCGACAATTCCATTACCTTCTGGTTACGTAAGGTCACAATGTAGATATTTTATAAATACTGTGAGGTTTTCATATGATAATGATTCTAGTAATGCTTATTCTTGGGCATATTCTAGTATGATAAATCAAGGGAATGGAGTTGTTTCTCTTTCTAAATCGCCAGATGATTATGGTGGAATAAACATTCCTTATCTTTGCATAGCAGTAAAATAAATGAGGTGAAAATAAATGTATTATATTTTTAATGAAAATGGTGATTGTGTTGCGTCTTGCAACTATGAACCAGATGCAGCAGATTTGGTAAGTCGTAATGAAATGGCTGTAGTATCAGAAGAAAGTTATGATATCAGTAAAATAAAATTGGTCAATGGTGCGATTATTGAAGTAATAAAAGAACCCACACTTGCTGAATTAAAAGAGTCTAAACTCTCTGAAATAGATATTTGGACAGAACGTAAAATTACAGGCGGTTTCGTTTCTGAATGTTCTGGTGAGACAGTGACTTATGATAGTGATAGAGATACTCAAAATACGGTTTCCAGTGATCTAAATACTATCTATCTTGCTCCTGAAGAATTTGCTAAAAACTTCCCTAATGGTTATCTGATGAGAGGTTATCCAAAGAACAGTTATGTTAAACAGATATATTTCTTAAATAAAGATCAATTATTGCAATGGAATGTAGATTTAGGTTTACATAGAGGTATTTGTAAGCAAAATGGTTGGGAAAAACAGGCAGAAGTAGATAAAGCGACTTCAAAAAAAGAATTGGAAAACATTATTTTTGATTAAGTTTTATTAAGAGTGTGTAAGATAAATAAATGAGGTGAATGTTACATGGCAAATGAAATTGTCAGATATGGGGGGGACTGTCCTTGTAGACGGTACTTCTAAATGGGAAGTTAGAAAAATAGGTAACGCAGAAGAATTAAATGGACAGGCAATAGAAGATTTTAAAAACGAATTATTAGCAGCAGTACCAGAACAAAAGATATATTCAACAGTATTATTGTCTTCAGGAGAAATGAAACCTAATGGAACATCAACAGTGTATATTCCCCTACCTTCAGGCTATACAAGGTCGCAATGCAAATATGCTATATGGAGTATTGGGGCTACTAATATGTCTATAAATCAATCTACTGGAGCGGTTATTTGCTATAATTATGGTGTTAATTCTGGAGATCAGTATACACCGCCGTATGGTATTTCTTTTGGTTATATTTGTATCGCTGTAAAATAATTCGTTTACTTGTCAGTTCTTCTGTAAATTATAATTGGCAGGTGAATTATTAATGATAAATGATGGAACAGTAAAATGGGAAATAAGAAAGATAACAGAAGCAGAAATAAGCAGGAATAGTAGTTTATTGAATGGTAAGACAGTTGAAGAAATTGAAAATGATTTTGAAAATGATTTTTTGAAAAATATAAAAGTAAACGGTGTGATGGTGGTAATTGGTAATTTTACAGCATCCAGACAAGGGACATCTGAAACACTTTATGGACAAATACCATTACCAGTTGATTATATAAGAAGTCAATGTAAATATTGGACACCGGTAATTGCATATGATAGTGGAAATTCTAATCCTAGAGAAATTAATTGGACATCTATAAATCAAACAGACGGTTCAGTAAGTTTATATTCGAAAAGATCGGCTTCTAATAATGTAACAATGAATTATCTGCTTTTTGCAGTTAAGTAAAAATTACTATGAACTCTATAATTTGTTCTACAAAGAAGGTGTATAAATGGAGGTAATTTTACAGATTATTACTGGCGTTGTAGTAACATTTCTTTCGGCGGTGGTCCTTAGGATGCAGGATGAGGCGAAAAAGGTGCAGCAGCAGCGCGAAGCGGAGACTAAAAAACGTGACGATGATTTCCTGGCGATCAAAGAAGGTTTGTGTTCCCTTCTTAATGACCGTATCGATCAGGCGCACGAAAGATATACCATGCAGGGCTATATGCCGGTAGAAAAGCGTTATAAATTTCACCGTATTTATAACGCTTACCACGCATTGGGCGGCAATGGCATTTGCACAGATTTGATGAAAAAACTGGAAAAGCTGCCGACAAGCCCGCAGGGAGAAATGCAGTGATGTGGCGTAGTTTTGTCGGATGTTTTTTGAGCGGGATGCAGGTAGTAAGCGATAAACTTAATATTTATAATGTCAGGCAGATGCACATGATCAATTTCGTGTGCATTTATTTATGCCTGCTTTTTACGTTGTTTTTAATTGGTTGGGTTTATCAATGGCTGTTCTTTAATATATTAGATTTAGACATGCTGTTAAAAGGGGTCAATGTATTGGGATCAGCTGGTATTTTGGCGCTGCTGCGGTATGTTACCGATAAAATAGCTGCTGCTAAAATCATGATCGACCGCAATAATAACGGTATCCCTGATGAAGAAGAAACAACTGACGTAAGATGTAAAGAAGGTGAGAATAATGTATGTAAGTAAACACTGGAGCGTGAGTGAATGGGATTGCTGGCGCAGAAATAAAAATGTTTATGCATGGGATGACGAAATGGGACGGCTGTGCACTAATGACAGTAAAACAGAAAAATTGTTCAGAATTCTGGATAGTCTGCGTGAATGTGATCCGGATTGGGTCATTAACACTACTAAATATCATACAGAATACGGCACCAGCTTTAAATCCGGTTTCCGAACGGTAGATGATGGCGTCAATACTGCCTGCGGCGGTGCTGTAGGCAGTTATCACACCAGAGGCTGTGCCGCTGATATTCATGTCGCAGGCAAAGATTACACGGCTGCACAGCTGCTGACGATGGTACTGACTGCTGCTGGTTGGCATGGTATCGATGGCTCTGAATTAGGCATTGGCTGTTATGGCGACTGGCTGCATCTGGATACTCGCGGTTATAGCAGCAGATGGTGAGGAGTATGATTGATTTATTAAAACAGTTTTGCGGCAATAAATATGTGCAGTATTTATTACTTTGTCTGCTGGTATTTATGGTTGGCTTTGTTTGCTGTTATCAAAAATATGTACCTGCTTATAAGCAGCAACTGGCAGTGTTGACAGCGACTGTTAAGGACTATCGGGAGCGTTCTGTTTTTATTGCAGCAGTAAAAAATAGTGAGCAGCAGGCAATCACTTATGTGCCGAAGGTAAATGGTGAAAAAACTGATGTTGAAATAACTGATGCGGAAAATAAGATAATAGTTAAATACAATGGGCAGGAAACTGTATTTCAGCCACAGCTGGAAGAAACACAAAAGTTTGAGCAGGGCAAGCTCGTTATCGACAGATCGCAGCAGACTGTGCTGGATATGACGGAAGCTTTTAATAAAGCTGTAGCGGCTGAGGCGAAAAGCAAAAACAGGCAGCGTCTTGGTAAAGTTGATTTCGGGACTTTATATAATATTGACAATGGCGATGCTTATGCAGGAATAAGATATAATGCAAGAATGTTTGATATAGGTGCTTATCATGGCGTAGGGAATAGCGATGTGATAATCGGTATACATGGTAAATTTTAGGGGCTGGGTCTTAGGATCCAGCCCCATTTTTTTATTTTCCGGTCTAAATAAAAAAGCAGGCAGCGGTTAAGCTGCTTGCTTTAGGGTCTATTCCGTTTTTTTCTCCGACAGTTTATCTGCGGCATATTTGGCGTGCGCCATCAGGATATAGGGAATAGCTTCTTCACTCTTTGTCCAGGCTTTGATTTCTGCGGGCAGAAGATAGTTGAGATCATCTTCCTGTTCAACGATTTTTATAAAAAAGTCGCGCGGTTTTCCGTATGCCTGCATTATTTTAGAGATAAATTTTTCGGTAGGCTTAATGGCGTTGGCTGTTTCATAATAAAAATAATTAGAAGGAGCAACGCCTATTTTTGCCGCCGCTTCGGCCTGGTTCAGTCCGGCTTCCAAACGGCAATTTAATAGTTGTTCAGCGAGATATTTTACATCTATGCGGGCTTTTGTTTTTGCTGCTGCCATTTAGATTCCTCCAATTGATCTGATTCTTGTTTCTCTATATTATAGCAAGTTTAACTGTGGAAAATCAAGAAAATATAGAAAATACCGAATTCGTAAGATGACTGAGTTTAAAAGTAGGAAGATAAATTTGGATCATATGTCGTTTTTGACTATCCAACTTCATTTGGTATATAATGGAAGCGGTTATTTATCTGCCGTTTGACGGATTATCAAAGAAGCGAGGCGAACCTCATGGCAGTGATTTTTTATTTGAGTGGCACAGGTAACAGCCTGTATGCCGCTAAAAGTATCGCGCAGGAACTGGAGCAGTGCCGGCTGGAAGGCATTACCGGTTATTTAAAAGCGCCTTACGAGGTGCAGGACGAAGTTGTCGGTATCGTCTGCCCTGTTTATTGTATGGCGCTGCCGCCTGTAGTGGAGGCTTTTCTGCAGCAGGTGAAAATGGTGCCTCAGTATATCTTTTTAGTAGTGACTATGGGCGCGATGTCCGGACAGGCACTGGGTCAGGGGAAAGAGCTTTTAAAGCAGCGTGAGCTGCGGTTATCATATGGCGCTCAGGTGGCGCTGCCTGATAACAGTATCGTCTTTCCTTCGCCGCAGGCACGTCAGGAGAAGCTGCTGCGTAACGCTCCGGCTGAATTGGGACTGATCGCCCGTAATATCAAAAATAAGTATGATAATTATCAGCATCTGGATCGTGGTTTTTTGTGGAAGTATGGCGGTACAGCTGCCGGTATGTGGGTGCTGGATAAGATCAAGCAGTTCGGTAAGCTGAGCTGCGCTGATGATAAATGTGTCGGCTGCGGCATTTGTGCCGAGGTCTGCCCCGCGGGCAATATAACTATGGCAGCTGGTAAGCCTGCTTTTGGCAGCGAGTGTGTGCATTGCTTCGGCTGTGCGCACTGGTGTCCGCAGAATGCTATCAGCCTGGGACGTTTAAAACCCGATCAGAAAACTCGGTATAAGCACCCGGAGATTACGCCTGCCGAGCTGGCAGTACAGAAGGAAAGGAAAGATGAAATATGAAAATTTACGCTCCCGTAACGGAAGCAGTGCTGGACGCTTTAAAGACTATAGTCGGCGCTGAATACGTTTTGACCGAGCCTGAAAAATTAGAGCAGTATCAGACTGACGAAGAAACTGATCCGCGCAAGTTCCATCTGCCGGAGGCGGTTGTTCTGCCTAAGGACGCGCAGGAGATCGCGGCTGTTATCAAGCTGGCCAATACATATGATGTGCCGGTCACTGTCCGCAGCGGCGGCACCAGTCTGGCTGGCGGCGCTATTCCTGTATGCGGCGGTATTGTCCTTTTAATGGAACGGTTGAACAAGATCATCGAGCTGAATGCCGAAGGCATGTATATGGAGGTTGAAGCCGGTGTGCGTACTGTCGATATTCAAAAATATGCCAATGAGGCTGGTTTTCTGTATGCAGGCGACCCCTGCAGCGCTGAAAGCTGTCTGATCGGCGGTAACATCGCCACTAATGCCGGCGGCAATAAAGCGGTGCGTTACGGTGTGACCCGTGACCAGGTTTACGCTGTCGAGGTCGTAACACCGACTGGTGAGATCGTAGAGCTGGGAGCACGTTTAAAGAAAAAATCGACCGGGTACTGCCTGGAACAGCTGATCATGGGCAGTGAGGGCACGCTGGGCATTATCACTAAGGCGACGCTTAAGCTGCAGCCGATCCCGCCTTACAGATTTGATCTGCTGGCTGTGTTCAGCGATCCGGAGCAGGCCTTGGACGTAGTGCCGAAAATCATGCAGGCCGGCATTAATCCGACCAGTGTGGAGTATATGGATAATTCCTATGTGCGCGGTACGGCCGACTATCTGGAGTTTAAGGGAGCCCCTCATTATGAGAACGGCATTTATGTTATCATCACAGTGGAGACTTTCAGCGAGGACGAGCTGGATCTGAAAATGGAGCAGCTGGATGAGTTGTGCAGTGCTGCCGGCGCTGTCGATGTGCTGGAAGCCGATGAACGTATTTGGGATATGCGCCGCAACTGTCAGGAGTCTGTACGTCTGATCAGTCTGGTTTCCCTGACGGACGACGTGGTAGTTCCTGTTAATGAGATCGCCGGTACGATCAAGTTTATTATGAAAATAGGCGAAAAATATCCTTTCCCGGTCAAAATCAACGCGCATATCGGCGACGGGAATCTGCATATCGTTTTATGCAAATGCGAATTGAGCGACGAAGAATGGGAAAACAAAGTGGAAGCTTTCCATAAAGAGGTTTATACTTATGCTTACAGCATCGGCGGGCGTCTGGCCGGCGAGCATGGCATCGGCGCAAAAAAACTCAGAGAAATGGAAACATATACCCCGGCCGGCGAGCTGGCGATCATGCGCACGATCAAGGCGGCAATGGACCCGCAGCTGATTTTGAACCCGGGCAAGATCTTTGATCTGTAAGTTATTGAACTGCAGCGGCAGTATGCTGCGGAAAAGATAAAATCTTATTTTGTAGGACAGTAGAAAGGAATGGAAGTTATGAGTAAATACGAACCGGTCAGCGCAGAAGTGGTAGCAGCTCTGCAAACGGCTTTGGGCGCGGAGTATGTAAGGACCGATGCCGAAACCCTTGAAAAGTACAAAACTGACGAGGAAACTGATCCCCGTTATCATCATCTGCCGGAGGTCGTAGTTTGGCCTGGCAGCACAGAAGAAGTTGCGGCGGTCATGAAAATCGCCAATCAATATAATGTGCCGGTAACACCCCGCAGTGCAGGGACCAGTGTTTCCTGCGGGGCGATCCCTGTTTATGGCGGTATCGTTCTGCTGTTGGAACGGATGGACAAAATCGAAGAGCTGAATACTGAAGGTATGTATATGGTTGTCGAGGCTGGCGCGCGTACAGTAGAAATTCAGGAAAAAGCCAATGCGGCCGGCTTCCTCTATGCAGGCGACCCCTGCAGCGCCGACAGCTGTCTGATCGGCGGTAATATTGCCACTAATGCAGGCGGTAATAAGGCTGTACGTTACGGCACTACCCGCGATCAGGTCTATGCGATTGAAGCAGTTACGCCTACCGGCGATATCGTTAATGTGGGCGCACGGCTGAAGAAAAAATCGACGGGCTATTGCCTGGAACAGCTGATCATGGGCAGTGAAGGTACTTTGGGCATTATTACTAAAGCCACTTTAAAGCTGCTGCCTCTGTGTCCGTATAAACTGGATCTGCTGGCGATCTTTACCGATTTGGATAAAGCTGTCGGTTTGGTGCCGAACCTGATCAAAGCGGGGTTGAATCCGACGAGCGTGGAGTTTATGGATAATGCGTTTGTACGCAGCTCCAGCGATTACTGTGAATTGAAGCTGCCTCATTATGAAGACGGTTTTTATGTTATTGTGACGGTAGAGACCTTTAATGAAGATGAGCTGGAAAGCAAAATGGAACAGCTGGACGAGATTTGCAGTGCCAGCGGCGCTACTGATGTTTTAGAGGCTGATGACCGTGTGTGGAAGCTCCGTCGCAACTGTCTGGAATCTACGCGCGTTTTGAGTCTGGTCAGCACTTCTGATGATCTTGTCGTACCAGTCGATCAAATCGCTAACTGTATCCGCCATCTGACCAGGGTTGCGGAAAATTACAACTTTAAACTCTTTACGCTGGCTCATGCCGGCGACGGCAATCTGCATTTCCAGATTTTGAAAGGCGAGATGAGTGACGAGCAGTGGGAAGATGAAGTAAGCCGTTTCCATGCTGAAGCTTATCCTTATGTTTACAGTCTGGGCGGTCGCCTTTCCGGCGAGCATGGCATCGGAGCCAAGAAGGTCGAAGCCATGGAAAAATATACGGAGCCGGTAGAAATGAAAATGATGAGGGAAATCAAGCGTGCGCTTGATCCTAAAAATATTCTTAACCCGGGTAAGGTATTCAACGCCTGAAAACTGATAAAACCATCTGTACTTTAAGTACAGATGGTTTTTGCGTATTTGAGGTTCAATATAATTTTGAAATATTAATACCATTTTTTACGTTGTAATTTTTTAAGCGTAAAGATAGCAATCAATGCCATAACGCCAAGGCAGAGCGGATAGCCCCATTGGGATTTCAGTTCCGGCATATACTGGAAATTCATGGCAAAAATACTGCTGATACAAATCAGCGGCAGGAAAATGACTGCCACTGTAGTCAGCGTAGCCTGAATATCAGCGCTGCGTTCAGCAGCGGCATTGACGCAGAGCCGCTCCAGAGAAGTCAGTAATTCTTCGGCGACCGATAAGGTAAGTACGGCACCTTCCAGTTTGATCGTCAAAAGTTCGGGGGCATTATCGCTGCCGATAACTAAAGGCGGGTCCTGACGCAAGGCGCGGCTGACGATGCGGCGCATCGGATAGACCGCCTGTTTGGCAGTGACCAGGCTGCGGCGCAGACGCAGCAGTTCTTTGGGATCCGGATGTTCATCCTGTTCGCTGTAAGCTGCAGACAGAAGCTGCAGCCGTTCTTCCAGATAATTGATGACCTCGCAGTTGTCGTCAAGGATCTTGCCTAAAATCAGGGTCAAAGCCTGCGGGATCGTATTATTCGGCTTCTGCAGGGTTGTTACCAGCGTACGCGCATTTTTTAAACGGTCACAGCGGCCATGATGCAGAGAAAGCAGTCTGTTGGCGCTGGCGGCGAAACAAATATTATTATAAACGGCATTGCCGCTTTCGTTTAGCTGCAGGTGGCGGCAGACGAGGATTCTGTTGTTGCCGTCGCGGAATAAACGCGGCTGCTGTTTTTTATTTTCTAAAATGTTTTGAGTAGCGGGACTCAGTTTGAAGGAGCGGGCGACGGTCATTACCTGATCGTGCGAGCCGAATAATGACATATCAAGCCAGATAGCACCTTCTTCCGGAATTGCTAAAAGCTCTTCTGTAAGTTCATCGGCAGAAATATAGGCGTTTTCCTGGCCGTCAAGTATCAGCAAAGTGCGCGCGCTGCTTTGAACTTCTGTTTTTTTTTGAGCAAAGAGTGCGGCTGTGTCGATTTTTTGCTTTAACATCGCATTAGCTCCTTTTGTATAAATTCAAATTTCTGTATATATTTTAACCTGTTCAAAGTCAACTTACAATAATAAGGCAGGATTTTTTTTATAAATGGCGAAATATAACTATTTAAATAGGATGAAAAAAGATTGTCGGCAGGAACTGCCGGCGTTGTCGCCGCAAGCTATTTTTAGATAAAGAGGAGCAATGAACGACATGTTTACAAGAGTTTTGTTAGCAATGGATCTTACGCCTAAGTCAGAAATACTGCTGCCGTGCCTGTACAGTCTGTGCCCCGATACAAATACAGAAATTATTCTAGCTTATGTATTCGATGAAGAAGAGGACGCAGATCCTTACAGTAGCAGTTATAAAAAGGTTTACAGCAAGCTGCAGGGGTATGCCAATGAGCTGATGCGCAACGGTTATGAAGAAGTAAGTATCGAAATGCCCTGGGGCGAGGTATTTGAAGAAATAACCCGCGTCGGAGACGATAAAGAAGTAGATCTGACTTTAGTGGCTTCGCATGGAAAGGGCTTTTTTAGAAGTGCGTTGCTGGGCAGTACGACCTTTGATCTTGCCAGATCTTCGAAGCGGCCATTGTTTGTTGCCAAAACCGACGGTGACAGCGACAATATTGCCGATGATGATATGTTGCGTAAATTGATGATACCGACCGATTTTTCTAAGAAATCTTTAGTGGCGCTCAATTTGATCCGCAGCCTGCGTGAGCATGTAGCGGAAGTGGTGTTCGTACATGTAGTGGAACGCAGCCGCAATCAGAGCGATCTTGAGAGCAAGCTGCTGAATGCCGAATCGCGGATGGAAGAACTGGTGGCCGAGATGAAACTTTTTGGGATCAAAGCTTCTTATCTGGTCGATAAAGGGGCGGCGTCTAAAAAAATCTGCCGCTGGGCGGAAGAAGAAAATGTGTCGATGATCGCGATGACCAAAACCGGTGCCGGCCTGGTCAAAGGTCTGGTAATGGGGGCAACAGCTCAGAACGTTACGCTTAATTCCGAGCGCTCACTGCTGCTGCTGCCTGCTGATGAAGTAAGTAATGATTAATAGAGAAGTGAAAAAAATTTTACATAATCTTGATGGAAACTCTTGACATATCTTCCGGAAATCAGTATACTGTTACTTGCGGCTGGATTAAGCCAGCCGCAAGTTTATTTTTAAGCGGTAAACAATAGCATAATCCCTGATTTTTTCAACCTGGAGAGATGACCGAGCGGTTGAAGGTGCACGCCTGGAAAGCGTGTGTACGGGAAACCGTACCGAGGGTTCGAATCCCTCTCTCTCCGCCACTTAAAAAAAGTTTGCCGCGGTCAGCGGCTTTTTGTTTTTCTGTAGGACCGCAGGCGGCGGGTCCTGCGCAATAGGAGTCTGTGAACCGTGTCAGGTCCGGAAGGAAGCAGCACTAAGCGGATCCTCTTATGTGCCGCAGGGGTGCCTGCGTCTGTGGCCCTACAGGGAAACAACTGAGAAAAAACCGGCTGTTTATGACAGTCGGTTTTTTGTATTTTTATATTATTGATGCAAAAGTGTCCCTTAAATTTTTCACAAAATTGGATATAAGTGAAGCCATTGCCCAAAGAAGCGAAACGCCGCATGGGAAATAAAGGGCGAACTTACCCAGAAGCAGCGACGGGAAAAGGAGCTGCGCGGGTTACCGTTACCGGCGAAGCCGGCAGGCAGTAACTGCAAAAGTGTCCCTTAATTTTTTCACAAAATTGGATATAAGTGAAGCCATTGCCCGAAGAAGCAAAGCGCCGCATGGGCAATAAAGGGCGAACTTACCCAGAAGCAGCGACGGAAAAAGGAGCTGCGCGGGTTGCCGCTACCGGCGAAGCCGGCAGGCAGTAACTGCAAAAGTGTCCCTTAAATTTTTCACAAAATTGGATATGTACTTATATCCGTAAATTTTATATAATAAGTAGATAAGAAACTCAGAGGCTTAATGACGGGAAAGGAGGCAGAAAATGGCTTATGTAGCACTATACCGGCGCTGGCGGCCGCAGGGCTTCGATGCCCTTGTAGGTCAGGACGCAGTGAGGATCGCATTGAGCAATGCTTTGACGACAGGACGGATTGCGCATGCGTATTTATTTGCCGGTCCAAGAGGTACAGGCAAGACCAGTACGGCGAAGATTCTGGCGAAAGCTCTGAATTGTGAGCAGGGGCCTACTGCTAATCCCTGTAACGAGTGCGCCAACTGCCAGCGGATCAATGACGGCAGCAGTATGGATGTGTTTGAGATCGACGCTGCTTCTAACCGCGGTATCGATGAGATCCGTGAACTGCGTGAAAAAGTCATGTTTGCGCCTGTCAACGGGCGTTATAAAGTATATATTATCGATGAAGTGCATATGCTGACGACAGAAGCTTTTAACGCGCTGCTGAAAACGTTGGAAGAGCCGCCGGCGCATATCGTGTTTATTTTGGCGACGACAGAGCCGCATAAGATACCGGCAACGATCCATTCCCGCTGTCAGCGTTTTGATTTTAAACGTGTGACTAATGAGGATATTGCAAAACGTCTGCGCGAGGTTGCTGACGGCAGCGAAATCAGAGCGGATGACGAAGCCTTGAAACTGATTGCGATTCAGTCGGACGGAGGTATGCGTGATGCGCTGAGCCTGTTGGATCAGTGCGGCGTGATGGCCGATACTGTAACTGCCGAAACGGTACGGAACGTTTTAGGTATCGTGGGGCGTGAAGCGCTGCGTGAGCTGGTGCGTGCGATCGGCAGGCAGGACTTGTCAGTTGCTTTGCAGCTGCTGAACCGTTTGGCTGAGCAGGGCAAGGATGTGCGTCAGATCCTGACAGAGCTGGCCGAGTATCTGCGGGCGGTGCTGCTCTATAAAGCATCGCCCGGATACCACGAAATTTATTTGACGGATACGGAAGAAGCTATTTCCGAGCTGGCTCCGTTATTTGGCAGTGATCGCCTGATGGCGGCTGAAGAACGTCTGCATCAGGCCATGGGTGAATTGCGGTTCAGTGCGCGGGGCAGGATTACTGCGGAATTATGTCTGTTTGATCTGTGCCGTATTGAGGGCAGTACTATTGCCGCACTGATGGCCCGCGTAGAGCAGCTGGAGCATCAGGTACGCAGCGGTGTGCCTTTGGGTGCTGCAAACAGCAGGACTCAGATTAAGCCTGAACCCGAAGAAAAACAGGCAGCGGCGGTTGCTGCTCCTGCAGCGTCCCGGGTAAAAAAAGCGCCGGCAGTAAGTGCCGTTCAGGCATCAGCGGCTGAACCCGAGCCTGCTGCTGCGGCAAAAGCTGAAACAGAGCCGGAACCTGTTTCTGAGGAAGCAGCTGCTGCGACGACACTGGAATACAGCGGTGACTGGACCGAAGGCGAAGATCTGTGGAACCAGGCTTTGGAGATCCTTAAGAATGAGAAAAAACAGTCTATGGTGGCCTGTGCCGCCGGCGGTTATGTTACAGGGTATGAAAACGGCGTTTTGACCGTTGGTTTCAAAAATAAATTCATGTGCGTCAGGATGAACGATCCTGATTATAAGAAAGCTTTTGAAGAAGTGCTGCTGAGGCTGGCACGGCAAAGTATACGGTTGGAATGCATCACTGCCGCCAAGCCTGCCGCTGCCAAACCTAAAGCTGCTCCAAAACAGCCGCCGGCGGAAGATGTTGAACCGGCTGTGAAGGCTGCGCTGGACGCTTTTGGCGGCACACTGCAAAAATTATAAATCAAATTTCTGCCGCAAGGCATCATCACGAGGAGGAACAATAATGTTTAACGGTGGTATGGGAAATATGCAGGGCATGATGAAAAAAGTACAGAAATTACAGGCTGATATGGCAAAAATGCAGGAAGAATTAAAGCTGCGTACAATCGAAACTACAGTAGGCGGCGGTGCTGTCACCGTAGTTGTCAGCGGTAAAAAAGAAGTTGTCAGCGTTAAGATCGATCCCAGCGCAGTAGACCCGGAAGATGTAGAAATGCTGGAAGACCTTTTGGTAGCGGCAGTTAACGAAGGTATGCGCAAGATCGACGAAATGACTGAAGCTGAAATGGGCAAACTGACCGGCGGGATGAAAATGCCGGGCATGTTCTGAAAATGGCCAGAATGATCCGGCCGATGGCCAATGTGCATGAACAGCTGCGGCGCCTGCCCGGTATTGGTTCCAAAACCGCTCTGCGCCTGGCGTATCATATTATCGATATGCCGGAAGAAGAGGTGCGCCGTCTGGCAGAAACACTGCTGGAGGCCAAGCGGCAGATCCGTTTGTGTGATATTTGTTATAATCTTACTGATGCCGAGACCTGTGAGGTTTGCGGCAATGCAGGGCGCGACCACAGTGTAGTCTGCGTTGTGGAACAGCCGCAGGATGTAATGGCGATGGAACGCAGCCGCGGTTATAACGGTGTTTACCATGTGCTGCACGGCGTTTTGTCACCGCTTGACGGTATCGGTCCTGATAATCTGCGTGTAAAAGAGCTGCTGCGGCGTCTGCAGGGTGATACGGTCAGGGAAGTTATCATCGCTACCAATTCTGACGTGGAAGGCGAGGCTACTGCTGCCTATCTGGCGCAGCTGCTGAAACCTGTCGGTATCGTTATCAGCCGTATTGCCCATGGCCTGCCTGTTGGCGGTGATTTGGAATATGCTGACGAGCTGACTTTATCACGTGCTTTGGAAAACAGGCATAGAATGTAAGAAAGAAGGAGCTATAGCATGCAGGAAATAGAAAGTGCTGTCCGCGATCTGGGCGGTTCGGCCATGCAGGGCATTGACCATGCTGTAAAAGGGCTCAACTCGGGTACTCTGGAAGGAACGCTGCCGTTTATTATCGGCGTCCTGATTTTAGTCGTCGTCGTAAAATGTTTTTCACTGCCGTTTCGTCTCATCTGGAATGGTATCTGCGGTGCGGTAGCTTTGTGGTTTATCAATCTTATAGGTGGATTTTTGGGTTTTGGACTCAAAATCACCGTTATCAAAGCGCTGATTGCGGGGTTCTTTGGAATACCTGGCTGTTTGGCGGTTATTTTATGGGAGCTTTACGCCAGGTAAAGCTTCAGGCAGGAGGTAAGTTATGAATATGCTGCATAAAGCCATGACCATTGCCGGTAGCGACGCCAGCGGCGGTGCAGGTATGGAGGCTGATTTAAAAACATTCCAGGAGCTGGATGTTTACGGGATGACGGCTCTGACCGTTATCGTAGCCCAGAATCCTCATAAAGACTGGGATCACGAAATTTTTCCGATCGGTTTGGACGTTGTGGAAAAACAGATCGAAACGATTGTCGCCGGTATCGGTATCGATGCTATGAAAACGGGGATGCTGGGCAGTGCCGAGCTGGTTGAGCTGGTGGCCCGTACTATAGACCGTTTCAAGCTGCGCAATGTCGTTATTGATCCGGTCATGGTCTGCAAGGGTGTGGATGTGATCATGGTACCGGAAGCAGCCGCCGCTATCAAAACTGTTTTGATGCAGCGGGCTGACGTAGTAACGCCTAATACGATCGAAGCAGCCTATCTTGCCGATATGGAAAAGGTGGAAACGCTGGATGAGATCAAGGAAGCTGCCGGACGGATCAAGGAGCTGGGAGCAGGCTATGTCGTAATCAAAAGCGGTTCCCGCAATGACAGCAGGGAAGCTGTTGACGTGCTTTATGACGGCAGGGAATTTACGATTGCCAGCGCTCCTAAAATCGAGCCCTGCTATAATCATGGAGCTGGCTGTACTTATTCGGCAGCGATTACAGCGGGACTGGCCAATGGATTGAGCGTGCGCGAAGCTGTGGAACTGGCGAAAAAATTTGTAGCGGCCGCACTGCGCGGTTCTTTCAAGCTGAATGAATATTCAGGTGCGACAAACCATTGTGCATATCGTTTGGAAAATAATAAATAATTTCAGGATATGCTAAAGTTTTTGGATAAAACTAAAAACTTTAGCATATTTTTTTTGAAAAAACTGCGGTTTGGGCAACGATTTTGCAGAAATACTGTATACATGAAGAAAGAAGGCAGGATTTTTATTATTTTTGCCTAATTATTGTAGACGTAATTTTAATATTTTATTATGCGCAAGGGGGATATTTTGATGAATTTGTCAACAAAAATTCTGATCGGTCTTGGTCTTGGTATCATTGCCGGTCTGGAACTGGGTGCGGAAGGTGTAGATTTCGCCAAAACATGGATCGGACCTTTTGGTACTATCTTTATGAATATGATCAAAATGATCATCGTTCCTTTGGTTTTCTCGTCTCTCGTCATTGGTGTCTGCAGTTTGGGGGATATCAAAAAGATCGGCCGTATCGGCGGCAAAACTATGGCTTATTATTTGGGAACTACGGCATTTGCGATTGTACTTGGTATATTTTTAGGTACGGTTTTAGAACCGGGCGCCGGCGTGAATATGCCTGGTGAAGGCGTTAAAGCTGCGGCTAAAGCCGCGCCGCCTATCATGCAGGTAATTATTGACATTTTCCCGACTAATGCGATGGAAGCGATGCTTAAAGCCAACATGCTGCAGATCATCGTTTTCAGTCTGTTCATGGGTATCGGCATCACTGCAGTCGGTGATCGGGCCAAGACTCTGTACAATGTTTTTGACGGTCTGGCAGAGGTCAGCTATAAAATCGTCGGTTTTATCATGAATGTGGCGCCGATCGGTGTTTTCGGTTTGATCACTCCGGTCGTTGCAGCTAACGGCCCGGCTGTACTGCTGCCGCTTTTGAAGGTTGTTATCGCTGTTTATCTCGGCTGCTTCCTGCATGCGGTCATCGTTTATGGCGGTCTGCTTAAATTCGTCGGCAAGATCAGCCCGGTCAAGTTCTTCAAAGCAATTTTACCAGCACAGGTGCTTTCGTTTACCAGCTGTTCCTCTGGCGGCACATTGCCTGTCAGCATGCAATGCATCCAAAAGCTGGGTGTTTCGAAAGACATTTCCAGTTTTGTACTGCCTTTGGGCGCTACGATCAATATGGATGGCACTGCTGTTTATCAGGGCGTCTGCGCACTCTTCATTGCGCAGATCTATGGGGTCGATCTTACGACCGGGCAGTATCTGACTATTGTTCTTACTGGTACGCTGGCTTCGATCGGCACTGCCGGTGTTCCGGGGGCAGGCTTTATCATGCTGACGATGATATTGACGGCGATCGGCTTGCCGCTTGAGGGTTCCGCTCTGATCGCAGGTATCGACCGTATCCTTGATATGCCGCGGACCTGCGTTAATGTTACTGGTGACGCTACCGTTGCTTATCTGGTTGATAAAAGCGAAAAGTCGAACATCGAAGAACCGCTTTATTAAAATAAGACAAGACTCTTTGACGGATGGGTTTAGACCCGTCCGTCTTTTATATTTCAAGAATAATTCACAACAGGCGGCAGGAAATTTGCTGTGGACGCAGAAGGGATATAGGAGAAATGGGGTTATTGTATGGAAAAAACAGCTGAACTTATAAAACAGATCACAGAACGACTCAACCGCCGTCCTGCCCGGATCGATAAAGCTGACCGTTTGTGGGATGCTGCCGTTTTAGTGCCGTTGATAGACACCAAGCAGGGTCCGGCAGTTCTTTTTGAAGTACGGGCCGCCGGTTTGGGCTGGCAGCCGGGCGATGTATGTTTTCCGGGCGGACGCTATGAGTGCGGCGATGACAGCTTTGCCAAAACTGCTGTGCGCGAAACCTGTGAAGAGCTGGGTATTACTGAAGACAAAATAGAATTGTGCGGTGAACTGGATTACTTGGTGACACATATGGGACCTATTATTCATCCTTTTGTTGGCAGGCTGGCCAACGAAGTAAAGCTGGACTGCAACAGCGATGAGGTAGCTGAGATTTTTACGGTGCCGCTGAATTTTTTATTGGTTTCTGAGCCGCGCGTTGCTCATATGGAACTGGCAAACCGCGCAACTGCAGATTTTCCTTTTGATCTGCTGCCGCGCCATCCGCACGACTGGTATAAGCGGAAGGGGTATAATATCTATTTTTACGAATATCAGGGGCATGTTATCTGGGGGCTTACAGCTCGGATACTGCATGGATTTATTAAGCGGTTTCATAAAGAACTGCAGGCTAATATTTTGTAATTGGGTGTGGGAAAGGAAGAAAAGGATTGAAAAAATTAATTTTGCTGATCGTAGCGGCAATCGCTGCCGCCAGTTATTTGGTATATGCTTATATGAACGGCGATCCGATGTTTGGGACGCTGGCTAAAACTATGGATGACCTGCCGCGCAATGAACGGCTGGGCTCTAAACGCAATATCGTAGTATTAGGCGTAGACGGCAGGGAAAAGGACGATGATCCTGGTCGCAGCGACACGTTATTTGTCGTAATGTTCGACCCTAAAAGTAAAAATGTTTCGCTGCTGTCGATTCCGCGTGATACCAGGGTGCGGATCCCCGGGCATGGCTGGGATAAAATCAACCATGCTTATGCGTTCGGCGGGCACAAGCTGACGCAGCAGACAACGGAAGAGCTTTTGGGCATTCAGGTCAATAATTATGTAATGGTCGATTTCAGTGGTTTTGAAAGTTTGGTCGATGCGATCGGCGGCATTGATATTGATGTGGAAAAGGATATGTATTATTATGATGACTGGGATGATTTTCTGATCGATCTTCCGGCAGGGCAACAGCATCTGGATGGCAAAAAAGCGATCCAGTATGTGCGCTATCGTGATGAGGAAGGCGATATTGGCCGTATTAAGCGTCAGCAGAAGTTTATGATGGCGGTTTACGAAAAGATTGCTTCGGCACAGATTTTAACTAAGATGCCGGGGCTGGTTTCGGAAATTATGAAAATGGTCAAAACTGACCTGCCCGTTTCAGATATGCTGGCGATGGGCGGCGCTTTACACGGAATGATGAAAGAACAGGGCGGTCTGCAGATGGCTACAGTTCCAGGTACGCCTGAATATATTGATGAGATCAGCTACTGGATTCCCGATATTACTGACCTGCGCGAGCAGATGGTAGATATGCAGGGCGCGCAGATGACGGAACGTTATCGTCAGGGTGCTGAAAAAATGGAAGCAGAGTATAAACGCAACCTGATTACAGCGCAGGAAAAAGAAAAACAGAAAGCTGCAGAAGAGAAAATCAAAGCAGATGAACAAACAGAAAAGAAAATAAAAGAGGATACGAAAGAGAAGAATAAAGAAAAAGCTGATGCCGAAAAGAAAGCTAAGGCTAAAAAAGCTAAGTCAGGCGAAGAACTGGGACCGGCAGAGAAAGACGGGCAGCAGTTAACAGAGCCGCCTAAGGCTGTGAAACCGCCTGCTAAGGAAAGCAGCCGCAATACGGTATCTGTCAAGGTCGTTGACTGCAGCGGCAAAGGAGCAGGCAGTGATGCCGCAGCAAGACTGGCAGCAATGGGCTTTGAGGTTATCGACGGCGGCAGTGATCCTGAACGTGATCAGACTACGGTAGTATCTACGACCAGCAACGGACGTGTGGTCAGCAGGCTGTCGGCTGTACCGTTCCCGTACACTCTGAGGATTCTGCGGGCTGATGATGCGTCTTATGACGCGGTGATTTTTATCGGTAAAGATTATCAATAAACCTTTGTCCAATGCAGGTAAATTCTCTTTGCACAAATTTTCTGAAAAAGGCAGAAAACTGCTATTGCATATTGTATACAAAAATGCTATACTAGGAGTATCAAAACAGCCCCTCATTTGGCCCTTCTCGTAAGGGCTTTTTTTTTTTACCCTTTTTTAAGTCTGCTAAAAAGTACAAATACAGGTGGAGTTTCCAATGTATCTTTAAAAGCACTGTCAAATAATTAGAATTATTGGTAATAAATTAAACTGCTTAAAAATAAAAATGGATATTTTTAATTATAGAATTTGTCATATATCTTTGAATTGTAATAAGAGAAGCAAAATATATATAAATATATTTTGCTTCTCTTATTACAATTTAGAGTTTTTTCAGACATTTTCTACAGTTTGTTCTATTAGTTGGATTCAGTAGAAAATTAAAATGTGTCCTTAATATATTTTATGTACTAAACAGATAAATTACGTGATGCACCTAATCCGGAGAGCAGGCATACACTTGAAACTCCAATAAGAGTGATAAGAGGCATTGTCCAGTTATTAGTAGCATCATGTAAGTAACCAAAAAACATTGGTCCAAAAGCAGCAAGTAGATAGCCTATAGATTGAGCCATTCCAGATAATCTGGCAGCTTCATTGGCATTATTTGTTCGTAGATTGAAGAACATCATAGACAGGCTAAATGTAAAACCACCGCCAATACCTAGCAGGATTATCCATAAAATGGTGGATTTGAAACCATGAACCAGAAGAAGTCCTAAAAAACCAATGATGATGCATAGGGAACCAACCATTACTAAGGAATGTTGACTGGATGTGTGGCCTGCAAGGATAGAACAGAAAAATATCGTAGGTATCAAAGCAAGTTGCATAATTGAAAGCATCCAACCAGCTTGGCTCGAAGTCATCCCCTGCTGAATTAAAATACTTGGGAGCCAAGTAACTATGCAATAAAAAATCATAGACTGCAATCCCATGTAAATAGTGACTTGCCATGCCAGAGAGGATTTCCAGATGCTGACTTCCTTCATAGTGGGTTCGTCGATGTTATTTGTTTTATTGACTTCTTCAAGAGTGTCCGCTGCCATATTATCAACAGCCATTTTTGAATTTTTTCTTAGCTGGGGAATCCAAATGATTATGGATATAAAGCTAAGGACGGCCCAGATTTTTAATGCGCCGGCCCAGCCTAATCCTGAGTTGACTGCAAGAGGAATGCTTATGCCGGAAGCCAGTGCTGCGAAGATACTCATAGAAACGGAGTAAAGGCCTGTCATAACTCCGACTTGATTTGGAAATTCTTTTTTTATTAAGCTCGGCATCAAAACGTTACTTGCTGAAATTGCCAATCCTATGATTGCTGTTCCCAAAAACAAACTGAAGCTACCTGCATAGGATCGTAATAAAATTCCTAGTGTGAGAATGATGACTGATCCAAAAAAACACACTTCGGTTCCAAACTTACGGGCCATTCCAGGTATAAGAGGTGAAAATAGAGCAAAAGCAAATAATGGGAGGGAAGTGATCGTTCCTGCTAAGGTATTTGAAATATGCAGGTTATCGCGTATTAAACTGACTAATGGCCCAACAGAAGTCAAAGGTGCTCGTAAATTTGCTGCGATAAATAAAATCCCGATTATCAGCATTACGGGGGCGGCTTTTGCAGATTTATTGTTTACTTTATTCATTATCATAGTTGCTCCTTAAATATTATATTTGTGTTTGTTGATAAAGAATCATGCTCGTTATGGCATTTTTAGAATAACTTTAAATAAATACGGATACTTTTTTCGGTAAGTATAGGTAAGTGTGTATATATACCATATACTTTGACATAATTAACAGTTGTTGATCTTTCCTTTCTTAAATTTATAAATCCTATACCGCTCAATTGCAAGATAATAGAAAAAAGTTGAAACAAAAGAGTATGGTTGCTATACACTTTTGCAAAATTTTTTAATCATCAAAATTTTCGTTAAAGGTTTTGACCTTTTTGATTAAAGATGATAAAAAGGTTGATAAAAATTCTAATTCTGGAGTTGAAGCATTTTGCAACTCTGCTTTAACCATGTTGTTTAAAACAGAATGGTAATACATATGATTTTTATGGGCTTTTTTGCCTTTCTCCGTTAAATTTAATGAATATCTGGATAAATTAAGATTATCAATCTCTTTGATAATAAGATCTTTTTTTTCCAGTTTTTTTAGTATTTCGGAGACAGCTCCTTTGGTTACTCCTAGAATTTCAGCCAGACCTCCCACATGGATTCCAGGATGTTCGGCAATAGCCATTATTATATGTATTTCTGAATAAAAAATAGGTACATCTGTCCCGTAGTAACGAGTTTTTTGATCAAGATCAACCAATGCAAGTGCTAACTGTAGAGAATTATATGCAATTTGATGTTTAGTATTTATAATTTTGTTCATGTTAATAGTATATGGTTGCTATACGCTTTTGTCAAGTTTACATTGAATTAGTATTTTTGCAAACATTGAAAAGGTTTTTATACTGAATTCAAGTGTTTGTAAAACTGTAAGCTTCAACAAAAGTGCAGACAGTGGTGGAAAAAGCAGGATTATACTTTATTTTTTTACAAAAATGGCTAAAAAGGCCTGCTAATTGTGCTATAAGTGGAAATAGAGCTGGAAATATGATAAAATATATACATATTGTAAAGGCGTCTGCCTGAAATAAGAGCATGTACGTTAATTTGATTAAGGGAGGATGCGCAGTGAGAAATGATATCCATATCGTTTTGGACAGTATTGCTGTTGCAGAAGAAACACCCTTGCGGGACGATCCCCGTTGCCATGTGGTCCCCCTGCTGGTAAGACATGGAGATTCCGAATGGGTGGACGGAGAAAAAAGCTTGCAGGAAATGTTTGCCATGGTGGAAGCAAGCGGGCAGCTGCCTAAAACTTCGCAGCCGGCCATCGGCAGATTTCTTGATGTATTTACAGAATTAGCCGCAGACGGTAAAAAAGTGATTGCGATCATGTTAGACGGTGTTTTGAGCGGTACTGTTCAGACAGCACGCTTAGCAGCCCGGCAGGTCATGAGTGAAATTCCCGGGTCTGATATCCGTGTCTTTGACAGTCTTACAGCAGCCTGTCCAATCAGCGGAATGGCAATGGAAGTACTCGCTTATGCTGAAAGCGGCGCAACGATGGACGAGCTGGAGGAGTATCTGAAGGGCCTGATCGAGCGGACGGAAACGTATTTTTCCGTCAATACTTTAGATTATCTGCAGAAAGGCGGCCGTATAGGCGCCGTAGGCGCTTTAGTAGGCAATATTCTGGGCATACGTCCGATTGTGTACATCGATACCGCCGGCGAACTGGTCGTTGTCGATAAATGCCGTACCCGTAAGAAAGTATTGCAGCGCATGGTCGAGCTTGCCACTGCGAATGCTCCTATAGAAGCTGTGTATGTGGCGAATGCTGAAGCTGAGGAAGACGCTGAAACTTTGCGCAAGGCAATGCTTGAATTGTTTCCCGGACTGCCTGTTCTGGTAACCGGGATCGGAACTGTTCTGGCAGCACATTTAGGACCCGGTGTTATTGGCCTTTTTGTGCGGCGGCAGCGCTGAAGAAAGGTGCAGACTTGATATGACAAGTAAACAAGAGGCGATTATCAGCGGCGAACAAATAAAAAATATGCTGTTGGGCGCTTATAAAAGTTTTGAAAAAAACTATCAATATATTAATGATTTGAATGTTTTCCCGGTGCCGGACGGCGATACCGGCACTAATATGATGCATACGATGGCAGCAGTGGCCCGTGAGATCAGTCAGCTGCAGAATGCGACTGTTTCCGAAGTAGGGACTATGGCAGCCCGCAGTGCGATCATGGGGGCGCGCGGTAATTCCGGCGTGATCCTGTCGCAGTTGCTGCGTGGCCTGGGAAAAGGCCTGGCCGGCAAAAAACGAGCTACCAGCAACGAGGTGGGCAAAGCTTTTCAGTTTGGTATTTTGTATGCTTACCGGGCGGTATCAAAGCCTGTTGAAGGAACGATCCTTACTGTGGCGCGTGCTATTGCCAAAGGTGCGTATCATGCTGTGCGTCAGGGTGAAGATTTTGAAGATGTTTTATGCGAGGCGTTGGAGAGCGGAAAAAAAGAACTGGCTCGTACGCCGGAACTGCTGCCGGCGCTGAAAGCGGCTGGAGTAGTTGATGCCGGCGGTCAGGGCTTGATCGTTTTCTTGGAAGGCTGTCTGGCGGGTTTCCGAGGCGAAGACGCAGGTGAGCTGCATCTGCCGCCGTCAAAGCCATCCTTCGCCAATTTTATCGAGATGGAAGTAGATTTGGAAAATCCTTATTGTACAGAATTTATCGTTAAGGAAGCTGAAGTCAAAGAGGACGTTGTACGCAGTACTCTTCAGCCTTTGGGTAATTCGTTGATTGTAGCTGTTGTCGGCGATATCGTCAAAGTGCATATCCATACCAAAGCTCCCGGGCTGGTTCTGCAGCACGGCTTGAGCTGGGGCTCCCTGCACGATATCAAGATCGACAATATGGCCGAGCAGCATCAGCATCGCGTTGTCGGTGCGCAGACGGAGAAGCACGGTCTGGCTGTACTGTCGGTGGCGGCCGGGAACGGTATTGCCAGCATCATGCATCAGCTCGGTGCAGCTGAGATCATCAGCGGCGGGCAGAGCATGAATCCGCCGGTAGAGGCGTTTATTAAAGTTATTGAAAAGGGCTCGGCGGAGCAGTACATTATTTTACCGAACAATAAAAATATTATTCTGGCGGCGGAGCAGGTCAAAAAATTATTGGGAGCAGCGCAGGTAGATTATGTGCCGACAACAAATCTGGCGCAGGGTCTGGCGGCACTGCTGCATTTTGACGCAGCTAAAACACTGCAGGAAAACAGCGCTGTGATGCGACGTGAGGCTAGGGAAGCCCACAGTGCTGCTGTCAGTATTGCTGTGCGTGACAGCGTTGTTAACGGGATAACTGTAAAAAAAGGGCAGTATATTGGTTTGCTGGAAGATAAGATCGTTTATGCCGGAGCAACTCTGGAAGAAGTCACGGCGGAAACTGTCAAGCTGGCCGGCAGCGACTGGGAATTGATCAGCCTTTATTATGGCAGTGATCTGACACAGTCTGAAGCTGATAAAATCGCCGCAGAGCTTGAAGCTCTGGACGGCGGTTGGGAAGTTACAGTTTTTGACGGAGGTCAGCCGCTTTATCCGCTGCTGCTGTCGTTAGAATAAAAAATAGTGATCAGCAGGCCCTGCCGTGCGCGGGGCTTGTTTTATATTATGGGAATGAGGGGAAGCAATGCAGGAGATCATGATCGCGATCGTTTTGGGAATCGCCGTAGGTTGCAGTGACCTTTTAAATTATAATGTGAAAAAATGGCTCAGCCGGTTTTCTACAGTCAGCCTGTTTATCATGCTGTTGTGTCTGGGTGCTAAGATCGGCTGTGATGCAGAGCTTTTGGGCAAACTGGACCAGTTGGGCGGCAAATCTCTGGTCATGGCAGTTTTTATCATTGGCGGCAGCGTGCTGATGCTGTGGCTGGTGCTGAAGCTTTTTGCAAAAACGGCAGCCCGGGCGGAAGGGAGCGATGAATAATGGTTTATGCTATTTTTACATTTATCGCTTTAGGAATCGCCGGCGGATATTTCTTTTTGGGATTGGAACATAAAGACCTGCTGGACGAGATTTTGATGTCGGCTTTGTATTTTATGGTTTTTGTTGCCGGTATCGAAATCGGCGGAAACAGGCATATTATAAAAAAAATCTGCAATCCGCAGAGTATTCTGCTGGCAGTTGCCATTCCAACGGCTGTAACTATCGGCAGTTTAGGCGGTGCGGCTCTTTCAGCCTTCGTGACCGGGATGGAAATGCGGGACGCGCTGCTTGTCGGCAGTGCTTTAGGCTGGTACAGCCTTTCCTCTGTAGTTATCAGTACGCTGTATAGTGTTGAGATCGGGACGATCGCCTTTTTAGCTAATATGCTGCGTGAAGTCCTGGCATTTTTAGCCATACCGCTGTTGGTAAAAATCAATAAATTCCTGGCTTTGGCGCCATCAGGAGCTGCGACTATGGATTCCGGTCTGCCGGTGGTTATCAAATATACCAATATCCATGTCGGGCTATTCGCCTTTATCAACGGCCTGCTGCTGACGCTGCTGGTACCGGTGCTGCTTTCAGTACTCATGCCTGGTCAGTAAAAAAGAAATCCCGCGCTTGTTTAAAACAAGCGCGGGATTATTGTTTTTAGCAGAAAAATTCGTTGTTTTTGTAAATGTCTTTTATCGGCGCCAGCTTCTGGGCGATCAGGGCCTGAGCCTGCTGAGGCAGTGAGCGGGCCTGCTGAGGGCAGATAGTAGTGCAGCGCAGGCACAGGATACATTTTTGGGGGTCAGTTGTGTGCGGCTGCCCGCTGGGGATAGCCTGAGTTGGGCAGGTGGCCGAGCAAATACCACAGCGGATACAGGAATCGCTGACCTGAGGTACGACGGGCATAGGCTGCCAGTCTTTATAAGGACGATTACCGGGGATATTTGTCAGCGCTGGCGTCTCTGTTAACGGCTTAGCGGAGATTTTTTTGGCAAAGTCAGTTAATTGTGCCAGATCGTCAGCATCAGGCCGGCCGGCGGCGACACTGCGCAGCATCGAATGTTCGGACAGTACGGCTGCTGCGGCGATCACACGGAAGGATTGACTGGTCAGACTATCGCTCAGCTCCAGCAAGGCATCTTCGTAGGCGCGGTTGCCATAAGCTGCTACAGCAATGGCGCTGGTATTCTGACCGTGCAGAGCGGTCAGCTGCTGCAGTGCAAAAGCTGGAACTCTGCCGCCGAAAACCGGTACGGCGACAACGATGATATCATCAGCAGCGAAAGTATACTGTGCCAAAGCAGGTAAAGACAAATCTATTTCTGTAAATCCGTCTGTATCAGCCAGAGCACTGGTAAGTGCCAGGGCTGCTTTTTTGGTACCGCCTGTAGGACTGAAATAAGCTGTATATATTTTTGCTGGTTTGCCGGTTATTGCTGTCATAAGACCGCCTCCTTCAGGGTTATGCTTCTGATTTTATTATGAGGCTTACAGTCTGGGCTGTCAACAAGCCGTCTTACCGCAGGATCTGGAGATATTTGTTTTCAAAGTCATTTAAAGGCAGAGGTTTACTGAATAAATAACCCTGCACCTCATTGCAGCGCAATTCCTTTAAAATATCCAACTGTTCCAGTGTTTCCACGCCTTCGGCAATCAATTTGATACCGAGATCAGAACAAATGACAGCCAGAGAACGGATAAGGATACGTGCCTTTTGGTTTTGTGCCAGTGTTTTTACCAAACTGCGGTCTAATTTTAAAATATCGAAATTGATAGTAGTGAACAGCGAAAGACTGGCGTTGCGAACGCCAAAGTCATCAATGGAAATAGAGAAACCATATTCCTTCAGTTTTTCCAAAGCCTGGCTGAAAACAAGCTGATTATCGACTTCGGCAGTTTCGGTGACTTCCAGTTCCAGCAGGCTGATGTCGATATTATGCTTGGTGATAAGAGCTAATAGCTGATCGGCCAGGAAATGGTAAGACAGAGTGCTGCGTGAAAGATTGATAGAAACGGGTTTGACCCGCATTTTTCTTTCTTTCCAGATATTGATCTGCTTACAGACTTCTTCAAAAACATAAAGATCCAGCATTTTTATCAGTCTCGCTTCTTCCAGGATCGGAATAAAATTATTGGGGGCAATGATTTCTCCGGCCTGATTTATATAACGGATCAAAGCTTCAGAACCGATAAATTCCTCGGTATCCAAAGAAATTTTAGGCTGGAAATAAATGCAGAACTGTCCGGCTGTCAGTGCTTCCTGCAGAGCGCTGTAATTGGCCAGATTGAGGATATCATCTAAATTATGCCGATAGCGGCTTGTTTTTTCTTTGCCATAATAAAATTTTTTCTTATCCGTATACATAGCGCTGTCAGCCTGCTGCAGCAGGCTGTTTAAATCGCTGGGGGATTTGACCCAGCAGCTGCCTGTAGCGATGGAGAAGGGCAAGTCAGTTTTTTCACAGAAAATATTACGCAAAAGGTTAAATTTTTCATAAAAATCGGTTTCTGTCAGATCATAGGTAATGATAACAAACTCATCACCGCCGATGCGGAAAAGTTCGTCGGGTTTAAAAAGGTTGAAGACTTTGGCTACAGTTGTTATAAGGATTTTATCACCCTGGTGATGGCCGTAAAAATCATTGATTTCCTTCATACCGTTGATATCGATATAAATAATGCCGGCAGAAGCATATTGTCCCGGCCTGAACTGACTGAGCACGTCCATAAAAGCGTTTCTGTTCAGTGCGTTCGTCAGCAGATCGTGGTAGCTGAGGCGATGCAGCATATCGACATGATTCCGATGTCTGATCGCATAGGAAAGAAAAATGGACATGGAAAGCAGCAAATAAGAAGAATTTTTGATTTTTTCACTGTCGTAATTATCGATGCCGATATAGCCTGCCAGCTTGTTATCCAAAAAAATAGGCGCAGCGATCAAAGAGGTGATTTCCTGGGCGTGCAGCGTAGCATAAGCCGCCGGATTAGTCTTTTGCAGCTGTTCGACATCGTCGATGATGATACAGTCGTTTTTTTCAAAAAACGGCAGCCAGTCGGAAATCAATGACAGATCGAGCTGCTGCAGCTTCTCCAGCTGCGGCGAGATCCCGGGAGCTGTCCATTCATGTGTGTTGTTCATCAACTCGTCTTTGATTTCAAAAACATAAGCACGGTCAGAAACTAGAAATTCGCCGATCTGGGTCAAGACAGCATTGATCGTCTGATCGAGGTCATCGACGGCGTAAAGCATTCTGACACAGTTGGTAATTAAGGTCTGGACATCAAGCATATTTTTCAGTTCCTGCTTTTGCAGTTCGCGTTCTGTTATATCAAAAGCTATTTCCATGCGTGCAGTTTTGCCGCGCCATTGGATTATTTTATCCTTGAGTAAAAAGTGTCTGCCGATAGAGGGATTTGTGAATTCCCAGGTATAAAAATTATCATCGCACAGTCTGTCGTTGGTACAGAATTCGCAGGGTGAAGTTTTACCCTGTAAAATTTCATAGCATTTTTTGTGTTTGTAGTTTTCCAGATGCAGTGTCTGGCAGCCTGTCTGATTGACAAACAGCAGCTCGTAGGTTTCTGGATCGGAAACATAAACAAGTTCCGATATTTCATTTAACAGACTGAGGGTATTGATATCTCTTTTCATGTTTATCACCTAAATATTATTGATTATTATTTAAAAATATTATATCATAAAAATAAAAGTATACATATCTTTATATTTATTAATATTGTGATGAAAATATAATTTGTAACAATAAAAAACAGACGTCTTAAAAGACGTCTGTTTAAATTATATTTAGACGGTAGTTTTTTTTGCCTGTTTTAAGCTCAGGCCGATACGGTTACGTTGTTCGTCGATGCTGATGATGACCGGCTCGATCACATCGCCGACGCTGATAACGTCCAGAGGGTGGTGAAACCGACTGTTGGATAATTCGCTGCGGTGAATCAGACCGCTGGTTTTTAGGCCGATATCTACGAAAACTCCGAAATCAACAACATTTTGGACTGTTCCTTTGACAACGCTGCCGATCTCCAAATCGCTCAGTTTTGCTACCTTTTTGCGTGTCAGCGGTGCCGGAGCATCTTCGCGCGGATCGCGCCCCGGCCGGGCCAGGGCTTCCAGGATATCAGTTACAGTCGGCAGGCCGGCGTTCAGTTTGACGGCAATGGCAGAGGCGTCGGCTTTAGCTGCCGCTTCCTGAACAGCGATGTCATTACAGTGTTTCAGGTCAAAGCCAAGCTCTGCCAGGATCTGCTCTGCTAAGGTATAGCTTTCAGGGTGGACGGAGGTATTGTCTAAAGGATTTTTTGCCTGGGCGATACGCAGAAAGCCTGCGCATTGAGTAAAGGCTGCCGGACCCAGACGGGCAACTTTTAAAAGTTCCTTACGGCTGGTAAAGGCACCGTTATCGTCACGGTAGGCAATAATATTTTTGGCGACGGTGCCGGAAATGCCTGCTACGTATGAAAGCAGAGCGGGAGAAGCTGTATTCAGCTCGACGCCGACGTGGTTGACGCAGGACTCGACAACAGTACCTAAGGTCGCAGTGAGTTCCTTTTGATTGACATCATGCTGATATTGACCAACACCAATAGCCTTGGGCTCTATTTTGACAAGTTCTGCCAGAGGGTCCTGTACACGGCGGGCAATGGATACCGCTCCGCGCAGGGAAACGTCCAGATCGGGCAGCTCTTCGCGGGCCAGCTTGGAGGCAGAATAAACAGAAGCGCCTGCTTCGCTGACGATCAGGTAAGCAATATCAAGATGGTATTTTTCGATCATCTGGGCCGTAAACTCCTCTGTTTCAAAAGAAGCAGTTCCGTTGCCGATAGCTACCAGGGTAACTTTATGCCTGGTCACCAGATCCATAAAGCCGGCTTCCGCCTGTTCACGCTGATGCTGGCTGCCGGTGATATACAGCGTATTGATAGCCAGTGTACGTCCGTTGGGATCAATAACGGCTGCTTTACAGCCGGTGCGGTAACCGGGATCGAGACCTAAAACAGTATGCCCGGCAATAGGCTGCTGCAGCAGCAGCTGCCGCAGGTTGGCGGCAAAGACAGAAATAGCCTGTTTTTCTGCTTTTTCCGTCAGTTCATTACGCAGTTCCCGCTCCAGCGAGGGAAACAGCAGTCTTTTGTAGCTGTCGGCAACAGCATTTGTATAAAGCTCGTTCCAAACTGTGTGCGGCTGGATTTTCAGTTTTTGAGCCAGTTTAGTCAGCATGGAATCCGCAGGATAATTTAGGGTGAGCTTCAGACAATTTTTGCTTTCACCGCGGTTCAAGGCTAAAATGCGGTGCGGCGGCAGCTGACGTATCGGTTCGGAATATTCTTTATACATCAGGTAATCCTGCCCTTCGGTTTCGTCAACTGTCAGCGTTGAAGCAAGTTCGGCACCTTTCCATAGTTCTTTGCGGATCAGTTCGCGGATATCGGCGCGGTCGGAAATATTTTCGGCAACTATGTCGGAGGCCCCGGCCCAGGCTTCGGAAACAGAGTTGACACCTTTTTCAGGATCTACATGCAGGCTGGCCAGCTTGTCTAAGGTCATTAGCGGCTGGGATTGAGCCATGATCAGTTCTGCCAGCGGCTCCAGTCCGCGTTCACGGGCTATCTGTGCCCGGGTACGTTTTTTAGGACGGTAAGGCAGATAAAGATCTTCCAGCTCCTGCATTTTGACAGCAGCTTTGATCTGGCTTTCAAGTTCAGGGGTCAGTTTTTCCTGTGAAGTTATTGATTCCAGTATTTCCTGACGGCGTTCTTCCAGATTACGCAGATATTGAGCACGTTCGCTGATTATACGGATTTGTTCTTCGTCCAGCGATCCGGTCACTTCCTTGCGGTAGCGGGCGATAAAAGGGATAGTATTACCGCTGTCCAGCAGTTCTAGAGTTGCGGCTGCCTGCTGCGGTCTGACCGACAGTTCGCCGGCAATTATTTGTTCAATGGTCATGGGTCTACCTCTTTCTTGTGTATAATAATTATAAAATTCGCTTTTAATTGCCAAAATCCTTGTGGAAGGTTTGTGAAATATGTTTAAACAGCTGCAATTAAAGGATATTAAATATTGACAGGAAAGTTTTTCTTTATTATAATTTAGTAAATAATAGATAAAGATTATCTAAAACTAAACAGGCAATAATGCCGGACAAAAAACATTTCAACCAAGGAGGTAAATCATGTTAAACAACCAAGAACTGACCGCCCTGCTGCGTCAAAACGGTTATAAAGTCACTCCGCAAAGATTGGCAGTTTATGAAGCGCTGGCTAATACCAAGCAGCATCCCAGTGCTGAAATGCTGTTCGGTACCCTGCAGCCTAAATATCCTTCCATGAGTTTTGCTACGGTTTATAAGACCGTCGAGATTCTCAATAAACTGGGCCTGATCCAGATCATCAATACCGGCGAGGACAGTTTCCGCTATGATGCTGATATCAGCGAGCACAGCCATGTGCAGTGTACTGTCTGCGGCCGTGTCGATGATGTACCGGCTCTCAATGACCGGTCTCTGGTCGTAAAGGTGGAAGAAGCAAGCGGTTACAGTATCGACAAACACCAATTTTATTTCTTTGGCGTTTGTGAGAAGTGCCGTAAAAAACACTGAAATTAGAGAAATGTTTATGTTGCCCCGACTGTACAGTCGGGGCTTTTTTATTAAGAACACAGAGTTTTTATTGTATGATAATATAGAATATTGTTAGTGTATAATTACAATGAACAGCTATAATTAAAATTATGGCTCTGTTTTTATAAAAATTTACTTTTTTGTCAAAGCAGAAAGTATAAAGTTTTGATATAATATATAGAAGCAAAAATCATTATAGAAGATGAGGAGGAGTCGGGGATGACGATTGCGAAGCATCTTGAACATACTTTATTAAAACCTGAGGCAACTGTCGAGGATATTATGCAGCTTTGCAGCGAAGCCCGGAAATACGGGCTCTTTGGCGTTTGTGTGAATCCGTGTTATGTGGGGCTGGCCAGACATCTGCTGAGCGATACGAACGTCAAGGTTGTGACAGTAGTAGGGTTCCCGCTGGGAGCTACATTTTCTGAGGTCAAGGCTCTGGAGACAAAAATGGCGGTCGAAGCGCACGCTGATGAAATAGATATGGTCATGAACGTATCGGCATTTAAGACCGGTGATTATGCTGCTGTAGTCAGTGATATCCGCAGCGTAGTCGAGGCGGCCAGTCCGTTTCCGGTCAAGGTGATCATTGAAGCCTGCCTGCTGACAGACGCTGAAAAGTGTACGGCCTGTCGTTTAGTAGCCGAAGGCGGTGCGGCGTTTGTCAAGACCAGTACGGGTTTTAACAAGGGCGGCGCTACTGTCGATGACGTAAAGCTGCTGGCAGCCGAAGCAGAAAAGTATGGTCTCAAAGTCAAAGCCGCCGGAGGTATCCGTGACGCGGAAGCTGCGCAGGCTATGCTGGCTGCAGGAGCTGAACGTATTGGAACCAGTGCCGGGCACAAAATCGCGGCAGGCGAAGCATGAGCAGTGAGTTTGAAATCACGATCCTGGCCAGCGGCAGTAAAGGCAATGCCGCGGTGATACGTGCCGGAGAGCAGGCTTTTCTGGTAGATGTCGGCATCAGCTGCCGCCAGCTGACGGAACGTCTGCATCAGGCAGGCATGAAGCCTGAAGATTTGACGGGCGTACTGTTGACACATGAGCATAACGACCATGTAAAGGGACTGCCTGTTTTTTGCCGTAAATACCGTCTGCCGGTGTTTGCCAATGAAAGGACCTGGCAGTATATGCCGAAAAAAAGTGAAATGGAACGCAGCTGCTGCCGTTTACTGCCCAAAAAACTGAGCAGCGGCAGTTTGGAAATAATCCCTTTTGCCGTCCCGCATGACGCAGCCTCTACAGTAGGCTATGTTTTTAAAAGCGGCGGCAGTAAATGTACATATCTCACCGACGTAGGCTTTGTGACAGACGAGGTGCGTCAGAATATAGCTGATGCTGACGTAGTGGTGCTGGAAGCCAACCACGATGAAGATATGCTGAAAAATGGCAGTTATCCGCAGATACTCAAGCAGAGGATTCTGGGAACACGCGGGCATTTATCCAATGTTTCGGCAGCCTGGCTGCTGGCGCATATGGAGCGCCTGCCGGAAGAGGTTTTTCTGGCGCATCTGAGCCAGGAAAACAATTTGCCTTCCCTGGCCCTGCAAACGGTGCGGGGTATCCTGGACGCTAACGAAGTTGGCGCGGATACAAAAATTTATATCACATCGCAGGAAAACATAGTAAAAAATTATGATTGAGGAGTGTTGAGATGGAGAGAAGCTTTATGAAAAAAACCATGAATATCTTTTTCTGTGCTCTGCTGGGAGCTGCTGTACTTATAGGCGGCTGCAGTGATAACAATAAGGCTGAGGCAGTAAAGGAACAGAAAACTGCTGCTGCGGCACAGAAAGATGCCAGCCTTTCCGGTGCCCGTAACACGCCGATCGTAGCGGCGGCTAAAAAAGTAGGTCCGGCAGTAGTGGGCATCACTAATAAAGCCTATGTGCGCGATATTTTTAATCGAGTGCAGCTGACTGAACGCGGCACAGGTTCCGGCGTTATTTATGACAAGTCCGGTCTGATCGCGACTAATAACCATGTTGTAGAAGGCGCTTCAGAAATCATCGTCAGCCTGACGGACGGGCGCAGTGTCAAAGGCAAGGTATTGGGGGCCGATGCGGCAACTGATCTTGCCGTAGTAAAGATCGACGAAAACAATCTTCCTGTTGCCGATTTCGGTGATTCCTCAACTTTACAGGTCGGCGAACCCGCTATTGCTATTGGTAATCCGCTGGGGCTGGAGTTCCGCGGCAGTGTCACAGCCGGTGTAATCAGCGCTTTGAACCGTTCCATCCAGTTAGGGGAACGTAAATTTGACCTGATCCAGACTGATGCGGCGATCAATCCCGGCAATTCCGGCGGTGCGCTGGTCAATGCGGAAGGGGAGGTCGTAGGTATCAATTCTGCGAAGATCGCTGTTTCCGGTGTCGAAGGCATCGGGTTTGCTATCCCCATCAATTCGGCCAAACCGATTTTGGATGAACTGGCTAAAAAAGGTCGTGTAGTGCGTCCGTATATTGGCGCCAGCCTGGTCGATAAGGATATTGCCAACCGATACGGTTTTGATATCGACCTGCATGACGGTATTTTTGTTATGAAGGTTTGGGAAGGCAGTCCTTCGGCTAAAGCCGGCCTGCGTCCCGGCGATATCATTCTCAAGTTCAACGGTGAGAAGATCGATAAAGTAGTAGAGCTGCGCGGCAAGCTGGCTGAGCTGAAAGTCGGCGACAGTGTGGATGTTGTTGTTCTGCGCGGCGGCGCTGAAGAAACGATCCACATGACCCTGGAAGAGATTCCTGAGGAAAACCGTTAAATGAAGATCACCATTGCCTGTGTGGGTAAGATCAAGGAAAAGTATCTGACGGCGGGGATCGAAGAATTTACAAAACGGCTGCAGCCGTTTTGTAAATTGGAAACGATCGCTATTGGAGAAGAGAGAATGCCGGAAGATCCATCGCCGGCCTTAAAAGAACAGGTGCTGGGCAGAGAAACAGAACGTTTGCTGGCAGTGCTCCCGGAAAATTCGTATGTGATTTTACTGGATGTTAGTGGCAAGGCCGTAAGTTCACCGGAGCTGGCCGCCAAAATAGAGAAGCTGGCCTTAGCGGGCAGCAGTCATATCACCTTTGTGATCGGCGGTGCTTTTGGTTATACGGATGCATTGCGGCATCGGGCTGATGAGCGTATTTCTTTTTCAAAAATGACTTTTACCCATCAAATGATCCGTCTGCTGCTGGTAGAGCAGATTTACCGTGCGTTTAAAATCAGCCGCGGCGAAAAATATCACTGGTAAGTAAACAGCCCTGATAATTTATCAGGGCTGTTTTTTGATAAAAAATAAAAAGTTTTATTTGACATAGAGTAAACTCTAAGGTTTATGATACAATTAAGAAAGAATGATTTGATGCTTGGAGGGATACTATGCGAAGCTGCAAAAAATATCTGCTGCTGCTAGGTCTGCTGTTGATGGCTGCGGTCGGAGGCTGTGGCGGGATCGGGTATGAAGAAACGGATGAAAATAAGCCGGTTACGATTAAAGGACCGGAAGGCTTGCCTACTAATCCTAAAATACTGATTGCTTATTTTTCACATACTGGGAATACAGAACTGGCCGCCTGGCAGATACAGGCTGCGGTCGGGGGACAGCTGTTTGCAATTCAGACTGAGGTGCCTTATCCGCAGGATAAAAGTGAATGCGGTAAAATAGCTAAACAGGAACTTGCAGGTAATGAACGGCCTCCTCTGGCGGCGGATTTAGCCGATATTTCCCAGTATGATACGATTTTCATCGGTTATCCTGTCTGGTATGGAACAACGCCTATGGCCGTGCGTACTTTTTTAGAAGCGCATGATTTTTCAGGTAAAGTGCTCGTACCGTTTTGTACCAGTAAAAAAAGCGGTATCGAAAAGAGCCTGGATGCTATAGCCACAAGCTGCCCGCAGGCGGATATAACAAAAGGACTGGCTCTGCAGGATATCGGGACCGGGAAGATGCAGCGACTGATCAGCAGCTGGCTGGAAGGTGTACGCGGCGAAATAGATACGTTTGGTAAAAAGCGGACGGCACAATGATTTGCAGATAAATAAAATACCTGTGCTGACTTTTAAAGTCAGCACAGGTATTCTTTTACATATAATGCTTATCAGGCATTGGCGGGGATGATCTGATTGATGCAGGCGATGGCGTTCAGCGTACGTGGAAAACCAATATAGGGCAGGCACTGGGTAACTGCGTCCAGCATCAGTTCTTTATCGTTGCCGACATTGAGATTGGCCTGTACATGGGCTTTGACCTGAGGTTCCGCACCGCCGATAGTGCTGATAGCGCATAAGGTGATCAATTCCCGCATTTGCAGATCAAGGCCGTTTCTGGTGTAGGTATCGCCAAAGCAGAACTCTGAAAGATAATTGGCTATATGTTTTTGATTAGCCGGCGAGTTTTTGTGCATGGCGGCAATGTGTTCTATTCCGAAAATCTCACCCTGTACTTTAAAGCCGTCGTCAAAACGGGTGGCTTCGGTAACAGTACTCTGGTTTGCCAGCGGCATTTTAATGCCCTGTTTTTTAAAAACTTTATTGGTGATTTCCAAAGCGCCGACCGTTTTGGGAAAGCCCACATAGGGAGCGCACTGATAAAGTGTTTCTTTTATTTCTACCGGGGTAGCGCCGGCTTTCAGTGCGGCCTGCACTTGTGCAGGCAGGCTGTCTAAAGTCTGGCTGGCGGTAAGTGCGGTGATCGTCAGCAGTTCACGTTGTTTGTCGGTCAGCTTACCAAGGGAATAAACGTCGCCGTAAATGAAATTGTCCATGGTCTGAGCAAAATCCGGGTCGGTGGCGGCAAGTTTGTTTTTGGCGCTGCCGAAAAGATGCGCCTGTTTTTGCTGTGCTATTTCAATCCTGTTTTTTGAAGCGGCACACACGCTCATTTTGCCAATTGTAAAGGTCATGCCCCCCAGCAGCAGGGATGTCATCAGGAACATGGAAATAAAGTTTTTCATAGGTCTGCCTCCTCTTGTTTTTGATTTTGTAACGGATGGTTTTTCTGATAAATGTCAGTACGGTAGTTTTCTATTTTGATATCTATTCTGGCTAAGGTTTGCTGAATAAATTCCAATTTTTCCTGCAGCACTTCCCGCTGCAGTTCTAAAATATCCTTACGGGCTTCCAGCGAGGTGTCGCCGAGCTGTGACAAGGCGACATATTCTATCAAAGTTTCCGGGGAGAGACCGGCTGACCGCATGGTTTTTATAAATTCTATCCAGCAGAGGTCTTTGGAAGTGTATTCCCGGGTCCCGCCTTTATTGCGGGCGACAGGTGGGATAAGCCCGATCCGTTCGTAATAACGCAGAGTATTGGGTGTCAGCGAAGTCTGTTTGCCTGCTTCGGTAATATTCATAAAAATCACCTCCTGTAACTTTTAAATTCATTCTAGCGTTTGGAGTTAACTTCAAGTCAAGCGTTTTCTGAAAAAAATTAGCCGGCCTGTTCGATATAGATCAGTGTATAATAGAAACAAGTGAAGCTCTAAGCAGTTTATCAAAAAGAGGAGGGATGACGAATGATTATCAGTGCCAGCCGGCGAACTGATATTCCTGCTTTGTATTGGGAATGGTTCCAAAAGCGGCTGCAGGAACAGTATGTACTGGTACGCAATCCTCTGAACCTTCATCAGGTAAGCAGGATTAGCCTGCGGCCGGAGGTCGTGGATGGGTTGGTTTTCTGGACAAAAAATCCAGAACCGATGCTTAAGCAGCTGTCAGTTCTGGATGCGTATGCTTATTATTTTCAATTTACGCTCAATGCGTATGCTGCTGACGTAGAAGCAGCTTTACCGCCATTGGCGGTGAGGATAGAGATATTTCGGCAGCTGGCGCAGAAGATAGGTGCGGAAAGAATGATCTGGCGCTATGACCCGATCCTGTTAAGTGCACGCTATGACCTGCAGTATCACGCAGCGGTTTTTGAGGAACTGGCAGCGCAGCTGGCCGGCAGCACGAAAAAATGTATTATCAGTTTCCTTGATTATTATCCTAAGATCAAGGCAGGTCTGCATCAGGCAGGGCTGAGAGGCCTGAGTGAGGACGAGCAGCGGCGGCTTGCGGCCGTAATGTCCCAAACAGCCCGGCAATATGGTCTGCAGCTGGAAACCTGTGCGGAAGCTATAGAATTAGCTGATCTGGGGATTGGGCATGCCAGTTGCATCGACGCAGAGCTGCTTGGCCGTGTGAGCAGGTGCCGCCTTGATACAGTCAAAGATAAAAATCAGCGCGGTGAATGCGGCTGTGCCGCCAGTATCGATATCGGCGCCTATAACACCTGTCTGCATGGCTGCATTTATTGTTATGCCAATGACAGCCGCAGACAGCTGCAGCAGATTACGGCTGGAAATAGCAGTTCGCCGCTGCTGTGCAGTGAGCTGGAGCCTGCGGATAAGGTTACGGAAAGAAACTTGCGGGCGCTGCGGTCACTGCAGGCAGAGCTTTTTTAAATAACGGTTTTGTTGTCAGACAGCCGGTATTAATTTTTTGAAAAAGCCGCTTGACTTGGAGTTAACTCCATTGGATATGATACAGATAAGGAACGGAAGTTCCGGCATTTTAGTTATGAGTGGGCGCAATAAAAAGCAGGTGATTTGGCGGTTCTGCAGCAGTGCGGACTGCGTTTTCAGCTACAACAGATTTGAGCGCAGAACGATGTGAGAATGTGATAGAAAAGGAGTGTGTTGAGAATGTCGGAAGAAAAATTAAGCGTGTTTCCCATGGGTGAAAAAAATGATGCCTATGCCCGGTATTTTGTGGGGCAGAGCTATTTGAAGATGCTGACAACAGAAGGAGTGGTTATTGGCAATGTTACTTTTGAGCCCGGCTGTCGCAATAATTGGCATATCCATCATCAAGGCGGGCAGATACTGCTTGTCACAGGCGGACGAGGTTATTATCAGGAGTGGGGGAAACCGGCCCGGGAGCTGAACGCTGGTGATGTGGTTAATATCCCGCCTGAAGTGAAACACTGGCATGGAGCGGCTCCTGACAGCTGGTTTGCACACCTTGCAGTCGAAGTGCCCGCCGCGGGGGCGTCCAATGAATGGCTGGAACCGGTAACAGATGCAGAATATGGAAATTTGAAATAAAGGAGCAAAAATAATGCTGGGTAAATTTGTTTATTCCAATCCTACCAAATTGTATTTTGGCGAAAATTCATTAGAAAATCTGCCGCAGGAATTGGCATGCTATGGTAAAAATGTCATGCTGGTATATGGCGGCGGTTCGATTAAGAAAAACGGTATTTATGAAAACGTGGTCAAGCTTTTGAGGGACGGGGGCAAAACAGTTTTTGAGGATGCAGGTGTAATGCCTAATCCCACACTGGAAAAATTATATGAAGGCTGCAGGATAGCCAAAGAAAACAAGGTCGATTTGATCCTGGCAGTCGGCGGCGGTTCTGTCTGTGATTATGCCAAGGCTGTTTCAGTTTCAGCTTACTGCGAAACTGATCCATGGGAAAAATATTATCTGCGGATGGAAGCGGTGGATAATAAGATTATCCCGGTTGGCTGTGTTCTGACTATGGTTGGCACAGGTTCGGAGATGAACGGCGGTTCAGTTATTACCAATCATGCGGCTAAAGCTAAAATCGGGCGGGTGTTTGGTGATAATGTGTTCCCCAGATTTTCGATACTTGATCCGACGTATACTTTTACGCTGCCGCGTTATCAAATGGTTGCCGGATTTTTTGATATCATGTCGCATATTTTGGAACAGTATTTTTCCGGAACTGACGACAATACTTCCGACTATCTTATGGAAGGCTTGCTGCGTTCGCTGATCCACAGTTCCAGGATCGCTGTGCAAAGCCCTGAAGATTATGAAGCGAGAAGCAATATTATGTGGATCGCTACATGGGCCTTGAATACCCTGGTAGCTAAAGGAAAGTCGACAGACTGGATGGTGCATATGATCGGTCAGTCGATCGGCGCTTACACTGACGCTACGCACGGAATGACTCTGGCCGCTGTGTCGCTGCCATATTACAGGCACATCATGCCGTACGGACTGGCGAAATTCAAACGCTTTGCCATCAATGTATGGGATGTGCGTCCTGAGGGGAAAACTGATGAACAGATAGCTCAGGCAGGCCTTGCGGCGATGGAAAGCTATATGAGGGAGCTGGGACTTGTACTTAACGGCAGGGAACTTGGCGTCGATGAAACGATGCTTGACGGGATCGCTCAGGGTTCGTTTATTCTTGATGGCGGTTATAAAGTGCTGACTAAAGAAGAGATCGTTGAGATATTGAAGGAAACGCTGAAAGCCTAAAAAAACAGAGCTTGCATTTATGCAAGCTCTGTTTTTTTAGGGCAGGCGTTCCAGTTTGATAGTGAAATCATTATCGAAAGCGGCCAGTTTTTCAATACCGCTTTCAACAGTACCAAGTTCAATGAGGCTGTTGGCATAACCGTAATCACGGTAAAAAAATGCCAGATTACCCCAAGGTGCATAATAAGCAAAACTGCCTGTTTGAGGATCAAAACCGGCAGGAGCGCCCTGTGTGTCCAGGCGCCGCGGCAGATAAGCTACCTTTTCGGTATTATTAAAATCTTTGCAGGTCAGTTCCAGTGGCAGCAGGCTCAAAAAATCCTCTGCAGCTCTGGTGCCATTGAGTTTGACGATAAGCTCGTCTTGGTTGGCGAGTGTCAGCCTGATGCGTTGGACTGCGTCTGTTGGAGCGGTCTGAGCTGCGTTAGCTGTTGTCTGGTCGATTTTGGCATTGGTACCGGACGTGCTGCTGCAGGCAGCCACAGTAAAGCTCAGTAATAAAGTAAGCGTCAGGGCCAGAGTTTTCAGCATGGTATTTCCTCCGTTTCTCTGTTTGTAAGTTGCAAATAGATAGGGTCTGCCGTTGCTTATACGGCTTCTATATGTGAGTTTATATGCTGGAGTCTGCTCCAGGTCAAGCGTTGTTTGTAGATTTTTTGCAAACTGCTTGACTGTGAGTCAACTCCAGCCCTTACAATGAAAGCAATACAGGAAAGGAGCGGTAAAAATGGTTAAGGATTTTAAACGCTGGACGACGCAGCTTACGGCGACGGTTTTGTATAATGGGCGTGGTGCCGCCAATCTGCTGGGGGCCGATATGACCTGGAAAAATGTTTGTCTGCCCGGAGTTAATTGCGGCTATTGCCGCTATGCAGAAGCCGGATGTCCCTGGGGGCTGACGCAGCATACCCTGACCGGTTTTACTTTACCTTTGGGCTGGCGGGTTTGGGGGCTGCTCATCTTGTGCGCTCTGTTTTTGGGCCGGATGATCTGTGGCTGGCTGTGTCCGTTTGGCTGGGCGCAGGAGCTTTTAGATAAGCTGCCGATGTTGAAGCTGTCTAAAAATAAAATTACGTACTATTTAAGTTATTTTAAATATGTGGTTCTGCTGCTGTTTGCCTGCAATCTTTATTTCTTTGATCTGCATGGTCTGGACTGGCGTTGGATCATTGGACTTTTGGCTGCTGCGGCGCTGTTTATCTATCGGCCTTTTTGTCGTTTTTTCTGTCCGTTGGGAGCTTTTTACAGCCTGTTTAACAGGATCGCCGTTTTTGGCATGCAGGTAGATTCGCGTAAATGTACCGCCTGCCAGCGCTGCGTACGCAGTTGCTTGATGGATTGTAAACGGGTAGGCGACAGGGAATGTATTGTCTGTGGTAAATGCAGGCAGTCCTGCCCGACCGAAGCCATTTCTCTGGGCTGCAAATATTAAAGAAGAAATCAAATAACCTGCCGTATGCAGGTTATTTTGTGTTTTTTCTACATCAACAGTCCGGCACAGCCGGCTAAAAGCATCAAGGGAATAGCGCTCAGGTTACGGTAGTAATGCAGATAAAAAAGCAAAGCCGTCAGCAATGTCGGCCAGAATTTGAAATAGGTCAGCAGATTTTCCATTGCGGCGGTTCCGGCTGCGGGGAAAAATGTTATCCGCATAAAAAAGAAAACTGCGGTCAGCATCAAGGCGATAACTGAAGGCCGCAATCCATTGAGGATACCTTGTACAGCCAGCGAAGAGTTGAACTTTTGGAGAGAACGGGCAACGATGGCGACAAGAATGAAAGATGGCAGGCTGACGCTGAAAGTAGCTACAAAAGAACCAAGCAGGGCATGCCAGAATTCAGGACCGCAGACCCTGGCTCCTACATATGTAGCCGTATTGACAGCGATAGGGCCGGGGGTGATCTGAGAAATAGTGATGATCCGTGCATATTCAGCTGCGGGGATCCAGCCGCGTCCGACGACTTCCTGCTGAATGATACTGATCATTGCCAGACCGCCGCCGAAAGAAAAAAGCCCGATTTTGAAAAAGACAGTGAATAATTCCCAATAAAGCATCATTTTGTATCACTTCCCAGATATTTAGTGGCGCAGTAACCAAGCGCTGAGGCCAGCAGAACGATTATGGCAATGTCGAGACTGAAAAAATAGATTCCAAGCAGTGAAAAGGCCAGAATGAACCAGCCAAAATTGTTTTTGATGGAATAGGGAATCAGTTTCAGAGGTGCTGCGATCAATAAAGCTGTGATAGCAGAATTGATACCGTCAAAAAATTTCAATATATTGGGGTACTGGTCAAAACCACTGGAGGTGAAAGCCGTGACGATGACGAAAATAATGACGAAAGAAGGCAGGACGACGCCGATAGTTGCTACCAGTGATCCTTTAAGTCCCCCCAGCCTGTAGCCAAGAAAGGTAGAAGCATTGACGGCAATAACGCCGGGCAAAGACTGCGAGAGCGCAAGAACGTCAGTAATGTCTTCATCCCCGATCCATTTTTGTTTTTCAACAAATTCGTCACGGATCAGCGGTATCATTGCCAGCCCGCCGCCGATCGTGAACAGGCCGATCTTAACAAAAACAAGAAACATATGAAGATAACGCGGGCGCGAAGTATCCATAATAACCGCCTCTTTTCAGTCTGATAAATGGTGTTATTTTTATTATCGGTTATCTGCTCCAGTATTACAAGTCTGGTTGGAACAGGCAGCGGTATCGGCTGTGGCAAATAAAACCAGATATAGTATGGAAAGTAAAATGAATACCAGATGTAGATAAAATGTACTGATAGTTATGACGTTAACGAATAGGCAGAGTCTAAAACGGCATAAAATAACCCCTCCGCAGCTGTAGCGAAGGGGTTATGGTCAAATCAGAAATGTTTCTTTTCGATCAGCACGCCTACTGAAGTACGCCATTTCAAAATAGCGGCGATGATGAGGCTGACAACAAAGCAGGCGGAGAAGAAATACAGGGTAATTGAATAGCTGTTGGTCGTTTCACGGATCCAGGACAGCAGCAGAGGCCCGGCAATACCAGCCATGCCCCAGGCAGTCAGGATCTTGCCGTGGATGGCGCTGAGTTCTTTCGTGCCGAACAGATCGCTGAGGAAGGCGGGCATACAGGAGAAGCCGCCGCCGTAGCAGGAAATGATGACAAAGACAATCAGCTGGAAGATGAAGGCACTGCTTGTTTCTGCAAGTGCGTAGAAGGCAAAGATCTGGATCAGGAAGAAGACTACATAAACTGTACTGCGCCCGAGATAGTCGGAAATAGTAGACCAGAAAATGCGTCCCAGACCGTTGATCAGACCGATGATACCGACCATGGAGGCGGCTGCCATCGGTGTCATTTTTACTACTTCCTGTGCCATCGGTGAAGCTACTGCTAAAAGTCCGATACCGCAGGTAATATTGGTGAAAAAAATCCACCACAGTGCGTAAAATTGCCAGGTTTTGCGTGCTTCTTTGGCTGTGAACTGAGTATCCGGGAGGATACTTTTGACGTTAATGCCGGACGGCCCGCCATTGCTTGCTTTAGGTGGTTCAAGATATAAGGCGGAGGCGGCCATGATAACCATGTACACGCAGCCGAGAATGATAAAGTTCTGTACCAGTCCGTATTTGGCAACCAGGATCTGCATCAGCGGACCTGCGATCAGGCTGGCAAAACCGAAACCCATGATAGCAAGACCGGTGGCAAAGCCGCGGTTGTTGGGAAACCATTTGACCAGCGTCGAAACAGGGGTGATATAACCGGTCCCAAGACCGATACCGCCGATAACGCCGTAAAAAAGATATAAGAGCGGCAGACTGTTGAGATGCAGTGCCAGCGCTGTACCGAACATACCCAGACCAAAGAAGCAGGTCGAGGTGAGGCCGCTTTTACGCGGGCCGTATTTTTCAACGTAATCGCCCAAAAATCCCGCTGACAGTCCGAGAAATAAAATTGCGATCGAAAAAGTCCAGGTCGTTTCTTTCAGAGTAAAACCCATAGCCTGCATAATAGGCTTTGTCAGTACGCTCCAGGCGTAAACACTGCCGATGCAGATATGGATGCCGATAGCCGACAGAGCAATGAGCCATCTGTTTTTCATAGGTAAACATCTCCTTTTCACACTAGAAAAAATCCGAGAGGGCCAAAGCCGGAAAATAAAAAAACCATCCGGGATCAGTTCTCTCTGCCCAGACGGTCGGCTGTTTCTATGGCATCGCAGTACACGTGGTTGATTCCACTTTATCCGTCAGTCCTGCGAGGTCTATTTGATTTATGCTCTCATTATAGCAAGAATTACGATAATGTCAAGCAAGGAAAAATAAAAAAACAGCAGTATAAAAACAGGACCTGCCCAGATTGTTTACTCTTACCCTTAAATAACGTATAATAAAAATTAATATAAAGATGTAGTTTATTTTATAAAAATGCGGGAGGGAATATCATGTATTTAGCTGATGAACACAAGATTTGGGTCTGTAAAGGCGAGGATAAGATCTGCATGCTGCCGAAAATGGCAAACCGTCACGGTCTGATCGCCGGGGCAACGGGTACGGGCAAGACCGTTACTTTAAAGGTGCTGGCAGAATCCTTCAGCGAGATGGGCGTGCCGGTATTCCTGGCCGATATCAAAGGCGACGTTTCCGGTATGTGCAAGGCTGGTGAAAGCAGTGAAGGGTTTCAGAAACGTCTGCATAAATTAGGCATAGAAAATTTTGAGTTCAAAGGCTTTCCTGTACGTTTTTTTGATGTTTTCGGTAAAAAAGGGCATCCTGTCCGGACGACTATTTCCGAGATGGGGCCGGATCTGCTGAGTCGGCTTTTGGAATTGAATACCACGCAGAGCGGTATTATGACGATCATTTTTAAGATTGCCGATGATCAGGGACTGCTGCTGCTGGATCTTAAGGATCTGCGTTCGATGGTGCAGTACGTCGGTGATAATGCGGCTCAGTTCAAAAATGCCTATGGCAATGTGTCGGCTCAGAGTGTAGGCGCGATCCAGCGGGCTCTGCTGCGCCTGGAAGAACAGGGCGGAGATGTGTTTTTCGGCGAGCCGGCACTGGACATCAGGGACTGGCTGGCAGTGGCAGATGACGGACGCGGTTATATCAATCTTCTGCATTGCGTAGAGCTGTTTCAGACTCCGCTGTTATATTCTACATTTTTATTATGGATGCTGTCGGAGTTGTATGACCTGCTGCCGGAAGCAGGCGATCCGGAAAAACCTAAAATCGTCTTTTTCTTTGATGAAGCGCATCTGATTTTCAAAGACGCGCCGAAATCTCTGCTCGATAAAGTTGAACAGATCGTGCGTTTGATCCGTTCCAAAGGCGTCGGCATTTATTTTATCACCCAGCAGCCTTCTGATATTCCAGATACTGTTTTGTCACAGCTGGGAAACAAGCTGCAGCATGCGCTGCGAGCTTACACACCTAAAGACCAGAAGGGGCTGAAGGCTGCGGCGCAGGCCTTTAGAGCCAATCCTGATCTTGACGCGGCTAAAGTGCTGCCGGAGCTTGGCACCGGCGAAGTGCTGGTATCACTATTGGATGCTGACGGAGTGCCGACAATGGTGGAGCGTGCTTATGTCATGCCGCCGCGCAGCTATCTTGGCGTAGCTGACGACACGCTGCGCAACCAGCTGATAGCCTCCAGCCCGCTGTATAGTAAATATGCTGAAGCTGTAGACCGTGAGTCTGCTTATGAGATTTTGAGCGTCAAAGCCCAGCAGGATGCGGAAGCAGCAGCCAGGGCACAGGAAGAAGCGGCGCTGCAGAAAGAGCTGCGCAGCCGCAGCGCAGCTGCCAAAAAAGAACCGCCTACGGTCGCTGAAAAGCTGATCAGCAAAACGATGACGCGAATGGAAAATAAAGCTGTAGACACTATAGTACGCGGTATTTTTAATCAAATGAAAAAATGGTTTTAAAGGTGCTTGAAATGAAAAAGATTTTTGCAGCATTACTGGCTGTATTATTTATAACCGGTGCCGTGCTTGGCTGCGGCAAAACGCCTCAGACAGAACTGAATCAGGCTAAACAGCAGGCTGCAGAGCAGGTGGCCAAAACCGCCAAAAGTGGACTGGCGCAGCTGCAGGGCAAGCAGGCGCAGTTCAAAGTCGAAGAAGGGCGCGCTTATACCGGTAAGGCTGAGGTAGCTTTGTATATCCATACCTTTCATAAATTGCCGGGAAATTTTATTACTAAACGTGAAGCCGAGCGCCTGGGCTGGAAGCATAAGGGAACGCTGAATGAAGTGGCGCCAGGTAAAAGTATAGGCGGCGACAGGTATGGCAACTACGAAGGATTACTGCCGCAGAAATCAGGACGCAGCTGGAAAGAATGCGATATTGATTACAAAACCGGTAACAGGAATGCTAAACGTCTGGTGTATTCTAATGACGGACTGATCTATTATACGGACGATCATTATAAAAGCTTTGAAAAATTGTATTAAGGAGGCGGCTGATGAAAACAGTAACTTTGGCACTGGCCAGGATGCAGTCGATCAGGCAGCTGCATAAATATCTGCGTGCGGAGCTTGAGCTGCCGGATTATTACGGTGAAAATCTGGACGCATTGTATGATTGTTTGACGGAAGTCTGCGAGCCTGTTATACTAAAAATACCGCAGGCGGTAGCCGCAGGTTCAGAATTAGGTTGGTATGGCGCAAGACTGCTTACAGTTGTACAGGATGCCGCCGCTGCAAATCCTAATCTTCAAGTAGAGCTTATTTAAAATATATGCAGTCTGCTCAAGCGGCAGGCTGCTTTTATTCTGTTTTACAGAGGGCGAAAAGAATGATTTTAAGTGTAGAGAAGCTGTCGCACAGCTATGGCGTCAGAACTTTGTTTAAAGATGTAACTTTTAATATTGAAATGGGCGATAAAATCGGTATTATCGGCGTCAACGGCACCGGTAAAAGCACGCTGCTGCGCGATATTGCACGCGGTGAAGCCGGTGACGGCGGCCGGATTACGGCAAATGGCAGCTGCGTGATCGAATATCTGCCGCAGAATCCTGATTATGATCCACAGGCAACGGTATTGGAACAGGTATTTCAGGGCGATTCGCCGCAGCTGGAATTACTGCGGCGTTATGAACGTGCGGTAGCGCTGGCGGCTGCTGATCCTGAGAACAGTGCATTACAGAGCAGGCTGCTGGAACTGCAGCAGCAAATGGACAGCGCATATGCCTGGCAGCTGGAGAGCGAAGCTAAAGCGGTGCTTGATCAGCTGGGGATCAGTGATTTTAATCAGCCGATGGCGGAACTTTCCGGCGGGCAGCGCAAGCGTGTAGCACTGGCCGGAGTTTTGGTGCGTCCTTCCGATCTTCTGATTTTGGACGAACCTACCAACCATATGGATAATGAAACTGTGGCCTGGCTGGAACAGCTGCTTTTGAAGCGAAAAGGCGCTCTGCTGATGGTGACCCATGACCGGTATTTTTTTGACAGAGTGGTCAACCGGACATTGGAATTAGATGGCGGGCAATGCTATTTATATACAGGAAATTACAGCCTTTTTTTACAAAAGCGTGAAGAAAGACGCCAGTCGGAAGCTGCTGCTGCTCAGCGGCTACGCAATGTTTACCGGCGTGAACTGGCCTGGATCAGCCGCGGTGCGGAAGCACGGCGGACAAAAAGCAGGGAACGCATCGAACGTTTTAACGAGCTGGAGCAGGAAGTGAAAAATATTTCTGCATCGGGAGAACTGGAAATGTCATCTGCCGGCAGCCGATTGGGGAAAACTGTGGTCGAGTGCGAGCATCTGGGACTTGACTACAACGGTGTGACCTATATCAAAGATTTCAGCTATATCCTGCTGCGTAATGACCGCGTGGGTATTGTTGGCCCTAACGGCAGCGGCAAAACGACGCTGATGGATATTCTGGCGGGAAAATTAGTGCCTGACCGTGGCAGTGTTCAGATCGGACAGACGGTCAGGATCGGTTATTTTTCTCAGCACAGCGAATTTCCGGACAGCGAACAGCGCGTGCTGGAATATATCCGCGATGTGAGCGATCACATCGAAACAAACGATGGGACAAGGATTACTGCCGCACAGATGCTGGAACGGTTTTTATTTCCTTCCGAGCTGCAGTGGGTGCCGGTCAATAAACTGTCCGGCGGAGAAAAACGGCGGCTGTATCTGCTGCGGGTGCTGATGGGTGCTCCCAACGTCTTGCTTCTGGATGAGCCGACCAACGATCTTGACATCCCGACGCTGTCGGTGCTGGAGGATTATCTGGACAGTTTTAATGGAGCTGTCATCGCAGTTTCGCATGACCGTTACTTTTTAGACCGGTTTGCCGGCAAAATTTTTGCCTTTATGGGTAATGGTGAGATCAGGCAGTTTATCGGCGATTACAGCAAATATGAAGCAGCGGCGGCCGAAAGCAAAGCAATGCTTGCAGGCGGTGCTAAAACCGGTACCGGCAAGGAGCGTATAGAAGCCGTTAAAAGCCAGTCTAAACAAATCAAGATGACTTATAAGGAAAAACTGGAATTTGAGCAGATAGAAACAATGATCGCCGGTGTGGAAGCCGAGCTGAAAATGCTGACGCTGGAAGTCAATAGCGCCGGCAGTGATTTTGTGAAGCTGGGCGAGCTTACCGCGCAGCAGCAGGATGCCGAGCAGCGTTTGGAACAGCTTGTGGAACGCTGGGCCTATCTTACGGAACTGGCGGAGGCGAGCGGTGTTTTCTGAGCTGCCTTAAAATAGAAAGGGATAAATATGTTAGTAGACGAAAATTTTAAACAACGCCTGCGGCGGCTTTTTTCAGTGATGATCCCGATTTTGATTACTCAGACGGCGATCATGGCTATGAATTTTTTTGATTCTTCAATGTCTGGTCATGCAGGTGCGGTCGATTTGGCGGGCACTTCGATCGGCGGTAATATCTGGATGCCGATTTTTGTTGGCACTAATGGAGTTTTATTAGGCGCGATGCCTATAGTTGCTCATCTGTTAGGCGCTGATAAGCGCGATAATATTGGTAAGGTCATTCGGCATACGATTTTTTTGGCGCTAGCTTTTTCGGCAGTTATCATTTTAATGGGTGTTTTATTTTTAGATACCCTGCTGACACATCTGCATTTGGAACCGCAGGTGCATTATATTGCCAAGATGTATATGGCGGCGGTGGCCGTAGGTGTGATACCGTTTTTTATGTCAACCTCGCTGCGCGCTCTGATAGATACTTTAGGACATACAGGTATCACAATGAAGATTTATTTGCTGGCGCTGCCGGTAAATGCCTTTTTAAACTACTGTTTTATTTTTGGAAAACTGGGAATGCCGCGTTTGGGCGGGGTTGGCGCCGGTGTGGCGACTGGTATTACCTACTGGCTGGAATTTGCTATTTTTGTCTGGATCGTGCATAAGCTGCCGGCTTTTGAGCATTTCCGGATTTTTAAAGACCGTTTCCATTTAGATATCAAACAGCTGCGTGAAAATCTCAGCATCGGTGTGCCGATTGGTCTGGCAATGTTTATGGAGGCCAGTATTTTTGGTGTAGTTGCACTGTTCATTGCCAAGTTCGGTACAGTCATCATTGCGGCGCATCAGGCAGCGTTGGGCTTTACTTCATTGCTTTATATGGTGCCGCTCAGTTTTTCAATGGCGCTGACGATTTTAGTTGGGGTCGAAGCAGGTGCCAAACGTTTTGAGGAAGCGCAGAAATTCAGTCGTATGGGCATTGCTCTCAATATGGCCATCGCGATTTTTCTGGCGGTGCTGGTTTACACTAACAGACCTTATATAGCCATGCTCTACACTACTGACCCTGTCATTATTGAAAAAGTAGTCGGCTTTTTGTTTTATGCAATCTTTTTTCAGTTGTTTGATGCGACGGCAGCGCCGATCCAGGGAATCCTGCGCGGGTATAAAGATGTTAAAGCAACCTTCTATTCCGGTTTTTTTGCCTATTGGGTGGTTTGTCTGCCCTTGGGCTGTTTCCTGGATTTTGTAATGGAGCATGGTCCTGCCGCATATTGGCAGAGCCTGGATATAGGCTTGTTTTTCTCGGCGGTTTTCTTAACGCTGCGGATGTTCTGGCTGCAGAAAAAGCTGGCACGTGAACAAATATAAAAACCGCAATAAATAAAAACTCCGGCTGTTTAGAAGCCGGAGTTTTGTGTTTAAGTGTACGCCTGTTTTAAAAAAATAAATAGCAAAATAACGCCGTAGAATACTTAGCCCCTTTGGGGCTAAATTTTTTTGCTTAAATAAATCCTGACCTCTTGTGTATTTGCAAAGTATACGAGGGGTATTTTTTTGCATTGCTGACGGCGCAGGCGGGCAGCAGGAGGACAGTGACCACGTGCAGAGCATTGCCCGCTGATGGTTGTTGTATAAGTGCCGGGGAGGGGCAAAACGGAAGTCTATGATAAATATCCGCTTGTATGTCTTGTGGGGGGGTACATACGTGCTATAATAATTATTATTACTCTGAGAAATAAAAACACCGTTTTAAGAAAAGAAAATCAAATGAAAACCAAAGAATCTATCTGAAAAGCAGTAAAATTTTACCTTAAAAATAATGAGAAAGGCGGAGGTAAACGATGTACGATGCAGATTGTCTGGAAAAAATCGGAGCCAATGTCAAGTTCCTGCGCACGATGCGCAAGCTGCGCCAGCAGGATGTAGCGCAAACGCTGGGCATCAGTCAGACCCATCTGAGCAATATGGAATGCGGCCGCGTCAAGTTCAGCCTGAAACAGCTGCTGCGCCTGGCCAACCTTTTTGACTGCCAGCTGGAATGTTTTTTTGACCCCCGGCAGGCGGCCAACGTAGCAGTCGGCGGGACCGGACAGGATAAGCGGTATACCCAAAGTGATATGGAGCTGCTGCTGACACTGGTTAAAAAAAGCGGTCAGCCGTAACGCTTCCAGCTTTAAACAAATAAGCGGTACTGTTGTGTAAAAGTTTAGACTGATAGAAAACAAAACGAACAGGAAGACATGACTATGACGGAAATAAAATCAGCCAGTGACGAAGAAATGGCATACTCTGCCAAAGGCAACAGCGATGGTAACAACGGCGGCCTGCCCCAGCAGGGACAGGCACCTCAGGCAGCGCCAAAACCCTATATGACCTTCGCCGCAGGCCAGGTGCAGCAGCCAAGCGGTATTGCAGGTATCAGCTTCGACTTTAACTACGGCGCCCGCGTCACCGTGCCCCAGGGCGAGTACAGGGTTCGGTTTATTGACCGCAAAGCCTGTCTTACTGTCTACGACGCACCTGCCAGCGGCGTTTTGGTTGCCAGCAGCAAAAAGTATTTTATCGATTTTCGTATCGAAGTATACGAAAAAGATAAAATGATCTTTGCCCACGACCTGGATCTGCGCAGCCAAAAAGTGCTGTTAAAATTCCCGGTCGGGATATTGGGAGATATTCTGGCCTGGTTTCCCTATGCGGAAGCCTTCCGCCAAAAGCACGGCTGCCAGCTTTACTGCGCCATGGACGAAGAACTGGCAGAGCTGTTTAAACCAGCCTATCCTAAGATACACTTTCTCAAACCGGAAGAACGGCCTGAAGGGCTGTACGCCAGCTACTATATGGGCATCTTCTTTCCCTGCGACGACAGGCTGCACCAGCCATCAGACTTTCGCATTCGCGGCCTGCATCAAAACGCCGCCATGATCCTGGGGCTGGACGAAGGAGGCGAACCGCCTCAGCTTAGCGTCAAGCTTTTGCCCAAAGACAAAACACGTAAAATAGCAGGACCATACGTCTGCATCGCCGCCCAGTCCAGCAGCCAGGCCAAATATTGGAACAACGGCAGCGGCTGGCTGGGCGTCGTCAAACACCTTAAAGCCAAAGGCTACAGGGTGCTGTGCATAGACCGCGAAAATGTCTACGGTATGAACAGTCGCTTTAACATAATCCCCTACGGCGTCGAAGATTTTACCGGCAAGCTGCCCCTGTCAGAACGTATCGACCTTTTATACCATGCCGACTTCTTCATCGGCCTGTCCAGCGGTCTTAGCTGGGTAGCCAACGGCGTAGGCATACCTGTCGTACTCATCAGCGGCTTTACTCTGCCGTTTAACGAATTTGCCACACCCTACCGGGTCATAAACTACCACGTCTGCAACGGTTGCTGGAACGATACCCAGGTAGTATTCGACCACAAAGACTTTGAATGGTGCCCACGCCTTAAAGGCACCGACCGCCAGTTTGAATGCAGCCGCTACATAACCCCCGAAGCGGTAAACAAAGTTATAGACAAACTGATGGCAGACTACCAGCTGGATCCGCTGGCACCAAAACAGCCGGCTCCAGATAAAGCAGCGTCAGCAGAAGCTGAGTCCATAGCAAGTGCAGCAATAAATAAAACCACTGCCGCTAAAACAACAGGTAAAGCAAAAAAAGCGCGGATAAGAAAATGAACCTTGCCTCTTGCAGTAAAAAACATAAGGAGAAGTAAAAATGCCAGAAAAATTTAACATAGTACGTCAATGCCGGCATGGACTGATGGTATTTAACAGGCACGACCAGTTTATCGGCAAAGCGCTGAAGGTCTACGGCGAATATTCAGAAGGTGAATACGATGTTTTTAGCCAGGTAGTAAAACCCGGCGATACAGTTATCGAAGCCGGCGCCAATCTGGGCGCGCATACACTGGGACTGGCGCAGCTGGCAGGGCCGAATGGCAGGGTCTATGCCTTTGAGCCCCAGCGGCTGATGTTCCAGACACTGCTGGGCAATGCGGCGCTCAACAGCCTGACCAATATCTACGGCTTCCAAAAAGCCCTTAGCAACGCACCGGGCAAGCTGCTGGTACCACTGCAGGACTGCGAAAAAGAAGTGAACTGGGGCGGTCTGGCCTTGGGCAGCTGCAGTGAAGGTGAAGAAGTAGAGGTTATCACCATCGATAGTCTTAAGCTGTCGGCCTGCGACTTTATCAAAGTAGACGTAGAAGGCATGGAACTGCCCGTACTACAGGGCGCGGCAGAAAACCTTCGTAAATATCGGCCGATCCTGTATGTAGAAAACGACCGTGCAGAAAAGTCGCAGGAATTGGTGGAATGGATAAAACAGCAGGGCTACGACCTGTACTGGCACAAACCGACCATGTATAACCCCAATAATTATGAAGGCGTGAAGGAAAATATTTTTACGATAAAGCAGCAGACAGAAAAAGGCTGGATCGAAAGCAATTATATCTCGCTAAATATGTTGTGCCTGCCCATAGAAGCTGGCATAGCTATGGAAGGCTTTGAAAAAGTACAGTAAGAGTTTTACTCCAAAATAAAGTTAAGAGAGAAGGAAAGAAGATGAGAAAACATAAAAATTTAAATAAACAGGAGTTAATGATCAGGCAGGACATTCCGTGTGTACATCTGGGGGGGAAGTTTGTGCCTTTGAAATCTAGGGTAAAATCACTGCTGGGGGAAAAACGCAAAAAACGGGCAGAAAAAGTTCTGGCGACAGTAGTTATGGGCATGAACCTTGTCAATGTCACAGCTCCGGTGGCAGCACTGGCCGCGGCTGGGAAAACGGTGCCTGACCCAGTCCAGCCCCTGCGTAGCGATGCTGCGCCTTTGGATTACGCCGTGCTGCCCCAGCTGGCAGACGTAGTGGACAGGGCCATATTTGCCCGTGCCGAAGCTACTGATTATAGCGGCAATGCCAGCGTAGCCACTATGGTGAAGGGCGATACGCAGACTATAACCTCTGGACAAAACGGTATTGTAAGTGTTATGAGTGGTGACGTAAACGGCGCTGGTCTGCAGACGATATCAAGCGGCGGGACCGGCACAGTCAGTAAAATGGATGGAGGCGGCACGCAGTTTGTCTCTAGCGGCGGCATTGGCACGGTAATTGATATGAACGGTGGCTATCAAACTGTCTACGAAGGTGGCACAGGTAAGGTGGAGACTATGGACGGTCTTCAGTACATCTCCGGCGGTGTTGGCTCAGTAGGAACTATGAATGGTTCCGCTGGGCAGTTTATCTACTCTGGCGGCACAGGTATGATAAACGAGCTTAACAGCTACCAGCAATATGTGAACGAAGGCTGTACCGGTATAATCAACATCATGAACACTACCGGTACACAGTGGATCTCGGCCAATGCTGTCGGTACGGTGGTCACATTGAAATCGGGGACGCAGTTGGTTGATGATGGCGGCACCGGTACGATCATTACTCTTGACAACCATGATGGCGCCGGCGGGCAGATCGTTTACTCCAATGCCATCGGTACGATCGTTACTATGCTGGACGGCGAGCAGTATGTATTCAAGGGCGGCAGTGCCACGGTAGTCGATATGAGCGGCGGAACACAGATCGTTAGAGTTAGTGGTAATGGCATGATAGAGATTTTAAACGGTGGTGAGCAGAATATCATGGGGGGAGGTACAGGTCTGGTCAGTACAATGAACAGTGGCAGTCAGGTTATAAGCAGTAGCGGTACTGGTACAGTCGACACTCTGAACGGCGGCACGCAAACTGTTGCCGGCGGTGGCAACGGCACAGTGAGTACTATGCTCGGTGGTACGCAGGTTGTTTCCCGCAGTGGTAAGGGTACGGTAAACGCCTTGAACGGCGGTACACAAATCGTTTCAGTCGGCGGCACGTCACTGGATACTGTTTTGAACAGCGGCGGAACTGTCTATCTTGGCAGCGGCGGCAATATATCTAATATTACCTATAGCGGCGGTATGCAGATCATCGACAATATCACTTCCGGTTATGATAATATGACACTTGGCAGCGGCGGCACCAACGTGACCATGGGCATTATAAGCGGAGCACAGATGAGCGGGACGATCATTAACAGCGGCGGCGAGCATCTTATTCTTAATGGTGGTACAGCCCTTGATACAGAGCTTAACGGCGGTATTATGCAGATGAGCAGCGGCGGTATAGTCAGTGGGATGACCATGACAGGCGGTAGTATGGTTTTAGAAAACATTGATGGCGGCAGTTTCAATATCAATGGCACGCTGACGGCAAATAATGCAGTTATCGACATGACTGACAGCAGTGTGACACGCGCGGGAACACCGGCCTATGAAAGCCTGACCATAGATACGCTTAGCGGCAGCGGCACCACCTTTATCCTGGATACCGATCTGGCAGGTGAAGCCAACAGCGATAAAGTTACCATTACCCATGCTGATGTCGGTACTCACTATGTACAGATCAAAGACTTGAGCAAGTTAAACAATATTGAAGTAACAGGGGAACATAAGCAGCTTTTGATAACCGATGCCAGCGGCAAACTGACCTTTGTGGGTAAAGAATTCAATGCCGGAGGACTGTGGGACGTTGACCCCACACTGTCTAAAGGTGATGCTCTGGGGCTTTCGGCCAACGACTGGTATTTGACAAATATGGTCAAAACAGTCAATAATGATACGAGCGTGCTTTTGGATGCTGCCGATAACAGCTATGCTATGTGGCGCAATACCAACGACAGTCTGCGCAGTCGTTTGGGAGCACTGGCAAGCGGCAGAGAGCAGGCAGACGGCGTTTGGGCGAGGACGCAGGCAGGGCGCTTCAGCGGCTCAGGCTACGAAGGACGCTACAACCTTTATCAGTTGGGATTTGAGAAGCAGTTCAAGGGCGGAAGTATCTATGGCGGCGCTATCGACTACGGCGATGGCAGCGGCAGCTACGCCCCCGGCAGCAGCAAAGATAATCTGAGATCCTTTAGCCTTTATGGCATCTGGACAGCAGGCAGCGGCGCATATACCAATGTTACGGCCCGCGTAGGCAACTTCTCGACCGATTTGGAATCCTACGGCGACTACCCGGATAAAGCCAGCTACAAGCAGCACGCCTACAGTCTTAGTGTGGAATACGGCAAACGCTTTGATTTTGAAGCAGGTTTCTTTGTTGAGCCACAGGCACAATTTACCCTTGGCAGGCTGGCCGGTATCGACTACACCACCGACAGAGGCGTCACTGGCCGTATCGACGGCATGAACAGCGCCATCGGCCGTATCGGCTTCGTCATGGGACAGAAGATAGAAAATGGCAGCGATATCTACCTGAAAGCCGACCTGCTGCACGAATTTGCCGGTGAGCGCGACCTGCAGCTGACCTCGGATGCAGGCGGAACCAATGATATATTGACCAAGCACAACGACTACGGCGATACCTGGTTCGAGCTGGGGCTGGGCGGCAATGTCAGGATCAGCAGGACGGGCAACTTCTATGGCGAAGTGACGCGCGGCTTCGGCGGCAACATCAACAAAAAGTGGAGCGCCAACGCCGGGCTAAGGTTCACGTTCTAAGTGAGCGTCGCTTTGCTGCGAGCAGTAAAATAAATCCGAATAAATATTAAAACACTGCTGTGAACCAAAGTTCACAGCAGTGTTTTAATATGTTTTGTAATTATTTGAAATTTATTTTTCGTTGACGATCAGCGCCATAGCCAGCAGGTCATCCTGACCAATATTTTCGATGCTGTGGCTTTCGCCTTCGGGGCAGAAAACAACTGCGCCTGCAGTCAGCGTGTTTTCAGTGCCGTTGTCATTATATAAGGCCGTACCCTGCAGGATATAAATAGTTTCGCTGGTGCCTTCATGTTTGTGGTAACCGAGTGAACAGCCGGGTTTAAGAATTACGCGCGCATAAGCGGCTATTTTACCGCCGTAAACCTTTTCATCGACGATGTGCTCCATAATAGTATTGCCTTTACCGCCGGCCCGGCGTTCAAAAATATCGGTTTTTCTTTCAGTGACGATCATCACAAGCCCCTCTTTCGTTATAAAATACTGCTGTTGGAATAAGATTCGCAGCTGTAAGGAAAATTCCTGCAAAAAATTTCAAAAAAAATCAATTTACCTCTTTACAAATTTAGCATACTAAAGTATAATCAAAAGCGTAGTAAGAAAACAACACCTTAGAGGGGGATGGATGATGAAGAAATTTTTACTTTTGGCTATGACGCTGCTGATGGCTTTGTCTTTGGTTGCAGGCTGCGGCAGTGACAGTCCTAAAAAAATGGTGATAGGTCTTGATGACAATTTTGCGCCGATGGGCTTCCGTAATGAAAAGAACGAGATCGTCGGTTATGATATCGACCTCGCTAAAGAAGCCTGCAAGCGTGCTGGTATGGAAGTAGAATTTAAACCGATCGACTGGGCTTCCAAGGAAGCAGAGATCAAGGGTAAGCGTATCGATGCGATCTGGAACTGCTTTACAGTCAACCCGGAGCGTCAGGAAGCTTATACGCTCTCAAAGCCCTATATGGTAAATGCTCAGCTGGTAGTTGTTCCTAAAGGGTCTGAGATTACTAAAATTGCTGATTTGAAGGGTAAAGTTCTGGCAGTACAGGATGACAGTACCGGTTCTTATATTCTTGACAGAAATAATGAACTGAGGACTTCCCTGAAAGATTACAGAAAATATCCTGACTTTGCTGCTGTTTATATGGATATGGACGCCGGCCGTATCGATGCCATGGTAGTTGACGCTGTTCTGGCTCGTTATTATATGGTCAAACATCCTGATAAATATGTAGCTTTGGAAGAAAATCTGGGCGACGAAGTCGTAGCGGTTGCCTTCCGTAAGGATGATAAAGAATACAGTGAGAAAATCAACAAGGCACTGGATGAAATGAAAAAAGACGGCACCATGAAAAAGATTTCTGAACAATGGATGGGTGTTGACATCACTAAATATTAATAAGCTCCGGGCCGATGGCATGAGCTGTCGGCCCTTTTACTCTACTTATTTTTAATGCAGATACGGAGACTCATAATGGATTATATTATTTCCATCCTGCCGCAGATGTGGCTGGGAACGATCGAAACTTTAAAATTGTTTTTTATTACTATTGTTTTGTCAATACCTTTAGGTATACTGCTGGCTCTGGCGAGGGTTTCGTCACTTGGCAGTCTGCGCAGTGCCGTTGGTGTCTATGTCTGGCTGCTGCGCGGTACGCCGCTGATGCTGCAGCTTTTATTCGTTTATTACGGACTTCCATTTATTCCCGGTATCGGGATCAGGATGGATGATTTTCAGGCGGCTATTTTTGCGTTTGTACTTAATTATGCCGCTTATTTCTGCGAAATTTTCCGCGCCGGTATCCAGGCTATTCCTAAAGGCCAGTATGAAGCGGCCCGTACTTTGGGCATGAATTATGTACAGACCATGCGCCGTATTATTCTGCCGCAGGTTTTTCGCATTATCCTGCCGCCTGTCAGCAATGAGACGATAACTCTGGTCAAAGATACTTCTTTGATTTATGTTTTGGCAATGAATGATCTGCTGCGGACGACACGTAATCTGGTGCAGCGTGATTTCAGTATTACGCCGTTTCTTGTAGCCGGTGTTTTTTATCTGCTGATGACGCTGGTTCTGACCTACGGATTTGACAAACTGGAAAAAAGATTTTCGAAGTACGATTGATGGGAGTAAGCCATGAAAAAAATCGAAGCACGTAATATTCATAAAAGTTTTCAGGAACTGAACGTTTTGCAGGGTATAGATCTTGATGTCGAAGAAGGCGAAGTCATTGCCGTCATCGGTCCCAGCGGCAGCGGTAAAAGTACTTTGCTGCGCTGTTTGAACAAGCTGGAAACTATCAACAGGGGCACGATCATTATTGACGGTGAGCTGCTTGCTGATACCAGCAGCACAGGTGAGGTGGTATATGCACCCGGTGACGAAAGCCGCCGAATTGCCTGTAAAATGGGAATGGTGTTTCAGCAGTTTAACTTGTTTCCGCATATGACAGTGCTGCAGAATTTGATTGAAGCACCGGTGCAGGTGCAGAAGCGCGACCGTGCCCAAGTAATCGAAGAAGCAAAAATACTTTTAGGCAAGGTTGGCTTGTCCGAAAAAGCGGATGTTTATCCGCGGAAGCTCTCCGGCGGTCAGCAGCAGCGTGTAGCTATCGCCCGCGCTTTAGCGATGAAGCCATCGATCATGCTTTTCGATGAGCCGACATCTTCGCTGGATCCTGAATTGACAGGTGAGGTTCTGCGTACCATGCGTGAACTGGCTGAAGAAAAAATGACGATGGTGGTAGTGTCTCATGAAATGGGTTTTGCCCGCGAAGTAGCGACCAAAGTTATTTTTATGGCTGATGGCAGAGTACAGGAACAGGGCAGGCCTGAGGATATTTTTACTAATCCGAAAAATGAACGTCTGCAGGCTTTTTTGCAAACTGTGTTAAAATAAAAACAGCGCCCTGAGGCGCTGTTTTCGTTATCAATGAGGCAGAAGGATGAATGATGAGGGGAGAGCTGCGAAATGAAAAGCAAGAATATCAATCAGCTTGTATTGGCCGGGGTACTGTGTGGTATCGGTATCGTTGTGCCGATGCTGATGCCTAAAATAGTGATCGGGCCGATGTCGTTTACGCTGGCCAGCCATGTGGCTATTTTTATTGCGATGTTCATATCGCCGAAGCTGGCCGCAGTAGTTTGCTTGGGAACGACGCTGGGCTTTTTTATGACGACGCCTGTAATTATTGCTCTGAGGGCTGCCAGCCATATCTGTTTTGCCCTGCTTGGGGCTGTGCTGATCAGAAAAATACCGGAAATCATTGAAAAGCCATTGCCAAGCACTGTGTTTAATGGTGGGCTGGCCTTTGTACATGCTCTGGCTGAGGTTGCCGTCGTTTCACCTTTCTTTCTGGCCGGCAGCATTTTCAAACCGGAACAGCTTGCCGACGGTTATGTTATGAGCGTACTTGTTCTGGTAGGGGTTGGTACATTTTTACATTCGCTGATCGATTATACTGTTTCGATCATGCTGTGGAAGCCTGTACGTGCTGCATTGCCTTCGCTGGCCGAGCTGCGTGAATAACGGCAGTAAAGGTGAATGAGATGAAAAAATAAATAAAAGCACCGGCCGCCATCGGTGCTTTTATTTATTTTAGGAATTGACTAATACGGCAGAAAGTATACAATTAAAAGCAGGTTATAGAGAAAAGGGGCTTTTAAGTGGAAAATCGCGAGTATATAAAAACAGGTTCGCAGGTTTACTGGCGAACGCTGTTTATTATTTTTTTAGGAAGTATGGCGGCTTTTGGTGCCGAGTACTGTGTGCAGCCGATTATACCGGTTATTGCTTCCAGCTTTGGGCTCAATGCAGTACAGGGGAGTCTGGCAGTATCTTTAGGATTGGTGGGGATGTCAGCAGCAATGCTGCTGATTGCCGGTTTGGCACCGCGTTTTGACCGTAAACTGGCAACTGCTGTCGGCTTGATAGGCGCTGCAATACTGACTATTATGATAGGCTTCAGCGGCAGTTTTGAAGCTATTCTGGGGATGCGTCTGATACAGGGATTGCTTTTAGCTGCATTTCCTTCGTTGATAATTGCTTACATCAATGAGGAATTTGAGCCGTTTAACGTCGGTACTGTAATTGGGATCTATATCAGCGGAACAACAGTGGGAGGGCTGTTTGGACGGCTTGTGGTCAGCGCGATTACTGATTTTGTTTCCTGGCGCATGGGGCTGATTGTGATCGGCATTTTATATCTTGCTGTCGGTATTGCTTTTTTTATGCTGCTGCCTAAACCGAAATATCAGCGGCAGCGCCAGTCAGGCGGACTGCAGCTGATAAAAACCTTTCATACCGCTCTGGCAAATAAGAAATTATTATGGATTTACCTGGTTGCATTTTTGATTATGGGTTCTTTTGTTGCTGTTTTTAACTTTATTTCCTATGTCTTACTGGCACCGCCTTATTCATTAAGCCAGACTGTAGTAGGGCTGCTGTTTGTAGTCTATTTGTTTGGAACCTTCAGCTCTACCTATATGGGCAGATTATCAGATCAGCATGGTAACGGGCGCGTACTTATTCTGGGCCTTTTGATAATGCTGACCGGCGGGCTGCTGACTTTACTGCAGCCGCTTGTATTTAAATTTATAGGCCTGGCTATATTTACTTTTGGGATGCTGGGTTCACATTCTGTAGCCTGCGGCTGGGTAGGAAAACTTAATCAGGGCGATAAAGCGCAGTCATCGTCGATGTATATGTTTTTCTATTATGCCGGTGCAAGCTCACTGGGGACTTTAGGCGGGGTATTTTTGGAAAGCTATGGCTGGAGCGGTGTTATCGGCATGGTTGCTGCTGCGGTTATTATTTGCCTCCTTGTAGTAGTCAGGCTGGAACTGGCGGTAAGTCAGCATTTATTGTGGCATCACTAATAAAATAGAGAAAGTCAAAAACAGCAGGTGGTAAAGGTTTGCCGCCTGTTGTTTTTTATGTACAGACAGAAAAGCAGTAAAATTTGAAAATAATTCACTTGACCTGGAGTGCGCTCAAGGTTGTATAGTTATGTCAGGAGCAGTGGAAAGACAACAAAGTAAAGGAGCGGAGTAAAGATGAAAGTAATATTGGTTAACGGCAGCCCCCATGAAAAAGGCTGCACATATACGGCGCTGGCAGAAGTTGCGTCTGCATTGGAACAGGAGGGCATCGAAACAGATATTTTCTGGATCGGTACTAAAGCTATTGCGGGCTGTATTGCCTGTCACGGCTGTGCCAAAACTGGCCGCTGCGTTTTTCATGACAAGGTCAATGAATTTTTGGAGCTGGCATCTGCTTATGACGGCTATATTTTTGGTTCGCCTGTACATTGGGCTGCAGCCGGAGGAGCGATAACTTCTTTTATGGACAGAGTTTTTTATACTGCCGTTTGTTCAGGTCAGAAAACTTTTTATCTGAAGCCGGCGGCCGCGGTGGTATCTGCCCGCCGTGCGGGAACGACGGCAGCCTTTGAACAGCTGAATAAATATTTTATGCTGATGCAGATGCCTGTCGTAGCTTCGCAATATTGGAATATGGTACATGGCGTCAATGCTGAAGAAGTAAAACAGGATTTGGAAGGCTTACAGACGATGCGTACGCTGGGCAGAAATATGGCTTTTTTACTGCGGTGCAAAGAAGCCGGTTTGCAGGCTGGTGTAGCATTACCACAGCAGGAAACGCCAGTTTTTACTAATTTTATTCGCAGCTGAAGCGTTTGTTTAAAGCTTTAGCTGCAGGTAAACAAAAAATAATTCAGCGCTTAGACTGTAATTTAGCAATAAATTTAGCTTTGTCAATAATGAAGCGCTCGTGGGTACCGTTGCCGATCGGTCCATGATCATCGCAGGCGCCTACCTTAAAGGTAAGCTTGCGTCCTTCAACGGCTATCAGTTTGGCTGTAGCAATAATTTTTTTCCCAAGCAGCGTGGCGGCTTCATGAGTGGTGTCCATTTTGATGCCGACGCTGCTGGTAGAGGAGTCAAGGCATGGAAGGATCGCGTTGCAGGCGGCCTGCTCCATCAGGGCTATCATGGCCGGAGTAGCAAAAACATCAAGATCGCCGCTGCCCATAACTGCTGCAACATTGGTGGTGTCAACGATTGCTTCGGCTCGTCCTTGAAGACCGGGTCGTAGTTCAACTTTCATTTATTAAACCTGCCTTTCTGGGAATTAATATTTTATATACTGCTTACATATTAACCTGATTTTTAGCATTGTGCAAGTGGGTTTTTATTTAGTATAATAAAGAATATACTGCTGCTGGAAAAGTGGATCGGATCAGGCAACGGTAATTTTAGCGGCTTGAAGCCGCGGCGGGGAGCGAAAGCTATGCTTTTTTATGAAATAATCAACGATCATCCGGCAGAAGACCCGGCTCTGATCTGTCAAGATAAAATGCTGACTTATGGTGAAGTGCGTGAGGAAGTTACTTTATGGGCTGCGCATCTGCAGAGCAGCGGCGTATGTAAAGGCGATAAAGTCGGCCTGTTCAGCAAAAACTGCAATGAATTTGTGATCGCTTATTTGGCGATCATTAAAGCCGGCGGCGTTGTTGTTCCATTTAATTTTCAACTGGCGGCGCCGGAGGTGGCCTATATCGTTCAGGATGCAGGTATGCGCGTAATGGTGACGCGGCAAAAGCTGGAATTAGATGCCGCATTGCAGGAATGTGGCTGTGGCCCGCTCAAGCAGCTGGATTTCGAGGATCTGCGTCAGCCTGTTGACAGGGGTTATGAAGATATAGCTATGGACGATAATGATAATTGTACGATCATTTATACCAGCGGTACGACAGGGCATCCTAAAGGAGCAATGCTGTCACATCGTAATTTGGTTGCCAACGCGAAAGATTTTACGCAGAGGGTGTTGATGTATTCTTCTGATAAGACCTTGTGTGTGCTGCCGATGTATCATTGTTTTGCCTGGACTGTTTCCGTAGCATGTCCTTTATTGCATGGCTGCTGCATAGTTGTACAGGAAAATTATACTTTAGCTGAAGCACTGCGGTTGATCCAAAGGTATGAAATAACACAGTTTGCCGGCGTACCGACGATGATCCAGATGTTTGAAAAGGGTGCCGACAGCGGGCAGCTGGCATCAGTACGATTTTTTATCAGTGGTGGTGCTTCCTTACCGCAAAAGCTGGCAAAAGATTTTAAGAAAAAATTTGGAAAGCCCGTACAGGAGGGTTATGGCCTGTCAGAGGCTTCGCCGGTCTGTACTGTTAATCCGGCTGAAAAAATCAAGGTCGGATCAATTGGACCGCAGCTGCCGAATGTAAGAGTTGAGATCCGTGATGAGGATGACAGACGGGTTGCCAGCGGCACGGTAGGCGAGCTGTGCGTCCGGGGGGACAATGTGATGTTGGGATATCTGAATCGCCCGGAAGAAACGGCTGCAGCTTTACGCGGCGGCTGGCTGCATACAGGTGATTTGGCATATCAGGATGAAGAAGGTTATATTTTTATCGTTGACAGGCTCAAGGATATGATTATTACAGGTGGGGAAAATGTTTATCCGCGTGAGGTCGAGGAAGCGTTGTATCATCATCCGGCAGTGCAGGAAAACGCTGTAGTAGGTGTGCCGGATAAGCTGCGCGGTCAGGCGGTCTGTGCTTATCTGGTATTGAAGGAGGGCGCGGCGGCGACAAAACCGCAGCTGCGGCGCTTTTTAATGGAGCGTCTTGCCAGTTACAAGGTACCAAAATATTTTTTCTTCTGCGAGCAGCTGCCTAAAAATGGTACAGGTAAGGTTATGAAGACAGCTTTGCGTGAAAATGCTATTGAAGATTTAGTTAATCGTCAGAATTAAGACAGGCGGTGTAAAATGCAAGTAGAATTGCGAAAGAAATATTTAGATTTACTGGATACGCTGCGCAGTTACGGCAGCGTTGCCGTGGCTTTTTCAGGAGGCGTCGACTCTTCGCTGTTATTGTATGCCGCACGCGAGGCTTTGGGTGATAACGTACTGGCGGTGACGGTAAGGACGCCAAGTTATCCGGGACACGAAGCGAGGGACGCGGCACAGCTGCTGCGCGAACTGAAAATACCGCATTTTGAAATCGGTGTCGATCAGCTTGCTGTTCCGGGATTTGCAGAGAATGGTCCGGAACGTTGTTATTATTGTAAACGTGCCTTATTTGAAACCGTTGTGGAGATGGCTGGGATGTATCATTGCAGCTGCGTCGCAGATGGTTCCAATATAGATGACGAAGGTGATTACCGCCCCGGGATGAAAGCGATAGCAGAGCTGGGGATCAAAAGTCCTTTTCGGGAAGTGGGACTTACTAAAGAAGAAGTACGGCTGCTGTCAAGGGAGTTTCAGCTTTTTACCTGGAATAAGCCTTCCTATGCCTGCCTGGCCTCACGTATACCTTATGGTGAAGTTATTACTGCAGAAAAACTGCAGATGATAGAAGCAGCAGAGCAGATTTTGCTGGATCTTGGTTTTGCCGAAATGCGTGTACGCTGTCACGGCAAATTGGCGCGCATTGAAGTTGCTGAGTCCGTTATTGAAAAAATTGCGCAGCCGCAGCTGCGCCGGAAGATCGTGGAAGCTTTCAGGAAGGCGGGGTTCCTGTATGTAAGTTTAGATCTGGAAGGGTTTCGCAGCGGCAGTATGAATGATACATTGACAGATAAGTGATTCTGAAAAACACTTCGGCCCCTTACCTCCAGCGGGTAAGGGGCCGTTTCCAAGGGATTACCGCCTTCACAAGACGGGAATATGTATATTAACTGATCATTTTACGATCACTACGGGGCATTCTGCATATTGCGAAATCTTCATGCTCACGCTGCCCATCAGCAGTTCGGCCAGCATGCCCATACCTCTGTTGCCGAGCACGATCATATCAGCTTCGGCAGTTTTGGCATATTCCAAAATCCTCTCAGCCGGGTCGATATCAACGATCAGACGATAGGATGCGGTAGTGCAGCCCAGCTTATCCAAAATACCTTTAGCGATATCAAGCGGAGTCGGATCCGGTTCTTTGGCTGCCATTTCAGCTTCTTCAATAGCATTTTTAGGTTTTCTTGGCGGAACTTTAGTGTAGTCGTAAGGTACAATAACATTGACTACCATAATTTCGCTGCCAAACGGTTTGCCGATGCCGGCTGCAAACTCCAGTGCACGCAGCGCAGTTTCGGAACCATCGAACGGTACAAGAATCTTTTTCATCATGGTAAATCCCTCCTTAAAACATCCGCGCCTATAGATCAGATCGGAAATGTTACAGGCGGTAGTGGTAACACTCCGCAAAAGTCAGGTTAAAATTTAGATGATTTTCAGATGACATCTTGTTTTCTTTTTGTATATACTTACTTCTACAAACGGATCAAAAATCCTGCTGCGTGAGCTGTTGAAACCAGTAAAATTTTTGCGAAAAATATTACAGAAAATGCTGGTTTTCAGGTTTCGTTCTGCAGATAAAAAAGCACTGACGTATTTAATAACGGCAGTGCTTTTTGTTATTTGTTAAGGGGCCGGGAATATTATTTTAAGAGCCCGTTGGTTGTAGTAATAACTTCGGGGGCACGTTCAAAAAGAAATTCGCCGTCGCGGACGGAACAGGCAACGGAAACGCGATTGCAGACTGCTTCAAATTCGCCTTTGGCATTGAGAACGATAAAGTTGGCCGGTTTGCCGGCTTCGATACCGTATTGATCGAGAATATTCAGGGTGCGGGCGCCGTTGACTGTAATCAGGTCGAGGGAGTTGCTGATTTCTTCGATACTCATCATTTGCGCGATGTGTATACCTGCGTCAAGAATATTCATCAGATTACCGTTGCCGACAGGATACCAGGGATCGCTCATGGAATCCTGCGCAAAGCAGACGTTGATGCCGGCTTCGTTCAATTCCTTGACACGCGTCAGGCCGCGGCGTTTGGGGTAGTTGTCAAAACGTCCCTGCAGATGGATGTTTTCGGTAGGGCAGGAAATAAAATTGACTTTGGAAAGCCCCAGTAATTTGAACAGCTTATAAGTATAGGCATTGTTGTAAGAATGCATGGCACAGGTATGGCTGGCAGTGGCTTTTTCGGCGATGCCGCTGCGCAGTGCTTCGGCGGCCAGGACTTCGATAAAGCGGGACTGGTCGTCGTCAGTTTCATCGCAGTGGATATCGACCATTTTGTCGTATTTTACTGCCAGTTCGAAAGCTTTCTGGACGCTTTTAACGCCGTCTTCACGTGTATATTCAAAATGAGGGATGGCTCCGACCAGGTCAGCGCCCATAGTGAGAGCTTCTTCAACTAATTTATCACCGCCCTGATAAGCATACATCCCTTCCTGCGGGAAGGCGATGATCTGCAGGGTGCAGGTATCTTTGACTTCTTCGCGCAGCTCCAGCATGGCCAGCAGGGCTGTAAGCTTGGGATCAGTCACGTCGACATGGGTGCGGATATATTGCACGCCGGTAAGGATCTCCTGTTTCATGGCCTGACGGGCGCGTTCTTTGATTTCTTCTTTGGTCAGCCTGCCTTTAGTTTCAGACCAGCGCTGGATGCCTTCAAATAAAGAACCGGTTTTGTTGGCTGCCGCCGGATTAAGTGCAGTGAAAACGTAATCAAGATGAATGTGGGGATCGACATAAGGCGGTACGGCGAGTTTGCCTTCAAGATCTACGACCTTCTCAGCTGTTACTTTTGCGGCAAGACCGGGGCCTATCTCTTTAAATTTACCATCAGTTATATAAATGTCCTGCAGGCCGTTCTGACCTTTTAATTTGGCGTTGGTGAATAATATGCTTTTCATTATAAAGTCTCCTTTACAAACTTAATGTTGTGGCGGAGGAGCTTCGTAACGAAAACTCTTGTCGCAATCAGTATAGCAAGTCGAAATATAAAAAGCACTGTATGAATGATACAAAAAGAGCAGTACTGACTTGTGCAAAAAATGCACTTGCAGGCTGGAATGTTTTTGGCCTTTTTGTACGTTGTGTACAAGGTTGAAGCGGGGGTATACTGAAAGCACAGTAAAGCTAGCTGCTGCACAAAAATAAACGGCCCGGGGACAGGACGAAAACTCTTAGTCAAGTAAGTTCCTAATTAAATGCGGCACTGCCGCAGGTCCTCACAACTTTCTTTCTTAAAAGAACAAAGCAACAAGGAAAAATGCAGGTAAACGACATTAAAATATGGATATTAAAGGAGCGATAAATCATGATCAGAATGAACGAAATGACCTGGATGGAATTTAAAGCGAAAATCGACGAAGGAGCGATCACTATTCTGCCTATCGGCGCCTGCGAACAGCATGGCCCCCATCTGCCGCTGTGTGTAGATACGGTTCTGGCTAACGGCTTTGCCGAAAGACTGGCGCAGCGTGTTGGCGGTATGGTAGCGCCGGCAATCAACTATGGTTATAAATCTAAACCTCTTTCCGGCGGCGGCCCCCTGTTCCCGGGAACTGTTGATTTGAACGGTGATACTCTTGTCCGTTTGACCTATGATGTTCTGGAAGAGCTTATTAAAGACGGCGTGAAAAAAATCATGGTGCTTAGCTGTCACTTTGAAAATGAAGCTTTTGTCTGCGAAGCAGTCGACCTGATAGCTCAAAAATATGGAGAACAGGCCAAGATTTTGATCGCTAACTGGTGGGACCCGATGCCGGCAGAGATCATCGATAAAGTGTTTGACGAAGTACCGTTCCCGGGCTGGGCTTTTGAGCACGCAGCTGTTACGGAAACCTCTCTGATGATGGCTTTCGCCCCTGAATTGGTGCATGAAGAAAGAATGGTAGATACCCAGGGAGCGACTCCCTGTCCGTATCATATATATCCTGTGCCTAAAGATGCGGTTCCGCCTACCGGCGTACTTGCTCCGGCGCGTTCTTCTTCAGCTGCCCGCGGACAGCTGATCATTGACAGTGTTTTAGATGAATTGGTAAAAATCTGCGATAAAGAATTTTAATTCCGGTTTAGACAAAGCGGCGGATCTGCCGCTTTGTCTTCCATAAAGGAGAATTATCATGGCTAATACAAGTACCAGGGGTATTTTACTGACGATGCTGTCGGCTGTTACCTTCGGGTTTGCCTTTACTCTAGGGCCGATGACCTATGGCGAGGCTGGCAGCAATCCGGTGACCCTGACCTTTTTGCGTAATTTTTTGAGCTTACCAGTGCTTTTGGCGATTCTTTGGTATCAGGGCATATCTTTACAGGTCAGCGCCAAAGAATTGTGGAGCCTGACTATTTTAGGCGGTATCGGTAATGCTGTGACTACGCTGATGTTGTTTATTGCCTTTTCATTGATCGACGTAGGCGTAGCAACAACGATCCACTTTATTTATCCTGTTTTTGTGACTATCGGCTGCGTACTTTTTTATAAAGAACGGCTGGGACTGCAGAAATTTATTGCTCTGCTGATCGCTACTGCCGGGATTGCCTGCTTTTTTCTGGGTGTGGATATGAGCGCTGGTTTCAGCGGCGGGACTTTTCTGGGGCTGTTTTTAGCGGTCGCTTCCGGCGTTACGTATGCTTTTTATATCATTTATATGGATAAAAGCGGTTTGAAAAATCAGCCTGTTTTTAAAATTTCTTTTTATGTAGCACTGATGTCTTCGATCGCTATGGGGATCTTTGGCATAGGAACAGGTGAATTGACTTTGACGACTCTGACGCCGCAGGCCTGGTTTATTTCCACTGTGTTTGCATTGCTGTGTACGGTGGTAGCCCTCTCGCTGCTGCAGATAGGCATCAAGCATGTCGGTGCTTCTACTGCCGCTATTTTGACTACCTTCGAGCCTATTACCAGCATTATCTGCGGCGTACTGCTTTTGGGAGAAACAGTGACTACGATCAAGATCGTTGCCTGTGCCCTGATTATGACGGGCGTAGTTACACTGTCACTGGCAAAACAAAAAAAGCCTCCGGAAGAGGCAGTTACCGTTCCGGAAGGCTGATAAATTTGAGTAAACCTACAAATCCTCCTGTAAATAAAACAACAGTAAAGGACCGGACCGCTGCTTGAGGGTCTGGTCTTTTGCTATTCTTCCAGGTAGTCTTTGGCGACGATGCTGCTCAGCAGCTCAAGTCGTATCAGGGCATCGTCGATATCGCGCCCCAGCAGATCACGGATCTGGTTAAGACGGTATAAAAGTGTATTACGGTGAATAAACAGTGCCTGTGATGTTTTAACAAGATTGCCGTTGCAGTATAAGTACTGACGCAGCGTTTCCAGCAGCTCCGAATTATTTTTGCTGTCATGCTGCAGGAGCACACCGAGATTATAGTGATAGTATTCGCGGATTTCTTCTTTATCATCGATTTTAAACAGCAGGCGGTATAAACCAAGCTGGGAATAGTAGACAATGTGATTGCTGCGTCCCATCTTTTTCCAGAGCAGCAGCGCTTTCTGCGCTTCCTGATAACTGATTTTGATTTGTTCGACATCGGCGTAAGGACGGCCAAAGCTGAGGTAAAGGTTGCTGCCGCTGTAGATCTGGCTTAAAAGACCGCAGACGGTTTCCAGATAAGCTGCCGCCTCAGCTGCTTTTTCCTGTGTAGGCGCGCTGGCAAGGCAGATCACATTATTGCCGTAGACCAATGTGATGACCGGCAGCTGTTTCTCTTTACAAAGACTGTCGACAGAATGCTGCAGTTTATCTTCAAGGCTGTCATGGCCTGCATCTGTCATGATTTCATCAGCGGGGTGACTGACGTTAAAAACAGCAATAAATTTATATTCCAGTAATTGGATATCGTTGATGATCGCTGTATCAAGCATTTGCCGGTAATCAACATCGGAAGCAAAAAGCAGGCGGCCCAGAAAGTTTTTTGACTTTTTGATTTCAAATTTATCACGCATTATCAGGTCGGTTATTTCGCGCGTTACATCAATCAGCTTTACGTCCCAGGGCATTTCAAAAAGCGGGAAATCGGCTGCGTCGGCCTGGGCCAGCAGTTCTTCTGGAATAGAGTTGATATATTCATTGCCGACCAAGATTACAAGACCGGCTAATTTTTTCTGGATACATTCTAAAATGAGATCCTTAAGTTTATCGGCGCTGTGCACAATGCCGGTAATAAACAGCAGTTCGCCGCCGTGTACCCATTGCGAGACAGTTGAAGTCTGTCCTACGTAGGGCCAGGTGACCGTACGGTCCAGACCGTTTGGCCCGGCAACCAGCTTGATACGTTCAAAATATTTTAAAGTCAATAGATCCTGACAGGTAACAGACATGGTAGGCCTCCTTGTGGTCGAATAGTCAAATGCTTATTTTATTATATCAAATTCCAATACTCGGCAGCAGGAAATTTAAGCGGCCGAATAAAGTGTAGCTAGTGTTACAAAAATTATTTATTATTATTTATACTCTAAAACATGAATTTTCAGAAACTGCGTGCTATAATTAAAGTAACAAGAAAAATAATAATTTATGGGAAGGTGTGAGTTATATGACGGCAGAATTCAAAAAATGCTGGATGCTTAAAATTTATACGGGCGAGGACGTTATAGTAGGCAACGATCCCCTGTACAGAACGATTCTTGAAGAAGCCCGCCGTTTAAAGATCGCCGGCGCTACCGTCATTAAAGGTATCGAAGGTTATGCGACCGAAGTGCGTGGGATCGACCGTCGTCCGGTATCACTTTTTACCGGTGTTTCCAACCTGCCTGTTTTGGTGACGATCGTAGATCAGAAAGAAAATTTGGAAAAGCTGATCCCGTTTTTAGAGAAAAAGGCTACGCATGCGCTGGTGTTGTTTGAAGAAAGTACGGCTTTGGTTACTGACTATATGCGTCAGGTGATTGCCAAACGTCAGACTGACGGGCTGGAAAAATAAGTTTTGCCCTTATAAAAAAATTTGGCCGCAGGTTTTACAGCCTGCGGTTTTTTATGCCCGACAGCGTATTTATCGGCAGGACTTAGCAGGATTTTTCGGGAAGATTGCGAATAATAATAAGTGGTTTACTATGCCTGAAGGAGGGTGTGCAAATGGATATGAATCAGGAAACTAAGGTCACTGTCATTGACGACCGGCTGCGTCAGGAGGAAGCTGAAACTTTGTGCCGCTGGGCTGCTGCCCGCGCCGGGGTTATCGTTGTTGCTCCGTTGCTTGGAACAATGGCGCTGATTGCTAATGATGTGTATCTGGTGATAAAATTAGGCAGTGTTTATGAAGAAGAAATCGGAGAAAAGGCGGCCGTAAGCCTGCTGAGTTCTTTAGGAGCTTATTTTGTAGGCAGTACGCTGACGACACTGATCCCGTTTGCTCCCTTGCAGATACCTGTAGCTGTAGGGACTACCTATGCGCTGGGACGGGTCGTTACCGAATGGCTGAAGGCCGGTAAACCGGCGGACCTGAGTCCGTTTAAAACTGTGTATGATGATGCTTTGCGTGAAGCAAAGAAAAATATTGAGCTTTTTAAAAATGACCCTAAAAAAGATGAACCACTGGGTGATGAAAGTAAAAAATACGATTTGTGATCAAACCATAATGAATGGAGGTCCTTTATGTACGAGAACTATGATGTAGCGATTATCGGCGGTGGCCCTGCGGCTGTTTTCGCAGCTTATGAATTTACTCTGAAATATCCGACGGTCAGGCTGATCATGCTGGAGGAAGGCAATCCAATCGAACGGCGTCAATGCCCGCTGGCTGCAAAAAAAGTGGATCATTGCCTGCGTTGTGTCCCTTGTGATATCATGCGCGGTTTTGGCGGTGCCGGTGCTTTTTCGGACGGTAAGTATAATTTTACGACTGAATTCGGCGGCTGGCTGAGCGAGTATATTCCGGAAAAGACTGTAATCGAGCTGATTGATTATGTTGATGAGCTTAATTGCCGTCATGGCGCTCCCGGCGAATATTTCAGCACAAAGAACAGTACTATCGGCGGTCTGGCGCTGGGACATGATCTGCACCTTTTAAACGCCAAGGTCCGGCATCTGGGGACTGAAAATAACCTTATTATTATGGAGCATATTTATAAATATCTGGCTGAGCGAATGGAGATCCGCTGTAATACCCATGTGGAAACTATCAAACGGCACGGTGATGGTTTTGAATTGGGCGTTCGCGGCGAGGATAAAGCTGATATTCGCTGTGATTATCTGATCGCTGCTCCCGGACGTGCCGGTGCGGAATGGTTTACCGAACAGTGCCGCGGACTGGGATTGGCCTTTATTAACAATCAGGTCGACGTAGGCGTGCGGGTAGAGGTGCCGGCGCAGGTCTTTAAACACATTACTGACGAAGTCTATGAAGCTAAGCTGGTCTACCGGACACGGCAGTATAATGATCTGGTCCGTACTTTCTGTATGAATCCCAACGGTTATGTAGTGGCCGAAAATACTGACGGCATCATTACAGTCAACGGGCACAGCTTCCGCGATCCCAAGCTGCACAGTCATAATACGAATTTTGCTTTACTGGTCAGCAATAAATTTACAGAACCGTTTACTGAACCGCATCAATACGGCAAACGTATCGCTTCTTTTTCCAATATGCTGGGCGGAGGCGTGCTGCTGCAGCGTTTCGGCGATTTGATCAAAGGTCGGCGTACTAATGAAAGACGTCTGGAAAAGAGCTTTACTAAGCCTACCTTGTCGGCTACGCCCGGCGATTTGAGCCTGGTGCTGCCTAAACGCCATTTGGATAATATCATCGAAATGATTTATGCGCTGGATAAGGTGGCGCCGGGGATGGCTAATGCCGATACCCTGCTTTACGGTGTAGAGGTAAAATTCTACAGTGCGCGTCTGGAACTTGATGATAAGCTGGAAACTAAGATCCCGAACCTGTTCGCCGTCGGCGACGGTGCCGGTATCACGAGGGGGTTGTCACAGGCCAGTGCGAGCGGAGTCTATGTTGCCCGCCAGATCGGCGCGCAGCTATGCGGAGGAGCGGATTAATTTTATGATGAACGGAGCAAAGTCATGACCTTGCCTCTTATCAGTATGCGGCAGATAACGAAACGGTTTCCCGGCGTTATCGCCAACAATAAAATAAATTTGGAATTGTACCCCGGTGAGATACATGCGCTCTTGGGTGAAAACGGCAGCGGTAAAAGTACTTTGATGAGTATCCTTACAGGTCTTTACAAGCCTACAGAAGGCTGTATCATGGTTGGCGGGGAGGAAGTAAAGTTTGCTTCGCCTGCTGACGCCATTGCCAGCGGTATCGGGATGGTACATCAGCATTTTAAACTGATCGAATCTTTTACGGTAGCTGAGAATATCGTTCTGAGCCAGAGCAAAGGCGGTTTTTTGCTGAAACCGGAGCAGATCATAGCAGATATTGAAAGTCTGGGTGAGAAATATGGACTGCAGGTAGATCCGCGGGCCTATGTCTGGCAGCTTGGTGTGGGAGAAAAACAGCGCGTGGAGATCTTGCGGATGCTTTATCATCGCAGCCGTGTGCTGATCCTGGATGAGCCTACGGCTGTTCTGACGCCGCAGGAGACACGCGAGCTGTTCGTCAATCTGAGAAAGATGGCAGACGACGGCTGTGCGGTAGTTTTTATTTCCCACAAACTCAACGAAGTCGAGGAACTGGCCGACCGAGTAACTGTTTTGCGCGGCGGCTGTGTAACCGGCAGCGCCGCAAAAGAAGATATGCGTCGCGACAAGCTGGTGCAGATGATGATCGGCCGCGAGGTGCTGAATACCTATGAAAAAAACTGCGAGCACTGCGGTGAAGTGGTGCTGCAGCTGGAGCAGGTTTCAGCTCTCAATGATATGAATACGGTTGGACTGAACAATGTCAGGCTTGCAGTCAGAGCGGGTGAAATTTATGGTATCGCCGGAGTATCGGGCAACGGTCAGCGCGAGCTGGCTGAGGTACTTGCCGGACTGCGGCCGGCGATGGGCGGAAAAATATTTTTTTACGGACAGGACCTTACCAATAAAAAACCGAAGGAAATGATCGAAGCAGGTATCAGTTATGTGCCGGAGGATCGTCTGGGTATGGGGCTGGTGCCAAATCTGGATTCGGTCAATAACGTGATCCTGAAAGAATATGACGGTAAATTTTCCAAAGGCTGGCGGATTCGGCGTGAAGCTGCTATAGCGGCGACAAAACGTATCGTAGAAGATTTTGATGTGAAGCTGGGATCGATTTTCCAGCCGGTGAAGATGATGAGCGGCGGCAATCTGCAAAAACTGCTGCTGGGACGCGAGATAGCCGCTAAACCCAAGCTGATGATCGTACTGTACCCGGTACGCGGCTTGGATATAGGTGCTATCGAAGCAGTGCACAAGCTGCTGCTGCAGCTGAAAGAAGAACAGACTGCGATCATTCTGGTATCGGAAGAGCTGGAGGAAATCGCAAAGCTGGCTGATCGTGTAGGCGTTATGTTTGCCGGGCAGATTTTAGGTGAATTCCCTGTCAGCGAAATGGATACAGAAAAAATCGGTGCTTTGATGGCGGGTATTACCGAAGCGGGAGGTGCGGGCGTATGAAGCTGGTAATGGAAAAACGTCTGGCACCCAGTCCGCTGATGCGCTCGCTGGTGCCGGTGGTGGCAGCTTTCGCCGCTCTGGTTTTCTGCGGTATCTTTTTTGCAGTGACGGGGCGCGATCCTTTTGAGGTATATTATGCCATGTTCAGCGGTGCGTTAGGTTCTGAGTATGGTATTTCGGAAACGATCGTCAAAATGATACCGCTGGCGATGTGCGGATTAGGCATTGCCATTGCCTTCAGGATGCAGATCTGGAATATCGGCGCTGAAGGGCAGTTTTATATGGGAGCCTGTGCGGCCAGCTGGCTGCCGCTGACTTATCCTGACCTGCCTTCTATGATCATGCTGCCGGGCATGCTGCTGCTGGGAGCTGCGGCAGGCGGGATGTGGGGACTTTTAGCCGGGTGGTTCAAAACCAAGTGGCTGGTCAGCGAACTGATTACGACGCTGATGATGAATTATATTGCAATTTTATGGGTCAATTATCTGGTCTATGGTGCGTGGCGTGATCCCAAGGGCTTGAATTTTCCTTTGACAGCGGCCTTCAGCGAGTCGGCTTTGCTGCCCTCTTTCGGAGATCTGCGCGTACATGCCGGTATCATTATTGTATTTGTTTTAGCGGCAGTTCTGGCAGTAGTTTTTCGTGATTCCCGCTGGGGCTACGAGACACTTGTTATTGGTTCCAATCCTACGGCTGCCCGTTATGCCGGGATCAATATTCCCAGAAATGTTTTGCTGGTGATGCTGCTAAGCGGTGCTGTCTGCGGGATGGGCGGCATGATTGAAGTCAGCGGCATCGTTGGCAAGCTGCAGCCGGGTATCAGTCCCGGTTATGGTTATACGGCAATTATTGTGGCCTGGCTGGCGCGGCTGCATCCGGCAGCGATTATCGTAGTAGCTTTTTTGTTTGCGATTATCCATGTCGGCGGGTTTATGGTGCAGACACTGGGGATTCCTTCGGCTGTGGCAACAATGCTGCAGGGAGCTATTTTATTCTTTGTCGTCGGCGCTGATATCTTTACCAATTATCAGCTGCGCCTGATCAAAAATGAAGGAGGCGAAGAGAGTGAATGAGACATTGCTCATTTCAATTTTAGCTGCCTCTATTACGGCCGGTACCCCTATTTTGTTTGCTGCGCTGGGTGAACTGATTTCCGAGCGAGCTGGTGTTACCAATCTGGGTGTGGACGGGATGATGCTGGTCGGTGCCTGTGCCGGGTTCATTGCCGCTCAGCAGACGGGCAGTCTTCTAAGTGGTGTTGGGATGGCGCTGCTGGCAGGTTCATTGATGGCGCTGATACACGCTTTTCTGACTGTCACCCTGCGGGCAAACCAGGTCGTCAGCGGTTTGGCGCTGACCTTGTTTGGCACGGGTCTATCCGGTTATCTGGGTTTGGATTATGTGGGGCAGCAGGCGACTGTTGTTTTCAGTAAGCTGGCTGTACCGGGGCTCAGTGAGATCCCGGTGCTGGGGCCGGTACTGTTCAGGCAGGATCTGCTGGTTTACTGCAGTTATATTTTAGTGGCTGCTGTTGCTTTTTATCTGTACCGTACAAGAGCAGGGCTGTTTATGAGGGCTTTGGGAGAAAATCCGGCTGCTGTAGATGCTGTAGGCGTCAATGTTTTTGGACTGCGGTATTTATATGTGATCATGGGCGGTGCTTTAGCCGGTTTGGGCGGCGCGTATTTGTCGCTGGCTTATGCTCCCTGCTGGCTGGAAAATATGACGGCCGGACGCGGCTGGATCGCGGTGGCACTTGTAATTTTTGCTCTGTGGGATCCCTGGCGTGCGCTGCTTGGTTCGTATCTTTTCGGCGGCATTGATGCTTTGGGCTTTCATTTGCAGGTTGTTGGCCTGCCCGTATCTGTTTTTATTTTGAATATGCTTCCATATATTTTTACAATAGTGGTTTTGCTTTTGGTTCTGGCCCGCAAAGGGGGCCGTCTGGCAGCGCCTCAGGCGCTGGGGCAGCCTTATGACAGGGAAGAACGTTAAACGAGGAGAGCTGTTATGGAATTTTTTATTTTCTTATGCTTTATGTCTTTTGTGTCTTTTGCTGTGGCCTTCCTGGCTTACGGACTGGTGATCCGTCTTATGGGGACGACGAGTTCTGCAAGCCGTTATTCGCAGATCATTCTTGTGCCGATAGCGATCATTGGTTATGATTTTCTGACGATCACTGCGCCGGCCGAATACCGTTATGTTATCGGCGGCCTGCCGATGCTGCTTTTAGGATTAATGCTGCTGTATTACCGTTTTGGTAAAGGCGGCAGTATGGATGATGCTCCGGCACCGTCAGAGATCAAAAAAGTAAGTAAAAAATCCCTGAAGCATCAGGCGAAAAAAAATAAAGTTAAATAATTTTGCTTTAGCAGGAATTTAGGCTGTAAAAAGAGAAATTAACAGTGAAACCAATAAGCTTATTATTGATTTTGAATATTCTAAAAGCAGTTAAGATAGCAGGAGGTGCGTATTATGTTTAAAAAAATCTTAGTACCTGTAGACGGTTCCGAAACCGCATGGCGCGCATTGAATAATGCGTTGGAGATCGGTAAAAAATTTGAGAGTGAAATTTTGGTAGTGAACGTAATCCAGCCTTATAATAATGCTGCTCTTTTGGCAGTCCCGCTTGACCATGCTACGATTAATCAGGGTAACAGCGAATTGGAAAAAGTCGGTGATAAGGTTTTGGAACTGGCCAAAGAAATGGTCGGCTCCTATCCGCATAAAGTTGAATATGATATGGAAGTAGGGCATCCGTCGGAACGGATCATCGCTTTGTCCAAAAAAGTGGAAGCCGACGCGATTGTTTTGGGCAGCCGCGGACTCAGCGGCATTGCTGAATTTTTCCTGGGCAGCGTCAGTTCCAAGGTTTCTCAGTATGCAACAGTGCCGGTACTTATCGTAAAATAATTACGGAGCTGTGTTTAAAGTTTTGATGAAGGATGATGAATATGTTAAAAAAAATCCTCGTACCTATCGACGGGACTGAATATTCCTGGCGGGCCATGGAATATGCCGCTTCGCTGGCAAAGCTGTCGGGTGGACACCTGGTTATTTTGACGGTCGTTAAGCCGGGGATTAAAGCTGTCGGCGGTGCTCCTTTGGAAGAAGAACTGGTCTACAGTGCCAACGGGCCGGTGATGCAGATTGGCAATGAGGTGCTGGGCGCTGCCAAGCACTTAATGGACAAACAGGAAATCCCCTGCGATTATCTGCTGGCTATCGGCAGTAGAGCAGCTGAAGAAATAATTAAGCTGAGCCGTCGAGAAAACTGTGACAGCATTGTTATTGGCAGCCGCGGTTTTGGAGCTTTGGAAGGGCTTTTAAAAAGCAGTGTCAGTAAAACGGTGATCGAAGAATCCGAACTGCCAGTTATTGTAATTAAATAAAAGTGGTCTTTGAGGCGTTGTGTATAAATTACACAGCGCCTTTTGTTGTTTTAAGAATAAAAATATTCTAAAAAACCAAAAATATTGAATAGATATTATAATGATGTTATAATACAAATGGATAAACAAAATGCAAACTTTTAAAAATGTTAAAAATAAATATCCTGAAGAAGCTTTTTTTAACTAAAGTAAAAGTTGCGACTGGGAATATTTATAAAAGAGGTGCAGAAATGAGCTCGAAAATGATGGGCTTCGACGAATTTCCTCAAATAGCGCGTACAGAAACAGCAAGAGCGATCTATCTGATTGATGTTGATACCTGTGAAATTGTTTATATGAATAAGAGTGCGAAAGACATGCTGCAGCTGGCTTATGAAGATGACAGCTACTGCGGTAAAAAATGTTATACGGTTTTACAGGGACTGAACAGCAAGTGCAGGTTCTGCCGGAATAATCTGCTGACTACAGAGCGCATGTTTGTGGAAGAAATATATCAGCCGTCGGTACAGCGCTATTTACAAGTCAAGAGCATTTTATTCAATTATATGGGGCGTCGTCTGCGTTTTGAAATTCTATATAATTTTAAGGAAGAAGAACTGGAACAGCAGAAAAAATATCTGGATCAAAAATTGGAACAGATCCGTTGGGTAGATAATCTTACAGGACTGTATAATAGAGAGAAATACAGCAGTCTGTTGAAGAATATAGAGATTAAGAAAATACGGCAGATAGGTATTGTCGATATGGATATCAACGGGCTGCGCAATATCAATGCAACCAAGGGCTATCATTCGGGTGACAGGGTCCTGATCAGGATAGCAGCACTTATCAAAAGTGTTTTTGGCGTTAATTCATTTCGTGTCGGCAGTGATGAGTTTGTCAGTTTGGCGCTGAATATGGATAAAGCGGATTTTGAAGCAAAAGTAGCGGCGCTGAAAGCTAAATTCAGTGCAGAAACAGACTTTAGGGTATCAGTGGGGAGCTTATGGAGCGATGACTGCCGGGATATTTATAAAAAGGTATCCCAGGCTAATGCGGTGATGGAAGCGACAAAATCGTTTGGCTATAAAAATCTGACCGCCGATTATAATCATAAAGCAGAAAGCGCGCACCGGCTGTTGGCCGAGATCGCGGAAGGAAGGTTCAAAGTTTACCTGCAGCCGAAAATAAACCTGCAGACAGGTCTGATGGAAGGTGCCGAGGCCCTGGTCAGAAAAATCGACGATCAGGGAGTGATAATAGCGCCGGATAATTTTATTCCTGGTTACGAAGAAAATGGTTTGATAAATTATATCGACATCTTTGTTCTGAAGACAGTCTGCCGGATGCTGAAAGACTGGTGTGAACGTGGCGGCAGAGTTTTTAAGATGTCTGTAAATGTTTCGCGGGTAACGTTGATTGCGGAAGATACAATCAAAAACAGTGTGGCTATCTGTAAGAAATATGGTATTGATCCATGTCTGATAGATGTGGAGATCACGGAAAGCTTTGGTTTGCTGGAAAAAGAGCTGCTTGTGGATTTGATCAAACGGATGCATGAGGCTGGCTTCAGTATTTCCATGGACGATTTCGGTACTAGCTTTTCTAATTTGGAGCTGTTGTCACAGGTGCATTTTGATACGGTAAAGTTTGACAAAAGTCTTACGGACAGTATCGTAGACAATCCTAAAACGCAGATTTTGTTTAAGGCGGCGGTTTCTATGTGCCGTGAATTTGGCGATACGCTGACTTTGGCTGAGGGCATTGAAAATGAAGAGCAGCTCAAGGTTTTGCAAAAGCTGGGCTGTCAGCTGGGTCAGGGTTATTATTTTGCCCGCCCGCTGCCTGAAGACGAATTTTGGGAGCGTTATGTAAAAAAATAAAAAGCATAAAAATAACCCCGCTGCATTATTGCAGCGGGGTCTTCTTCTTCAGGTTCAGTATGAGCGCCGGCCCATTTCCGGATGCGCTACGGGTTTTAGATGCAGGCGCTTGGCCTGTTCTACGGCTTTATCCAGCGGCAGGTCCTGTCGTCCGGACTTGTTTTCAAAGATACAGCAGGGAGTATCGCTTCCTACTTCTCCGCCTGGAAGATAAATATATTCCTGATTATCGTTATCGCCGAGAATAATACCGGCCAATAATTGTTCTGCTAGTATTTTTGACATAATATCCTCCTAGAACATGCGGCGTTTCCACAACCAGTAGCCTGTACCTACAGAAATCAGCAGGGCGATGGAAGTGATGGTGACAAAACCGAATTCGTTACCTTCCAGAGGCACCGGAACGTTCATGCCCCATAAGCCGCCGATAGTTGTGGGGATAGCTAAAATAATGGTTACAGAAGCCAGGAACTTCATAACTAAGTTCAGGTTATTACTGATGATAGAGGCAAATACTTCCATCATGCTGTTAAGAATATGGCTGTACATTTCAACCATTTCAATAGCCTGCTTATATTCAATGATGACGTCTTCCAAAAGGTCTTCGTCTTCTTCGTAGAGCTTGATCAAATGTCCTGACTGATTTGTAGAACGCAGACGCAGCAGTTTTTCAGTAACGATATAATTGCTGCGCAGGGAAGTAGTGAAGTAGGTCAGGGATTTCTGAAGATCCAGCAGGTTGAATAACTCGGAGTTTTCCATGGATTTACGCAGATGCTGCTCCAGTTCATCAGTACGTTTGATGATGATACGAATATACTTTAGATATAAAGTAGCTGATTTATAAAGGATCTGGAACAGGAACCGCGTTTTTTTGAAGGTGCTGAAGAAACGATGATTATAGGAAGAAAAGTCAGCAACAACAGCGTTAGGCTCCAGACAGACGGTGACAATAAAGTCTTCAGCGATGATAATGCCGAGCGGCAGTGTGTCGTAGTCTTTGTTACTGCGTAAAAAAGGAATATCGACCAGGATCAGGATCTGGTCGTCTTCGGTTTCGATACGCGATTTTTCTTCTTCGTCAAGCGCGGCCGTCAGAAAATCCAGCTGGATCTTAGTAGCGGCGGCTATTTCATGCAGTTCTTCAGGGGAGGGACTGACAATGTCGATCCAGCAGCCCTTTTCTAATTGTTCAAGCTCAAGCTCATCGATGCCGTTTGGTGTACTTTTGAGGATCTTATACATTGCAGGTGCCCCCTTTCCTTGGAATTTGCGATGTTGTTATTTGTTTATATGCTGCTCCAGGGCCTGAGCCAGCTGGTCGCCGCAGGAGGTGCTGCGGTTGCCGCAGTGAATGCCGCGCAGTTTTGCGGCAACTTCCTCGACGGGAAGTCCTTCTACCAGGATGCCGATAGCTTTAAGATTGCCGGGGCAGCCGTTGACGAAAGTAACATTATGGACCTTGCCGTCAACGATGTCATAATTTATTTGTTGAGAGCAGGTGCCGCTGGTTTTGTAAGAATACATAAATTTAAGCCTCACTTATCAGGGAATTTCAGATAAATAAATCTTCTGTAATCTTTTTTACATTCGACATAAAAATCTAAAATCCTTGTTGCCAGCAGCAAAGTATAAAAAATTTTACAAGGCAGCCAGCGAATGTAAATGAGCTAAAGAAAGTAAAAAAGTGTTTTAAAAAGCTGTTTTACTTCACTTTGCAGAAGAAAATTGATATAATTATATCCATACTTGATGGGTAGGAGGGTAGTATGGCAGCAGGCGCCTTCTGAGGCGCGGAGTGGTTTTAATAAGCAGCAATGTAGCAGCGTAGAAAGGTAGTGTGGCATTTGTCTATTCAGTTGATTATCGTGTGCGTGTATATCGCGCTTTTGTTTGGTATCAGTTTTTATGTTAAAAGGCGGGCTGATAAAGGCTCGACGGAGTATTTGTTTGCCGGGCGTAAATTAAGTGCCGGCCTGATCGCGGTCAATATTACGGGGCTTGCGGTCGGTGCGGCTTCTACAGTGGGCGTTGCCGAAAATGCCTTTAAAGTAGGTATGGCGGCAGGCTGGTATAATGCAGCCTGGGCAGCGGGGGCTGTCGTGATGGGGCTTGTTGCCGCTGGGAAACTGCGGGCGATGAAGATTTCTACGATCCCGGAATTTTTTGAGAAATACTATGATACGAAAGGTCGTGTCATCAGCGCGGTCGGTCTTGTTATTATTATGTCTGTTATTACGGCGCTGCAGTATTTGGCGGGCGGGGCGATTCTGGCTTCGCTGCTGCCTGACATTTTCAGTTTTAAAGGCGGCATGATGATGAGTGCCGTTGTTTTCATCGGCATCACCCTGATCGGCGGTCTGTGGTCCTCAGGTCTTTCCAATATCGTCAGCGTTTGTCTGATTTATGTCGGTGTCCTGTATTCCTGCTTTGCCGCTGTCAATAATGCCGGCGGGATCGAGAATATTGCGGCTCAGCTGCCGCCGACGCTGGATTGGTTCGATCCTTTGGCTGGTATACCGATGGCGGTCATTATCGGCTGGTTCATAGTTATGGTCACACAAGCGATCACGGCACAGGGACCGGTGCAGATTGCCTGTGGTGCCCGTGATGCCAAAACTGCCCGTAAAGGTTTTCTTTTAGGCGGCATTTTGATTTTCCCGATCGGATTTTTATGCGCGCTGCTCGGCATTGTAGCGAAGGTTTCTTTCCCGGATATTACGGCGACTATGGCTCTGCCGAAAGTCGTTATGAGTCTGAACCCGGTGGCATCAGGAACGACGCTGGCTGCCTTGTGGGCGGCCGATGTTTCTACTGCCTGCACGATCCTTTTGGGGGCGGGCACTTTGTTCAGTCAGGATATTTACAAACGTTTTATTAATCCTTCTGTCAGCGATGAAAAATTTGTCACTGTCAATCGTCTGACTATTTTCGGGGTTGGTTTGATAACCTTATGGTTTGCTTTCAATGCCGCAGGTATTTTGAAGACCATGATTGCCGGTCTGTCGATGACTACCGCTCTGACCTGTGTCTTTTTATTTACTGTGTTTGCGCCGGGGCTGTGCCGCAGAAGCAGTGCTTTTTATACAACGCTGGTCGGACTTTTAGGGCTGGTGGTCTGGGAATTTGTACCGGCGCTCCATGTTCTGCAGCATGTAATTTATTTTGAATGGCTTATTTGTATTGTAACCTTTTTAATAGTGGCAGTTGTTGATAAAACTCCGATTAAAGTACCGGAATATGTAGAGGAAGAGGCTTGATATTATGACCGACAGCAAACTCACCAGTATTGAAATCGGCCGTGCGGCCCTGAAAATAGCTGTTACAGGTTCACGCAGCGAAGAGCAGAGGATCAAGCAGGAACTGGCTGAACAGGGTATTCGTTCGACAGCGGTCGATTTTGGCGGGGAATTTATTCCGTCTATTGTCAAGATTGTTGAGCGTGCTGTAGTGGCAGCGCAGAGGCAGGGCCTGGTTTCAGATACGCATGTTGGCGCCGGTGCGGTAGCAGGCGCTGCTCATGCGGCTTTAGAGCAGGTGAAAACCAAGGCTTTGGGCTTTAATGTCGGCGGCAAGATCGGTATTGCCCGCTGCGGTGAGCATTTGTGCGTTGCTATTTATATGGCGGTAGGCGTGCTCAATCTCAATGAGTTGTGTGTAGGTCTGGCGCATCGTTCACTGGATAATGTGGAATAAGGACGCAATAGTAAAAGCAGTGAGGTTATTATGAATATATTTGATGTTATCGGACCGGTAATGATTGGTCCGTCCAGCTCGCATACGGCTGGAGCCGTACGTTTATCGTTATTGGCGATCAGCATTCTGGGGGCCTGGCCGGTAAAGGCGCAGATTGCTTTGCATGGGAGCTTTGCTCAAACTTACCGCGGCCATGGCACGGATATGGCGCTTCTTGCGGGACTGATGGGCTGGCTGCCGGATGATGCCAGGATTCCGCAGGCAATGGATTTTGCTCAGAAGCAGTGCTTGGAATACGAATTTTCCACGATCAATCTAGGTGATCTGACACATCCAAATACGGTTTATTTTAAATTGACAGCTGCAGATGGCAGACAATGCGAAGTTATTGGTTCTTCTATTGGCGGCGGACAGGTTCTGGTAACTTCTATTGACGGTGCGGCTGTAGAACTGAGCGGTAAGCTGCCGGCGATCCTTACCTTGCATAAGGATAAACCTGGTGTTATTTCCCTGGTCAGCAGCGCTTTGGCAAGTGCCGGTATCAATATTGCCGGGATGCGGGTTTTCCGGGCGAATAAAGGCGGGTTGGCAACGATGGTTATTGAATGTGACCAGGTGGTGCCGGAGCCGATAATCAATCTGGTTGCTGCTTTGGAACCTATGCAGTCGGTGCGGTTCATCCGTAATGTTTTGTGAGGTGCAGCGTGATTAACGAGAAAATTTCTTTAAGGACCTGGATTGAGGCCGCAGCTGATCAGGGTGTTCCGTTACATACTTATCTGCTGAAGCTCAGCAGCGAAGAGCTTGAACTGAGTGAAGATGCTATACTGGAGCAGATGCAGACAATGCTGCAGGTAATGGAAGAATCGGCAGCATTCGGTCTGACCGGGGTAAGTTCACACAGCGGCCTGACTGGTGGTGCTGCTAAAAAGCTGCAGGAGGCCAGACGGTCTGAAAATTATAAAAATATTTTAGGCGGTGTCGTCAACGATGCTGTGGCTTATGCCATGGCTGTAGGTGAATGCAATGCGGCGATGGGACGTATCGTCGCCGCTCCTACCGCCGGAGCCAGCGGCGTTCTGCCGGGAGTACTTTTGGCATTGAAGCAGCATTACAATTTGAACGAACGGCAAATGGCTGAAGCTTTGGTCGTGGCTGGTAATATTGGTATGGTCATAGCCAGCCGCGCTTCACTGTCGGGCGCTATGGGCGGATGTCAGGCTGAATGCGGCAGCGGTGCGGCTATGGCGGCCGGTGCCGCTGTAGATGTGCTGGGAGGCACTCCGGAACAGGTAGGGCATGCAGTGGCGATAGTATTCAAAAATATGCTGGGGCTTGTTTGTGACCCTGTTGCCGGTCTGGTAGAAGTGCCGTGTATCAAACGAAACGGCGGTGCCGCTGCACAGGCGTTGCTGGCAGCAGAATTGGCTCTGGCTGGTATCACAAGCTTTATCCCTGCAGACGAAGCCATTGATGCGATGAAGTCAGTAGGCGATCGTTTGCCCTGCACGCTCAAGGAAACGGCGGAAGGCGGACTGGCACAGACACCAACTGCACTGGCTTGGGCACAGGCTTATTTTGCCGCTGATGGTAAAATTTGAAAAATATTTTAGATAAGTATTAAATGGAGGTAAATCAAATGAAAAAAATTATTAAGACTGAAAATGCACCGGCTGCTATCGGGCCCTATTCTCAGGCTGTTATGGCTAATGGTATGTTGTATATGTCAGGTCAGATAGCTTTGGTTCCTGAAACAGGCGAAGTAGTAGATGAAGGTATTGAAGCGCAGACGATCAGAGTCTTGAAAAATATGGAAGGCGTATTGTCTGAGGCAGGGTTGACTTTTGACTATGTGGTAAAAACCACTGTTTTTTTGACTGATATGGAAGATTTTGGCGTTGTTAACAGCATTTACGGTGAAAAGTTTGCTGAAAACGCTCCTGCGCGTTCCTGCGTACAGGTTGCGGGACTGCCGAAAGGTGTTAAAGTTGAAATAGAAGCAATCGCTGTCTGTAAATAATAATCCCTGCAAAAAAATGTAAAAAAGTTTATAAAAAAGATTGACATAAACTAGTGGCTATGGTAGAATAACATTCGTCGCCAAGCTATTAAGTTTGGACAATTTGGTGGCTGTGGTGAAGCGGTTAACACGGCGGATTGTGGCTCCGTTACTCGAGGGTTCGATCCCCTCCAGTCACCCCATAATTATCCGGTTTCTATCCTTGGGGCGTAGCCAAGTCGGTAAGGCACGGGACTTTGACTCCCGCATGCGTTGGTTCGAGTCCAGCCGCCCCAGCCAATGTGATCCACTAGCTCAGTCGGTAGAGCACCTGACTTTTAATCAGGGTGTCCCGCGTTCGAGTCGCGGGTGGATCACCATTTTTTTTGCCTGTTTGCGAGTGTGGCGGAACTGGCAGACGCACTAGACTTAGGATCTAGCGCCTTCGGCGTGCAGGTTCGACTCCTGTCACTCGCACCAATCAAATTATAAAGCTGTAGAATCGTTAGATTCTGCAGCTTTTATTTTTTACACTTGCTGATTATTGAACTATTAAAGTTCAGGGGCTAGCGAGTGTATTTTTTATTTGAGGCTGGTAGGAACTGTTGGAGAAATAATTAAGATTAATGTATAATATATGAAACAACAAAGGATATTAATTTTCTAATAGAATTAAAAACTAAAAAGTTATTGACAAAAACAGAAAATAATATTATATTAATACTAAAGAAAATATCATTAACAGTAAATAACAGACTGGGATATTTCGATTAACAAATGCGTATTCGGGCGCTGACCCCGTAAATAAAAAATATAGGAGGATAAAGACATGAGAAGTATTACAACATTAGACCTGCAATATGCCCATAGATTTTATGGGTTTAAAGGTGAAGCACAGTATCTGCATGGACATTCAGGTATTCTGACTATTGAGGTGGAAGATTCTGTCGAACCAGGTGTCAATATGGTATTTCCCTGTAATGAAATTCAAAAAACTGCTTGGGACGTTTTAAAGAACTTTGATCATGCACTGATTTTGAGGGAAGATGATCCGCTACTGCCGGCAGTACTTGATGTTTACGAAAAACAGGGTATTCGTAATGGCGCTCCGCAGAACCAGATGAAAGGTGCGGCTTTCAAGACAGAGCTGGCAACAGCATACCCGGATTGTCGTCTTGTGGTTACAAAAGAAACTATGACTGTCGAGGGCATGATCAAGATCGTTTATGATCTGCTTAAAGACAAACTCAATATTGCGAAAATAACTTTTGTCAGCGGTGTCAATACTGCTTCGGCAGAGTTCACAACCAAGAATCAAATTGATCGTTGCCCGCTGTGTGGTATTGCCTTGAATGAAAATGGTGTTTGCCCGAAGTGCGGCTATAAAAAATGATAGTATAGAAATAATGAAAACAGCAGGCCTATAAGGCCTGCTGTTTTTTGTTGGGATAAGATGGACAAAGGGTTAGAGGATATTCATATTAAAATTACTGGAGGGAAAATAAAACAACAGCAATTTAAAGCAGGATACAGGGAAAATTTTTATTTGTATCTTGACTTGGAGTGAGCTTTAAGTGTTATGATTGATAAAAGAGGAACGCAGAGGTGTTTGTAGAAAAAAATAGTGTTTATTTTACCATAGCAGAGAATATTACAGCGACGTGAAATTAGATAGCTAAAGTTTCTGCTTTAAAGTATATATGGGGGAAGGTTTGTTATGCGGGGGCTGAATAATGAAAAAAGATACGCCTTGCTGGACAGTCTGCGAGGGCTGCTGTTATTGGAGATGATCGTCTATCATTTTTTTTGGGACCTGGTGTATTTATTTGAGCAGGATTTGCCCTGGTTTCATAGCAGTTTGTGTTATTGGTGGCAGCAAAGTATTTGCTGGCGTTTTATTTTTCTATCAGGCTTTTGCTGGCCTTTAGGGAAAAGGGCTGTACGGCGTGCTGTGCAGGTTTTTGGGGGAAGTGTCCTGGTGATGGTTATAACGCATATTTTTGTGCCGGACCAGGCGGTTACCTTTGGCGTTTTATTCTTTCTGGGGTCAGGTATGCTGCTGCTGAAGCTGCTTGACCGGCTGCTGTGCAGGCTGGCTCCTGTCTGGGGCATTACAGCAAGTGGTATGTTATTTTTTCTGACCCGCAATATCAACGACGGTTATTTAGGTTTTGAGGATTGGAATTTTTTCAAAATACCGGAGCAGCTGTATCTGAATAAATTCACTACTTATGTAGGATTTACAGAAGCAGGATTTTTTTCCAGTGATTATTTTTCTTTAATGCCCTGGTTCTTTTTATATTTGGCAGGTTATTACTGTCTGCGTTTTTGTGAAGCTCTGGGCGGATTGCCTAAGATCTTTGATTATGGCAGCGGCTGCCTGAGTTTTTTCGGACGGAGGTCTTTGTTAGTCTATCTTCTGCATCAGCCGCTTTTGTACTTGCTGCTGACGTTGATTTTGGGTGGTAAGGTATTGCTTTAAGGAGAAGGAGTGTTGAGAGTATGGAATATCGTGAATTGGGACGGACAGGTATTAAAGTCAGTGTGATAGCATTAGGGTGCGAAGGCTTTGTTGCCAACGAAGGTGCCTTAACAGAGCAACTGCTGAATGCGGCAGAGCAAGGCGGCATCAACTGTATTGATTTGTATGCGCCGCAGCCGGAAATGCGCAGCCGTTTGGGTAAATGGCTGCGTGGCCGCCGCGGTAAATTTGTTTTACAGGCACATTTATGTACGGTTTGGCAGGAGGGACAGTATAAGCGGACCAGGGAGATCGGGGAAGTGAAAGCGAGCTTTGAAGATCTGCTGACACGGCTGGCAACGGACTATATAGATATTGGGATGATCCATTATGTGGACTCTCTGGAAGATTGGGAAGCGGTAGCTGGTGGCCCGGTAATGGCGTATGCAAGAGAAATGCAGGCTCAGGGAAAAATCAGATATATCGGCTTGAGCAGCCATAATCCTGCCGCAGCTATGCAGGCTGTACAAAGCGGTTTGATCGATGTACTGATGTTCAGCGTTAATCCCTGCTATGACCTGCAGCCGGCGAATGAAGACTGTTATGCGCTTTGGGATGGGAAAAATTATGACAGGCAGCTTGTGAATATGGATCCGGAGCGGGAAGCGCTGTATGAAACCTGCAGCCGCCTGGGCGTCGCTATAACCGTAATGAAAGCTTTTGGCGGCGGTGATTTGCTGGATGAAGAGCTTTCGCCGGCAGGAAAAGCTTTGACTGTTAATCAGTGTCTGCACTATGCTTTGACGCGTCCCGGAGTAGCGGCAGTGATGTCGGGAGCGCATACTGTTGACGAGCTGGAAAAATGTCTTGAATATATTACGGCTGCTGATGTTGAAAAGGATTATGCGGCTGCTTTTGCCGCTTTACCGAAAATCAGCTGGGAAGGGCACTGCATGTATTGCGGACATTGTGCTCCCTGTCCGCAGGGAATAGATGTGGCAGCAGTAACTAAATTTTTGAATCTTACCAAAGCGCAGAACAGTGTTCCTGAAACAGTACGCGAACATTATGCTGCGCTGCGGCATCATGCCGGGGAGTGCGTGAAATGCGGCGCTTGTGAGAAACGCTGTCCATTTAAAGTTACAGTTATCCAAAATATGCAGGAAGCAGTGAAAGTGTTTGGTATGTAATAACGTAAATAATCTTAAAAATAAATTATTGCTTGACTTGGAGTTGACTCCAGGTGTTAAAATAATCGCAGGAGGAGGTGTTGCTCTATGACGATTGCAGAAGTCAGTAAAACGTTTGGCTTGACAGCTGATACGCTGCGTTATTATGAACGAATTGGCCTGATACCGCCGGTCAAGCGCAGCAGCAGCGGTATTCGTGATTATGATGAAAAAGATTGTAATTGGGTAGAATTTATTAAGTGCATGCGCGGTGTTGGTATTCCGGTAGAAATGCTGATTGAATATGTGGCGATGTTCCGCTTGGGCAAGGAGACGATTGCTGCCCGTAAAGCTCTTTTGGTAGAGCAAAGACAGCAGCTTGCCGACAAGATAGTAGCTATGCAGGCTGTACTGGAACGGTTAGATATGAAAATAGATGGTTATGAGGAAAGATGCTTAAAATTTGAGGAAGAAAATTTAAGACAATAAATAAGATTTGCAGCAGAGGTCAGCCAGGAGTTGGTTGACCTTTGTTTTTTTATCTTCGATCATAATAAATGTCTGAAAGATAATAAATATTTATATAAACAAATAAAAGTGATATAATTATTATTATTATACGCAAATGTTTACTTGAATAATATTGTTCGATGTTTTGGCTGGGGAGGTATTTAGGATGCTGAAAAGAATATTGACTGCTGTGTTGATGCTGTTTGTTCTGCTGGTAGTCAACAGTGCAGGTGCTTCTAATACAGTACGCATAGCCTATTCGGATATTGATAATTTTGTCGGTATCAAAGACGGACGGCTGGCAGGTTATGGCGTAGCTCTATTTGATGCAATTGCCGAACATACCGGCTGGACTTATGAATATAAAAGCGGTTCGTGGGAACAGTGTCTGGAGTGGGTGAAAAACGGTGAAGCCGATTTTACTTTTCCAGCCCAGTACAGCGAGCATCGGGCGGCGGATTTCCTTTTCAGCAGGCAGAACTGTATTTTAGATTTTGCTGCTATTTATACGTCCGGTACCAACAGCGATATTTTATATCAGGATTATCAGTCGTTGCAGGGTAAACGATTAGGCATGATCAAAGGCAACTATCTTAATTTATGTTTTGACAAGTTTGTGGGGAGTAAAGGCATCAGCGTTCAGAAATTTTATTACAGCAGTGGTGCAGAAGTCAATGAAGCATTGGCTGCCGGTAAGATCGATGCTATTATGAGTGGGAATTGTGTGCTTGACGAAGATAAAAAGCTGGTTGCTAAATTTGATTATCTGCCTGCGTATATCATTACGGGAAAAAACAATACGGCATTAATGGAGCAGCTGGATCAGGCGATGCGGGCGATAACGCTGGAAAATCCTTATTTTACTGCTGCGTTGTACGAGAATTTTTACGGACGTGCCGACAAGTTTGCCAAGGGGTTTACCAGGGCGGAACTTGCTTATATCCAGACAGCCGCACCGCTGCGTGTTGTCGGTGATGCCGATAATTATCCGATGGAATGGCTGGACGGTAAAAACGGCGTTTATAAAGGCACTTATCAGGATGTGCTGAAATTATTGGCTCAGAACAGCGGTTTAACGATGGAAATGACCTACACTCCTGATATGGCCTCGTCGTGGGAATTGCTGGCTGACGGCAGAGCTGATGTTATTTCCGGAATCGTCTGGACGAAAGAATTGGAGGCCCAATACGATTTTCTGCACACAGACAGCTTTCTAAAAGAAAATTATCTGATTTTGGGTAGGCGCGGAGAAAGCTTTGATTTTAACAGCCGTTTGAAAGTAGCTATGAAAACTTCATTTATAGGCACTGCAGATTACATCAGGCAGAAATACCCGCAGTGGCAGATTGTTGATGGCGACACTTTAGAAAGCTGTCTGGAAATGGTGGTCAACGGCAAGGCCGATATTATGCTGGGCAATTCTATTGTGATGACAACTAACAGGTATCTGAGCAAATATGCCAGCCTGATGCCTGTAATGACGGTAAGTATGGAAATACCTGTAGGTTTCGGCATTTCTAAAAAATGTCCGCCGGAGGTATTGAGTATTTTTAATAAATCAATCCAAAAGCTGGATGCAGGTGCTCTGGATAAAATAATTTTAGATAACAGCATCGTTAAACACAGAGCATTGGACTGGCGGGAATTTATTAAAAATAATTTTCTTGTTGCCGGAACAGTATTTTTTGCGGTATTGGCTTTGAGTTTTACGGGTATTTTCCTATTTTTGAAGAACCGCCAGCAGGCCAGGTTTAATAATAGTTTGGCTGAAGCACTGGCTGCAGCGGAACGGGCTAGAAGCGCTGCTGAATACGCACATAATGCTAAAAGCGAATTTCTGTCGCGGATGTCGCATGAGATACGCACGCCGATTAACGCGATTGTCGGAATGAGCGATATTGCAAAGCTGCGCGCTGCTGACAGCCAGCCCGTATTAGATTGTTTGGAGAAGATCGATACTGCGTCCAGGCATCTGGCTGCATTAGTAGATGATGTTTTGGATATGTCCAAAATAGAAAATGACAAATTGCAGCTGACGCCGCAGATAGTTTCACTGCACAGTATCATCTTTTCGACCCTGGATATCCTGCAGCCGCTGGCAGAAAAAAAGGGTGTTCTTTTACAGCGGAAGGTAAATGTTGCAGATTGTTCTGTGTACGCTGACAGCAGAAGACTGCAGCAGATCATGGTAAATTTAGGAGCCAATGCAGTAAAGTTTACAGCTAAAGATAAAAAAGTTGTTTTAAAATGCGATATGCTTGAACAGGATGATGAGAGCATGCTGGTCCGGTTTGTCTTAGAAGATGAGGGAATCGGTATAAAAGAAAGCAATAGACAATGTATTTTTGAGGCATTTAATCAGGGCGGACGCAGTACAGATGCTTTTTATGGAGGAACGGGACTGGGTCTGGCCATTTCGCAGAAGCTGGCTCATATGATGGGCAGTGAGATCAAGCTTGTCAGTACATTTGGGGTCGGCAGTCGCTTCTGGTTTGATCTGCGTCTTGCCAAGGCCTCTGTTTTGCAGCAAACGCTTGTAACTGATGAGATCGATCTGCATGGTTACAGACTGCTGGTAGTAGAAGATAATGAAATAAATATGGAAATTGTTTGTGAGCTGTTGCGTAATGTCGGGGCCGAATTTGCTACAGCGAGCGATGGTGAAGAGGCGGTCGATTTATTTTGCGAGGCAGAGCCGTTTACTTATGACGCAGTTTTGATGGACATCAGAATGCCAAGGATGAACGGTTATCAGGCTGCTGCTGCTATCAGAGCATTGCCGCGTCCGGATGCTATCTCGGTTGTTATAATAGCGATGACGGCAGACGTGCTGGAAAATGATGTGGAACAGTCACTGGAACAGGGCATGGATGCACATGTTGCCAAACCGTTCGATACCCGTCAGTTTCTGTTTTTACTGCGCGGTTTATTGCAGAATAAAGAAAATATGATTTGTAAATGAATAAAGTATTGACAAATTTAAATAGCCTAATATATAATTTAGGAGCTGGATATTCTGGTAGGTGAGGCTACCACAGGGATATGGATTGCTGCCGCGGAGTGGTGGAGACACCATGAGCAGGTTTGAACAGGCTATGTCGACAACAAGGCATAATCTAATGCAATTTCACCGCCCTGTGGAGTTAAAGCTTGAACAGGGCCGGTTCTGATTGAACTGTAAGGTAAATTTGTTTTATTGCCGCGTCTTTGTTTAAGCATTGACGCGGTTTTTTTATTTGCCGCGGCCAGCCGCAGAATTTTGATTATAGATATTTTATAAAAAAGGTGAGGTGAGAAGAATGGACGCAGGAGGCAGTAGGGGCATAAAACCAAAAGGCGAAGAACCAGGAAGCGGTCTGCCGTCAGGGCGTCTGTTCTTCCGCGACAATTACATATAAATACTTTGTCTTTTCGTTGTGTGTCCTACTTTCCTGAAAGTATGCAGTAAAACCGTAAGGAGGTAGAAAACAATGAAAAAGAAATTACTGTTTTTAAAAAATAACCCGCAGGAGATCCTGCATCGTGAGAAGGTCAATGAAAGACTGCGTTTTGCTGCAGCTCATGACGTTAACACAGTTCTGAAGTATTTGGGAACGACTGGCAAAGGATTGCCGTCCGGTATGGTAGAGCAGGCTCGTGAACGGTATGGCGATAATGTTGTGACGCATGGACAAAAAGAATCTCTGTTCACGCGTATCTGCAAAGCTTTTATTAATCCTTTTACGGCGATTTTGTTTGTTTTGGCGGCAGTATCGGCTTTTACAGATATCTGGCTGGCTGATCCGGGTGAAGAAGACGCCGTGACTGTGATTATTATTACGACGATGGTTATGATTTCCGGTATCCTGCGTTTTGTGCAGGAAACGAGAAGCGGTAATGCGGCGGCTAAATTATCGGCTATGATCGAAACTACGACCTGTGTGGAAAGAATGGAAACGGGTCAGCAGGAGATACCAATGGACGAAGTCGTCGTCGGTGATCTTGTTCATTTATCGGCGGGCGATATGGTACCTGCTGATATCCGTATTATTTTTGCCAGGGATCTGTTTGTCAGTCAGTCGGCATTGACCGGTGAAAGTGAACCGGTAGAGAAATATCTTTGCCTGGATGTTCAGGCAGCTTCTATAACAGAAGAACCTAATCTGGCCTTTATGGGCAGTAATGTCATCAGCGGTACAGCGGTAGGAGTTGCCGTAGCAGTGGGCAATGATACGCTTTTGGGCGAAATGGCCAAGGCGCTGAACAGCAAGCCTCCGAAAACCAGCTTCGAAAAAGGTGTCAATTCTGTTTCCTGGGTTTTGATACGTTTTATGCTGGTCATGGTGCCGGTAGTTTTGTTTATCAACGGCTTTACCAAAGGTGACTGGATGAATGCGGCCTTGTTTGCAATTTCCGTGGCCGTAGGGCTGACGCCTGAAATGCTGCCGATGATTGTGACGACCTGTCTGGCTAAGGGTGCAGTCGCAATGTCCAGAGAAAAAGTTATTATCAAAAATTTAAATTCGATCCAGAACCTTGGATCTATTGATATTCTCTGCACTGATAAGACCGGTACGCTGACGCAGGATAAGGTTGTACTGGAATATCATCTGGATATTGAAGGCAAAGAAGCGCCGCGGGTATTGCGGCATGCCTTTTTAAACAGTTATTATCAGACGGGTCTGAAAAATTTGATGGATATTGCCATTATTAGCAGGACGAAACTGGAAGAGGAAGAAAATAAAGATCAGCTGGGCGATCTGGAACATTTTTACCAGAAGGTAGATGAGCTGCCCTTTGATTTTGAACGGCGCCGGATGAGTGTGGTAGTAGAAGACCGGAATGGGAAAACGCAAATGATCACCAAGGGCGCCGTAGAGGAAATGCTGAATATTTCGGCTTTTGTCGAATATGCAGGGCGTGTAGTGCCGCTGACGGCTTCTATGAAAAAGCTGGTTATGGAAAAAGTGGATGCGCTTAATGCCGATGGCTTGAGAGTCATTGCCGTAGCGCAGAAAACCAATCCTTCGCCGATAGGAGCTTTTTCGATAGCAGACGAGAACGAAATGGTTTTGATCGGTTATCTGGCTTTTCTGGATCCGCCCAAAGAAACGACTGCAGCTGCAATCAGGGCTTTGCAGGAGCATGGTGTTACCGTGAAAATACTGACAGGGGACAATGAAAAGGTCACAAAATGTGTTTGCCGTCATGTAGGACTTGCAGCAGAAAAAATGCTGTTGGGTTCTGAGGTGGAAGCTATGAGCAACGAAGAATTGGCGGCAGCGGCAGAGTATACTACTGTTTTTGCCAAATTGGCGCCGGCGCAGAAAGCCAGAGTAGTACGCCTGCTGCGTGAAAATGGACATTCTGTAGGTTATCTCGGCGATGGCATCAACGATGCGGCGGCCATGAAAGCCTCTGATGTTGGTATTTCTGTCGATACGGCCGTGGATATTGCCAAGGAATCGGCGGATGTAATTTTACTGGAAAAAGATTTGCTGGTTTTGGAAAAGGGTATTCTTGAAGGCCGTAAAACCTATGCTAATATGATTAAATATATCAAGATGACGGCTTCGTCTAATTTTGGTAATATTTTTTCGGTTTTGATCGCCAGTGCTTTTCTGCCCTTCCTGCCGATGGCATCGATACATCTGATTTTGCTGAATCTGATTTACGATATCTCCTGTACGGCGATTCCCTGGGATAATGTGGACAAAGAGTTTTTGACCAAGCCCAGAAAATGGGATGCTTCCAGTGTCAGCAAATTTATGCTTTGGATCGGTCCTACAAGTTCTGTTTTCGATATTTTGACCTATGCACTGATGTATTTCATCATTTGTCCGGCCGTTGTCGGCGGCCATTTGTTTCACGAACTGAGTGATCCTGCCCAGCAGGCATTATATATCGCTGTTTTTCAGGCTGGTTGGTTTGTTGAATCAATGTGGACGCAGACGCTGGTTATCCATATGATCAGAACGCCAAAGATTCCATTCCTGCAGAGCCGCGCTTCAGCGCCTGTGACATTACTTACATTTATTGGTATCGCAGTGCTGACAGTGATACCGTTTACAGCGGTGGGACATGCTATCGGGCTGGCTTCGCTGCCTGGTGAATATTTTAGCTGGCTGGCCGCTATTACTTTGGCATATATGCTTTTGGCTACGATGATGAAAAAACTTTATATCAAACGCTATGGAGAACTTCTATAGTTGTTTATAGACGCTGGAACGCATATAATATAAAAATACGAAGCGTAATAAATGGGGGAATGGATTAATGCTGGGGACTATCGTCAATACAAGCACGATCATTGCCGGCAGCGTGCTGGGCAGTGTGTTCAGACAGGGGATCAAAGAAAATTACAAAAAAGCACTCTTTGATGCGTTGGGATTGGCTACTGTTGCTCTGGGAGCTAATGCAGTAGTCAGCAATATGCCGCAGAGCAGGTTTCCCGTCTTGTTCATTCTTAGTCTGGCGCTGGGCAGCATTATCGGTACTTTGCTTGATATCGACGGCCGCTTTCAGCGTCTGGCAGGGCGGTTCAAAGGCGGGTCCGACCTTGGTCAGGGGCTGTCTACGGCAATACTGCTTTTCTGTATCGGGACCCTGTCTATTCTGGGGCCGATAGAAAGCGCGCTGTATGGTAATAATACTTATCTTTTTACTAATGCTACGCTTGATTTTGTAGCTTCGATGGTTTTGGCTTCCGCATATGGCATCGGCATAGCCTTGGCAGGAGTCGTACTGTTTTGCTGGCAGGGGTCGATCTATCTGCTGGCCGGTTGGCTGGCGCCATTTTTGACAGCTGAGCTGATGACAGAAATTTCGATTATCGGCGGAGTTTTTATTATGAGCTCCGGGTTTGCGATTTTAGAATTAAAAAAGTTTAAGACCTTGAATATGCTGCCGGCACTTATTGTTCCTGCAGTTTGGACACTGCTTTTAAAATGTTTTTCCTGAGTAAAAACGGTCTCATTTGAAAATGAGACCGTTTTTTAGTTTTTTTAAGTGATTATCTTAACAAAAAAATAAGTTAAAAGTGTAAAATAGCTGTCATAAAACAGGTTGTGGACTTGTAGAAAAACGTGGCGGTGTTATAATAAAACTGTAAGGAGAATTTAAAACAGCGGTTAGGGCTGAAAAGTTAATTGCTTTTTTAAATTCTCAGTGCTATAATATAGTAAAAGATAATTTTTATTTGTTGCGATTACACACTGCAAATAAATCAAAATTTTGAAAGGTGGTGGCAGTAATGCCAAATTTTGCAAACCCGTTTCAAGGTAATGTCAACAGAAAGTTAACCAAAGAAGAATTGATCCAAGCCGTACGTCTGGATATTGCAGGTGAGCTGGAAGCTATTTACTTGTATGATGCCCATGTACAGGCTACTGATGACGAAGTGGCAAAAATGGTTATTTCCGATATTCGTGACGAAGAAAAAGCCCATGTCGGTGAGTTGATGACTTTGCTGCGTTATCTTGATCCTGCTGAAGCAGAACATTTCATTTCCGGTGAAGGCGAAGTTAAGGAAATGCTTGAAGGCCTTGGTATGAAAGCTGCCGGGATTGCCGATGACAAAACGGAAGTTACCAATAAAGCGACTACCGTAGGCAGCCTGCTGGATAAATAGGAGGTATGGTCATGGAATTTTTAATGCGTGATGATGTTAATCTGTCTGCCGAGCAATGGCAGTCTATTGATAGTGCCGTAATCCAAGCGGCAAGAAATGTTTTGGTTGGACGTAAATTTTTACAGATTTACGGTCCTTTGGGTGCCGGTGCACAAAGTGTGAATGTAGATGTGCTGACTCCTGCTGAAAAAGGCAGTGTAGATTTCTTCGGTGAGGAAGAGGAAGCTGTAAAAGTTACAGGCCGCAGTTTTAAAGAGCTGCCAATGATCTATCGTGATTTTGTATTATCCTGGAGAGATATGGAACAGGCCAGACAGATCGGTATGCCGATCGATTTGGGTGCGGTCAGCGCTGCCGCAAATGCCTGTGCTCAGAAAGAAGACCTGATGATTTTTGCAGGGAATCCGAAAGCCGGTTATGAAGGCCTGGCTACGGCAGAAGGTGCTTTTAAAGTAAAAAAATCCGACTGGAGCAAAGATGAAAATGCTTTCAGCGATGTTGTTAAAGGTCTGCAGCATTTTGCGGACAAGAATTTGAGAGGCCGTTATGCTTTGGCAGTCAGCCCTGACCTATATGCACAGTTACAGCGTTTACAGGTCAGCACCGGATTACTGGAAAGCGAACGCATCAAAACCCTGGTTGGCGGCGGATTATATATGACTCCGGCGTTAGGTCTTAATAAAGCCGTATTGGTCTGCGCTGAACCGCAGAATATGGATCTTGTTATAGGTCAGGACCTTATTACCGGTTATATGGGTTCTGCTAAGCTGAATCACGAATTCCGTGTATTTGAAACAGCTTTGCTGCGGATCAAATGCAAAGATGCAGTAGTGGTTTTTGGCTGATCGTAAAATTTAAAGCCTGCCGGCATATTATGTCGGCAGGCTTTTTACTATGCAGAATAGCAATACTGAAAGCGTATTAATATTTATTTAATAAAAATACTTGATGTTTAATAATTGAAAATAAGCTATAATAAAATAAAAATGGATTATCGGTATTAAGGAGGCCGGGCATGGATAAAAAACGTGGTTATAATATAAAATATTTATTGCTGTTCACTTCAGCAGCTGCGTTGCTGTGCGCTCTGGCTGCATATATCAGCATTAACGATACCTATAAGTATACCCGTGAAAGAGCAGCTTTTCTGGCGGAAAGCTATGGCTCTCAGACGCGCTACGAACTGATGGATCTTTATGATGACGCTTTTGTCCTACGTGAGCTGATCCAGCAGGGTATGCTGGATGCCAAAGGTACAAAAATAGCCGTACACGAAAAAGGTTTTCGCAATATGTCAGAGCTTGGTATCCAGAGAATGAACAATGTCTGTACAGCCTTTGACGATATGGCTTTGATCACAAATGTATCTTTGGCTATGGCAGAAGGTCCGCTGCAGGACGGTATTCCTGAAAAAACTGTGATTTCCTATTGCTTTCCTTATGAAATCAATAAAAGTGCCCTGGGAAAAAATCTGATGATCCAGCCGAAACGGGATGACGCTATCAGGAAAGTGTATCGCAAGCAGGGCGAGTTGGTGATCGAAGGACCGTTCAGAAGGATTCAGGATAATGAGCTGGTACTGACGGGCAGGGTCGCTGTAAAAAAATCTGACGGTTCACCCTGGGGCTTAGTTGCTGTTACTTTGGATATGAATCCGGCAAGTCCGAAATATGCTTTGCAGAACATCAATTTTGCCGCACTGCAGGGGCAGAAATATCGTTATCATTTATACAAGATAGAAAACGGAGCCAAATTGACGATTGCTGCTTCTGACCATGCGGCAATGGCAATGACAGGCGGAATGAAATATGATATCGAACTGCCGAATGCCAGCTGCATCATAGAGGTAGACAAAGCAGGCGGCTGGGTTGGTAATAATATAATTTTTTTGAATGCAGGGATTGCCTTTTTTGTATGGCTGCTGAGTGTTTTTGCCGTAAAAAAATGGCTGGAAAATAAAGAGGCCCACCGTGAGATTGCAGACAGGGAAGAAATACTGCGTCAGATTGCCGATAATATCAACGGAGGCGTTTTGACACTGGTCAATGATGCCGGCTTCTGCATCCGTTATGCTAACGATGGATTTCTAAAATTGATTGGTTATACAAGGGAAGAATTGGAAAACGTACCTTCGTTTTTGAGGGCGCATTTGATATATGAAGAGGATGCGCCTAAATTTCAGGCATTACTGGATGGTGTCTGGCATCTTAATGATAAGATCGATTTGGAGATGCGCCTGCTGCATAAAAACGGGCATTATATACCTGTTTTGATCCGTGGCAGCGTGGGGATAGATAAAGACGGCATGCTGGTAATGTACTGCGTTATTGTTGATATCAGTGAACAAAAGCGTATCATCCAGGAACTGGAACTTGAGAAGGAGCGTTATGATCTTTCAGTGCAGGCTTCCAACGAAATAATTTTTGATGTGGACGTGCTGCCGGAGCATATTGCCTGGTCGCCTCTGTATCGCAGGATTTTTGGCTTTGAACCTTTTGGTAAGCTTGCTTCTGAGTCTGCGCCTCCGTTAAAATCGGAGCCCGATAAAAATATTGCCGTTATCAGTGCGTTTATCCATAAAATTATTGCAAAGAAGCATTCCGACAGTGAAGAACTGCTGCTCAGTTATGCCAATGGCGAGCAGCACTGGTTCAGGATCCGGGCTAACTGCATCATCAAAAAAGAAACAGTGATCCGCCTGGTAGGCAAGCTGGATAATATTGATGCAGAAATGCTTGAAAAAGAAAAGCTGCAGGATATGAGCCGTATCGATCAGCTGACAGGAGTTTATAATAAAGCCGGCTTTAAAACTGTGGTGGAACCACTGTTGAAAGAAAGCGGTTCGGGCAGCTTTATCTTCACTGACCTGGATAATTTTAAAACAGTCAACGATACCTTAGGGCATCAGACAGGCGATAAAGTTTTACAGGAAATGGCAGCAAAGCTGCAGCAGTTTTTCCGTTCCGACGATATTATCGGTCGTTTTGGCGGTGACGAATTTTATATTTATGCACCGGGGCTTTCGCCGGAGGCGACAGTCAAAAGGGCGGAGGATTTATGCCGTATCCTGCATACTACCTATGATGGCGTTACTGTTTCTGCCAGCATTGGCATTTGCTATTTCCCTGAGCATGGCCGGGATTTTGACAAGCTGGTGCATTTGGCTGATGTGGCCGCGTATGTTGTAAAAGAAAGAGGCAAGGGCGGTTATCATGTTTATGAGCCGGGTGATAAAATTTAATTTTGCTTGCTATTGCCGGCAAAAGATGATAAAGTTAATTTAATATCATAAGTCGATCCACTGGGGGCGCATTATGCTGAGAGGCCGCAAGGCCGACCCTTAGAACCTGATTTCCGGGTAATGCCGGCGTAGGGAAGTGGCGTAAGCGCGAGCCAAAGCCAATTTCCTGTGGGAGATTGGCTTTTTATTTTGAAGGGGGAGTTTAATAATGGCAACACAGATGCAGTTGGCCCGTCAGGGCATAATCACAGAAGCGATGCTTCAGGTAGCGGCGCAGGAACAATTGGCGCCTGAGGTCATCAGGGCTGGTGTAGCGGCAGGAACAATAGCTGTTTGCTGCAATATCAACCACAAAAATCTTGTGCCGCGCGGTGTAGGTCAGGGCTTGGCAGTCAAGGTCAATGCCAATATCGGTACTTCCAGCGCTTATCCTGATCCTGAACCTGAGCTGGCTAAGCTGCGCGCTGCTATTGATGCCGGTGCCGATTCTGTGATGGATCTTTCTACAGGCGATAATATCGACGCTTCACGTAAGGCTATCATTGCTGCATCCACTGTAATGGTTGGTACGGTACCGATTTATCAGGCAACAGTAGAAACTATTAAAAAACGCGGTGCCGTTGTTGAAATGACGAAAGAGGACCTGTTTGAAGTTATCCGTCAGCAGGCTGCCGACGGTGCTGATTTTATGACGATCCACTGCGGTATCAACCGTCAGGTTCTGCACGCTCTTGTCAGCGAAGGGCGCGTTATGGACGTTGTCAGCCGCGGCGGCAGTTTTATTACCGGCTGGATGCTGCATAATGATCGTGAAAATCCTTTATATGAATATTATGATGAAATATTGGACATCTGCGCGGAATATGATGTAACGATCAGTTTAGGTGACGGACTGCGTCCCGGCTGCCTGGCAGATGCTACAGACAGGGCGCAGATTCAGGAGCTTTTGAATTTGGGGGAATTGACCCAGCGGGCCTGGCAGCGCGGTGTACAGGTAATGGTTGAAGGACCGGGACATGTTCCGTATAATCAGATTGCAGCTAATATGCAGCTGCAGAAGCGTTTATGTCATGGTGCGCCTTTTTATGTTTTGGGGCCATTGGTAACTGATATAGCGCCTGGTTACGATCATATTACTTCTGCCATTGGCGGTACTCTGGCCGCGGTCAGCGGCGCTGACTTTTTATGTTATGTAACGCCGGCCGAACATTTGGGGCTGCCTGACATTGACGATGTACGCGAAGGCGTGATCGCAACGAGGATCGCGGCTCATGCTGCCGATATTGCCAAGGGACTGCCCCAGGCTATAGCCTGGGACAGGGAAATGGCTGTCGCACGTAAAAATCTTGACTGGCCGGAACAGATTCGTCTGGCACTCGACCCGGTGAAGGCGCAGGCTTACCGCGACAAGAAGAATAAGGCGGAGGATGAAGCTTGTTCCATGTGCGGCGATTACTGCGCTGTCAAGATCGTGGGACAATATTTGGAAGCGCACAGGAAAAAACAATAATAACCGTAAAAAGAGGACTTACATATGTAAGTCCTCTTTTTTATCAGTCTTTGTATAAATAATCCTGTACTTTGCTGTGACTGTCTTCAGGTCCGACCATGATGAAGACGTCCCCCGCTTCGAAAAGCGCGTAGGGGCCAGGCGAAACGATCAGCTCTTCGCCTTTGCGGATAGCGACGACGGTAACACCGGTACTTTGCCAGAAGTTTATTTCCGAGATCATCTGTCCCAGGAAACGGCAGTCTTGAGTTATTTTTACTTCATAAGGCAAGATAGGTGATGCCAAACGGAATTTTTCAATATATTCAAGCAGCTGATGGACATTATCTAAAATATCGTCCTGTTGTTTTTTCTGTTGTTCTGATAAGGTTTCGATATTTTTTTTCAGTTCGGTAATGGTAGAAATATTGCGGAAACGGCTTACCAGCTGTGAGGCCCGTTCGGCCGAAAGCACTGTGCTGCCGCTGCCTGATTCAATGGCGACGATGCCGACATCCTGCAGCATGAACATGGCGCGGCGGATCGTTTCAGGAGAAACGGCATAATGAGCTGCAAGCATGGAGCGTCCGTAAATTTTTTCACCGGCCTTATATTTGCCGGCAGCTATCTTGGAAGCGATATCGATAGCGATTTTCTGATAGATTGGTTCTGCTATTTTGTGTTTGTTAGCCATGGTATAGTCCTTTACAGTAAAAATTTAGTAAAAATCAACAGGCTTAAAATTTATATTTGTCTGCTGGCAAGGCGCAGCAGCAGACTCCACAAGTGGCCTGACAGGCGGCTGCGGAGATTTTCCGAAACAAACTGTTAACTGACAGCTGCAGATCTTCGCAGTGTAAAAAAGTAATTAAAGTAAATTGACAAGCTTTTATAAGTAAGTTAAACTAAAAAACAGATAGAAGCAACTCAATAATAACATAAAGTTGTCGGATTGAAAAGGGGGGAGTTTTGATGAAGAAAAAAATACTGCAGCTGTTGGGTATGGTTTTGTTTGTAGGCCTGCTGGCAGGCTGCGGCAGCAATAATGAAAAAACGGTAGTTTTTTCTGATGCCGGCTGGGACAGTGTGAAGTTTCATAACGCGGTAGCCGGTTTGATTGCAGAAAAGGCTTATGGTTTAAAAGTAGAAACGATGAACGGCTCGACGCCGATTATGGAAGCGGCGCTGGTGCGCGGTGATGTGGACGTAAATATGGAGCTCTGGACGGATAACGTTGCTACCTATCAGGCTGATAAAGCCGCTGGTGGGATAGTCGATCTGGGAATCAACTTCGATGATAATAAACAGGGCCTGTATGTACCGCGTTATGTGATCGAAGGTGATCCCCAGCGTGGCATTGCGCCGATGGCGCCTGATCTGCACAAGGTTTCTGATCTGGCCCGCTACAGTAAACTTTTTGTGGATGAAGAAAATCCTTCCAAAGGGCGTATTTACGGAGCCATCCCCGGTTGGGCGGTCGATGAAGTAATGTTTAAAAAGTATAAGCACTACGGGCTGGATAAAAATTATGTGTATTTCCGTCCAGGCAGCGAGGCGACCTTAAGCACAGCTTTTGTAACGGCTTACGAAAAAGGTTTGCCGATCGTTGGCTATAATTGGGAACCGACCTGGATCAGCGGCAAGCTGGATCTGGTGCTTTTAGAAGACGCGCCGTATAATCAGGCCGGGTTTGAAGCAGGTGAAACAGCTGCGCCATCAGTAGTTGTCATGGTATCGGCTAACAGCCGTTTTCCAAAACGGCAGCCTGAGTTTACAGAGTTCCTGAAAAAGTATCATACTTCCAGTGCTTTAACAGCGGAAGCTCTCGCTTATATTGCCGATAATAAGGCGACTTATGACCAGGCGGCCCGTTGGTTTTTACAAAAACATGATAATCTGCTTACGCAATGGCTGCCGCCCGATAAGGCCCAGACCATGCGGGCTGCGTTAAAAGAACAGTAAGGGGGCGGGCATATGACAAGTTGGTTGTTGAATTTTCCTAATATCAATCTGAATATAGCAGAACCGATAGATGAATTTGTACGTTATATCAATATTAATTACGGCGAGGTTTTTGTTGCCGCCAAAAAGATGCTCAGTATTTTTATTAACGGCATCAACGGCGCACTGGATATGATTCCCTGGTGGCTGATGATTCTGCTGGTAGTTTTTGCCACAAAAAAACTGATGAACAGCTACAGAAACGGTGTCATTTACGGCGGCCTGCTGTTTATGATCGGTGCCTGCGGGTATTGGCATATGATGAATGAAACTTTAGCTATCGTGATCACGGCAGTAATTTTTTCATTGCTGATAGGTTTGCCGATCGGGATCGCTCTGGCGGCGGTACGCGGCGCTGATACGATCGTGCGGCCGATACTGGACGCGATGCAGACGATGCCGACCTTTGTTTATATGATACCGGCAGTTATGCTGCTGGGACCAGGAAAGGTGCCGGCGGTTCTGGCAACAGTAGTTTATGCTGTGGTGCCTGTTATCAGGCTGACCAGTCACGGTATCCGCCAGGTCGATCAGGAGGTTGTTGAGGCCTCCCGCTCGTTTGGTTCCTCCAGCTGGCAGACTTTGTTTAAGGTGCAGATACCTCAGGCGCTGCCAACGATCATGACAGGTATCAACCAGACGATGATGATGGCGGTGGCGATGGTAGTTACCTGTGCCATGATCGGTGCGAACGGACTTGGTATGGAAGTTTTGATCGCTATTAACCGTATGGAATCCGGACGCGGCATTATCGCCGGTTTCGCCATTGTTATTATTGCGATCATTATTGATCGTCTGACACAGAGCCTGGTGCAGAAGGAGGGTAAATGATGCAGGAAAAAGATACGGTTTTAGAAGTGAAAAACTTATATAAATTGTTTGGTCCATATGACTTCCTGGATGAAAGAAAAGCTGCCTTCAAGCTGTTGGAGCTTGGAGCCAGCCGGATGGACGTTATGGAAACGACAGGTATCATGGCTGCGATCAGCGATGTTTCCTTCAGCGTCAAAAGAGGTGAGCTTTTTGTACTTATCGGTTTATCAGGCAGTGGTAAATCAACTATCGTACGCTGCCTTAATATGCTGCATAAGCCGACAAAGGGCGAAATTCTGATCGATGGCGAGGACATTACCAAATATAATGAAAAACAGCTGCAGGAGCTGAGGCGTACGAAGGTTTCCATGGTCTTTCAAAACGGCGGGCTTTTGAGCCATCGCGATGTACTGGGTAACGTGGCCTATGGATTAGAAGTACGCGGTGTCGGCAAAGAAGAACGTGAAAATAAGGCTATGGAAATGATCAATATGGTCGGACTGACGGGTTATGAGCACGAAAAACTCAGCAGCTTGTCAGGCGGGATGAAACAGCGTGTAGGTATAGCCAGGGCGCTTGCTAATGATCCTGATATACTTCTGATGGATGAAGCTTTTTCGGCGCTTGATCCTCTAGTCAAAAACGATCTGCAGTTTGAGCTGCTGCGGATCCAGGAACGCATGGGTAAAACAATTGTTTTTATTACCCATGATATCAACGAAGCCTTTAAGCTTGGTAACAGAGTAGGTATCCTGCGCGACGGCAGAATGGTGCAGATCGATACGCCGGAACAGATGCTTGCAAACCCTGCAGATGATTATGTTAAGAAATTTATCCATAATGTCAATACCAGTAAGGTCTTTTGCGTGCGTAATATTATGTCTACGCCCAGCTGTATCGTTAAAGACAGCGACGGTGCCAATACGGCGCTTACCAGTATGCGCGCCAACGGCGTGTCCAGCGCTTATGTGGTCGGAGATCATATGAACTTCATCGGTATCGTTACCCTGGAGGGAGCTTTGGCTGTCCGTGACGGGAAAAAGACTTTCAGCGAAGCGATCATACGCGATGTGCTCCAGGTCAACGATCTGGACGCTCCCGTTGCTGATATAGTGCCTTTGGCAGCTAATGCTGCCTTTCCGCTGGCCGTGGTTGATGAAGAAAAAGTATTCCGTGGTATTATCACCAAGGCTTCTGTCTTGTCTTCCTTTGTTGCCTGAAAATCAGCAGATGTTAAAAATAAAAGAAGAGCTGCCAAAGCAGCTCTTCTTTTATTTGGTCATAAGGCTATTTTGGCGAGATGATCGCCGTCAAGCCTATAGCCGTAATTTTTGCGCGGGTCCCAATAATTGACCCGTACAATGTCGCCCTCTTGTAAAGCTTTTTCTAATTCTGTGCTGTCTAAAAGCCCCTTGCGGGTAATAAGATTTGTCAGAATAGTAAAGTTTTCCGCCTGTACTTCGATAGAATTAGCGATACAGTCTTTGCCGCTGTCACTGCCGTCACTTTTCAGCAGATCAAGATAAACACTGCGTCCTTTCAGATATTCGCTGATATCAAAGGCAAGCTTGTCAATGCCTTTGGCATCCTGGTCAAAAAGTCGTGGAGTTTTATTAAAAACGACCACGATGCCTGCGTGAGCTTTGGCTAAGATGTTGATAGGTTTTCCGCCGTGTTTGTTTGGTATAGTCAAGTGAGCTGTGGCAGCGTCATTGGCTGTATCTATTTTAATCCTGGGAATACGGGCTTGAAGAGCATTTGCAATGTAGTTAACAATCGTCTGCAAATTCAACACCTCCGTAGCATTATTATAGCATTTGTCAATAAATTGAGTAGTTTTAAAAATTTACAAAATACTTGCATAATATTCACATGTATACATGCGAAGGAAATTTACAAAAGTAATTAAATAGTGTATACTAATTGTGTGAGCAAGGGTGAACTATGTCTTGCCGCACATTTATTTTGCGTATCACTGGAACCGATAAGGCCGGTTCCCATATCTTGTACTCTAATTAAAAGAAAGAAGGGGATCAAATGACAAAAATGAAAACTATGGACGGTAATACGGCAGCGGCGTATATATCTTATGCGTTCACCGATGTCGCAGCTATCTACCCTATTACCCCGTCCTCTACCATGGCCGAAGTTGTAGACGAATGGGCTGCTCAAGGTCAGAAAAATGTTTTTGGTCAAACTGTAAAAGTATTGGAAATGCAATCTGAAGCTGGTGCTGCCGGTGCCGTACACGGTTCTTTGCAGTCCGGTGCTTTAACAACAACCTACACTGCTTCGCAAGGTCTCCTTCTGATGATTCCTAATATGTACAAAATGGCAGGCGAACTGCTGCCGGGCGTGTTCCATGTTTCTGCCCGTGCTTTAGCTGCCAGCTCACTGTCTATTTTCGGCGACCACCAGGACGTTATGGCTACACGCCAGACAGGTTTTGCGCTGCTTGCTGAAAGCGGAGTACAGGAAGTTATGGATCTGTCGGCAGTGGCTCATTTGTCTGCTATCAAAGGTCGTGTTCCTTTTATTAACTTCTTTGACGGTTTCCGTACTTCCCACGAAATTCAGAAAATAGAAACTCTGGCTTATGATGATCTGGCTAAACTGATCGATTATGATGCGGTCACTGCTTTCCGTAATCGCGGGCTCAATCCCGATAATCCAGTCGTTCGCGGCACTGCTCAAAATCCTGATATCTATTTCCAGACCCGTGAAGCTGTAAACTCTTACTATGAAGCTTTGCCCGGTATCGTTGAAGAATATATGAACGAGATCAACAAGCTGACTGGACGTAAATATGGTCTGTTCAACTATTATGGTGCTCCGGATGCGGAAGAAATCATCATCGCTATGGGCAGTGCCTGCGAAACGATCCAGACTGTTGTCGAAAAACTCAACGCTGAAGGCAGGAAGGTCGGCCTTCTGGCTGTGCATCTGTATCGTCCGTTCTCGATCAAACATTTTATGGCTGCTGTTCCTAAAACAGTTAAACGTATTGCTGTTATGGACCGCACCAAAGAACCCGGTTCCTTTGGCGAACCGTTATACATGGATGTGCGCGGCGCTTTCTACGAAGCAGAGATTTCACCGCTCATCATCGGCGGCCGTTATGGCCTGGGCAGTAAAGAGCTGACTCCGTCTGAAGTGCTGGCGGTTTTTGAAAATCTTACTGCAGCAGAACCGAAAAATAATTTCACTGTAGGCATCGTTGACGATGTTACCAATACCTCTTTGGCGGTAACTACCTCGCTGGATACTACTCCTGCCTCTACCAAAAGCTGTAAATTCTGGGGCCTGGGCAGTGACGGCACTGTCGGCGCCAACAAAAGCGCGATCAAGATTATCGGCGACCATACGGATATGTATGCGCAGGGTTACTTCTCCTACGATTCTAAAAAATCCGGTGGTATCACTGTCTCGCATCTGCGCTTCGGGCATGAGCCGATCCGCGCTCCGTATCTGATCACTTTTGCAGACTTTGTAGCCGTACATAATCAGTCTTATGTAGACAAATATGATGTTACCGCAGGCCTGAAAAAAGGCGGTACCTTCCTTTTGAACTGCAACTGGTCTATGGAAGAGCTGGAAACGCATCTGCCGGGCAATATCAAACGCTACATTGCTAAAAATGCTGTTAATTTCTATACTATCGACGCGGTGAAGATCGCTCAGGAAATCGGTTTGGGCGGACGTATCAATATGATCATGCAGTCAGCCTTCTTCAAACTGGCGGATATTATTCCTTTGGCTGATGCCGTCAAGTATCTGAAAGAAGCTGTCGATCATTCCTACGGACTGAAAGGCCAGGCTATTCTTGACATGAACTATGCGGCTATCGACCGCGGTGTAGATGCTATTGTGAAGATCGATGTACCTGCAGCCTGGGCTGATGCTGCTGGTGACGCCAATATCGCAGTTACCGGCAACGAATTTATCGATAATATACTGACTCCAGTCAATCGTCTGGAAGGCGATAACCTGCCTGTCAGCACCTTTAATAAAAATGTCGACGGTACTTTCCCCAGCGGCACTTCCGCTTACGAAAAACGCGGTATCGCGATCAATGTACCGGAATGGCAAATGGATAAATGTATTCAGTGCAACCAATGTTCCTTCGTTTGCCCGCATGCAGTCATCCGTCCTGTTCTGATGACAGAAGCAGAAGCTGCCAACGCTCCGCAGGGACTGGAATACAAAGATGCCATCGGAGCTAAAGAACTTAAATTCCATATGGCTATTTCACCGCTGGATTGCACCGGCTGCGGCAACTGCGCGCAGGTTTGCCCGGCTAAAGAAAAAGCTCTGGTTATGAAACCTCTGGAAAGTCAATTGGCCAAAACTGCTCATTGGGATTATACTGCCCATCAGGTTACGGCCAAACCTAATCCGATGAACAAAAATACTGTCAAAGGCGTTCAGTTTGAACAGCCCTTGCTTGAGTTCTCCGGCGCCTGTGCCGGCTGCGGCGAAACTCCGTATGCCAAACTGGTTACACAGCTTGTTGGTGACCGCATGATGATCGCCAACGCTACGGGCTGTTCCTCTATCTGGGGGGCCAGTGCGCCTTCCATGCCGTATACTACTAACAGCAAAGGCCATGGTCCCAGCTGGGCAAATTCTCTTTTTGAGGATAATGCCGAATATGGTTTGGGTATGTACCTGGGTGTAAAACAATCCCGCGAGCGTGTTGCTGAAATGGTAAAAGCAGTTTTGGCTGCCGAGATTCCGGCTGATCTGAAAGCAGCAATGCAGGATTGGCTCGATAATATGGACGTCAGCGAAGGCACTCGTGAACGTGCGGAAGCATTGACGGCCGTTTTGGAAAAATATCAGGACCAATGCGATAAATGCGCAGCTCTGTATAAAGAAAAACAATTCTTTGTCAAACGCAGTCATTGGATCTTTGGCGGCGACGGCTGGGCTTATGACATCGGTTACGGCGGTCTGGATCATGTTCTGGCTTCGGGTGAAAACGTTAACGTTATGGTTTTTGATACCGAAGTTTATTCAAATACCGGTGGTCAATCGTCCAAAGCCACACCGGCTGCAGCTATTGCCAAATTTGCTGCCAGCGGCAAAAAGACCAAGAAAAAAGATCTGGGCATGATGGCCATGAGCTATGGTTATGTTTATGTGGCCCAGATTTCTATGGGTGCCGATAAGAATCAAACTTTGAAGGCGATTGCAGAAGCGGAAGCTTATGACGGACCGTCCCTTATCATTGCTTATGCTCCGTGTATCAACCACGGATTGAAAGCGGGTATGGGCTGCAGCCAGCTGGAAGCTAAACTTGCTGTAGACTGCGGTTATTGGGCAACCTACCGTTATAATCCTGCTTTGAAAGAAAAAGGTGAGAATCCTTTCGTATTGGATTCTAAAGAGCCTACTGCTGATTTCAGAGAGTTCCTTTTGGGCGAAGTTCGTTATTCTTCCCTGCTCAAACAGTATCCTGAAACAGCTGAAGCACTGTTCGCCAAAACTGAACAGGATGCTAAAGAACGTTTGAATAACTATAAACGTTTGGCTGGCAAAGCATAAGCCCTGCTGTAATAAAAAACAAACCGCCGTCGGTTTTGACGGCGGTTTTTGTTTTCGGGTGTGCTGTGCAGTCTACGGCATTCAAGAGGTATTTGTTGGAACTTGACGAGAAGGCATATTTGCCGTATAATATCAAAATAGCACGGAGAGGTGGTCGAGTGGTTTAAGGCTCTGGTCTTGAAAACCAGCGAGGTGCAAGCCTCCGTGGGTTCGAATCCCACCCTCTCCGCCATATTTTTACAACAGCGTTGTAGGGGCCTCGTAATAAATATTTGCGTTGGTACTCTTGAAAAAAATATCAGGATAGTGTATACTATCCAAGTAAGTCAAACGGAGTGGTACTCAAGTGGCTGAAGAGGACGGTTTGCTAAATCGTTAGACGGGGTGACTCGTGCGTGGGTTCGAATCCCACCCACTCCGCCACTATTAAAAGTTTCAGAGCCTTCGAGATTTTTCTCGAAGGCTCTTTTTCTATGTCTGGATAAAGTTTTAAAAGTTTTTCTGGTTTAAATACGCTGTTTCTGTGTAATAAACTTATCAGAAAATGAATAGAAAAAAATTTAAAGTGGCTTTTTATGAAGAAATAGTTGAATATTTGGAAGTTAGTAATACAATGAAAACATAACTTTGTTAAGCTTGAGGGGGCGAAAATAGTGAAATCAGAAAATAATATTGTTGAGGGTGCGCTCAAGGTCCACAAACTTACCTTTTGGGAAGCTGCCATGATCATTGTCGGCGCTAACATCGGGTCCGGCATTTTAGGACTGGCCTATTCGGCCAGAAAAGCCGGCTGGCCGGTATTGATGCTGTGGCTGATCATAGCAGGATTTTTTACGACGGCGTCAATGCTGTATGTGGCTGAAACTACGTTAAGGACCAGAAAGGTCATGCAGCTGCCGGGACTTGCTAAAAAATATGTGGGCGAGCTGGGAGCCTGGCTTGTCTTTATCTCAGTGGCGGCAAATACCATTGGCTGCCTGATTGCTTATACTAATGGCAGCGGCAGGATTTTAAGCGAGATGTTCGGTCTTTCTACACAGATCGGCAGTTTGCTTTTTTCTGTTCCGGCTGTTATTGTAGTCTGGTTTGGCCTGAAAGCGACCGGCGTAGCTGAGAAAGTTATCAGCTTTGGAATGATGGCGTTGCTGGCGGTGATCATAGCAGCATCTTTTTTAGCTGAGAACTCTGATTTGTCCAATGCGATTTTTACAAACTGGACTTATGCGATACCGGTTTTCAATGTTGCGATCTTTTGTTATATCGCTCAGTATGCCGTTCCTGAACTGGCAAGAGGTTTGGCACATGATCAGCAGAAGCTGGCGCCGGCTATTGTTACGGGAATGTCATTGACGATGGTTTTGCTGGCTTTGGTGCCGCTGGCAGTACTTTCTTTGACGGGGCCGGAAAATGTAACGCAGGTAGCAACTATTGCCTGGGGCAAGGCTTTGGGGGAATGGGCCTTTTTTACGGCCAATCTGTTTGCTCTTGCTGCGATGATGACTTCCTATTGGGCAGTTGCCGGCAGTTTTCTTACCAACATCGTGGATAAGTTTAATTTTAAATCGGAGGACGATGTTAAGACCAGGCTGTTTGTTTTGGCATGTGTGGTTATTCCTCCGTTTATTTTGGCGTATAGCGGCTTGGTAAGCTTTGTCGACGCTATTTATCTGGCTGGTACGTTCGGCGGTGTCATTATGTCCGTGCTTCCTGTTTTGATGCTGCGTTCGGCAAGGAAAACAGGTGATATGGAACCTTCATGGCAATGCGGCTGGATCGCGTCTGCCTGGGTGCAGTGGTCAATGATCGTTTTATTCTGCGGTGCTGCTTTGTATGCTGTTTTAGGGTTGTTTGGCCTGCTGCCTGCAGCCTGGTAAGGAGATGACGAAAATGAAAATTTTTGCAAAAGATAAAGTCGTTTTTAACTTCAGTAAAGCTAATCAGCCGGTATATTTTGTGGAACCCGGAGAAACGTTTTGGGTCGAAACCGATGATTGTTATAGCGGGCAGATAAAAACAGAAACGGTTTTAAGACCTGATATCGATATAAGCATTATGGACTGTTCTGTGGGTCCTATCGCTGTGAGCGGGGCTGAACCGGGTGACGTTCTCTGCGTTGAGGTACTGGCTATTCAGCTGGCTGAGCAGGGGGTGATGGTTACATCTCCCGGTTTGGGAGTGCTGGGTGAAAAAATCACAGAAGCGCACACTAAAATAATTCCCATCAAAAATGGCTTTGCTGAATTCAATGAAAAAATAAGACTGCCGTTAACGCCGATGATCGGCGTGCTTGGCGTTGCTCCGGCGGAAGGCAGCGTGCATTGCGCTGTTCCAGGTGATCACGGTTCTAATATGGATACCAAGCTCATTAAGGTCGGCTCCAAAGTGTATTTGCCGGTATTTGTCAGCGGTGCCAATTTGGCGTTGGGCGATCTGCATGCCTGTATGGGTGACGGCGAGCTGAGCGGGACGGGAATAGAGACAGCCGGCAGAGTATGCCTGCAGGTGGAAGTTATCAAAGACCGGAAGCTGGCGCGTCCGATGCTTGAAACTCCTGATGCTGTTTATACGCTGGCCAGCAGAGCTGATATTCAGGAAGCTATCCAAACAGCAGTGCATGACATGGTAGAATTTTTAATGCTGAAAAAAGAATTGGATTTTGCTGATGCCTACAGACTGTTGAGTGCTGCCTGCGATATTCAGATCAGCCAGTTGGTGAATGATAATATCACTGTAAGGGTAAAAGCACCGAAACTGGATCTGCAGTTGGAGTCTGTTTTCTGAAACAGCAGAATAAACATAAAAAAATAAAACCACCCTGTTTATTACGGGTGGTTTTATTTTCAGCCCAGGCCGTTGAAGCGTGCCAAAGTATCATAAACTGTATGCGCCAGCTTATTTTTGTAAGCAGCAGGCAGCTGTTTTAAAACAGCAGATTCTTCTATCAAAGCTGCCAGGCTGTTTAAATTCGACATTTGGCAGCAGTTGGGCAGCAGGATATTGCTGATGATCAGCGACAGAGCGGGCAAATGTGTTTCCGGCTCCTGCTGCCAGTTATCAGGCAGGGCTTGTGCTATTGCAGTTTCTAAAAGAGTGGCGATATTTGTCATGATAGACCTCGGTTTTCGGTTTCTTGAAAATAGTATAACATAGGAAGGCTGATGTTGCTGAAACTGTAGACAAAAAAGAATTAATAGCATATAATTTGATGTAATATAAATAAAATAGTTAGAAGAATTTCAATAATATGCTTGTGTAATAATTTATGGGGAATTAAAAAGTTGGGTGTGAAAACGTGTACCATTATAAATTACAGGTATTGATTTTAAGCCAGGATAATCGTATATATGATGCTGTCAGTGCTCTTGAACCGCTGGCTGGTTTTGAGCACGAGCTGCTTTTAAGGCAGTCGGCAGACGCAGCTGTTAAAACTGCTGATGTTATTGTCTGTGAATTGTCAGGAGCAGTTTTGGCAGAGCTTGTCAAAAACTCTAAGCCGGATGCCGCAATAGTTTTTTGTGCTGAGCCGCAAACTGCAGAGCAGCTGGATGCAGCTGTTTACCAGTCGCTGACAGATCTTTGGATCAGGCCATGTACTGAAGCTTTTGTGGCTTTTAGGCTGCACAGACTTTTTGAACATATCAAGATCATAAAAGACTGTCATCTGGCGCAGCGTTATCTTGATACCGGAATCAACAGTATTCCCAGCCTGATCTGGTTTAAAGATATCCGCGGCGCGCATTTAAAGGTCAATGACAGTTTTTGCCGTGCCGTTGGTAAGACCAAGGCAGATGTTGAAGGCCGCGGCCATTATTATATCTGGGATATGAAAAAGGAAGAATACGAGCAGGGTGAGTATATTTGTCTGGAATCGGAAGAGATCGTCCTGCAGGAAAAGAAAACCTGTATTTTCGACGAAAAGGTCAAAACTAAGCATGGAATGCGGCAGTTTAAGACTTACAAGTCGCCGATTTTTGATGATAATGAGCAGTTGATCGGCACTGTTGGCATCGCGCACGACGTCACTGATCTGGAAAATATGGGGGCGGAGCTGGAAGTTATCCTGCGTAATCTTCCTTTTGCGGTTTTGCTGACTAACGAGGCCGGCAAGATCATCAATGCCAATGATATCTGCTCGCAGTATTTTACAGAAGGAAAAGAAGCTATGATCGGGCAGGAGTATCAGCAGTGGAAGCAGCAGAATTTAGCTGATATGAGTGAGATCAATGCAAAAGGCTATGCCGATGCAAAAGTGCTTGTCGGTCGGCGTGAAAAAAATCTGGAGATTTACGAAAAGCCTATTTTTGATGTTTTCGGTACGGCTGTAGGTATGCTGTGCATGTGCCGCGACGTAACTGTTGAACGGCTGCTGGAAAAGAAAATTATTTACAGTGCCAACACCGACCAGCTGACAGATCTTTATAACCGCCGTTATTTTTATGAATATATGACGCGTAATAAAATCATGTCTAAGCATGTCAACCTTTTTTATATCGACCTTGATAATTTTAAAAAGATCAACGATGAATATGGACATCAGGCCGGAGATACGGTTTTGGTAATGGTAGCCAAGCTGCTGAAGCAGACCTTCGGAGCTGAATTTATTGCCCGTGTCGGCGGCGACGAGTTTTTAGCGGTAGTTTTAGGCTCGAAGACAGATGCGGAGCTGGCAATTTTGGCAGAAAGATTTTTGAGCAGTCTGCAGCAGACGATTGCCGACAATGCTAAGTTTGCCGTGCTGTCAGCCAGCATCGGCATTGCCGTCAGCAATGCGCTTACGGATGTCGACCTGCTGATACGTCAGAGTGACTCGGCCTTGTACGAAGCCAAAAGAAACGGCAAGAAACAGTATAAAATATATCACAAATGACCATAAAAGCACTTTGCCGGGTATATAAAGGTAAAGTGCTTTTAGTTTTCCGGCGCATCAGAAAAAATTTATTGATGTTTTAACAATGATAATGTAATTATTATTTGTTGCAATTATAATCATTAATGGTTAAAATTAAGATATAAATAAAATATATTGATAAAAGGAGCGATTATTATGGCAGTTGTACATATTACTAATGAAACTTTCGAAAAAGAAGTTATGCAGGCTGAAGGGAAAGTCCTGGTAGATTTTTGGGCATCCTGGTGCGGCCCCTGCCGTATGCTGGGACCGGTTATTGATCAGCTGGGCAGCGAACTGACTGATGTGAAAGTCTGCAAGATCGATGTTGATGTCAATCAGGATCTGGCAGCAAAGTATAAAGTTGAAACGATTCCTACCCTGGTCGTGTTTGAAGGCGGCAAGGAAGTGAAACGTTCTGTCGGCGTACAGCCGAAGCCGGCTATTTTGGCAATGCTGAAATAAATTGCGGCTGGGAAGCGGTGAAACTATGACTGAAAAACAAATTATGACTGATGTTTTGATCGTCGGCGCAGGTACTGCGGGCTTGACGGCGGCAGTCTATGCCGCTCGTGCTGGTAAATCTGTTAAACTGGTCGAGCAGTATTTGCAGGGCGGGCAGATCATCAATGCTTCGCATGTAGAGAATTTCCCCGGCTTTGAATCCATTGCCGGCTTTGAATTTGCCGAAGCACTTTATAATCAGGCTATCAAAATGGGTGCGGAAATCGTTTACGATAAAGTGACCGGACTGCAGGATTACGGCAGCCATAAAGGCGTACAGACTGAATATGGCGGCGAACTGCTTGCAAAAGCAGTGATTCTGGCGACCGGTGCGCGGGTGCGTCCGCTGGGCCTGGAAAATGAAGACCGTTTTATTGGTTCCGGCGTTTCCTACTGCGCTACCTGTGACGGAGCCTTTTTTAAAGATAAAAACGTGGCCGTTGTCGGCGGCGGCAATACAGCGCTCGATGATGCGCTGGTATTGAGCTTTACCAGTAAAAAGGTTTATCTCATCCATCGCAGCGATACTTTCAGCGGCGAAAAACGGTTGCTGGAAAAGCTGCAGGAGCATGATAACGTTGTTTTCATTCTTGACAGTGAAGTAACAGCCATCAATGGCTCTGAACGGCTGGAGTCGCTGGGCATCCGCAATAAGGTCAGCGGCGAGGAACAGACGCTGGATGTCGATGCCGTTTTTATCGCTATCGGCCATGTTCCGGATAATAAAGCTTTCGCGTCTTTGGTTGAGCTGGACGCTTATGGTTACATTAAAACTGATGAAAATTGTGCGACTTCCTGTCCCGGCATTTATGCTGCCGGCGACGGCCGCGTTAAAAAGGTGCGCCAGCTGACGACGGCTGCCGCTGATGGTACGGAAGCTGCCCTGGCGGCTTGCGATTACATTGACCTTTTATGATGGACGAATGGGTGGAACAATCTTTTTAAGGATCGTGATACCTGATGAATATTGATTTGGATATGTACCAAATGACTGCTGTAGCAGTAGTTGTATACTATGTTGGCCTGCGTTTAAAACGCAGGTTCAATATTTTTGACCAGTACTGTATCCCGGCTCCGGTTATCGGCGGCGTTCTGTTTTCGCTGCTGAATCTGGTCATGACGACCGGAGGCTTTTGGCATTTGACGTTGGATACATCGCTGCAGGGATTTTTTATGACGATGTTTTTTACCAGCATTGGTTATACGGCCAGCTTGCGTATGCTGAAAGAAGGCGGACTCAGCGTTTTGAAGCTGGTAGCTGTCTGCGCCGTGCTTATCGTTCTGCAGAACCTTGTTGGTATCGGACTGGCCTCGGTTTTTAATTTGGGGCCGCTGATCGGTATGGCAACGGGTTCGATCCCGATGGTCGGCGGGCATGGTACGGCTGGTTCCTTCGGTCCTCTGCTCGAACAGATGGGCGCGCAGGGGGCGGCGACTGTGGCTATTGCTGCGGCAACCTTCGGTCTGGTTATGGGCAGCGTTATCGGCGGGCCGATCGCCCGTTATCTGATCGATAAAGACAATCTTTTCTGTTTTGAATGTGTGCAGGAGCCGGTGCATAAAACTCCTGTTGTCGGGAAGGAAGCTTATGCTGTCGATAAAGAATATTTCCTTTTCGGCATCGGTCAGCTTTTGGTGGCAATGGGTATCGGTTCCTGGATCACAGGCCTGATAACATCTTTTGGTGTTACCTTCCCTTCGTACATTGGTGCGATGCTGGCGGCTGCTGTTATTCGCAACCTGTCCGACCTGACCGGAAGGTACGAAGTTTTTTCCAAAGAAATCGACGTTATGGGCAGCGTGTCGCTGTCGATCTTCCTTTCAATGGCACTGATGGGCCTGAAATTGTGGCAGCTCAGCGAACTGGCACTGCCGCTGGTGGTAATGCTGCTGGCGCAGACGGCGATGATGGCTTTGTTTGCCCGCTTTGTTATTTTCAATTTAATGGGGCGCGATTATGAGGCCGCTGTTATTACCGCTGCCGGCTGCGGCTTCGGTATGGGTGCCACGCCTAATGCCATGGCTAATATGAATGCTATCGTTGCACGTTACGGGCCGGCGCCTAAAGCTTATTTTATCGTACCTTTGGTCGGCAGTCTGTTCATTGATTTTATCAATGCCTTTATTATTACCCTGTTTTTGAATATGTTTTAAAGTGCTGTTAATAAAAAATACCACCCTTTGGGTGGTATTTTTTTATTTTGCTTATTTTCTTTTTACTTAAAACCTTCCAGCAGTTTGTTAAAGTTTGCCTGCGGCATTTTTTCAACGTTTTTAATAGTGTTGAAACCGGCAAGGCCGCTGGCCTGTTCGTAAGAAGCGCGGTCGTTTTCATACAGCAGCCCGGTCAGCATACCTTCTTTTTCCATAATATGCCGTGCGGCCGCACCTTTATCATGCGGGTCGTAGCCGGCAATATCTTTGACGTCGCTCAGATGCTCGCGGAACCATTCATAAGTATTGGTATGGTTAAAAGTTACGCAGGGGCTGAACACATTCACGAAGGAAAAACCATCGTGACGTACGGCTGCGACGATCAGATCTACCAGCTGCGGCAGCTGGGCTGAAAAGCCCTGCGCTACAAAAGTTGCTCCGGAAGCTAAAGCCAGTTCCAAAGCAGCGATCGGGGTCTCGATATTGCCTGTCGGCGTGGTCTTGGTTTTAAAGCCAACATCACTGCGGGGAGATGTCTGACCTTTGGTAAGGCCATAGACATGATTATCCATCAGGATATAAGTGATATTGACGTTGCGGCGCATAGCATGAATAGTATGCGCTGTGCCAATGGCAAAGCCGTCGCCGTCGCCGCCGCAGGCGATAACGGTCAATTCAGGGTTTGCCAGCTTAACGCCCTGGGCAAAAGGCAGAGCGCGGCCATGAGTTGTATGCATGCCGTAGGCGTATAGATAACCGCCGATACGGCCGCTGCAGCCAATGCCGGAAACCAGTGCCAGCTGATGCGGTTCCAGATTTAGTTTTACTGCTGCCTGCTGCAGAGCCATTTGAACGGCGTAATCACCGCAGCCCGGACACCAGTTGGGTTTTACCTGATTTTGAAAACTAGCTAAAGTCGACATCTTACAGCACCTCCTTGCATTTGGCCAGCAATTCTTCTTTATAGAAAATATCACCGTTGTATTTTAAGATAGAATGCAGCTCCGGACAGGGCGGTACATTCATTTTTATCAGCCGTGCCAGCTGTGCCGTGGCATTGTGCTCGACGACGACGATTTTTTTCGCTTCCTGCAGATAATGGTTGAGAGCGCAGACCGGGAAGGGCGATAACAGGCGAATCTGGACATGATTGACGCGCAGCCCTTTTTCGCGCAGCTCCTCAGCCACTTCGCTGATGACGGCGCGGGTGCCTGCCATACCAATGATCAGCAGATCGCTTTGCGGATAGGGAGCGTCCTCATAAAGCGGGCTTTCAAATGTATCAACAACGCTGCGGACCTTGCGCAGGCGTTTATCGGACTGTGCTGTACGCATGGCCCTGTTTTCAGAAGGTCGGCCGACTTCATCATGCTCCAGGCCGGTGCCGAGGCTGATGCCGTTTGGCGTGCCGGGCAGGACTCGCATGGAAATGCTGCCTTCTGCTTCCAGATCATAGCGTTTAAAATACTCCGGCGATTTGATTTCCGGCAATCCGTCCTTGACCAGCTTGCCGCGCCGCACCTGCAGTTTGCCGTAATCAAGGCTGGTTACGGACTGTTTGCCTAAAGACAGCTGCAGGTCAGAAAGCACGATGACCGGACATTGATATTCTTCAGCCAGATTAAAGGCTTCAAAAGTGTCGTAAAAAGATTCTTCTATAGAAGAAGGCGAAATAACGATTTTGGCAGTGTCGCCGTGTGTATTATAGATCGCTGCCATCAGGTCCGACTGCTCATGCTTGGTCGGCAGGCCGGTACTGGGTCCGCCTCTCTGTGTATCGATCACGACCAGCGGGGTCTCTGTCATTTCTGCCAGGCCGATTGCTTCCGCCATCAGCGATAAGCCTGGGCCTGCTGTCGCAGTAAAAGCGCGGGCGCCGGCATAAGTTGCGCCGATCGCCATCGTGCAGGCCGAGATCTCGTCTTCCGTCTGCAGCATCACGCCGCCTTCGGCAGGTGCGTATTTTACCATATATTCCATAATTTCTGAAGAGGGAGTTATCGGATAGGCCGACATGAATTTGGCGCCCGAGGTCAAAGCCCCCAAAGCGACTGCTTCATTGCCCAGCATAAACAGCTTCGGCTGTGGATTTTCCAGCTCCGGCATCGTAAAGGCTGCCAGCAGATCATGATAATTATTTTTAATATATTCGTAGCCTGTTTCCAGCGCCAGGCGGTTTGTTTCCATGACCTCGGCGCCTTTGCGGCCGTATTGTTTTTCCAGCAGCGGCAGCAGTTTGACAGTATCGATACCCAGTAAAGCGGCGGTGATGCCTAAAGCCAGAATGTTTTTCGGCAGTGTTTTACCGTCTGCTTTGCTCAGTTCGTTCCAGGATAGAGCAACAGTGCGTACCTTTGGTTTTTTACCTTCCAGCCAGGCAGCATCGGTAACTAAAATGCCTTCAGCCGTCAGTTCAGGCGCATCTACTTCCAGTGTGTCCGGGTCCATCGCGATCAGCAGATTGCAGCTGCTGGCGATCGTAGCTACCGGATGGTTGGCGATACGCAGCTTATAGCTGGTGTGGCCGCCCTTGATCCGGGACGAAAACTGACGGTAACCATATACGTCATAGCCCAGAGAGCATAAAGCTGCGGCGAAAATCTCACCCAGGCTCTCTAAGCCTTCGCCCTGCTGGCCGCCGGCCTTCCACGATAATTCTTGTTTTTTCATACAATATCCCTCCTTATTAAAAGGTTTTTTAGTACAGGTATTTACCCGGGAGAAGTTTAAAAAATTCACCCTGTGCAGATAAGTTTCTGTATCTATAGTTTAACCTATTTTTTAGCAAAAGAGCAGTGGCAATTAGGTTTATAAACTTTTTAAATATGTTGAAAAGGGCTTACAGTTACGTCGGCACGGCTTTAAATAAGTAATTTATAAAACCATAGCCTGTAAAAATAATTTTTCTCTGGCAAACAGGGCGTGGCAATGCTTTGGTAAAAACAGCGAATTATCCGAAAATAAAGAAAAATACAATCATTAGTTATATTTTTAACAAAATAACTTGCAATAATTCTGAAAATAATGTAAAATATGTCCAAACAATGAATTATATATAGGATAATAATTGTTTTTTAACCTGTTTATAATGCGTTGAGGAAAGTATCGAAGCAAAGCAGTGCGCCGAGTAGAGGAAACTAGGTAACTCGCATGAAGCAAACTGATGCGCACAGATTCCTTTCCGGGACGTTTTATAAAAATAAAACATTTCCGAAGGAGGAAATAACAATGAAAAAATCTTTAGTATTAGCAATGGCTATGGCTTTGGGCGTAACTGCTTCTGCCTATGCTGCAAACCCCTTCTCCGATGTACCTGCAGGTCATTGGGCATATGATTCCGTAAACAAACTGGCAGCAGCTGGTATCGTTGACGGTTATGGCAACGGCACTTTCGGCGGCGATCGCCTGATGACCCGTTACGAAATGGCACAAATCGTAGCAAAAGCAATGGCAAAAGGCGCTAACGTAGATCGTTTGGCAGCTGAATTTGCTGACGAACTGGACAGCCTTGGCGTTCGCGTTGCAGCTTTGGAGAAAAAATCCGACAACGTAAAGATCACTGGTGAAGTTCGTTATCACTACCAAGATAATAGCGGAGATGCTGATGGTTATTCTACTAAACTGCGTTCCCGTATTTGGATGACTGGTCAAATCAACGATGACTGGAAATATACTGGCATGCTTGAAAATAACGAAGACCTGAAAAACGATGTTGGTGAAGAAAACGTTAAATTCCAACGTGCTTATGTCAACGGTAAAATCGGTGGCGTAGCTGTACAGGCTGGTCGTTACAATAACAAATTGGCTGAAGGTAATGTTTATGATACCCGTTTTGACGGTGTTCAACTTTCCTATGGCAAAGACGTTAAATTGACTGCTGGTTATGGTAAAGCAACTCCTTCTTCTTGGGTACGTGCTAAAAGTGGAGAAACTTGGTATGCAGATTTAAGCGGTAAAGTTGGTAGCTTGGATTTGGGTGCTGGTTACTATGGATTTAAAGATGTAGAGGTTAAAGGCTTTGGTGCAACAAATGAAGATGATAATATTTGGGCAGTAAAAGCTAACTACAATTTTGGACAAGATTTCCAATTGGGTGCTATGTATCTGAAAGGTGATGACATGAATACCAATCTTGATGATGATGGTTATGTAGTCACTGCTTCTTATAAAGGTGCTAAAGCTTCTAAAGTTGGTAGCTGGGGCTTAGTTGCAAAATACTACGATCAAGGTGCTACTACTTATGCTGATCATACCATGAATGGTCTTGCAGACGATATGCTGGGCTTTAAAGGTTATAGTGTATTCGCTAACTATACTTTTGCTAAAAATATCGTAGGTCAAGTTGAATACTATGACCTGAAAGACAAAGTTACTGATTTGAAAGCAAAAACTTTGTGGAGCCAGGTTGTATTCACTTTCTAATCTTAGTTATTAGTAAAGTTGTTGTGGCAACAATTAAACAGGACAGCAATTTGCTGTCCTGTTTTTATTTTTTGAGTGGAGCACTAAAGAAAATTTACTATAGATACTGTATTTATAATTTTATTTGTGCTAGAATATAAATATATTGAGCATTATATAATGCGGTTGGAGGAGTTAATAAATGAAAAAGATTCTGCAGTATTTTATTTTGACGATTATGGCCGTTTGTTTTTCCATTCCTGCTTTCAGTTCTGCCGAAGCAGCTACAGTGGCGTTGTTGCCTTTAGTTAATAATGTGAAGGGAGACGAGTTGGCTGGACAGATCTTCTATCAGGAAGCCATCGGAACATTAAATGACTATCCCGAGTATATGATGATAGAAAACGACAAGCTGACTGCTGCCATCGAAAAAGCCCATATTACCTATGTTACTGATGAAGCTGCTTTACGTGCTATCGCCAAGGATGGTGACGTAGATGTGGTTATCGCCATGCAGCTTGACGCATTGGATGACTCGATTATTGATTCCAGTGAAGAAAGAACATTGAAATTGGATCTAAAAGGCTATGCTGTGGTATACAATCGATTGAATGATAGTTTTTATAAACATAGGATCTATAGCGATAAAACTATCCCCGAAGCTTTAACCAGCCGTTGGGATTGGGTCCATGAAGAATGGGGTCGTGCCGTGCGCGTTGAGATTGACCGTGCTTTAAAAACTGAATGATTTTGTTATCTTACAGGGCAGTAATTACTGCCCTGTTTTGTTTTATTATTTGCAAAATGTATAGAATTGCATAAATACTTAGAAAATTTAACCTTGAATAGCATTTTTACTGCTTTTTTACCGCATAAAAATAAAAAATACTTGTCAAATTCGTAAAAACGATGTAAAATAAATTAAGTTTATAATCAGTTGATTAAGGAATAATCTCTATAGTTGGATTTGCAGAGGAAACAAGGCAACTCGCCGCAATGTTTGCTAAAGAAGTTATTCTAAAACAGCAAAATTATAAACTTAATAATTTCCTGAGGAGGAATAACAATGAAAAAATCTTTAGTATTAGCAATGGCTATGGCATTAGGCGTAACAGCTTCTGCCTATGCTGCAAATCCCTTCTCCGATGTACCTGCAGGTCATTGGGCATATGATTCCGTAAACAAACTGGCAGCAGCTGGTATCGTTGACGGTTATGGCAACGGCACTTTCGGCGGCGATCGCCTGATGACCCGTTACGAAATGGCACAAATCGTAGCAAAAGCAATGGCAAAAGGCGCTAACGTAGATCGTTTGGCAGCTGAATTTGCTGACGAGCTGGACAGTCTTGGCGTACGCGTTGCAGCTTTGGAGAAAAAATCCGATAATGTAAAAGTTACTGGTGAAGTTCGTTATTTGTATGAAGACAGCGATAAAGATGGTTACACTAATAACTTGCGTTCTCGTATTTGGGTAAAAGGTCAGGTCAACGATGACTGGTCCTATACTGGTATGCTTCAAAACGTGCAGGATTTTAAAGATAATGTTGGCAACGAAGATGATATTGATTTCCAACGTGCATATGTAGAAGGTAAAATCGGTGGTTTGAATGTTTTAGCTGGTCGTTATAATGCTTTCTTTGCTAATGGTAATATTTATGATACCCGTGCTGACGGTATCGAAGTTTCCTATGGCGACAAAGTAAAATTAACTGGTTATGTTGGTAAAGGCACTGATGGTACTTTGGGTTTCTTGAACGGTGCTAAGGAAACATTCGGCAACTATGCAGGTGGCGAAGTTTCTGCTGATCTTGCTAAAGGTCTGAATCTGGCCGCTGGTTACATTAATGTTAAAGATATTGGCGATATCGAAGATGCAGAGAATGCTATCTGGCATGCTGGTCTCACCTATACCGCCGGTGATGTTACTCTTTCCGGTATGTATTTAAAAGGCGACGCTGATGGTGCCGCTGAGTTTGGCTCTACTGGTGCTAAACTTGATGACGATGGTTATGTATTTGGATTAGCTTATAAAGGCGCTGAAGCTGCTGAAGTTAACAGCTGGGGTATTTGGGCTAATTACTACAACCAAGGTGGTCAAACCTACTTGGCACATACTACTGATGCCAACACCTTTGATAACGATGGTTTCAAAGGCTACGGTGTGGGTGTTAATTACACCTTTGCTAAAAATATTGTTGGTACTGTTGCTTATTATGATACCGAGAATAAACTTAACAGCAAAGATGATGATAAAATCATCTGGACTGATTTGACTTTCACTTTCTAATTTAACTGAATTAGATATTGCAAATTTAAAAGCGGCTGCTTAGGCAGCCGCTTTTTTCAACAAAACAGTTTTTGATTGTTAGGAAATGTGTTAAGATATCTTCAGATGCTTTTTACTGAAGGAGGTAAATAATGAAAAATTTCTTTAATTATGTGCTTTTGGCGTTAGTAACGGTTTGCTTTGCTCTGCCGTTAGGCGGTAGGGCCGAAGCGGCTAAAGTAGCCGTTGTGCCGTTGGCTAATCATGTTGCCGGCGATGAACTGGCCGGTACCATTTACATGCAGGAAGCTTTGGCGCTGTTCCGTTATCCTGAATTTGACCTTTTGGGTGAGGATGTAGTGCTGGAAGCTATCGGCAGTGAAAATGGCCTTGCTGATTACAGCAAAGCTGCTTTAGAGAAGGTCGCTCAGGCTACCGGCGCTGACGTTGTAGTGGCTATGCAGCTGGACAAACTGGATGCTAAGCGGATGCCGCAGCGTAAAGAAGCAACTTTGAAAATGGATCTGCGCGGCAAATTTGCTTCGCTGAATACTGTTACCGGTGCTTATTATTATAAAGACCTGCGTGATACCAGAACGATCGAGGAAGCCGTTACGGTGCGCGGTGACTGGGAACATGAAGTATTGCAGAATGTAGTGCGTAATGCCTTTAAAAAGGTTGCGGGAAAATAATCCGTAGTTTTATAAAAAATAACGTCAGCCATTAAGGCTGACGTTATTTTTTATCATTTATATTTTTAAAGAAAACATAATAAAATTTAACAAAGGTTCTTGTGAAAAAAGCAAATTTGTATCTCCTCTTGTTTTTTACAGTTAAAATGTGCTAAGATGTTCAGAGTAGACATCTAATCTGGTATAGAGGAGGCTCTTTAATGAAAAAAATTATGAATTTTGTACTAATGGCTGTTTTGGCTGTTTGTTTTGTACTGCCGGCAGCAGGTAAGGCTGAAGCCGCAAAATTGGCTGTTGTTCCGCTGGCTAACCATGTAGAAGATAACACTACTGCAAGTATGATTTACATGGAAGAGATCATGGATACGTTTAAGTTTCCTGAGTTTGATATGATTGCCGAGGACGTTGTGGATAAGGCAGTAGGTAGCAGGAATATTTCTGATTTCAGTAAAGCCAACCTGGAACGTATTGCCCGTGAAAGCGGTGCGGATATCGTTATTGCTATGTCGCTTGATAAACTGGATGATAAAGCTTTGTTTCCCCGTCGCGAGCCTACTTTGAAGCTGGATATGAGCGGTGAGTTTGCATTTTTGAACAAAGTTACGGGCAGATATTATGTTAAAAAGTATTCTGACGATATGGAAATTGAAGAGATTTTGACTGTACGCAGTGATTGGAAGAGCGAAGAATTTGCCAAGACGGTACGCAGTTATTTGAAAAAGGTGACCCAATTTAAATAGGCTTATTATTGAAAGGGGCAGCTGATCATAGATCAGCTGCCCCTTTTTTAGTTCCTGCTGTCAGTCGCCTTCTCCTCCCGATTGGGAAGGGTCGAATTTCCATTTGCGCTGACGTTCAAAATCACTGTCATTCTTACGTTTTTTGTCTTTTTTATGGTGACGGTTTTCCTCTGTGCGTTTTTTATCTTCCTGACGTTCCCAGCGTTCACGGTCCCGGCGCTCTTGCTTGTCGGATTCATATTCTTTGCCGCGCCGTTTCTTTTCACGGTCCCAGGCTTCCTGTTCTTTGCGTTCCCTATCGGCCATGCCCAGGGTTATGTTCGTATAACTGCTGACGTTTTGATAATAGCTGTTTCGAGAGGGGGGCGGAATAATATTATTTGAGGCTTCGGAGCTGAATGAAGGCAGGCAGGCTGCCAGGATGATACCTGCTGTAAGCAGTGTTTTTTTCATTTTAGGACCTCCTTTATATTCGTAATTTACTTATTCTAACATAATTCATTTGTTATATACAATGGCCTTATTTTATAAGAATAGAGATAGGATAGGCGAAAATAATTTTTGGTGTAATAATGCAATTTTTAAAAATAAAATTATGGGATGTTGGCAGAAAAAATAATTAAAAGCTTATAAAATGATGAATTTACTGATTTTCGGTTAAAATAAATAAATAGTAATTAACCTTGCAAAAAGGAAGGCCAATGTTTAGAATATATAAAAGCTTATACTTTTAGATCAAAAAAATAATGAAATGGATTTCTGTAAGTAGAGGAAACAAGGCAACTCGCACTAAAGGAGATTCGGAATTATTTATTTGAGCGCAAAGTCTTTATAAGCTTAATAAATTTCCGAGGAGGAAAGAAACATGAAAAAATCTTTAGTACTTGCAATGGCAATGGCATTGGGCGTAACTGCTTCTGCCTATGCTGCAAATCCCTTCTCCGATGTGCCGGCAGGCCATTGGGCGTATGATTCCGTAAACAAGCTGGCGGCAGCTGGTATCGTTGACGGTTATGGCAACGGCACTTTTGGTGGCGATCGCCTGATGACCCGTTATGAAATGGCACAAATCGTAGCAAAAGCAATGGCCAAAGGCGCAAACGTAGATCGTTTGGCAGCTGAATTTGCTGACGAACTGGACAGTCTCGGCGTACGTGTTGCAGCTTTGGAGAAAAAATCTGATAATGTTAAAATTACAGGTGAGTTCCGTGCTTTGTATGCTAACCATGAAGGTAAAGGCAGCATTTCCAACGATTATGAAAGCACTTTGCGTTCCCGTATCTGGATCACAGGTCAGATCAATGACGGCTGGAAATATACCGGTATGCTGCAGAACACGCAGGATCTGTCTACTGATTCCGGTGACGAAAGCACTGATTTCCAACGTGCCTATCTGGAAGGCCGACTCGGCGGTATGGATGTAACTGCCGGCCGTTACAATGCATTCTTTGCTGACGGTAATATCTATGATAATCGTGCTGATGGCGTGGAAGTTTCTTACGGCGATAAAATCAAGATCATTGGTGCCGCTGGTAAGGCAACTGACGATCTCGATAAGCTGGGCGTTTCCGGAACTACCGGCGGCAGCTATGCCGGCGGCGCTGTAGTTGCTGATTTCGGTAAATTCAACGCATCTGCAGGTTACTATAACTTTAAAGACATTTTAGCTAAAAACAGTAAACTTGATAATGCAATCTGGTTCGTAGGTGCTGGTACTGAGTTTGGCGATTTTGCTTTGAATGCCATGTACCTTAAAGGCGATATGAGCTATCATGATGTTGATCTTGACGGCCTTGATGATGACGGCTGGACTGTAGGGTTGACCTTCAAGGGTGCGGAAGCAGCTAAAAAAGGTTCCTGGGGCCTGTTTGCCAACTATTATGATTTAGGCGGACAAACCTATATTGCTCATACTACTGATGCTAATACCTTTGACGGACAAGGTTTTAAAGGTTATGGTGTAGGTGCAAATTATACTGTTGCTAAAAATATGGTTTTAACTGCTGCTTACTATGATACTAAATCTAAATTTGATACCAGTGATAAAGACAAAATCATGTGGACTGATCTGACGATCACTTTCTAAGACAGATTTTTGCAGTTAATTAAGTAATCTGAACTAAAAACGGCCGCATATGCGGCCGTTTTTGTATACTTTGGAACAAGTAAGAAAATTTTTTTCAAGAGAATACATAAAGCGGAAAAAATGGATTTTAAAATATAGGCGATTTATTATTATCAAAAGCAAAAGAAAAGCGGAATTTACTGATTTTTAGTTAAATTAGATAAATATAAAATAGTATTGCAAAAACTAGAAACGCACGCTAAAATAAACTAAAGCTTATAGTTTTTAAAGTTTATAATAATTGAAAAGCGGATGGCCGTAGAGGAAACTAGGTAACTCGTATGGCGCATTCCTTAGGAAATTGTTATGAGCTGAAAAACTTGGCTTAATAAATTTCCGAGGAGGAAAGAAACATGAAAAAATCTTTAGTACTTGCAATGGCAATGGCATTGGGCGTAACTGCTTCTGCCTATGCTGCAAATCCCTTCTCCGATGTGCCGGCAGGCCATTGGGCGTATGATTCCGTAAACAAGCTGGCGGCAGCTGGTATCGTTGACGGTTATGGCAACGGCACTTTTGGTGGCGATCGCCTGATGACCCGTTACGAAATGGCTCAAATCGTAGCAAAAGCAATGGCAAAAGGCGCTAACGTAGACCGTTTGGCAGCTGAATTTGCTGACGAGCTGGACAGCCTTGGCGTACGCGTTGCAGCTTTGGAGAAAAAATCTGATAACGTTAGAATCACTGGTCAGGTACGTTATGACTACACTGATTATTCCGGCGATATCGACGGTTATCGTTCCAAACTGCGTTCCCGTATTTCCATCAACGGTCAAATCAATGACGACTGGAAATATGTTGGTATGCTGCAAAATGACGAGAATTTAGCAGATGATATCGGCAATGAAGGCACTGAATTCCAACGTGCTTACGTTGTAGGTAAAATCGGTGCTGTAGGCGTTTCTGCAGGTCGTCAGAACCTGAACCTTGCAGATGGTAATATCTATGATACCCGTTATGATGGTGTAAACCTGACTTTCGGTAAAGAAGTGAAATTGGAAGCCTTCTATGGCAAACCGACCAACTCTTTCAAAAACTGGGGCTTCGATAAAATTTATGGCGCACGCGTTAATGGTAAAATCGGCGCTTTAAATGCAGAAGCCGGCTGGACTAAATTTGAAGGTGATGCTACTCCTATCACCAGCGACGACGACAGCATCTGGAACGTTGGCGCAACTTATAACTTCAGCGATAAAGCATCCCTGGGCGTTATGTACTTGAGATCTGATGTTGAAGATCTTGAAGGAGATAAAGACGGCTTTGTAGTTACCGGTACTTTGGGCGGCGCTAAAGCTTCCAAACCGGGTTCTGTGGGCTTAGTTGCTAAATACTATCAACAAGCTGCAGGTACTGCTATCCAACACACCATGAACGGTGAATATGGCCCGACCTATTCCGGTGAAGGCTTCAAAGGTTACAGCGTAGCTGGTTACTATACTGTTGCTAAAAACATGATCGCCGGTATCGAATACTATGATCTGAAACAAACCTATTCTGACGACAAAATGAAAACCTTGTGGTCTCAATTGATCGTTACTTTCTAAGATTAACTTAGAGACTTAAGCGGACGCGTATGCGTCCGCTTTCTTTTATTTTATGCTGAAATTGGTTGAAGATGATCTGCTGGCTGAATTTGTTTCAATAAAGCTTTCTTAAATTTTTTTATTCCATTAACTTGTTTAAAGTTAAACTTTTTTGCAATTAAGCTAATTTGCATCTGGGGTTGACGGGGGTTAAGATAGGTGACGTAGCCGATAGATTTCAGGAGCAGGCGGCAGCAGACGGAAGAGGTAACAAGGTGACTTGTCCGAAATGTTGTTGATTTCTGTTTGGAATTTACGGACTGCAGAAAATATCTTTCCTGAGGAGGAATAGAAAATGAACAAATCTGTAGTTTTAGGTATGGCGATGGCTTTAGGCGTAACTGCTTCGGCTTACGCAGCTAATCCGTTTTCTGATGTGCCGGCAAACAGCTGGGCTTATGATGCTGTCAATAAACTGGCGGCAGAAGGTATTATTGACGGTTATCCTAATGGAACTTTCGGCGGCGATCGTTTGATGACCCGTTATGAAATGGCACAGATCGTAGCCAAAGCTATGGCTAAAGGCGCTAATGTAGATCGTCTGGCAGCTGAATTTGCCGATGAGCTTGATTCTTTAGGCGTGCGTGTTGCCGGTCTTGAAAAGAAATCAGATAATGTAAAAATCACTGGTGAAATTCGTGCCCGCTACGTTGACCAAAAAGCAAAAGCTAATCAGGGCAGCAAATATGATTCTGACTTGCGTAGCCGTTTGTGGCTGAATGGTCAGATCAATGATGACTGGACTTACACGGCTATGATCCAGAATATTCAGGACTTCAGCAATGATCAGGGTGATGAGGGCACAGATTTTAAACGTGCTTATGTCAATGGCCGCGTTGGTGGCGTTGGCTTGCAGGCAGGCCGTATCGATGCCTTCCTGGCAGACGGCAATATTATGGATGCCCAGGCTGACGGCCTGGTTGCTACCTATGGCGACCGCATTAAAGTTAAAGCTTATATGGGTAAGGCTTCCGACGATACTGATTTCGATGTCAATAATGTTATTGCAACTAAAACAATCGCTAACAGATATTACGGCGGTGAGGTTTCCGGTAATCTTGGCGATTCGCTGAACCTGGCTGCCGGTTATGTGAAGTTCCAGGATGTTATGGGCAGAGATTCTGGTAAAGATGACGGGATCTGGCATGTTGGTGCAGCATATAACTTTAATAATGATCTGACACTTTCTGGTATGTACCTCAATTCTAACTGGGACGGTGAAAGAAATTCTGACGACGATGGCTGGACCGTTGGTTTGAATTATAAAGGCGCTCAGGCATCTGATGCCGGTTCTTATGGTATTTTTGCCCGTTACTATGATCAGGGCGAAGGTACTTATTGGGAACATACTACCGATGCCAATACTTTCTGGAATACAGGCTTTAAAGGTTATGCGGTAGGCGCAAACTATGCTGTTGCTAAAAACATCGTTGCTACTTTGGCCTATTATGATACCAAAGCCAAAACTGTTACCAGTGAAGGCAGCAGCTTGAAAGATAAAAGGCTGTGGACTGACGTGACCTTTACTTTCTAAATTTAAGAGCTCTAAAAACGACCGCTTTGGCGGTCGTTTTTTTATGATTGATTGTAATAATAGTAATTTGATAATGGCATTGTAATAGAAATATTGCAGAATGCTTTTTCTGATTTACTGAAAACTGTGATATAATATGTTCAACGATATAACTGGAGAGGTAGTAATGGATAAAAAATTTTTAAAATATATTGGGCATGATCTATACAATGTAAAAAAGCTTAAAGAAAGAAAAAGATATATTGTTTTTAGAATAAGATGTGGTTTACATAAAAGTCAGATTGGAGCTTTATTGGATTTTTTTCAAACGACTCCTTTGCGTAGAGAGATGCTCAAACATACAACTTCCTTTGTGGAACAAACTACCCGTGCGTTTTTTTATAAGGGTTCTACCTGGGATGAGCGTATTGCCATTGTAAAGAATCATATTGAATATATGGAAAATATATTTAACGATGAAGCTATAGCAAAATTATATGTTAATGGCGAACGTATCAGGTTGTGGGAAGATACATATGAAGAGCAGCCGTTGGTAATGGAGCTGTGGTTTCATGGAGGACAGCGTAAGGAAGGGTGCCTTTCGCTGGTGCTTTCGTTGGGTGCAGACGAGCTGTACCAAATTATGTTTTGGCTGGCGCCGTCACCGGAAGATAATGAAATGTCGCTGTGGATAGGCGCGTTACAGGGAACGCCTAACGGCAGTGAGATCATAAAAGGTCTGACCAAAGCTTTTTTTGGTTACCGTACTAAAAATCTGATTTTCTATGGTATCAGGAATGTAGCGGCAGGATTGGGCTGTAAGCATTTATATGCGGTTTCTAATGCCGGATATTATGCAATGAACCATGTGCGCATTGACCGTAAATTAAAAACCTCGCTGGATGATTTCTGGCAGGAATGCGAAGGGCAGGCATGTAAAGATCAGCGTTTTTTTGAAATGCCGATAGAAGAATACCGCAAGTCTATGGAAGAGCTGAAGCCGTCTAAGCGTGCTCAGCATAGAAGAAGGTTTGCGAAAATGGATGAAATAACTGAATCTGTGACAGAAGTGTTAAATAATTATAAAAAATAAAGGCGTGACCACATTATCTTGTGGTCGCCTATTTTTTTTACGCACTTTATATGGTATAATAGCTTCATAAAAATAATAAATAACGGAGGTATTGTAATGAAAAGACGACTCCTTACTTTGCTTTTGACTTTGGTTTTCTGTGTAACATCAGTTGCGCCTGGTTTTGCCATGAATGCTGATGATTTGGGCGGTGCTGTGCCGGCTGCGTCAGCAGTGACACAAATGTCTGCTACTGATAAAATTTCCGCGATGGAAAAGATGTTATATGGTACTGAGCAGGCAGGCGCATTGGTCGGCCGTATGGATAGTTTGGAAGATGATGTTTATGGTACTGTTACCAGCGACGCTATTTTAGATCGTATTGATAACCTGTATGATTATCTTAAAGGCAGCCCTGCCAGTAATGAAGCCGGGTTTTTAACTAAACTCAACGCTATTGAATGGCAGTTTAATGAAAGTATGTCCGGTGGTCCTGCCAAGACCCGTATCGAGGCAGTAGAAATGATGCTTAACGGCAAAATTGATGAAGGCTCTCTTTCTTCCAGATTGGAAGCTTTGGCGAATATCGCTTTTACCGATGGTGTGATTTCTGTTGAAAGCGTTACTTTGCCGAAGGATTCTGTGATTAAAGTAGAATTTACTGAGGAACTGAGCAGCAGAGAAGACAAAGCAGGTGAACCTGTGCATTTTAAAATTGCTGACAATGTTTATGTGAATGATGTGCTGGTACTTCCTAAAGGTGCTTTAGGAGAAGGTACTATCAAAAAGGTTGTACAGCCGCGCAGCTTTGGCCGTGATGCCCGTATTGACGTAGATTTTACTCATGTTTATGCTCTTGACGGAACTAAGGTTCCGGTCTATATCGGCGATCTGGCTAAACAGGAGGCTAAGACTGCAGCCGGTGCAGCAGGCGCGGCAATCGGCGGCATGATCGTTTTAGGGCCTATCGGTGCTTTAGGAGGTGCCTTTGTTACCGGTAAAGCAGTTGTCATTCCCGTTGGTTCTACTACTTATGTACAGACTATGGAAGATACTACTATCCAGGGTATGGTTTATCAGGGAAAATAAAATTTGAATTATCAGTAAAACCCGCCTTAGTGGCGGGTTTTTTATTTAAAATTGTGATATAATATGTAGTGGATATTTGTATGCTTTTTTATAAATGATAAATTTGACTGAGGAGAGAAAGCATGAAGAAGAAAGTCTTAGCAACTGCTTGCTTAATGAGTTTAGCAGTATCACAGGCAGCTTTTGCCGACGACTATGTTACCGGTGATTCGCGTTATGCTGCGCCTGATTTTCAGGAACAGAAGCAGGAGCGGGAAGCTGGTGTAATTAAAGATAAGAGCAAGAAGAAGAAACAGGCGGAGTCTGCTGAGCCGATGCCGATAACCTTATGGAGTGACAGTGCTACATATGACCAGGGCAGCGGAGACTTTTTTGCTGAAGGTAATGTCAAGATAGTGCAGGGGGATGAAACTATTCTGACTACCAGGGCTGAAGGCAATATGAAGACCGGGGATGTCTGGCTCAAGCAGGGCGGAACACTGCAGGAGCCGGATACTACCATGAATGGGGAATGGGTCCATTATAATTTTAATTCTAAGACCGGTGAGATCAAGCAAATTGACGGCAAAGGTGCCAAAGACTATTTTAAAGCACCTCATGCAACGATTTATCCGGATAAAATAGTTGTGGACGAGGGTGGACAGACAACACGCTGTCCTGCGGTGGAGCATGATCCTTGTCTGCTGATAACTGCAAAAACTTTTGAGATTTATCCCAAAGAAAAAATGGTCGCCAGAGATGTTAAGGTTTATGCCAAAGGCAAGCATATCTACTCGCGTGATTTATGGGTCAATAGATTAGATGGTGAGAGTGAAAATAGAATCATGCCGCGTATCGGGTATGACGGCAGCGATAACGGAATGTATGCTAAGCTGCAGGTCGATTATAATTTAGGTCCGAAAACAGATTTTTATGCCGATCTGGCTTATTATTCTAAGGCCGGTTATAAACCCATGTACGGCATCAATCACGATGAGCGTAACTTTAATATAAAGTTTCAGGACGGCTGGGATGAAGAAGATGACGAATGGATCCGCAAAGAAAGAGATATCGGCTTATATTATAAAAACCATCGTTTGATCGATAATTTGCCGTTGACATACAGTGCGTATATTACTCATGGTTTATGGCGTAACGAAAAGAGCAGTATCAAAAGCTGGCATACAGAGTATGCTGCTTACTTGAATCATGACCGTATTTATCTGTTCAACAGTAAAAATACCTTCCTTGATCTGACTGTAGGTAAAAAATGGGTAACAGAAAGCTATACAGATGAAACAAAATCTACAATGATGTATTATGCGACATTAGGGCAAAAACTGGCTCCGAAATGGGATACCTGGGTCGGTTATTATCGTGAAGATATTACCAGTAATCTTTATGATTATGGACAGCCTGACATGGGCAGGGAGTTGCGCAACGGACTGAGCTTTAAACTGGATGATAAAAACACTTTTACGATTGTCAACCGTTATGATTTGGGTAAACACAGTAATTATGAAACAAATTACAGATGGACGCACCGGTTCTGCTGCTGGGCTATTGAATTTGAATATGAGCAGAATCATGAGTCTAATAAAAATAATACCTTTAGGGTACGTTATAATTTACTTAATTGGTGAAGCAGGTGAAATATGGAAATCATTAAACAGCGTTTTGCTGAACATATTACTTTGGCACAGCAGGTTGCAGAAAGCAGAATTTTAGAGCAGGTTGCAGCCAGTGCGGAAATTATTCGACAGGCCTTGCGAAACGGCAAGAAGGTTTTGTTTTGCGGCAACGGCGGCAGTGCCGCCGACAGTCAGCATTTAGCGGCTGAATTCGTAGGACGCTTTCAAAAGGAGCGCAACGGTCTGCCGGCTATAGCTTTGACCGTAGATACTTCTATTTTGACTGCAGTAGCTAACGACTATGGCTATGATACTGTTTTTGCAAGACAGGTGCAGGCCTTAGGAAATACCGGTGATGTTTTGGTCGGATTATCAACTTCGGGTAACAGTAAAAATGTGTTGGCGGCTATTGATGTTGCCAAAGCTAAAGGGATACAGTGCATCGGGATGACGGCTCAGGGGGGCGGCAAGATGGCAGAGGTCTGTGATATCTGCATGGCTGTTCCCTGCCCGGTTACGGCTCGAGCGCAGGAAATACATATTTTGATTGGCCATATTCTGTGCGAATTGGTGGATGGTGAATAAAGTGACGAATTTGTCATGTACTGCTTTTTTAGCTGAACATATCCAAAATTTAAAAATTGCTGTGATTGGGGACGTTATGCTCGACCGTTATTTTTATGGCGAGGTCAAGCGCATTTCTCCGGAGGCTCCTGTGCCTGTTAATAAGGTCAAACGCATAAAGTCTGTTTTGGGAGGCGCCGCAAATGTAGCTGCAAACCTGGCACATTTAGAATGCAGGGTTTTTATGGGTGGCGTTACCGGGGCCGATAACAACAGAGAAGTACTGGAAGCGATGATGGCCGAAAAAGGTATCGATTACAGTGGTTTGATCAAGTCGCAGCAGCGTGAAACGATCACGAAGATGCGTATTTTGGGAGCGCAGCAGCAGATGCTGCGCCTGGATTTTGAAGAAACAGGAGATTTGTTTCCGGAAGAAACAGAGGCCTTATCATTATGGCTTCAGAATTTACTGGAAGCCGGATTGGACGGTGTGATTGTTTCTGATTATGCCAAAGGTGTCTGTTCGGATAATTTTGTGCAGTGGGTGATCGCGGCTGCGCATCAATATCAGGTGCCGGTGCTTATTGACCCTAAGGGGGCTGACTGGAATAAATATCGGGGCTGTGATTTCATTACTCCAAATTTAAAGGAGATGTGCGAGGCAGCTGGAGAATTTGTTCCTAATGAGGATGAAGAGGTTCTGCGTCTGGCCCAAAATGCCCGGGAAAAATATGCGATCAAAAATGTTGTGGTCACCCGCAGTGAGCGGGGGATGACTTTAGCCGGTTTGGATGGTCTGGTGATTAATGACCCTGCTACGGCACAAGAGGTATTCGATGTTTCAGGTGCCGGTGACACCGTAGCGGCAACGCTTTTGGCAGGTGCTGCCGGGAAGCTTGCCTTACAGGATGCAGTATTTATGGCTAATCGTGCTGCAGGTATAGTTGTAGCAAAAGTTGGTACGTATCCTGTGCATCGGGAGGAACTGTTAAAGGATCTGCTGACGGAAGAGCGTAAACAGGGCCGCGGTTATAGAACTTTGAGCTGGTCCGAGATAGAATCTTTGGCTAAAACCTGGAGATCCTGCGGGGAAAAAATAGTTTTTACTAATGGGTGTTTTGACATTCTGCATGTAGGGCATGTCAGCTATTTGGAAAAAGCGGCCAGGCTCGGCAGGCATTTAGTCGTTGGGTTGAATTCTGATACTTCGGTACGGAAACTGAAAGGTGATGTCAGACCTTTAGTACATGAGCTTGACCGTGCGCGCGTTTTAGCGGCACTGGCTTGTGTTGACGCAGTGGTATTGTTTGAACAGGACACACCGACGGAATTGATTGAAAAAATACGTCCTGATATTTTAGTCAAGGGCGGTGATTATAAACCTGAGGAAGTTGCCGGAAGGGAATATGCAGGCGAAGTCAGGATCATTGATTTTGAAGATGGCTATTCGACGACTGGTATTGTGGAGCAGATAGCTCAATTTGTGAAGGAGGGCAAACTATGATTATTGTAACCGGCGGTGCAGGTTTTATCGGCAGTAATATCGTTAAAGGCTTAAATGATCGCGGACGCGATGATATTTTAGTTGTGGATAATCTGACTAATATGGTCAAATTTAAAAACATCCAGGGACTGAAGGTCATGGATTATATGGATAAAATGGATTTTTCTGAGGCTTTAAAGGTTGGTAAATTTGCTCATGAGAATGTTGATGTTATTTTCCACGAAGGCGCCTGCTCTGATACGATGGAATATAATGGCAAATATATGATGCAGAATAACTTTGAATATACGAAAAATCTGATGCATTTTGCAGTTGACCGTAAGATACAGATGATTTATGCGTCGTCGGCTTCCACTTACGGCAGCGGTACAAACGGATTTCGTGAAGAATCTGCCTGTGAGGAAGCTTTAAATGTTTATGCGTTTTCCAAATTATTTTTTGATAATTATGCCCGTCGTTATTTTGGCAAGACCAACAGTCAGTTAGTCGGCCTGCGCTATTTCAATGTTTATGGTCCGCAGGAAAATCATAAGGGTAAAATGGCATCTATGGTTTTCCAGATGTATAATCAATGGCTGGCAGAGAAAAAGGTTAAATTATTTGATGCTTACGGAGATTATGGTGCCGGTGAACAGACAAGAGATTTTATTTATGTAAAAGACGTTGTTAAAGTTAATTTCTTCTTCTGGGATCATCCTGAAATCAGCGGGGTCTTTAACTGCGGAACAGGGCATGCCCATACTTTTAATACTTTGGCCCAAGGTGTACTGAAACATTTTGGCAGCGGCGAATTGGAATATGTGCCGTTCCCAGAAGTATTAAAGGGTAAATATCAGAGCTATACTCAGGCAGATGCGACGAATCTTTTGGCGGCAGGGTATGACGGAGGTTTTACTGACGTGAATGAAGCTGTTGCTGAATACTGCGCTATCCTGGACAAGAGCGGCGGTTATTATACTCATGGCGCATAAGGCAGTCTTTTTTGACCGCGACGGTGTGCTGAATATCGATAAAGCTTATTTATATAAGATCGATGAACTGAAGTGGATAGAAGGCGCGCTGGAGGCAATAACCTATTTAACACAGTCTGGGTACCTTGTTTTTGTCGTGACTAATCAAAGCGGGATAGCACGAGGTTATTATACGGTCGCTGAAATGGAAAAACTACATCAGTATATGTCAGATACTGTTTTTAACAGCGGCGGGAAGATAGAAAAGTTTTATTATTGTCCGCATCTACCGTCTGGCAGAGTTGCTGAGTATGCTGTTGACTGCGAGTGCCGCAAACCGAAACCGGGACTTATTTTACAGGCTATGGCAGAATATGATATCGATCAGGATAAATCTTTTCTGATTGGTGATAAGAGACGTGATGTAGAAGCGGCAGAGGCCGCCGGGATCAAAGGGTATTTGTTTGAAAAGGGAAATTTATTGGACTTTATCAAGCTGATAATTCCTTAAATAAGTGTTATTAGAGGCATACATGGAATATAAAAATATTTTACTGATCAAAATGAGTTCATTGGGTGATATTTTGCACACGCTGCCTTTTGCGGCAGCTTTGCGGCAGCGGTTTCCCAAAGCGAAAATAACATGGCTGGTGCATCCGCAGTTTGCCGGTTTTGTACCTGATCCGCCTGTTATTGATGAGATAATTTATTTTGATAAGGTAAAGTTCAATAAAATGAATTTACTGGCTAAATTGGCGTATTTCCTGGAAATGCGCCGATTATTGTATTCTAAAAAATTTGATCTGGTAATAGATATGCAGGGGTTGTTTAAAAGTGCGGTGCTTGCAGCTATCAGCGGTTGTTCTGATCGCATTGGATATTGTGAAATGCGTGAAGGCAGCGGGTTGGTCAGTAAAGCGATTTGCGGCAGTCACAGTAATGACCATGTTATTGAGCGTTATCTTGATGTGGCACGTTATTTAGGCGCTTCGGCAGAGCAAATTGTTTTCCCGTTGCCTGATTTGTCCAAAGAGACTGTTTCCGTGCAGGAAAAATTACAGAAAAATGAGCTGCAGGGTGAATATATAGTTGTTGTTCCCGGGGCAAGGTGGAAAACAAAAGAGTGGCCGGCAGAGCATTATGCCAGTTTGATCAAAATGATCATTGCTGATGGCTGCAGTGTTGTTTTGGCAGGTGGACCTGATGATACTGCTAAAGGAGAAAAAATTACGGAGTTGGCTGGAAAACCTATGCAGCTTATAAATTTGATCGGACAGACCAGTCTGCGCGAATTAGCAGCGCTTATTAAAGGCTGTAAGCTTTTTATCAGCGCGGATACAGGGCCGCTGCATTTTGCAGCAGCGTTGAAGAAACCTTTGATTGCTATGTATGGACCGACTAAAGCTGATCGGACCGGCCCGTATGGCTCTGATGACGCGACGGTTATTTTGAGTACGGCTGCATGTGCCGGTTGTTTAAAAAAAGAATGTGACGACTGGCATTGTATGTATGACATAACACCTGAGATGGTATATGCGGTTTATATCGAGAAAAGCAGGAGGCTGTAATGGTTGAACTCAATGGCAAGAAGATACTGGTAACGTTTTTAATGCACTTGGGTGATTTGACTTTAACGACGCCTTTTATCCATGCTCTGCGTAAAGCTGCACCTGATGCACATATTACTATGCTGGTAGATGAAAAACTAAAAGATGTGGTGCTTTTTAATCCGTACCTTGATGAAGTTGTCACGATAGATAAAAAAGGCCGTGACAACAGTATTTTGTCTCTATGGGCCTGTTCCAGGCATTTAAGCAAACTTGATTTTGATGTGCTCATTAATTTGCATCCTAACGAGCGCTGTTCTTTTATTGATGCGATGACAAGTGTTAAACTGCGTACAGGTACGACGCATAAAATATTTAAGTGGTTTTGGGATGTTTTTACGCCGCTGGATAGGTCTATGCATGCTGCTGATATGTATCTTGATGTATTGCAGCAGTTAGGTGTGCAGGATCTGAGTAATAACGGTCTGGAAATTTTTCCGGGGGAAGAACATTTTTTAGAAGCAGAGCTTTTCTGGCAGGAACAAAATATTACTGATCAGGATAAACTGATTGGCTTTAATATTGGCAGCGCCGTACCGACTAAACGCTGGCCGCCGGAACGTTTTGCTGAGGTTGCAGATATTTTTGCGGCCAAGGGGTATAAAACAGTATTTTTTGGCGGGCCAATGGATGAAGAGATGGTTGCGGAAGCAACAGGTTATATGCAAACGCGGCCGATTATTGCAACAGGACATTTTGCTATTGGCGGGCTGGCCGCTGCAATGCGCCGTTGTTGTTTGATTATTACTAATGACAGCGGTCCTATGCATGTGGCTATCAGCCAGAAGGTGCCTATCGTTGCTATGTATGGACCGTCAAATCCGAAGCTTTATGGTCCTTATACAAAGGATGCTGTAATAGTTACGGCACAACCGCCTTGTCAGGGATGTGCAGACGGAATGAAACACAGCTGCGATGATTTGCAGTGTATGTCCAGGATGACGGTAGAACAGGTTGTGGCAGCAGCGGAGAAAATGTTAGAAAAATAAAATCAACCAGTAGTAAAATATATTGTTGTTGATTTTACGAAATGTTAGAAAATATGAGACTATTGAGGGATGCTAATGTTTGATCGGGAGTATTTTGAAAAGAATGAATTTGTAAAGAAAATATATAGTTTTGAAAACTTGCAATGTATAGAAGATCAAAATGATGTAATGCATATTTGTTTTAATATAGATATTAATTTTTTCAGACCTACAGGAGTCACAATTACATCTATATTAGAGAATAACTCAAATATGAAATTTGCATTTCATATTTTTACTGATGCTGTAAGTAAAAAAGATTTGGAAGCTTTAGAAAAAACTACCGTTAAATATAAACAAAGTTGCTATGTTTATTTAATGGATATGGCTCCATTTGCTAATTTTCATATTAAACATCCACGATTCAAAAAAGTTAGTTATTTTAGACTATACATGCCCAAGGTATTGAAAAAAATAACAAGATATTTTTTATATATTGATGCTGATTTGATATGTATCAACAGTATGGAAGCATTTAAAAAAATAGATTTAGAAGGGAAAGTATTAGCAGCTGTTTCAGATTTGCCTGAGGCGGTAAAGACTAGAAGTGATTTTTTAGGGCTCAAAAGTGGTAAATATTTTAATTCGGGTGTTCTATGGATTGATACTGAAAAATGGGAAGAGAATTCCATAACTGAAAAAGCATTCAGTTATCAAGGACGCGATCCCAAAAGCTTTACGTGCCATGATCAGGATGTATTGAATCTGGTTATGGATGGTGATATAAAGTTTATTGACGAAAAATTTAATCATTTGGGGTGTGATGGTAGCAAAGTACCTGAAAGATGTATAATTTATCATTTTTTTGGCAGAGAAAAGCCTTGGAATTTAGCATTAACAGAATATGATAAAATGTGGAGACGATATTTAGATATATCTTTTTGGGATAGTGTTGATGATCCACTGCCAGAACGAAAGCCGGAAAATTATCACAATTTTAAACAAGCCGGGAAATTTTTTAGAAAACATCATAATTGGCAGAATGCTTTAAAATGTTATTTATGGTATGCTATTTTAAAAGTCAGGCTGAAAATAAAATCATAAAAATAAAGCCGTAAACACTTGTGTTTACGGCTTTATTTTATAATCTCCAAAAATTATAACCAGAAGATGTAAGCTCAGATAGAGAACAGATATTTTTTAGATCAATAAAAACTTTTTCTGAATTTGGCAATGGCTTAAATAGATTATCCATATCAAGTAAATTCATAATTTTAAATTCATCATGTGCCACAGCTAAAACAAGACAGTCAACATTTTTTATATCGTTTAGCTGCTTTAGGTCAATATTATATTCATTTTTTACTTCTATGATATCTGCCCAGGGATCTGTAATGTCTGGGGAAATTCCATATTCTTTGAGCCTTTTGACAATGTCAATAACTTTTGAGTTTCGAACGTCAGGGCAATTTTCTTTAAAGGTGATTCCCAAAATTGCTACTTTTGCATCAATAACTTTTTTACCTGCCAGTACCAGCTGTTTAATAATGGCATCTGCAATAAAAGTGCCCATGCCGTCATTTATTTGTCGGCCAGAAAGTATTATCTGACTGTGGTAACCAAGTTTTTCCGCTTCATAAACAAAATAATATGGATCTACGCCAATACAGTGGCCACCAACTAAGCCTGGACGGAAACCGAGAGCATTCCATTTCGTGTTCATAGCATCAACAACTTCGTTTGTATCTATGTTCATTTTATCGAAAGCCATTGCCAATTCGTTCATAAAAGCTATGTTGATATCACGCTGGCTGTTTTCAGCAACTTTGGCTGCTTCAGCAACTTTAATGCTGGAAGCACGATATACTCCTGCTTTTATTATAAGTTCATAAACTGATGCTATTTCGTTTAGTGTTTCCTGATCCATGCCGGATACTATTTTTTTTATATTTTCTAAACGATGGATTTTATCACCAGGGTTTATTCTTTCAGGAGAATATCCGACTTTGAAATCAATACCGCACGTTAAACCAGACTCTTTTTCCAAGATTGGAATACAGATATCTTCTGTAACCCCCGGATAAACAGTTGATTCGTAAACGATGATAGAACCAGGCGCAAGATTGCGGCCTAAAATAGTGCTGGCTCCGATAATAGGACCAAAATCGGGAGTTTTATCCTGATTTATAGGCGTTGGAACAGCAATGATATGAAAGCTTGCATATTGCAACTGCTGTTCGTCTGTTGTGAAATTTATAGTAGTTTTTTGTATTTTTTCATTTCCTACTTCGTTGGTTGGATCTATACCGGATTTATATAAGGAAATTTTTTCTTTGTTCAAATCAAAACCGGTTACGTTTATATGGTCTGCAAATGCAATAGCCAAAGGCATACCAACATAACCCAATCCTATTACAGCAAGAGAGGTTCTTTTTTCAATAAGATTTTTAAAGTTCTGCATTATTGACTCCTATTTGTTAAGCCAAAGTTTTCTGGCTTCTTCTTCTGAAATAAATTCTTCAGGATTTCTGATATTTTCAGTTAAATATTTGTAACGTTCCCAACTTGCCTGCGAGATGAAAGATTTATAAACATGAGCTGGACATCTGTCTGATTCAGCCCAACAGAACGCATGCGTTAAAATCTGAAGGCGGTCATATTTTTGGCTGGTAATTAACTCATATGGGTTATCACGCCAAAAAAATCTGGAATCAGAACAGTATTTACAGTCATGGAAAAATTCTTTTGAATAAACGTTTATCAGTCCAGGAAATTTTAAATTGTTTGCTAATACTGTTGGTGTTGGTCGATGGAATGCAATCAAATTAACCGGAGCTTCTAAAATTTCTTCTAATATATGCTTCTCAGACTGGATAGGTTTGTTCAGATCAGTATTATCATAAGCTGTTGTATCAAAATGCAGACCAATAGTAAAACCTCGGTTATGCATATCTCTAAGCATTTTTCGAACACGTTTTTCCATAGGATTGTAAAAACCTGTAGATAGTAGAACGAAATAATTTGACTTAATACCTAAAGATTCTTCAAAAAGAGAAAATTTATAACTGTCTTTGATTGAAAAATCTATATCATGTCGTAAAATTACTGATTTTTCATATTTTTTGTAGTTATTATAATCAGTGATAGAATAATTATATTGTTTTAATAGAGAAATCAATTTTTCGTAACTGGAATAGCTGAAATCCATTATTTATATTGTCCTTTCAAATATACGGATGATTGATTAAATAAATTCATAATAATTATAGAATAAACTTCCGACGATTACAAGGGATACTTGGTGTGTTTATATGTTATAATAAAATAAAGATGTCATGGAGGCTTTTATGAAAAAAATTGCTGTGGTCATTTTAACAAAAAATGAAGAGAAAAATATAGTTGCAGTTATAGAAAATGTCTGTAAGATTACCGACGAAATAATTATTATTGATTCCGGAAGTGATGATGCAACTGTTGGATTGGCTAATTTACATGGCGCAAGGGTTCTTTACCGTAAATGGGATAATGATTTTTCAGCTCAGCGCAATTTTGTTTTAGATAAAACTGATGCTGATTATATTTTATATATAGATGCTGACGAAAGACTGTCATTTGAACTGATTGAGTCGGTAAAAAATGCTGTGGATAAATGCGAAGCCAAGCAATATAGTTTTATGCGGAAAATTGAAGCTTTTGATTTTGGATATAATCATGGAATTTTTGCACCGGATGAAGTAATAAGACTTTTTCCCAGACTGGAAGTAAAATGGGAACATAAAGTACATGAGCGGCCAGTTTGCAAATTGCCTAAACAGAAGCTTTCTGGAATTCTTATGCATTATACTTATGATTCCTGGCAGCAATGGCTTGATAAAGCTGGTCAGTATACTTCTATCTGGGCTGAAGATAATTTCAGTAAAGGAAAACGCGTAGGGAAAAGTGCTGCTTTTACTCATGGAATTTATGGCTTTATCCGAGCTTATTTTTTACAATTGGGGTTTTTAGATGGTTGGGCAGGACTTTATTCAAGTTTACAGCATTTTTTCTACACTCTGCTAAAATATTGGAAGTTATATGAATTACAGCAAAAAAATAAATAATGGCGGACTAAATGGTCCGCCATTATTTATTTTGTAGTGTCATCTTTAATGTACATTTTCCCAAGATCGGTAGTTAACATTTCACGAGTAAATTTATATTTTGGTGAGGCTAAGCTGTTTGTTTCATCAAAATGATTAGATTTTATATTAAAAATACTGCACATCAATTCGTAAGATAAATCATTGGTAAAATATTTATTCTGATTATCTGATAAAGTTTGATAAATTTCTTTATTCTTTTGTATATATTCATCTGAAAAATAAGCAAACATTGGTATACGTACAGTGCCGAATCCGTCAAAATTAGGCGACCGTCTTTTATCAGGCAGGGTTCCGTGGTCAGAGAAATAAAGCATGGCTTGCAGATTAAGCTTCGCAGAAGCGTAGTTGTAGATTTTTTCTAAAATAGAGTCAGTATAGGCGATGGAATTCAGATAATTTAAAATTAGGTCATATTTGCCAGGAGTACCCCATTTTGTGAATTGAGATGGATAACGATTGATAAAATTAAAATGATTGCCTTTTAAATGAATAACAACGAAATTATTTTTTTGTGGATTTACTTCTTCAAGATACTCCAGCAGCGCTTCATCATATTGTACCTGATTTAAATTTTGCTTGGTCCATTTTGCAGTCTGAGAAGTGTTGGCAACTAATGTTACAGGAGTATCAGCACAGCCTAAATGACCCTGGTTACTATACCAGGATGTTGTATAACCTGCCTTATGCGCAATATCAATAATAGAACAAGATGTATAAAACTGTTTGTCATTATATTGATTAAATTCTGTTAATGCGCGTTCTAGACAGGAAACTGTATGAGCGATGCAGGAGTAGCTGTTTGGAAAAAGTAAAAAATGTGGATCTTCTTTTTTGGCTTTTAACCAGGGTGTGGTATCATATTCACATTCGCTGAAGGCGCTCATATAATCACGCGATTCTGATTCACCGATGATCAGCAAAATAGTAGAAGGTTTATCAAATACTGGTTTTTGTGGTGTAACCTGAAGATCTTTTAATCTCTCTTTCATGTTTTGAGTATATAATTTAGTTGTTTCAAAGTATTCCTTGACATCTAAATATAATTCAACAATACCTGTGCGTACAAATACGCCTTTACCTTTTTTCCATAAATAGATTGTGAGGAAAGCAACGATTGCCAACAGTGTTATAAGCTGGTAAATATTTATAGAAATTGACGTACTTACGGAGGCATCTATGTTTAAATAAATAAAAATACCGTAAACTGAAGTTGGAATAACGAAAATTAATAAATTAACAGGTATGGAAAACGATTTGAAAAATTCTAGTATTTCGTTGTAGTGTGTTTCCTGTAGCATCATCATGCTGTTTTCGTCAATGCATGATTTATATAAAAAATAAAAAATCCACTGTGAAATTGGAATAAGCAAAATTAAAAATTCTACTGTTGTTAGTATAATCAAAAAAGTAATTGAGAAAATGTTGAAATTTAGTACAATAATTTTTAGTGCTGTGAGCCAGCCTATAATATATAATCCGAAAACAGTATCAAAATGGAAGCCGAAATCAGTGGAATTTTTGTGATAGGTGTTCCAATATAATAAAGGGTAGGTGATTATCCAGGATATACCAACTGCCATACTCGTAAGTAATAAGCTATTAGTTAACTGGATTTGCGCTGTTGCAGCAGGTGCGACAGCCAAAAGTGCGCAGGGGAGGAAACGTCTTAGCTGGAGGAATTCTGCTTTATGACCTAATCCATGAGATACTTTTACATAATATAAATATGAAATAAAATATAATAATGCTGTCAATAACAGATATTTAAACATATTAACCTCCGTAAAATATTAATGATAATTTTATTATAAGGTTAATAGAGGGTGATGTAAAGCAAATGATAGCTGTATTATCCTAGTATATATGGTATAATGAAACAATATAATATGGAAAGTTTGTTGGATTGGACAAGGATATTATTATGGATAAACATATAAATGTCGTATTAGCTTCTGATGATAACTATGCACAGCATGTAGCAGTTGTTACAGTATCTATTCTGAAAAATACAAAATTTGCAGATCAATTGCATTTTTTTGTTTTAAGTGACGATATAAGTGATAAAAAAATAAAACTTATAAAAAAAACAGTAGAAAAATTTAATGCGAAAATAGAATTTATTGATATAGGACATGACAAGCTAAAAAACATTTATTTAAGCGGACATGTAAGCCGAGCGGCGTATTTCAGACTGATGATTGCTGATTTGGTACCTGAAGATGTAAAAAAGATTATCTATCTGGACGTGGATTTGCTGGTTTGTGAAGATATTTTTAATTTGTGGAAAATTGATATTTGTAAATTTCCAGTGGGTGCGGTGCTTGACTACGGGATAATTACATCCTCGAGAATGCGGAAAGAGAAAAAGGCTGTGATAGGGATAACAGATAGTTACAGATACTTTAACTCTGGAGTTCTAATTATTAATGTTGAAGAATGGCGCATAAATGGCTATGGTCAAAAAGTTTTGGACTTTGCACAAAAAGAACAACTACCGCATCATGATCAGGATGCGTTAAATAAAATTTTTATGAATAATTGGTATGAAATACCGTTGAGGTGGAATGTTATTCCACCTGTATTCTATTTATTCAGCAAGATATTACTCAATTCTAAATTTCGCAATGCTGCAGTATGCGCAAAAGCAGTGCCTGCAATTGTTCACTATGCCGGTAGATATAAGCCTTGGGAATTTCCAAAATATAGCGGCTTTAATGACAAATATTATTTGTATTTATCAAATACAGATTTTTCAGAAGTAAATATGCCACAGCCGAGTAAAAATATGCAGGGGAAATCTATCTGCAGGCAGATTATAAGACTGAAAATAGCAGATTTATGGTTGAAAATTTTTGTTAAATAACAGGAGTGTTTATGATGAAGCCCAAGTATAATAATATTTTGATTGATGCCGTAATGCATTTAGGAGATTTAATACATGCAACTACTCTTATTCCGTTACTGAAACAGCAATATCCGGATGCCAGGATATCATATTTAGTTAAATCGGAATTGGTTGATTTGTTTAAAAATATAGATAATATTGAGTACGTAATACCATATAAGTATAAAAGTAAAGGTGATTATTTTTCGGTTTTCAGAATGGCCAAAGAAATAAAAAAATATAATTTTGATCTCTCTATATCATTAGATCCAAGATTAAGGTTGTCGGCAATGATGTGGTTGGCTGGAATACCAACAAGGGTAGGGTCGGAAAGTCTTTTTGGATGGCAAGCAGGTACTGAAAGGTTCTTTTTTTCGGATTATTTTAGATTAAAAGACTATGATGTAAAAAAACATTCTGCGGCAGAGAATTTTCAGTATTTAGTCAGACTGTTCTTAAATGAATTTGATGGATCTTTTTTTGTTCCTGCTTTCAAAAAAGCGGACTTTGAAAGTATAACGTATATAGAAAAACAGTTAAATGAATTACCGGAAGCAGCATTAAAAATTGTGATGAGTGTGAATACTGTTGATAGCAATAAAAACATACCACCGCAGATTTTTATTGATTTAATTAATAATATGGCAAGAAAATATCAAATTGTAATTATTTTTGCAGGTATTAATAATGATCGAATTGTAATAGATAAGATAAAAAAAGAGATAGGGGGAACAGTACTAACATTTGATTTATGTGGAAAAACTAATTTAGTACAACTTAACGCACTTTTTCAACAAGTCGATTTTTTAATAAATTTAGATAATGGTATGGGCCATTTTGCAGCAGCTGCTGGTTGCCCTACAGTAACTATTTTTACTAATTCGCCTTTAGTTCAGTTTAAACCACTTCACAAAAAAACATTAACAGTTGGTGGAAGTTGTGGGTGCATTGGAGAATGCAATAAAAATTTGCGTGAAACATGCGGGTTTAAATGTCTCTATGATATTTCGGTAGATATGATAATGGAAAAGGTAGATATAATGGTTAGGCAGTTGCAGGGGCAAACATATGAAGGGACTATGAAAAATGAAAAAAACTGATTGCCCTAAAGTTGTTATTGGTGTTTGTACATATAACAGGTGTAAAGATTTAAGAAGACTACTGCAGTCTTTAATAAAATTAGATTATCCGAACTTTGAGATTATAGTGGTAGATAATAATTCTACAGATCAAACGGCCCAAATTGTTTCGGGTTTTGAAAAAGTCAAATATGTTTTTGAAGAAAAACAAGGACTGGCATATGCTAGGAACTGCCTGCTGAACAAATGTGGCAAGGATACAGAATATTTGGGAATGCTCGATGACGATGAAACAGTCAAGGAAGATTGGATTTTAAGAATGCTGGACTGTTTTCAGCTTGACGAACGTATTGCTGTTGTTGGAGGACCATACATACCTTGCTTTGAAATCACGCCGCCTGCGTGGATGCCATATGATTTTCATGCCTTTAATTTAAATGTACGTGGTATCGGTGTGTATTCTGTTAGAATGGCAGCTGGTGGTAATGTTATGCTGCGTATGGATATTGTCAAATCAAAAAAGATACTGTTTGATTATACTCTTGGATATAATGGAAATGTTCTTTTATCTGGCGAGGATAATGAATTTTTTTGTAAAGTAATGGGGAAGGTACATTTGTGTGGGTTTACAGAATTTGCTCCGGTGAAACATTATATTGCTAAGGAACGTATGACAGTTAAATGGTTTACTAGAAGGTACTTTTATGAAGGAATTACACAATATCATAGATTTGGAATTTCTGAATATTTAAAAAACTTTTTACAGTTACCATTACGAATAGTGAGACTATGTTTGGTAATCTTTACATTTGATAAAGAGAAAATTGCAGCGCGTTTTTTTAAAGTTGTCATGAATATTGGTACAGTTTTAGCACCTTTAATTTTGACGGTGAGATAGGAGTGCAGTCTTAGGCATGTTGATTTATAGAAAAGTATTACAGATATTACGTTTGTTGTGTTTGTTCCTTTTGCCGATTGGAATAATGCTGCATGAAATGAATTTTACAAATGGTATTTTATACCTTGCGTTTTTTATTTGTGTATTAAATTTTAAGAAAGATAAAGAACGGTGGCAAAATTTTGAGCGTAAATTTTTGTTTTTGATAATTTGTTTTTGTGTAGGGTTACTGGCTAGTAATTATTATAGTACTGATTTTGCTGTCAGCATGAAGTGGGCAAGAAGGTATTGCTATTGGATATTACCTGGAATTGCAATATACGGGTTATGGATACGGGAGAATATCGGTCGTTATTTATTTGTAAGTGGGTTAGCATTAGGGGGGATCATTTTATGTGCTTACGCTGGTTATCAGGACATCGTTTTGGGTTTGAACCGCTCTGGGAGCATGTCTACAGGCCCTAATAGTTTTTCCGCTATCATAGCTTTAGCAGCACCGTTTGTTTTACTCAACATTCCTAATTTGTTGATTAATATTGTAAACTGGCTGATATTTTGGAGTGGTATTGTGATAAGTCAGTCCAGAGGCTCATTTTTGGCGTTGGCCTTTGTTTCATTAGTTTATTGTTTTAATGAATTAAGAATAAGATGGAGTTTTACTTGGCGGCAAATGATTGCTTTGCTGTTGAGCATAGTGGCTTTGGGTAGCTTATTATTTATTATGGACGATGAGCCAAAAACTAAACCTGGTATTTTGCAAAGATTGTCAAATACCAGTAAAATAAGTGGCGATGATGAGCGAATATTATTATGGGGATCTTCTTTAAATATGATTAAAGATTTTCCTGTTCATGGGGTGGGATTAAGGCAATTCAACGATATTTATATTAATGGAAATTATATAAATGTTAAAGCGCGTGAGCCGCATTTAGATTCTCCTCATAATATTATTTTGCATTATCTAACAGAAATGGGCTTGATTGGAACCGTTCCGCTAATGGCTTTATTTGTATATATTGTTTATTGGTCTGCGAAAAATAGGGGAAATCTAATGGCAAGAGCCATGTTATATGCAGTGGCTGCGTTATTTATAAATAATATGGTAGATTATCAGTTTATTGTTAAGCAGTACTATCAACTGTTTTGGTGCCTTTTGGGAGGAACTATCGCAGATGTTTATTTACAAAAGGAGAAGTTTATCCGTGGATGAAAAGAAACCTTTGATTAGTATAATTGTGCCTGTATATAATGTTGAAGATTACATTGAAGAATGTCTTGAGTCTCTGGTTAAGCAAACATATAAAAATTTAGAAATTATTTTAATTGATGATGGGTCTACAGATAACAGTGGAGAAATTTGTGATGATTATGTTCTGAAGGATACTAGAATAAAATGTTTTCACCAAATAAATCAAGGTGTCGGTGCGGCTAGAAATAAAGGCTTAGAAGTAGCTGAAGGAGAACTTATTGGCTTTGTAGATCCAGATGATTACTGTGATTTGGAAATGTTTTTGGAAATGTATAAATCAATGAAAGAAGATGAAGCTGATATTGTATGTTGTAGATGGATAACTATAAATAGAGGGCTAATATCTGGAGTTTCAGGATATGAATTTGCAGAACAAAAAAAGATTTTGAGTAATTTGGATATGGCAGAATTTTATGTGCAATCTATGGATTGGCCAGTTTGGAATAAATTATTAAAAAAAAATGTTGTCAAAAGCATCAAGTTTCCAGAAATAAGGTATAATGAAGACTTTTTTACAGTCTTTCAGTGGTTGTACAATGCCAGCAAAATTGTATATATTAATAAGCCGTTATATAATTATAGGATTCTACGAAAAGGAAGTATCACAGAAAACAGGGATACTGTTTTGATGAAAAATACTTTGGCATTAGAACAATTAAAACTATTCGAAAAAAAATTAGTTGAAATAAATAATTGCAAGCTAAAATCTAATTTTGATATCAGATATTTGCGTAGTTTATACGATTTACGCTGTAATGTTGAAAATGTAGAAGAATCTGAAGAAAAAATAACTTTACTCAACAAGATAAAACTAGAGATCAAGAATCTTGATATGTATAAAAACAGCTTGGGACGTTCAAAATGTTTGAAACTATTTTTGTTGGATAATTTTAAATGCGGTTATAGCTTGTTAGTGATTTGGGAAAAACTTTTTAAAAATATAGAGAAAAAAATTAGGGATAAAATCAAGGTTAAATAATAGAGGTAATAGATATATGAATATCATGTTAACTGATTTTTGGAATGTTGTTAATTCTTCAGGTGGTGCAGAAAAGGTGCTTTGCCGTATGGCAAACGAGCTTGTTGATCGTGGGCACGAGGTAACCGTAGTTTGCAGTGACCCTAAAAGTGGTAACCCTTTTTTTTATTTATCGGATAAAGTAAACTTTGTGAACCTAAATGGCAAAGGATGTTTTGAAAAAGGGTCATTTTACCTGCGCATACAAAGAGAGTTTTTTAGAATATTAGGGACTCTTGACAAAGATAAAATGTATATTAAAACAAGATTTGGGAGACGTATAAAAAAAGATTTTTCGAAGTTAATTGAGAATATAAATCCTGATGTTATTATAACTTTTGATCCTAAATCTTTGCTGGTCTTAAAGTGTTTATTGAAAAATACTTTACCTACAATAGCGATGCTGCACATGGAAGCAGTGCACTTTTTTTCTAAAAACCGTATCAGTCCCAGCTTGTTAAAAGCATATAGGTCAGTTGATTGTATACAGGTTTTAAGTAGAAAAGATATAGAAATAGTGAAAGAATTTTGCGGCAATATAGAAGTTGTTTATATTCCCAATACAGTGGATATGCCGGATAAAATTATAAAAACTAAAAATTGTAATAAAATTATAAATATTGGGCGTATTGATGGTGATCATAAACGTCAATTAATTTTGATTAACGCTTTTAATAAAATAAAGGAATATTTTCCTCAATGGCAACTGGAAATTTGGGGTGGCACATATACGGAAAAACAAAATCAATATAAAAATGAAATAATTGACTATATTGGAGAAAATAAATTAGAAGAGAAAGTATTTTTGATGGGTGAAACTAAAGATATTATTAATAAATTGATGGATGGAGATATTTTTGCTTTTCCAAGTAAATTTGAGGGTATGCCATTAGCACTGATGGATGCGATGAGTGTGGGATTACCAGCTATAGGATATAAGTCATGTGCGTCTGTAAATGAATTGATAATTGACAATTTTAATGGATTTTTATGTGATGATGGCATAGACGATTTTGCAGATAAACTAAAACTTTTAATGTCTGACGCTGATTTAAGAAGAAAATTAGGCGGAAATGCAAGGGAAAGTATGAAAGCTTTTGCCCCTGGGAAAATATGGGATGAATGGGAAGCTTTGATAAATAATGTAATCAGAATTGGTAGCGGTAAATAAATTTTATGGAGCGCTTTACATGTCTAAAAAAACGTTGTTCGGCGTCGATTATACTGACAAAGAATGGATCAAGATAATTTTATATTTGTTTGTTGGCGGGACGGCGGCGCTGGTAGAGTGGGCGTTTTTTTACGGCTTTAACCAGGGGATAGGTATGGAGTATATGCTGGCGACGGCTGCAGCGTTCTGTCTGGCAACGCTGTATCATTATTTCCTGGGTAATATTTTGGTTTTTACCAGCGGTGCCAGATATGAAAAGGGTAAAGAACTGTCTTTAGTTTTTGCCGTTAGTATTATGGGGCTTGCTTTTAATTTGATTTTAATGTATATTTTTGTAGGAATGATGTTATTGCAGCCGATGTTTGCCAAAGTATTGGCCAGCTGCATTGTAGTCATTTGGAATTATCTAGCCCGTAAAAAGTGGATTTTTTGACAGCGCGTATCTGCCAGGTAATATTGGGTAGATTGTGCTATAACGATGAAGTAAGGCCAGTTGTATTTGCTGGATTGATGAAATAGGAGATTAGGATATGCCGAATCGTGTCGACATTGCAGCTTTTCAAAAAGTAATGATCGTTTATAATCGGAACTCTGGCAAGCAGTTGTTTGCAAGTATGCTGGCAAGAGTAAATGAAGTAAAAAAAAGATTGAAACAGGTCATTGATCCGAAAAGCTTGGAAATTGTTGAAATTAAGTCTTTCGAGCAGGTTGAAGGTCTGGCAGCTCGTATTTGTCAGGAAAAATATGACTGGATAATTGTTGCAGGCGGTGATGGCACTTTGCGTGCAATAATCGATGTTTTTGCCAAACATGAACATATGCCGTATGTCAGTGTTTTTCCTGCAGGGACAGTTAATTTGGTAGCAAAAGAACTTTTAATGAGCAATGATCCAGCAAAATGGGTCAAACGCGTTAGCAAAGGAATTGTTTCGCCTGTGCAGCTGGGTAAAGCCAACGGTCATATTTTTTTAACGGTAGCAGGGATCGGGTTCGATTCGCTGGTAGTCGATAACGTATCTGAACTGGAGAAGAAATTGCTGTCAAAGCTGGCTTATGTTTGGCAGGGAACAGAGATGATGCGGAAAGAATTTGTCTATAGTAACTGGCGCTATAAGTTTCAGGTGCGGTTAGATGATGAGGAAGAATGGTATGAGGCTTCGTCTGTAATCGTTGGTAAAAGCCGTTATTATGCAGGCCGTTACAGCTTGTTCAATGGGGCTTCATTATGTGTGCCGCAGCTGCATGTAGCTATTTTTACCGGTGATACCAGGGCTGACTTTATGCGCTATGCAGCAGTCATTGCTATGGAAGCGCTGCAGCTTGATAAAAGTATCATCATCAGGCATGCGCAGAAAATAGAGATTCGTTGTAATGTGGAAGATTTCGCTGCTGAGCTTGATGGGGATGCTATTACTTCAGCACCGCTGCAGATAGAGCTGCATCCTGTTCCAATCAACTTTTTAGCATAAGTAAGCGGATGTGAAAATATGTATAGGCGCAGTATTATCTTGGTAATTCTTTTGCTGCTTTTTGCGGCTGAAGCATTTTTTGCGCGTCAATTTTATATTGAAATAGTACCGTTTCCTGAAGACGAATGGTGGATGACGGTCGTTAATAATTGCCTGCGGGACCTGCTTTTAGCTGGTGTAGCGGGCTTATTGTATTTCAGGAGAAATCGTCTTGCTGATCGTACGAAACGTTATTTCCCGGTGGTTGTTATCGGTGTGCTGTATTTGCTGATTGCTGGCTTTATGGTCAATCAGCTGAGCCTTGATAAAGGGTTTTTAACGGTATTAGCTGTCCTTACAGGTTTAAACAATAATATTGTTTTAGTACTTTTGGCGGCAATGTGTTACCATAAATGGCCTTCTATGCTAATGAAGTCAGTTTATTTTGCTGTGTATTTTATAACTGCGCTGACAATGATTTTTGATGCGTTTTATTTTTGGCAGACTTCGATGCATGTCGAAAGTGTTTTGTTCAAAAATTTAAATATTTATGCTGTTCAGGGTGTTTTATCAGGTATGACGGCGATACAGCTTGCAGGGATAGGTTTTGCTGTTGCTGCTGTTTTATTGTTGTTCCGGGTGACGAAGCCTCAAAAACGAAAACCTAATTTTGCCTGGTCGCTGTTGTGCGTATCCGTATTTTTTCTGGGCTTGAATCTTTCATATTGGTCAATGGTGCAGGTCAATAAATATATTTTGACGGAATATGTTTGTGTTTGGGGCGACGAAACCAGTGAAATGATCCGCAGTGATTATCGTAATTTATTGACGACGCCTGTCAATATTAATTTTGCCAGCAAAATGTTGTTTGATACGGATAAGATCGCCAGACGTAAACATATTGAGCAGCGCCCTCTGACAGCAAAAGACGAACGTGTGCTGAAAGAACTGGGGATTTTAAGGACTCAGCAGGTGCTGCAGCCTTTGGAAGCGCAATATGATAAAATTGTATTGCTGGTTTTGGAATCAGTACATCGTGATTATATAGGTTTTTATAATAAAAATATTCCGCAGGAAACGACACCGTTTTTAGACAGCTTGCTGGCAAAATATCCTCGTCTGGATAATTACTATTCTTCAGCGATCCCGACAACGCAAGGCTTGAATGCGACTTTTCGTTCACATCTGATTTTTGATGAAGAGATCAATGGTGCAAAGCAGGGATCCCTGTTCAGATCCGTACAGGAAGCAGGCTGGCGCGGTATTTTTATGAATGCGTCCAGTCAGTATTATAGTAATGAAGTGCGCGAATATCCGCAGCAGTTTGGCATGCAGGAGTATTATGCCAAAGAATACCTGCAGGATCTGGGATACAGCGGCGCCAGCGGCTGGGGTTATCATAATGATGTGTTGTATAAGGAAACGCTGCGGCTTTTAGAAGCCGGGCGTAAAGATAAAATGCTGCTGGTAACCAAAACTCTGGATATGCATCAGCCATATCCTTACTATGGTATCAGCTGGGAGAATATGCCGCCGGCAGTACGCGATCACGAGCTGGTGACGATTCGAGGCATGTATTGGGTCGATCAGACACTGAAAAACTTTTTTGAGGAAGCTGAAGCCAAAGGTTTGATGGATGACAGGACTCTCTTTATAATTACAGCTGATCATAATCCTCATTCAGGTGGAGAATATACAAAAATCGTAACTAATGAGAATGACAGGAAAAGTATTGCCCCTATCCCGTTGCTTTTCGTATCTAAAAATTTACAGCCGTTGAATAATTTAATGACGAAAGATTATGCTTCTCAGATCGATTTGGCTCCGACCTTACTATATCTGGCTGGTCTTAAGGCTCCGGAAGATTTTATGGGACGTAATTTGCTGGAAAGTGTCGAAACGCCGTTTGCTTTAGGATATTTTGGCGGAAAGGCATTCTATTATTCTGCTGACCTGTCTTTTGAAGATCAGATGGATAATCCTTCGCCGGCTACAGAATATGAAGATGCGCTGACAAATTATATAATTCATGAATATTCCGAACGTCAGCTTAAAAATCAATAAAAATATTCAGCACATAGTGAATGTATTTTGTATACATATACATAAATGCTGGAATTTTACATCGCAGCAATGCTATAATACCTTGTATTAATTTTTTGGGAGGGGTTATTTATGATGGTAATTATTGGTGCAATTATTGTTATCGGTGTCATTTATCTGCTGTTGAAAAGACATGAATCAAGAATGGTGCTGATTGCTGCAGGTATTTTAATGGCTGTTATTGCTGGTAAACCTATGGCAGCATTGGATGCATTTGCTAAAAGTATGACAAATGCCGGACTTATTACTTCCGTATGTTCCTGCATGGGTTTTGCTATGGTTATGAAATATACCGGCTGTGATAAACATTTGGTTGTCGCTATTGGTAAAGTGCTGAAAAAAATGGGCTTTATGCTCATACCTGGTGCTACTATTGCGACTTTTATCATTAATATAGCAATTCCAAGCGCGGCAGGCTGCAGTGCTGCTGTCGGTGTTATTTTTATTCCTATTCTGATGTCTGCCGGTATCCACCCGGCGATGGCGGCAGCTGCCGTAAAATCAGGTACTTATGGGAGTATGCTGAATCCTGGCCTGGTACATAACGGCGTTATTGCCAAATTGTCTAATGTTGAAATCACCGAAGTTATTACTCACCATATGATGGCTGATATCGTTGGTGTTATTATCGCTGCAACCACATTGACTATCCTTGCTATTTTCCTGAAAGAAAATAAAGGTTATCTGCCGGAAGGCGGTAACGATGCGGTGGCTGAGGATTTAAAGATTAATCCTCTGTATGCTCTGATGCCGCTGCTGCCGGTAATTATTTTACTGGTTGGTTCTACAGGTATGGCACCGATTCTGAAAATGGGTGTGCCTCAGGCTATGTTGATCGGCGCTTTGCTGAGCTTGGCTGTGACTCGCAGTAACCCTACTAAGCTGACGAAATCTTTCTTTGATGGCATGGGGGATGCTTATGCCAATATTATTGGTATCATCATTTCTGTTGGCGTTTTCGTTTCCGGAATGCAGTCTCTGGGGCTGGTCAAAGCCCTGATCAACTGGATGCTTGAATCTACTGGCATCGTTAAGATCGCTGCAACCTTTGGCCCGTTTATTCTGGCAATGATCTCCGGTTCCGGCGATGCTGCAACTGTAGCTTTTAACGAAGCTGTTACTCCGCATGCGGCACAGTTTGGATTGCAGGCTATTGATATGGGTTCCATGGCTGCCTTGGGTGGAACCTTGGGACGGACAATGTCTCCGATTGCAGGTGCGACCATTATCTGCGCCGGTATTGCCGGTGTCGATCCGATGGAAGTTTGCAAACGTAATGCTTTGGGTATTACTCTGGCCTTGCTGGCAGGCATGGTCATTCTGCTGTTCTGATTTTAGCAAGGAACGCCCGCTTTTGCTGCGGGCGTTTTTCTATTTATTTATTTACAATACTGTATTTTGCAAAAAATCTGCGTTCTGCAGCACTATGCTTAACATTTTTTTGTGATATAATAAACGTCGGAGGGATAATGTGAAAATTGAGAATTTCATGCAGGCATTAAAAGAATATCGAAGTCCTTTGGTTTTCAATCCTTGGCGTGATTACGACCCCAAATGTGATATAAGCAGTGATGCTCCTGTTATCCGTGCGGCTAATTTGACCAGATATTTACAGTTGCGTCAAAAGGCGCATTATTTATTTATTGCGGAAGGTCTTGGTTATCAGGGCGGACATTTCTCGGGAATGGCGATGACTTCCGAACGGATTTTACTGGGCCTGCATCCTGATATAAAGCCTGAGGCAGTTTTAGGTGAGTGGGATTACCGCAGAACCAGTAACCCTGAAAGTGAACTGCTTAAAAGTACACAAAAACAAAGCGGTTTTAATGAGCCTACGGCGACAGTAATGTGGAATACTTTGGCAAGACATGAATTGTCAGCTTTTGATACCATTTTATGGAATATTTTTCCCTTTCATCCGCATAAAAAAGATGATCTGCTTACTAATCGAACTCCTACGAATGAGGAGCTGGATGCGGGTATAGAATATGCAAAAATGCTGTTGGCTTTAGTGCCAACTTTAAAAATAGTTGCTATTGGTCAAAAATCAGCAGGGACACTGCAGCGTTATGGAGTTGAATGCGTAGCTTGCGTTCCGCATCCATCCATGGGAGGCGCCAATCGTTTTAAGGCTGCAGTTGCACAGCTGTTTACTAACGGGGAATGATTATGGAACAAGCGCATGAAAATAAAATGACGCGTGACGAAACCTTAAAAGTAGCATTGATGGTAGGTAAAATTTTACTCAAAAGCGGTGCGGAAACGTATCGTGTAGAGGATACTATTAACCGCTTTTGTATTGCTAATGGCTATGAAGTTGATATTTTTGTAACCCCGACGGTAATAATTTTGGGTAACGAACAGGTTGACAGTTTTAACTGTGTCAGCCGAATTCGTTATCGTACCACCAATTTAGGCATGATCAGTGAAATGAATGATATGTCTTATAAATTTGAGCGCTGGCCAATGAGCTATCGTGGAACGATGGCCTGGCTGGAAGAAAAACTGAAAGCACAGGTGCCTTATGGCAAATGGAAGGTTTGTCTGGCTTCTGCTATAGCATCAGCTTCTTTTTCGGCGATGCTGGGCGGCAACAGCCATGATTTTATTGCTGCTTTTATAACTGGCGGTATTGCCATGCTGGTTTTGAAACAGATTGCAGGCTATCGCCCAAGTGCGTTTTGGGAGAATGCGCTGGCTGGTGTGGCAATTGGTGTCGTAGCGCTCATTTGCTGTGCTGTAAGCGTGCAATGCACGATGGAAAAAATCATTGTTGGTGCTTTGATGCCGTTTGTACCTGGTGTGGCTTTTACTAATGGGCTGCGTGATTATATGGCAGGAGATTTGCTTTCCGGCAATGCGAGGATAGCAGAGGCTCTGCTCTTTGCTGCATCTATTGCTATTGGTATCGCCTTCGCGCTGCGTGCCTGGGTATTGTGGGGGTGGGATTTATGGAAATAATCACTTCCTTTATTTTTGCATTTATTGCAACAATGGCTTTTGCGGTATTATTTCAGTCACCTAAAAAAATCTTGCTGACAGATGGTTTGATTGGAGCTGTTGGCTGGGTGGTTTTTATAAGTCTGCGTGATCAGATGGGTTACAGTTCGTTTTATGCCAACTTTTTCGGGACGCTTGCTTTGGCGCTTTTGAGTGAGCTTTCAGCACGGATTTTTAAACAGCCGGCAACTGTTTTTGTCATTCCCGGTATTATTCCGTTGGTTCCTGGGTTAGGTATCTATAAAGGGATGTTTGCCGTAATCAATAATGATTATAATGGCGGTATGTCGATTCTGCTGACGGCAATAACCGATTCGTGTGCTATAGCCGTTGGTGTGATGCTGGTTTCCAGTTTATTTCGTGTTCTGAAGATCAGGAAAGACAGAAGATTTTTAATCAAGTATCATGGTAAGGACGTTTGCTGAGGCGATAGAAGATGACAGATAAAAAGCAGGATGAGAAAAGCTTTGACAGTTCTAAAATCAATACACAGGAACTGCAGAAATATAAACAGGATTACAGCGAGCACAGCTTTAAGGAAAAACTGCGGAAATATGCCAAAATAATTGGTGTAGGGGCAGTTTATAAAGTGCTGCAGCTGTGGTATGTTTTACAGAAACCTGATGTGCCGTTGAAACAGAAAGCACTTATTACGGGAGCTATCGGCTATTTGATTGCGCCCTTGGATTTTATTCCCGATTTGACGCCTGTTTTAGGTTATAGTGATGATTTTGTGGCTATTACTTATGCTTTATTGCAGGTTCAGGGATATGTGGATGCAGAAGTTAAAGAAAAATCTAAGCATTTTATTGAAGATATTTTTGGGACTGATGCTGTCAGTGAATTAGACTAAACTTGTTGTGGAGGGTTAGATTTGGGTTTACTAGAGTTATTGCTTTTAGCCGTAGGTCTGGCGATGGATGCTTTTGCAGTTTCTATCTGCGGTAGCTTGGCTTTAGCTCCGGCTTCGCGTTTTAGTGGAGCCTTGCGTTTTGGCATCTGGTTTGGATTTTTTCAGGCACTGATGCCTGTTGTTGGTTTTTTCTGCGCAATAAGGTTCAGATCTTATATTGAAACCTATGATCATTGGATAGCTTTCATTCTTTTGATCTATTTGGGAATCAACATGCTGCGTGAGGCCGATGCTGCTGACAGCTGTAATTTAAAGCAGCATTATAATATCAGGGAAATGCTGACATTGGCTGTAGCTACCAGCATCGATGCTTTAGCGGTTGGTGTGAGTTTTGCTTTTTTAGATGTGGATATCTGGACTGCGGCCGGGCTGATCGGTCTGGTAACTTTTATTTTTTCTATGGTAGGTGGTTTGGCTGGCTTCAGGTTAGGAGAGAGGATCGGCAGCAGAGCTACGTTAGTGGGCGGCTGTGTCCTTATCATTATTGGGACGAAGATTCTTTTGGAACATACCGGCTGGCTGTAATTTATAATTTTGAAAGGTAGTGTTGACAATGGCAGAAGCAAACAAAGAAAGAATTTTTGATGAATTTGTGGAATTGGTTTCTGTTCCCTGTCATACTCTGAAAGAAAGGCAGGTTTTTGAACTTCTGCAGCAGAAGCTGAAAGATCTGGGTTTTGTGACACAGGAAGATGATGCAGGTAAAGAATTAGGCGGCGAATGCGGCAATTTATGGGGATGGTTGCCGGGGAACAAAGTCGGAGCGAAACGTGTGCTGCTGACCGCGCATATGGATTGCGTGGAACCATGCGAAGGCATCAAGGTCGTTAAAAAAGATGGTAAGATCCTGTCAGATGGGACTACTATTTTAGGCAGTGATGATAAATCCGGTGTAGTGGCTATTCTGGAAGCAGTGCGGATGCTGCAGGAAACAAAGGCTGAACACGGTGATATCCAGGTTTTGTTTACGATTGCTGAAGAAGGCGGTGTTAACGGATCGCGCTGTATGGACAAGAGCCTGTTGCATGCTGATGTTGGCTATGCTCTGGACAGTGAGGGCCATCCGGGAGAAATCGTTACGGCTGCTCCGGGACAGGACAGGGTACATTTTAAAGTGCACGGTAAAACTGCTCACGGCGGACTTGCTCCTGAAAAAGGCATCAATGCGATTCTGGTTGCAGCTAAAGCTTTAGCCGGTGTTGAAAAATATGCCAGGATTGATGAAGAAACGACTTGTAATATCGGCGTTATCCATGGCGGGTTAGCTACTAATATTGTTCCTGATCTGGTAGAGATCCAAAGCGACGTTCGCAGCCGTAATCTGGATAAACTGGCTGCTCAGCGTGATTATCTGGTTAATACTGTCACTGCAGGTGTTGTTGCTAATGGCGGTAAGGTGGATGTGGAGATCATTCATAAGTATCAGCCTTTTGACCTTAGTCATGATTCTGACGTTGTGACGCTGGCACTGGAGTCCTGCAAGGCAAACGGTTTTATACCGGATGTTACGGTGACTGGCGGCGGCAGTGATGCAAACTTTATTAATGCTTATGGTGTGCCCTGTGTCATTTTAGGCACTGGTATGAGTGAAGTGCATACGGTCGATGAATTTATACTGGAAGAAGATCTTTATAACAGTGTGCTGATGGTTTACGGAATTCTGCAGGCTGCGGCAAAATAAAAAATAAAAATACCTGTTATCTAAACGTTGATTATGTTTAAATAACAGGTATTTTTTTATCCCAGCTGCACGCTGAGCTCGACACCGAAAACTTTGGCAAACCAACGGATATGCTGTTTGATCTGATGCATTTCGATGCTGGGTATACCTTCGGCATGTAATGTCAGTACAGCATGTTTTTTTTCGATACGTGGCTGAATGCCGCGTATCTGATTGGTTTGTGAATAATCAAGGCTTTCCGCCAGCGCCAGCAATAAAGATAATTTATTGATAGCCTGCCAGTGATTTTCGTTTAACAATTCTTTGTAGTTTCGATCCCGAAAATAATTTTTGGAGATGCCGTTATGCCAGCCGGCGATAGCGGAAGTTATCAGCTGTTCACGATGTGAAAGCCCGAAAATCTGAGCGTTTTGGATCATATACGCACTGTGCCGGGCGTGGCTGTAGAAGTTGATGGTGATACCGATATCATGCAGCAGAGCCGCTGTTTTCAGCAGCTTTCGATAATCCTTGTCCAGCTTATGTAAATCTTTCCAGGCGTCAAACATAGTCAGTGCAAGCTCGGTGATATGTTTGCTGTGCGTAGTGTCAGGGGTATAGAGAGTTAAAATATTCTGCGTACTGCGATCCAGGATATCGGGCGCGATCAGGGGCATATTTTCGGATTTGGAATAGTAATCGAAAAATAATCCTTCACGTAAACCGCAGCCGGAAATGATCATTTGTTTACAACCGGTTGTTTCCAGTAAACAATTAATGATACCGGCACCGGCTAGAATAATATCGGCACGTTCGCTGCTGAGACCGGCTATTTTACGGCGCTGTTCTAAAGTTGTGCTGCGCAGCTGGCTGAAAATATCATGGAAAGCCTGTGCTGAAAATTTGTAGTTATGGATTTTTGAAGACGGGTATTTACTGCGCTTCTGCTGCATTTTGCCAAGGGTACGCGCCGTACCGCCGACGCCTATAAGCGGCAGCCTGTTTTGTTTGAGCCAGGGATGCTGTGAAAGACGGCTGAGCAGGAAAAAGCTCATATCGCTGTAAACATTAGGTGACATAGTACCGCGTGTATTGAACATATCGGTAGTGTTTACTGCGCCGAAGGGCAGAGAAACAGACTCAACGATCTGCCTGTTTTTAAAGAGGATCAATTCGGTACTGCCGCCGCCCAGGTCAAAGATAATACCATCTTTAACCGGCAGCGTATTGATAACGCCCAGATAACTGATGTAGGCCTCGGTATTACCTGTAATGATATGCAGGGTAATACCTGTTTCTGCTTCTACAAGACGCGTCAGTTCAGGGCCGTTTGGAGCTGAGCGGATAGCGGCTGTAGCCACGGCAATGGTTTTGTCGGCATTATAAAGCCGGCACATATAAGCGAAGCTTTTCATCGTTTCCAGGGTTGAAGCGAAAGCTTCTTCTGTTAAACGACCGGTTTTATCAAGCTTCTGACTGAGCCGCAATGCTTCTTTTTGATTATAAACCATGTTGTAAGCGCCATTTTTATAAATATGGCTGATTACAAGACGGGCTGAGTTAGAACCGATATCGATGATTGCGATACGCTGCATATTTTTCACTCCCAGTAAATAGAAAACGTTCCTCGATTAAAAAGATATATTTTATATATTACTCACAGATTAAAAAAATCCTGCGTAATTTAAGTGATTTTGTAAAATTTTACGTAAAGAATTGTAAAAAGTAACGTTTGTGCAAGGATTTAGAGGTCTGATGTCGAATTTAATATAAAATGGAGGAGGTTTGTTTGTGAAAAAGAAAAGCTATACAACCTTTGCCGCGATACATCTCGGATCAGAGATGATCAGCATGCAAATAGTTGAATACCGCAATATGAATAAGGTAAAAGTAATCGAACAATGCAACCACAGAGTCAAATTGGGCGAAGAAACTTTTAAAAATAAAATTATCCCTTTCAGTATGGTCAGCGAAATCTGTGAACTGCTGCAGGGCTACAAACGCCTGATGTCCGAATATGGTGTGGAAGAATGCAGTGTGCAGGCAACGACCGCTGTGCGTGAAGCGTTGAACCAGGTGTTTTTGCTGGATCAGATTTATATCAAAACTGGTTTGAAAGTAAAAGTTGTTGATATGCCACAGGAAATTTATACGAAGTATACGGCGATCAGGCAGACTTTGCGCAGTGAAGGCATTAACGGCAAAGATTATGGTATGCTGCTGATGGATATTTCTTCGGGTGGGTTGGGCATCACTTTTGTTGATGATGAAAAAATTAAATATCAGCAGAATTTTCATGTGGGCATCATCAGGATTAAAGAAAGTTTTAACCGTAATCAGCGTAACGGTATGCAGTTCAATCTGGCGCTGACAGAGTTTTTGGCCAGTACGATGGGGCCTGTGCGTGAAGCTCTGAAGGATGCCAATATCCGCTATTTGATCCTTTCCGGTACGGAAACCGAACTGCTTTTACAGATGTTGGGACTGGATACTCAGGCTAAGGTAACAAGGATTAAAGCCGAGGAGTTTATGGAACTTTTTAATAAGGTCCACAAACTAAATCTGCCGCAGATCATAAAGGTATTCAAGATAAAGGAAAGTGTGGCAGAATTAGTACTGCCGACGATTCTTTTATATGAACAGCTGCTGGCTTTAGTGCCGACAAAAGAGATAATTATTACCGCCGATCGTTTTATCGATGGCATTCAGCTGCTGCATATAGGACCGAAGACAGATAAAGAGTATGCTGCCGAGCTTGAAAAAGAGCAATTAAGCCTGATCCATAATATCGGTGAACATTATAATTATGACGTTAAGCACGCCAAACAGGTAGAACGGCTGGCGCTGGCAATGTTTGATAAATTAAGTAAAAGCCATGGTATGGATGAGCACTGCCGCACTTTAGTGCAGGCTACGGCGCTGCTGCATGATATCGGTAAATATATTTCGATGCGCAGTCATTCGCTTTATACCTATAAGCTTATTATGTCAACGGACATTTTAGGGTTCAGTGATAATGATAAAAAAATCGTGGCGCTGGCAAGCTATTACCATGCCAATCAGCTCTTTGAAAACAAGGCCGGCAGTCCGGAAATGGAAAAAGAACTGACGCCGTTAGTAGCGAAAATAGCTGCCTTAGTGCGTCTAGCTGATGCGATGGACCGCAGTTATCAGCAGAAAATAAAATTTTGCAAAGTCAGCATTAAAGATGGAACGATGTTAATTGAAGCTAAAAGCAAGGTCGATTTGACTTTGGAAGAATGGACTTTCGCTGGTAAAGCGACATTTTTTGAAGAAGTTTACGGCTTGAAAGCAATTTTAGAACGGGTGAGTGAATAGATGAAAAGCATAGATTTGAACAAACCTGAATATTTTTTTAACCGTGAATTGAGTTGGCTGAAATTTAACCTGCGCGTACTGAAGGAAGCTGCAGTCAAAACGACGCCGCTGCTGGAACGCTTGAAGTTTGTTGCGATTACCGCGTCTAATCTGGATGAATTTTTTATGGTGCGTGTGGCCGGACTGTGGGATAAGTGGGAAGATGGAATCAATCAGCGCGATGCTTCCGGACTTACAGTCAAGGAACAATTGGATGAAATCAGCGCTTCTGCGCATGAACAGGTCAAGCTCCAGTATAAATATATGCTGTCGATTCTTAAAGAGCTGGAAAGTAATGGTATCAGGATCTGCCGTGTAAGTAAGATCAGTGAAAAAGGACGCGGCTGGCTGGATGAATATTACCGTGAGGTTGTTTATCCGGTTTTGACGCCTATGGCTGTCGATGCTTCCAGACCATTTCCTTTTTTGGCGAATAAGACACTGAATTTGGCGGTAGAGATCATCAATCAGGACGAAGAGCAAAGCATGGGTTTGGTGCAAGTCCCTTCAGTATTGCCGCGGCTCGTCGAGGTAGAGGGTGAAGGCAAGCGGACTTTTGTATTTTTGGAAGATATTATCATTGAAAATTGCCATGATCTTTTTAACGGCTGCCAAATTTTGGATGTAGTGCCGTTTAGACTTACGCGTGACTCTGATCTTGACGTTGATGAAGACGATATAGATAATTTGCTGAAGGAAGTAGAGAAATCTCTGCGTAAACGAAAACGCGGCGCAGCAGTGCGTTTGGAATTAAATAAAACAGCTAATCTGCGTATCAAAAAATTCCTCAGTGACAATCTTGATTTATCAGAACAGGAAATTTTTGAAATTAACGGACCGCTTGATGCGACCTGTTTCTTTAAATTTGCCAGTCTGTCTGGTATGTGGCCGTGGCTCTATGAGCCTTTTGTGCCGCAGCGTCCTTTAGAATTGCCGGATGACAGCGATTTATTTAGCGCTATCAGGAAAAAAGATATTTTACTGCACCATCCCTATGAAAGCTTTGATCCCGTTGTAAAGCTGGTTAGTGATGCCGCCTCAGACCCCAAGGTTCTGGCGATTAAGCAGACTTTATACCGTGTCAGCGGTAATTCACCTATCGTAGCCGCACTGGCGCGTGCTGCTGAGAATGGAAAGCAGGTCACGGTATTAGTAGAGCTTAAGGCACGGTTTGATGAAGAAAATAATATTATCTGGGCCAGACGTCTGGAACAAGCCGGATGCCATGTTATTTACGGACTTGTAGGGCTGAAAACTCATGCTAAGATCATTCTTATCGTACGTAAGGAAGCCGATGGCATTAAACGTTATGTTCATCTTGGCACTGGCAATTATAACGACAATACAGCCAAGCTGTATACAGATATGGGACTTTTAACCGCTAACGATCAGTTTGGCAGCGACGCCTCGGCATTTTTTAATCTGCTGTCAGGTTATTCGCAGCCGCCATTATGGAATAAACTGGTAATGGCGCCTTTAGGGCTGCGCGATAAAATTTATGAGCTTATTGATAATGAAATAGCGCAGGTCAAAGCTGGCAACAAGGGACACATCATTGTAAAAATGAATTCTTTGATCGATCAGCAGGTCATTCAAAAATTATATGAAGCTTCGATCGGAGGCGTACAGGTAGAATTGATTGTACGCGGTATTTGCGGATTGCGTGCCGGAGTGGAAGGGATCAGCGAAAACATCACTGTTCGCAGTATTGTAGGCAGGCAACTGGAGCATAGCCGCATCTTCTGGTTTGCTAACGGCGGGGAACAGCAGCTGTATCTGTCCAGTGCCGATTGGATGCCCAGAAATCTCAATGATCGTGTGGAACTGTTTTTCCCGGTCGAGAGCGAAGAGCATATTAAGCGTATCAAAGAGATTCTTGACTTGTATCTGCGGGATAATGTCGGTGCGCATATGATGCAGTCTAACGGGACCTACAGACGTGTCACCAATAAAGCAACGCCTGTAAGCGCTCAGAGCTCCTTATATGAGGAAGCGCTTTTGGCGGCCGCTGCTGATAAAATTCCTATGGAAGTAAGACTGCGGCCCATGTACAGCAAAGACAGTAAAGAGTAATTTAATCGCGTAAGTAATACTGCTTATTGTAGAATTTGCTGCGAGTTGCTATAATGTATGCAGAAGTTTTGAGGAGGAAAAAGAATGAGCAAATTTGCTGTAACCTTGAACTATCATGGCAATTATGGCTATGTTGAATATGATAGCGAAAATAAAAAAGCAGAAATTGTTTTAGGCGTTGCTGAAGCAAAAGCCAAAGTAGAAAAATTTTTAAATGAAAAGCTGACTTTGGATGTGCAGGAAGGCGATACGGTCCGGCAATTTGTTACTAAAACACTGGATCCGTTGGAAAACCTTGATAATTTTAAAATTTGCCTGACAAGACTTTGGTTCAATACGGACGTATTGGTGGAATGGAGTATGCCTCCGGGAATGACAGAAAATTTGTGATTGAACGCTTTCTCTATTTGTGTTATAGTAAAAGGGTTCTGAAAACAATAGAACATTTACGTCTTGGTAGCTCAGTAGGATAGAGCGATCGCCTCCTAAGCGATAGGTCGGGGGTTCGATTCCCTTCCAGGACACCAGTAAACACACGCGTTTGCCGATTTTGGCAGACGCGTTTTTTTGTTGGCAAAACTATTATTGGAAAAATGTGGATATGCATTTTAGTACTAAGGATATGAAACTCATGAAATTTTATTTTAGTTCAGATTAATATGGAATAATTGACTTGCAAAGCAGTAGAGAAAAAATAACTGAATAATAATCAAAACAAAAAAGCCCTGCCTTATAATGCAGGTGCTAAATAAGGAAGTAAATAATACTAGTGTAAAACGGCGTGGCGAAAGCTACGCCGTTTTACTGTCCGCTACTGTCTCCGGCAGAATAATTTTGCCTACATCCTGGTAGATAATCTCTACTTTTTGTCGCCGTTTGCCACTGCTCTTGTCAGGAGCATGGACAACAATTTTTTCAATAAACTCATTGACGATGGCAGATGTCAATTCTTGAATACTTGTGTATTTCCGAGCCTTGCGGATAAAACCGTCTACATTAATTGCCTGCTGCTCCAATTGTAAAATATCATTCTGGATTATAGTTGCTTCCGCCTGCAAGGACTTCTGTTTATTGACATACTCTCGCGAAAACTTGATGAACATTTCATCTGTCAGCTTCCCATTGATATTATCTTCATAAATGCGTTTCACGATATTATCGAGTTCTGCAACCCGTTTTTCGTGGGCGGAGAGCGTTTTCCGTGTTGCTGTTAATTCCACTTTCTGCTCTGGTCTGTCTTTCTCCATCATTCTTTGTACAAAGTCGGTTTCATGCTTGCGAACAAAAGCAGTAATATTCCGCAGATCATACAGTACGAGGTCATACAGAGTAATATCTCTGATGAAATGGACGGAGCAGCTTCCGGTGTTGCTCTTGTAGTTCGAGCATACAAAGTGATCTTGATTGGGCGTGAAATTATTTGTGGTACAAAAGTACAGCTTTGCATTACAGTCCGCACAATACAGCAAACCAGAGAACAAACTTTTCTTACCTGTTTTGGTTGCCTGCGCTTATGATTTCGCAATTCCTGCACCCGCTCCCACTGTTCTTTCTCAATAATCGGAGGATGTGTATTCTCAAATACAATCTGATTTTCTTCAGGGTTGTCCCGCTTTTTCTTATCTTTGTAGGACTTGCGGAAGGTCTTGAAGTTGAAGGTGTGCCCCAGATATTCTGGCTTCGATAATATCCTCGCCACTGTATTTGAAATCCATGCACAAGGGTTATCAGGAATACTGTTGTTTGATAGTCTGCCCTGTGCTTGCCAGTATGCGGCTGGTATCAACACTCTTTCACGAGTGAGCCGCTTTGCAATCTGAGTAGGTCCGTATCCCTCAATGCAAAGTGAAAATATGTACTGTACAATCTTGGCTGCTTCTTCATCCACAACCCACTTGTTTTTGTTGTTTGAGTCTTTCATATAACCATACGGTGGATTTGTGCAGAGAGGCTTACCCGATTCACCTTTGGCCCTAAAAACAGCTCGGATTTTCTTGCTTGTGTCCTTTGCGTACCACTCATTGATGATGTTCAAAAAAGGGGTAAAATCGCTGTCTTGTTGATTGGCACTATCAACGCCGTTGTTGATGGCAATAAAGCGGATATCTTTTTCGGGGAACAGAATTTCTGTATAAAATCCTACTTTCAGATAATCACGCCCGAGGCGGCTCATGTCTTTCACAATGACAGCAGAAACTTCGCCGCTCTCCACTTTTTCCATCAGCCCCATCCATGACGGACGGTCAAAATTTGTGCCTGAGTAACCGTCATCCACGAAGAAAACCGTATTTTCAAAACCGTTTTCCTTTGCGTATTTACTGAGGATGTCTTTCTGATTTTTAATACTGTTGCTGTCCCCTTGAAGTTCATCATCACGACTGAGCCTGCAATAGATGGCAGTAATTTGATTAGACTGTCTGTTATTCATAATTCCTCCATTCCGATAGCCGACAAAAGATTGGTGCAACTTTATTGTACCGCGCCTTTTGCAGACTGTCAGCCGCTCTTATGCGTTTTCTTCCCGTTCGGACAAGGCGAGACGTTTCATCTTGGAAACAATATCCTCATCGCCTTTGCCGGAGAAAGAGGAAACAACTTCAAACATCGTATTTCCGATGGTTCTCTCATAAGTCCTAGGAGGTATGATTAGCTCCTTAATATCCTTGTTTATCTTGATTTTCTTATCCATTCCTATCCCATCCTTTTGTAGTTTTGAACGAAGAGCAAGCACAGCGAGTGTAGCCACACTCGCTTATTTTTGTTTCTTGGGATACTCCCAAGCCCTACTCTTTTTCCTCACCTAAGTAATGCTGAAAACTGCATTTTAGCACCCACTATTTTTAGTTTTCATTTACTACCACGATAGAGGATGAGATATGCCAAATCGGTAACTTTTTATGAAGGTTTTTTACTCTGACAAAAAGTCGCCTTGAGAATTTTCTCAAGGCGACTTTACTTCAACACTTTATGCTCGTGAGTATTCCAATTTACGAAAGCCACATTTTACTAGTCTTCTTATCTAATTACATGAAAAACCCCTCCGTATCAAATATATGGTCCAACTCGTCATTTGTCATGGCGTGAGACAGCTTATGGCTAATTAGATGTAATAAAAAAGCGAAGAAAGGGAAAACACAATCCAGACGGAACCGGCGGTGCGGTCAAGAAATATTGTGGAAACGCAAGAT